>RCUF01000347.1_pt1 | contig 17168 bp, 21 predicted proteins | sample 2166311 | NCBI WGS metagenome assembly RCUF01 (sample SAMN09932608, study PRJNA488358) | compost metagenome | feature: garden; material: soil; isolation source: compost soil in 4-hydroxybenzonitrile-enriched culture | place: Germany: Experimental Botanical Garden Goettingen | collected 2016-01-27
GGTAAACTGTACAGCAGTTTCAAGACCTATACAGAGCTGCCAAAAGACTTCATGGGCATCTACTCTTATTGCGATACCGCCGATCAGGGTGATGATTACTTGTGCAATATTATTTGGGGCGTGTATGCCAAAGAGGCGTATATCCTAGATGTCATCTATACCAAGCAGCCTATGGAGATTACGGAGCCCGCCGCCGCGCAGGCTCTTTTTGATTTCCGCGTAAATAAGGAGCGTATTGAGTCTAACAGCGGGGGCCGGGCGTTTGCTCGTAACGTCAAGCGGATCCTGGAGACAGAACTTAAGAGCAACCGGACGGATGTTAGTTGGTTCCATCAAAGTAAGAACAAAATTGCTCGTATTGTCTCCAATGCGACATGGGTCATGCAACATATTTATTTCCCTGCGAACTGGCGTGACAAATGGCCTGACTACTATAAGGCTATGACAAGCTATCAGCGCGAGGGCAAAAATGCACATGATGACGCTCCAGATGCTACAACAGGGGTAGCCGAAACAATGTATCTACTGAATGGAGGTTAACTATATGGGAATGTGGCAGGGGGTGAAAAATATGTTCGTGAAAATGCTGAGGATAAACCCAGCTCCTGATAATCGAATCATCACGATTACAGAGCCTTTTTCGTATAGGACAAACGTACTTCGTAATCAGCTGTGGTATCGTGGCGATCCGTCCGAGCTGGACCAATTTTATAAGCAGGTAGCTGACGCTAGCGGATCAGTCGGTAAATCGCGCTTTTGGGCTGCTGTCCCATCGGCTGACCTGCAGATCCGCAAGATTCATTCCGGATTGCCCGCTATGATCGTCGAGCGTCTAGCTGACATTGTGATTGCCGATCTAGATGGCATCGAACTTGCAAATAAGCAGCAGACGGAGCTATGGCAGGAGATTGCCAAGGATAACGACTTCGATGAGCTGCTAGGAGATAGCATTGGAGAGGCTTTAATTACAGGTGATGGAGCCTTTAAGATTACAGTGGATCTGGAAGTGACCGATTACCCGATTGTCGAGTTCTACAGTGGTGATCAAGTAGAGTACAAGCGAGAGCGAGGTCGGCTGCGAGAGGTCATATTCTACACTGACTACCGCTATAAGGATAAGGACTATCGGCTGGAGGAGACTTTCGGGATCGGCTATATTCGATGTCGGCTACTCAATGCCGATGGCAAAGAGGTCTTGTTGACCACGATTCCTGATACAGCCAAGCTTCAGCAAGAGATCACGTTCACAGGTGATTTCATCATGGCTGTTCCTCTAATGTTCTTCCGCTCGAAAAAGTGGAAGGGACGAGGCAAGTCGATCTTTGACAGTAAGGCCGATAGTTTTGACGCCTTGGATGAGGTCATAAGCCAGTGGATTGATGCGATCCGTGCAGGAAGAGTGCAAAAGTACATTCCTGAGGACATGATTCCTCGTAACCCAGATACTGGGGCGCTACTGCGGCCTAATCCGTTTGACAATCAGTTTATCCGTGTCGGTAGCGTGATGGCAGAGGATGCTAAGGGTCAGATCAATACGGTACAGCCGCAGATTCTCTATGAAGCATTCGTGAACTCGTATGCTTCAGCCTTGGACATGTGTTTGCAGGGCATCATCAGCCCAGCAACGTTGGGCATTGACCTTAAAAAAACGGACAATGCCGAGGCGCAGCGCGAGAAGGAAAAGGCGACATTGTACACCAGAGGCAAGATTATCGATTGCCTGAATGAGGTTATTCCTGCTTTGGTTAGTATGATTATGAAGGTCTACGATACCATGCAGAACCGAAACGCCGCTGATTATAAGGTCAGCGTAAAATTTGGGGAATATGCTAGTCCGTCCTTTGACGCTGTGGTGGAAACGGTCGGTAAGGCTAGAACCTTTGGCATTATGTCCGTTGAGCGTGCAGTGGAAGAGCTCTATGGCGATACCTGGACTGATGATGAGAAGAAGAAAGAGGTCGCCCGACTGAAAGAGGAACAAGGTATTTTGGAAGTCGATGATACAGGAATCAACCGGGACGCCACACCGGACGATCCGCCTGAAGATGATGACGAATGAAGAAGTACGACATTCGCAGTATCTTTGCCCAGATGGAGGTCGACCTGATCGCCTCTATGAAGCGTAATTTAAAGCGCCATGAGAATGAAGAAAAGAAAGAGGGATTTGAGTGGGAGCAATGGCAGCGGCGGAAGCTGCAGGATTTAGCGCGGTATAAGACGGAGGCAGGCAGAATTATCCGGAATGCAGATCCTGCAATTGAGGCAACGATAAGCCAGAAAGTGAAAGGTGGATTCCGTCGAGGCGCTTCAAAGGTTATGAATATGTTAAAGCGTCTACTACCTTCAAAGTTTAACGTAGCGGCTCCTGATGATTCAGACGAAGCGTTTTTTCGGCTTAACGAGAAGCGAGTGAACTCCCTCGTTGATGCCTCTAAAGGTGAGATGAAGGCCGCACGCTTCGCCATGCTCAGGCAGGCCGATGATGTCTTCAGGCAGACCATCTTCAAGTCACAAATGTATCTCAATTCTGGGGCTGCCTCACTCAATCAGGCAATCGACATGGCCACAAAGGATTTTTTGGATAAGGGCTTCGATTGTATCCAGTTTGCAAATGGACGGCGTATGAATGTTGCTTCATATGCCGAGATGGCGTTGCGGACATCGTCTCAAAGAGCTGTGTTCACAGGAGAAGGTGCTAAACGCAAGGAATTAGGTATCCATACCGTGATTGTATCAACCCATAATAACTGTTCTAGCTTGTGCCTACCTTGGCAAGGAAAAGTGTTCATTGATGATGTATACAGCGGCGGCAAGGCCTCTGACGGTCCATATCCGCTGTTAAGTACGGCCATGAAAGCAGGTCTGTTTCACCACAACTGTCGCCATAACATGGCTACATTTATTCCCGGTAAGAGCCGCTTGCCTGAGCCAGTGGATGACTCGGAAGCTTTGGAAAACTACGAGGCTGAGCAAAAGCAACGGTACATGGAGCGGCAGGTACGCAAATACAAGCGGCGCGAGGCTGGCAGTGTGGATCCAAATAACCAAACTGCTGCTGCGGCTAAGGTGAAGGAGTGGCAGGGCAAACTCAGGGAACACGTCAAAGTCAACGAGCATCTACGCCGCGATCCAAGCCGCGAGAAGATCCTGGGTGGCGTTTCCCAGGCCGAACATAATGAGCTGTTGAAATTAGCCGCGAATAATGCCAAAATAAAGGAAACAAGGGCGCACATTCGTTCGGACGCGCAGACGAAAACTCTGCATATGGGGCATCAGGGAAAGCACATCAAAGGCCACAATAACTACATTGATGGTAAGAGCTATTTAACCATACCTGCTGAAGAAGCACAGGAGCTCGTTAAACGATATGCAGGAACCGGCACCTTGAACATGACGAAAAAGGGCGAGTGGAAGAATCAAGAACTCATTGATTCAGATACTATTGTCGGTAAAGCAATTGATCAGTTCACTGGTGAGGAATTTGAGACTAAGTCATTTAAGATCCACTATGGTAAAAAAGGTGTTCATATCGTACCAACGAAGAGAGGTGAAGGGGAATGAATTTAAGTCAATATTTAGGTAAGAGGCTTAAGCTGGTAGATGTAGATGATGACGTTACTATAGGAAAATGTGTTTGTGTTACACCGGCTTTGGATAACGATCCTGAGATTGCAAGCATTGACCTTCAGACAAGGCCTGATGCCAGGTTTACCATAGGATTTAATGAGGACGAAATAAAAAGCATAGAAGTTATTGACTGAAGCACTCTCGAATAAATGAGGGTGCTTTTATTATGCCGTCTTTTTGGTATTGCAGACGTTAAAGAACAAGACATCACCGGACACGACCGGGATAACAAGTGAAGATGAAGGGATGGATTATATATGACAAAAGAGGAATTTATTGCATTGGGATTGACGGACGAACAGGCTACAAAGGCTGCAACGGCATCGGCAGAGGAACTGAAAGGCTTTGTGCCCAAGGGGCGTTTTGACGAGATTAACGAAGCTAAGAAGCAGGCCGAAAAGGGAATCACAGACCGTGATAAGCAAATCACTGAGTTAGGTAAAACGGCTGGCCTATCGGAGGAATTGAAGCAGCAGATCGAAACACTGACCTCAGAGAATACGGCTGCCGCTGAAAAACATGCTGCCGAGCTGAAGGAGTTGCAGCTTACCAATGCTATCAAGTCGGCGCTTACAGGTAAGGTGCATGATGAGTCACTGGTTGCTGGTCTGTTTGAAAAGGGTAAGCTTGTTGTCGATGGTGATAAGGTTGTAGGTTTAGACGAGCAGCTTAAGACGTTGCAAGAGTCTAAGGCGTTTCTCTTCAAGGCCGAGGATGGCAAGCAAACAGGATTTCAGGTTGGTGGAGCAGGTGGCGGTTCAGGCGGTGCTGCAGGGACAAATGAGCAATTAGAAAGTATTTTCGGAATTACAACACAAAAATAGGAGTGATCAATAATGCCAGCTTTTAACTACGTAGATTCATTTCAAACCGTATTACAACAAAAATATACACAGGAACTTACATCTGCGGATTTGACCTCAGATAAGTTGCAGTGGATGGACGCTAAGACAATTAAACTTCCGAGATTGGATGTAGCGGGATACAAGGATCATTCTCGTTCGGGCGGTTGGAATCGCCAGTCTATTCAAAACGATTTTGAGCCAAAGGTATTACAACATGACCGTAACGTTGAGTTTTACGTTGACGCAATGGACGTGGATGAGACAAACCAAATCTTGTCGGCTGCCAACGTGACGAACGTATTTGAAACTGAGCAAGCTATTCCGGAATTAGATAAGTTCAGATATTCTAAGCTTTTTTCTGAACATTCAACTTTCGGCGGCACACCAAATACAACGGTTTTGGATATTACTAACGTGCTTAAAGTGTATGACAAATTGATGGAGGACATGGACGAAGCATCTGTACCAGAAGCTGGACGTATCTTATATGCTACTCCATCGGTTCACACATTATTGAAACAAGCCGAGGACATTAGACGGATTACTAGTGTGGATAGCAACAATGGCACAGTTAACCGCGTGGTGCGTAGTCTTGATGATGTACGTTTAAAGAAAGTACCATCTGACCGTATGAAGACGGTATATGATTTTTCTGACGGTGCGGTACCTGGAGTGGGGGCTAAACAGATTAACATGATCTTGGTCCATCCCTCTGCTGTGAAGGCACCTATTAAACATAGTGCCATTTACTTATGGTCTCCAGGATCTCACACAGGCGGGGACGGATGGTTATATCAAAACAGAAGTTACACGGACCTGTTTGTTATTGAGCGTAAAGTTAAGGGTGTTCAAATCAACGTACAAGCCTAAAGGGGGATTTATATGTTATACGCGGTAAGAGGAAATAAACAACTAAAGATTGAAGAGATGGAGAAGACGTCATTCCTCAATCAAGGATATGACATTGCCGAGGAACTAGACGGACAGCTTGTGACGTTGGAAGTATCCCTGTCTAAGACGGTGCCGTATGCAGAATACAAGAAGCTGCTAGATCAGTTGGAAAGTGCCGGAGACATGGAGAAGATTGAAGCTCTCCAAAAGGAAAACAAGGTCCTGAAGGAAAAGCTTGCTGAAGCCAATAAGAAGCTTAAAGAAGCAGGTAAGGAATAGGCGGTGATCTTATGGCCTATGCAACAGTAGACGACTATGATCTTTATGGCGGTGGATCGATACCAGTAGATCAGCTGGGTAAGGCTCTTGAACAGTCATCAGATCAGATCGATATCCTGACTTATAACCGGATAGTAGGGATCGGTTTTGACAACCTGACACAATTTCAACGTGATCGGGTTATTAAGGCTGTCTGCCAGCAAGCAGATTTCCAGTATCAATATGGTGAGTATCTTGACTTTCCGTTAGCTGGTTATTCTGCAGGTAGTGTCTCCCTATCCTTTAAGGCCGTAGAAGGTGCTGGCGGTGTTCATACAACAAACAGCGTAATTAATCTGCTGAGGGCTACGGGGTTGTCAGATCGGAGGTTGTGCTGATGCCTAGTAAACTGCCTTTTCCCAAGTGGATACTTAAAACGCCGATAAAGGTGTATCAAACTGAATTAAGTGAGGACGGTGAGCCTGTCGAGGAGTTAATCTTCGACGGGCTTTGTTGTTATGACGAAAAATCTAAACAGGTAATGGATGCTGAGCGTCGGCTAGTACAGCTCTCTGGAAAAGTCATTATCCAAGGTGATATTCTTCCGGATAAGTTGATTGAGGGATATGTGATGTTCGGAGAAATTAAGCGGTCCATTAAGCGGTCCATTTTTAGGGCAGCTCGTCCTCGTAATCCAGATGGAACTGTGTTCAGTACAGAATTGGAGCTGAGCTGATATGGGGAGGGTTAAAGCGCGAACGCGGATGAACCCCCGCGCCCTCGCCACGATAAAAAACGCAGCCATTGAAGCGTTGGAAATGACCGTAAACGGATCACAGGATAGTATCCTGGGCGACATAATGACCTCAGAAGTTACACCGAAACAGACTAGCGATCTTGAGCGCAGCGCGTTTATCGACGACAGTAACGTCAAGAAAGGCCGGGTGAAAATCGTGTACGACACGCCGTATGCCCGTCGTCTTTATTTTCACCCGGAATACAATTTCAGGCGTGACAAGAACCGCAACGCCCAGGGTATGTGGCTCGAAGAATGGGCGAACGGTAAGAGGGACAATGTTGTCAAACGCGTATTCAAGGATTTATTGAAGCGGTTTTCAAGGGGGTTCATTAAATGATGACACTCGCACAGGTCAGAGACTGGTTAAAGACTGTAGTTACTTGCCCCAACTGGTATATCGGAAAACTCGACGGAAAAAAGCCGGAGTGCATTGGTCTGTATGGTATTAGGGGCAGCGCGCCGGTTATCGCTATCGGTGGGCTTGAGAATACCAGCTATGCAACTAAGACTGTCTCAATACTGGTCCATTGGGGTAAAAACGCCGACAAGGCAGAGATCAAGGCGCAGGAAGTCTACACAGCGATGTTTGGACAGTCTGCTGTCATTGGTGGACGTCGGGTTATATCGTTTCAGATGCGAACTCCTGAACCGATAGGAGTCGGTACAGATGATGAGGGAATTTATGAATATGTGATCGAGGTTACGATCAATTACGAAAGGTAGGCGATAGGAACATGCTTAGACTTGATTTACAGACGTTTGCAGCAACAGGTGTATTTCCGGTTCATAACAATAGTTTTAAGATCGGTATTAATGGCCGTGCTTCGGTAGCTCCTGCCGACATGGCTACAGTAAAAGACTTGGAGACATTCAGCCCATCGATTGACGGTAACACAGAAGAGTGGACTCCGATGGACCAAGCAGGCTGGATTCGCCGGGCTGTAACGGGTAAGGGGCTGACATTCAGCTTTAGTGGTAAACGCCATTATGGTGATCCCGGCAATGATTATATCGCTGGTCTATTATTGGGAACAGGGCAAGAAGTAGAAACAAAATTCGAATGGACGATGCCATCGGGCGCAAAGCTTACAATGGATTGTGTAATTAACCTGACTCAGCCAGCAGGCGGAGATAGTACGAATATTGACGGTTTAGAATTTGAGTTGCTGAGTGATGGGAAACCGACATTCACACCAGCAGGACCATAAGGAGGATATAGCAAATGGCTACTATTAATATTACAGATAAATTTAAAACGGAGCAGCCTTCCATTCAGATTGGGGAAAAATCATACCCAGTCGATAACAGTGTTGAAGCGGTATTGAAATTTGAAGAGCTGGCTGAGGGCGGTGGTACTAAAGCTCTCCTGTCAGCATTGGAGACAGCATTGGGCAAAGAAGCCTATAAAGAGATCGGAGTAAGCAGACTGTCAGTGGCTAATCTAAAAGTGCTGACTGTTGCGATGATGGCAGCCATGCAGGATATATCATATGAGGAAGCCGCTGCCCGATTTCAGGGGAAGTAGAATATCTGAAAGCTGGTACGATCTACGAGAGGACTGGCCTTTAATAGAGGCTAGTCTGGCCAAGCAGTATGGCATACGGATCCGTACCCATGCGGATATGCCCTGGAGTGAGTTTTGCACAATGGTAGCAGGCCTGATGCCGGACACGCCTCTTGGTAATATTGTGGCAATTCGAAGTGAGCAGGACCCGAAAGTAAGGAAATCATTTAACTCGGATCAAAAGCGGATATACAACGACTGGCGTCTTCGCCGCGCTGAACGTAAGCTCGAGGATCCAAACAAACTGGATCAGGAAATGAAGGCGTTGGAAGCAGCACTGGCTCGGATGTTTGGAGGTGGGGCTGATGTCTAGCGCTGGTCAGATCGATCTTGATCTAGGGCTAAATTATGGCGAGTTTAACCAACAACTAAACGGTATTGCTGGAAAGGCATCGGGAATGGTAGGCGGAGCTTTTAAGAAGCTCGGTGGTATCATAGCCGGTGCTTTTGCCGTTAAAGGGCTGGTAGACTTTGGCCGTGAAGCTATTAATCTAGCATCCGATCTGCAAGAGGTACAAAACGTTGTTGACGTTACCTTTGGCAGTATGTCTACTGAGATCGATAACTGGAGTAAATCTACACTATACGCCTTTGGGATATCTGAACTATCAGCTAAACGATATTCATCCACACTAGGTGCAATGATGAAGTCGTCTGGCTTAGCAGGCACTCAGATGAAAGACATGTCTAAGAAACTCACTGAGCTATCTGCTGATATGGCCTCCTTTTACAACTTATCTAACGATATGGCATTTGAGAAAATCAGATCAGGTATATCCGGTGAGACAGAGCCTCTGAAGCAGCTCGGCATTAACATGTCGGTTGCTAATATGGAGGCTTTTGCTTTGTCTCAAGGTATTACCAAGTCATATCAAAACATGGACCAGGCCAGCCAAACGCTACTCAGGTATAACTATTTGATGTCTGTCACCAAGGATGCACAGGGTGACTTCGCCCGTACATCAGGTAGTTGGGCTAACCAAGTAAAGTTGATGGGTGAGCAATGGAAGATATTCCAGGGCACGATGGGTGCGGGTTTTATTAATATCCTGACTCCGATTGTTAAGGGTCTTAATTTTATCATCCAAAAGCTGCAAATTGCAGCGGAATACTTCAAGGCTTTTACCGAGTTAATCTTCGGCAATGCTGCAGGGGTTTCTAATGCAACTGGAGCCGCAGCTGCAGCTACGTCTGATGCAGCCGATTCTATGGGCGGCATGGGGGCAGCTACGTCTGATGCTGGTAAGAAAGTTAAGAAGGCAGGTAAGGACGTTAAGGGTAGTCTAGCAGGGTTTGACCAACTAAACACCTTAACACAAGCAACGGCTGCCGCAATGGGTGATACCGCGGATGCTGCTGGCGCTGCTGGCGCGGTTGGTGGAGTTGATCTTGGCTCTCTCACCACAGGTGAGGTGGATCTAGGGATAGATACGAGTAAGTTGGATGCCTTTAAACAGTCATTGTCCAGTATTAAGGATATCGCATACGGCGTTGGGCAATCACTTAGATCGACATTTGGTCCACCAATTCAGGCGGCGATCAATGAGATCACACCTGTGCTTTTGGCTTGGAAAGAGCAATTTAAAACGATGTTTGCTGACATCCAGACGCTTGGTGCTCCTCTTGCTAACTGGGTTGTAACAGGTCTTGTGCCGTTATGGCAGCAAGGCATTGAGCTTGCTGGACATGTTCTTGCTGGTTTGGGCGACAGTCTTTTAAGTGTTGTCACCACTATTTGGGATGCTGTATTTCCTATCCTTGATAAGTTTGTGACCGAGGGGCTGCCACGAATAACTGAATTCCTTATGGGCGCTCAGGATATCTTTCGGAGCCTCTTCGATTTGGTTAAACAGATATTCGACGATATCTGGAGCGGAGTTGTCGATCCGGCTATGCAACTTATATCAAAGATCATTCAGGACGCTTTGGACATTATTTTTAAATGGTGGGACGAATGGGGTGTAAAGATTGTCGATGGTATAAAAGAAGCTTTGGACAATATTAAAAAGCTTTGGGACAACCTTTGGAAAAACTTCCTTGAGCCGTTTGTTTCAAACATGCTTAAAACCCTTGAATGGCTTTGGGATAAGCACCTCAAAGGATTAGTAGAAGAAATTGCCACATTTATTGGCAAATTGGCTGATGGGGCTTTAGAAATATTTAACAAATTCATCATGCCAATAGTGAACTGGCTTGTTGAGAAGCTAGGGCCGACATTTAGTAATATCTTTAGTCTTATCGGAGATGTAATCGGTACTGCCTTAGGCGTTGTCATTGATGTAGCGAAGGGTATCATTAAGGCGCTTGGTGGTATTATCGATTTTATCGTGGGTGTATTTACTGGAGACTGGGAAAAAGCCTGGAACGGCATCAAAACCTTTTTCTCTGGGATCGGTGATGGCCTTGTTGGCATCTTTAAAGGCGCCATTAATCTTATCATTGATGCATTCAACTTTATGATTCGTCAGCTTAATAAAGTAAAAATCGACATTCCGGATTGGGTTCCGGGAGATTTAGGAGGAAAGGAATTTGGTCTAACCATCCCTACTATTCCTAAGTTGGCGAAAGGCGGTTTAGCTTATGGTCCGACTCTGGCTATGGTTGGAGATAATAAAGGAGCTTCTGCTGACCCTGAGGTAATCAGTCCATTGTCTACATTACAGGATATGCTTGGCTCAAGCAATCAGGCAGTGGTCGAAGTGCTAATGATGATCCTGGATGCCATTCGCAGCGGTGACAAAGAAACAGTAATAAAAGTAGGAGAATCAGAGCTCGGTAGAATAGCTGCTCGGGCTATTGGTGCTGCCGAAAGACAAGCAGGTCGGGCGTTATTCGCCAGATAGGAGGTAGCTATGGAGCTTAAAATAAACGGGCAGGTAATCGCCGCTTACCCATCTCAATTTACGGTTACGACACTCGACATCGATGACGGAGAGTCTACTGTCCGAACAGCAGACGGAACTCTTAATCGGGATCGTATTGCAGTTAAACGACAAATTGAAATGAGTTGGGGTGTACTTAAGTGGTCTGAAATATCAGGCATTATGAAGGCGATGGACGGCGTGTTTTTTGAATTCACCTATCCTGATCCTATGGCTGGGGCCTACCTCACTAAGACCTTCTATGTGGGTAACCGTCCTGCTCCTTTTACAGTTGCTAAAGGTAATGAGGTTTTATGGAATGGGTTGAAAATAACCCTGACGGAGAAGTGATGTTATGTATCCAATAAGTCCGATTTTTACTGATTATATCAAGCGTCATGATAAAACCTATAAAGTTATGGCTCTGATTGATGGCATGGAGTACACCAATGTAAGCATAGTTGATTTTAGTATTGAGAACGTCCTAGCTGCTGGGGATGAATTTGAGGTCGGGACGGCTATTCCTTCTAAACTCATTATCAAGCTTAGGTTACCTGATCCGATCAGGCCAAATGCTAAAGTCATTCCTTATCTTGCTTTATCACTTGAGGGAATGACTTGGTTAGATGCTGAGTATCCTTGGCAAGACATGCATATACCGTGGGCTTCTGGCGCAACGGAGTGGTTGCCGCTGGGTGAGTTTTATGTAGACAGCCGTGAGAAGATTAATGATGTTTGGACATATACCTGCTACGACAAACTGATTACGGCTGATGTTCCGTACATCTCTCAACTCAGCTATCCTACGACGCAGAAGGCTGTCTTTGACGAGATTTGTACCAGGTTAGGCTTTACGTATGACAGTAGCGTGGTTATTAATCCAACTTATCAGATTCAAGCAGGACCTGCCGGTTATAGTTGCCGTCAGGTTCTTGCTTATATTGCTGGTGCTAACAGTGCCAGTATCTTCATGGGTAAGGATGGAGTCATGCGCTTCAAGAGGTTTTCTGCTTCGGCTCCTGCGGTGTTTAACATGACCACAGCAGATTACATCAGAGTCAAGCAAACTAATCCGGTGAAGACTTATACTCGAATTGTGGTCACGTATAATACAGAGGATCAGCTCACGTATGAAGCCGGTAGCGGGGATGAGAATCATACTCTGAACCTTGAAAATCCGTTTATGACACAGGCTCAGGTTAATGCGTTGTTGGTTGCTCTAAATGGCTTATCCTATTTGCCACTAACGATGGATTCTCGCGGTTATCCTCAGCTCGATCAGGGCGATGTGATAGGATTCGAACAGCGTGAAGGTGGTAGCTGGATTGATACGAACGTCGCTTGGCAAGATATGCATATACCGTGGAATGGCATCGTAGAGTATAAGTCTATTATCCTGAGACAGACTTATAGTTTTAAAGGCGGCCTGACCCATAAGATTGAAGCACCTTCTGTGTCAGAGCAGCAGAGTGAGTTTGCTTTAGAGGGCAGTCTGACGCAACAGGTGAATAGGCTCAATCAAAATACAGTCCGTTATGGTAAACCGTATTACGGCATTACCCATAGTCGTACTGAAGGTTTTGTGGTTGAACGTGAAGATCATCTAAGCGAGTTGACGCTTAACTCTGATGTAATGGATTGGAGAGTTGAAAATCAATCCGTGCTCTATTTTGATGCCCAAGCAAAAAAGCTTAAATTTGCAGGACATCTGGAAGCAGCGTCAGGCACATTCAGTGGAGCGCTACAAGCCGCCACAGGTACATTTTCAGGTGACTTGCAGGCCGCTGGCGGTACATTTAGAGGTAATCTCGTTGCCGCCGGTGGTACATTTAGTGGTGCACTACAAGCGGCATCTGGTACGTTCAGTGGTAATCTGTCGGCAGCAGGTGGCACTTTTACGGGGACGCTAGTCGGCGTTAATGGTACATTTAGTGGAACACTCAATGCAGCTACGATCAATGGTGGTACAATCACAGGGGCATGGATCAGAACTGCCGAATCAGGCAGGCGTATTGAAATTGATTACCGTGGATGGAGATCCTATGATGATAGCAACGTTGAGAGAATCTCTATAAACTATAATAATAACGCTGGTATGGGCGGCATATCTTTCTTTAATTCATCTAGGAGTTTAATGGGAGAACTATATGCTTCAGGTGGTAGTTTCTCCTTAATCGGCCAAAGTGATATGTTGATACGGTCTATGGGTGGTTGGCTTTCTATGCAGGGGAGTATTGATTTTTCTTCAGCGAATGTTAGCGGGTTATCCATAAGTCAAATTAGCGGTTTGTCAAATAGATTATCGCAAGTAGAGAGTAGTGTTAGCGGAAAGGCTAACGCCTCAGAAGCAGGATATAACCTTGCATTTGATCAGTCATCGAGAAATCTCAAATTGTTTAGTAGAACAGGCGTGTTACTAGGTCAGGTTAATATTCCTTGAAACATTTTACTGTTATAGACGATAATATGATTAAGAGGAATATTAAGGAGGAGATGTAGTAATGCGCAAAAAGGTATTAACTGCTTTATTGGTTGTGGCATTAATGGGGGGATCTGTCGTTGCTGGTGCCGCTGGAAATAGTCTATTAGGGGCGAAAGTACAAGGGCTGTTTTCAGTTGAGGTAAACGGTAAAACGGTCGGTGATGCTGTTGTGATAAACGGTTCAACCTATGCTCCTGTAAGAAGCCTGACTGAGTCTTTGGGTGCCGATATTTCAGTTACTGGAAAGAAAGTGGTGGTTACTACGGATGAGGATAAAGCCATTCAAACCAGCGGGAAAATTTATGAATTAACTACTCAGATTGAAAGTAAAAATAAACAATTAGGATATTCACGAGAATATCTAAAAGAAAAGAAAGATTTGTTTGATAGAAATGCTTCTGATGAAATGTACGGAAAGCTTGGCCTCAAGTTCGAAGAGTCTGATCTTTATAGGTCCCTAACTGAGGATATTAATAAATATCAGTCTGAAATCGATCAACTAACCAAAGAAATATCCGATCTTGAGGCACAGAAAGCGGCACTTGAAAAATAACATATCTATCATTCAAAGGTCTCACCAGTGGTGGGGCCTTTTATTATGAAGAGAAAGGGTGAAGGGAAGATGGATGAACAGAGGTTACGGGAGATTATAAGAGAAGAATTAGCCGCCCACGAAGAACGGCTAAAAAGTGCGCAGAAGCCTTTGTTTATCGACGGCAAAGGACTGGTTGAGAGTGTTACAACTTATCTTCAGGAGGATAAGAGTAACTCCGATTCCTTTGCGCCAAAAATGTTCCAAGGATCACTTACCACACCAGATGAGGGAGACGGGGGCAATAATCAAAACCCCGTCCCGTAAAGAAGTTTTATTAACTCAACCCTTCTTGACTATTTTCATGTTTCCAGTTACCGGGTCGAGAAATACTTGTCTATTAACCCAATGCAGATCATCTTTTCCGTCCTGTTGAATCTTTACTACTACAGTTTCATCTTCGTAACGGTAAATGGTAACTCTGCCATTCTCAATTTCATAAGGGTATGTTTCTACCCTTTCATTAGGCAGTTCAAGTGTTATGTTTTTAAATTCCAAATTCAAAACCTCCTTTCTATCGATAATAGGCCTGACATCCTAGATTTCGACAATATGGGAGGTTTTTCCTTGCAAACATATATTCGGGAGGTTTTGCCGATGCCATTAACAGTAAAAGGTATCACGTATATCAAACCGGTGGCGTGCTGCGGATTCTGCGGTACGCCTGTTTTTGTTCTGCATGACGGAGCGCACCCAAATGAACGTATCAATGAGAGTATTTTGAAATCTAAAGCTATTCCACCACAGCCAGATCCGCATCCCAAGCAAGAGCCTTGTTGCGCAACGTGTGGGAAGCTTTGGTCTGATCTCAATCTTACTTTGAAAGAAGGTGAACATCTTGGCACAAATACACAATGTCATTAAGGCTGAACTTGACCCGGGCAAACCAGTTCCCGAGGCTTGCCAGATTATATTTGCTCTAATTAGCGCTTATCCACCTATAGAACGTCCTGCTATTCTAAGAGCCATTCAAGATGAGCTCGGTATTGCAATTAAACAAGTGGAAGGAGTTGAGACACATGGCGAATCGGTACGCGAACCTAGTCGGAAGCAAGAAAATAAGTGAGGATTTTAATAACATCAATATAGGCTTTGACAAGGTTCAGGGGGAAATGGATACCAATAAGGGTACAGCAGATAGCCATATAGCTAATGCTGATATCCACGTCACCGCGGCTAAAAAGGCAGAATGGGACACCAAGGCTCCAGGTAATACACTAACTGACCTTAACAGTCACAAAGCTAATACTGTAGTCCATGTCACTCAAGCAGACCATGACAAGCTCGATGGCATTGAGGATGGAGCTCAGGTCAATCAAAAGGCTTTTTCACAAGTCAACGACATTGCTGCAGCAGATCCGTCAGATGCGGTCACGATTAAAGGCGGCGTAGGTATTACAGTTACCACTAATCCAACCAGTAAAGAGGTTACGGTTACAGCAACAGGTTCAGCGGCCCCTGGAGCTCATGGTACGACTCACACCGAGCATGGAGCTGACCCGATCCCGACGGCCACGCTGACTGAGGGTGGGATTATGTCAGCTGAGCAAGTAGGAGAGTTGGCTGCCCACGGTGAGTTGCTTGACGAACACGCTACGGCTATCACAGTTTTAGAAGATCGACTAGACACAACTGCTGCCGATCCCGTTACTCTACAACCAGGCCTACAAGTCATTAACTCGGCAAAGGATTCACGCTTTAAGCTCGGGCAGATCCAAGGCAAGACGGAGATTAATGGGCAGGGTCGGACTGGTATAGTCGGTGTGGAGAATCCTTATGTGATTAACACGTCTGATAATTTGTTGCCGCCGTTTTATGAGTGGAAAGTGGAACCTAACGGTATGGTCGTATCGCCTTACATTTACGAACAGTCTGTTATGCCTGCTGGTTGGACTAGCATTGATATTAGTGTTATTCCAAACAAAGATTACACTCTGTCTTTCGCGAGTGTCGGCGGTGTAAATATTGGTGTTTGGGAGCCTGACGGGTCGGCAAGCATCACAGAATATAACACCACAGGTGTTACATTCAATTCGGGTAACCGTAGCAAAATTAGAATTGTTATTGCTGGTAACACGGCTGGTAAAATTGAAAATCCAATACTGACACTCGGTTCTTCTCCCAAACCATTTAAACCACAGCGCAAATCTATGCTTGCTTTTCAGACTGAATTGTACGCTAATCCCACAGATGGCAGTGAACCTGACTTGTTGTTTGAGCAGAACAGAGAATACCGAAAGCTGGCGAAGTGGAAAAAGGTTGTGTTGGGCGAGAATCTTACGTGGATTTTGGGAGGGAATCAACCGGGATATAAACAGGTTGGTGTACAAATAAGCGGATATATCAATAATGACCCAAATGCGGTTTTAGTCAAGTATAACGGTACGAGACTTACGAATACCGCTAATGACCTTATGCAGCCTGCATCAGACCAATTCGCATTAAAAACAAATGGTTATTTTGTGCTCACTATTTCAAACACTGACAGCGGATGGGGGCAGGATTACTCTCCGACACAGGACGAGATTAAGGCGTATTTTATGGGGTGGAAGATGTGTAATGGTAACACGACATCCTTGTATAATGGAGCAGCAGGTGAGGTCAAATGTTGGGGGCCAATTGCTAACCCACAAAACGTTATAGACTCTGGAGGCTGGATAGACTTTGTACTCAACAACGTACCGACCTATAAAGCTCCGGTATCGAGCGGATACGAATACCATCCATATAACCTACTCTATCGACTAGCCAAAGAAACCGTTGAGCCAGTTGTGTCAGAAGGTTCTTTGTTACTTACCGAAGGTGACAACATGATTGAAGTTGGGACGGGGATAGTGTTAAGGGAACGGGCGAAATTTGCCCCAAACGGAGTAAGAACCGCATATATTTGCAATTCCGAAGAAGTCCCATCAACAAAGCTAAAGTACAAGCTGGATAAAGTGTTTGCGCTATATAAGGACAGTAAACAGACATCAAGTTACTATTCGCAGGATTATATGCCGTACGGAAATTTGAGATTAGTAATTGATTTACCAGACTACAATGACGCAAGTTCCTACAGCGTCACCTACATCAAGCTCGATAAATCGCCTATCACCCCAATCGCTGGAACGTTGGCGGCATCAGAAAAAGCGCAGCTCAACGACTTAACCGCAGGCGTAGCCGAAGCGCTACAGCGTGTAAGTGTCGTTGAGCAAAAGAAAGCGGAGAAGGATGCGCCGGGGTGGATTACGCCGACACTACTGAATG
>RCUF01000348.1_pt1 | contig 17064 bp, 16 predicted proteins | sample 2166311 | NCBI WGS metagenome assembly RCUF01 (sample SAMN09932608, study PRJNA488358) | compost metagenome | feature: garden; material: soil; isolation source: compost soil in 4-hydroxybenzonitrile-enriched culture | place: Germany: Experimental Botanical Garden Goettingen | collected 2016-01-27
GTCTTGGAACCTTTCTTACATCATGCCGCCCATGAGACAAAGGCGTTTTTATGTGTTTTTTGAGTCTTTTTGCGTATTATTTATACAATTTTCTTCGAAAACTAGTTCGATAAATCCGTGTGATTAAGATGTGTGGGTAGAGTTTGTGGGCAAAATGTGGGCACGTTGTGAGCATGGAGCTATTCAAGCGTATGTGTCGTATGTAGGAACATAGGCTACTTTGTTCTCATTTGTTAATGTGGGCTTAATGCTTGATCTATTAGGGTTTTCTACATTCATGTATGGTTCTGATTGGTTTCCATCTTGATCAAAACGACAGCTTTTGTCCCAATCCGTCCCCACACGCAATATAAATTACTCCACTATCCGAAATATTGTTTCGGGCGCTGGCTCACATTTATTGTGCAAACTCACTTTTTCATACTTAGCCTACATTTACTGTTATCAACCCTATAAGAAGTCCACTTTGATTAGTGTCATCACGGTACCAACAGACTTGTTTGCCTTAGAATATTCTTTTAATGAAATTTTAGAATCCGTTTGATTCTTTACTATCCAATGGGAAGAATCAACCGTAGAGTACCCATTCATTTGCTTACCGGAATTAAGGATTACGTTAGCATACGAACTACTGTCTATTAAAGAGCCTATCTTACGCAATTTAATTCTGCCTAAAAGACTTCTTGATAATCCGGAGTGAATGATTGTGCCATTTTTTGAACTCACGAAAGCGTAATGATCAGAATGAAAATCTAGAATTCGAAATATTGCTGCAAGTTTGGATACCAGATACTGATCACTGATTGCCTTTATTGTCTCAAAATCAAAAGGTGCAGATATAGAAATCGGTTTTACCATTTGCTCAGGTAACAAAAACTCACGCGCAAATTGATTTGCTTCAATCTCTTGTGGATTTTTTGTGAAGTCCGACATATCTGTCCTAGTACATTGGAATGCTATTCCTTTATGATTCAAGCAAAAATGTCCAAGCTCATGTGCTTTAGTAAAATTAATTCTTCCCATGTTATTAGAACTTATATTTACAAGGATAGCTGTAAGGCCTTCACTTCGATGCAAGCTCCCCATATAGTTTGGGTCACTGAACACTTTCTCACGACAAATAATATTGTAATGATTGAATATTTGAGCAAAGGATAAAGCAGGTACTGTTTTAATATTTAAGTGCTCGATTAACTTTTGAGCACATTGAGCAACTTTCATCGTCTTTCTCTTTTAATTTCTTCAAGTGTATCGGCAATCTCTGCTTGTGTCTCAATGGAAACACCCTCGGCCCTAGCGATCATGTCCCATTCTTCCTCAGCATCATAAGAAACTAAAGTTGGGAACTCCACAATGTTATTTACTCTATCTGGTTTGCTGAATGCGTCTTGTAGTTTAGCTTGTATTAGCATCACACTTTCCTGCTTTGATTGGTTAACGGTTTTTTCTAATTCGTCACACAAAGCCATAAGTTGATCCACTTTATCGACGATTCGTATTTGTTCATTAAGCGGGGGAAAAGGTACAACTATGGAGTTTAATTTTGCTTGATTCATCTTAGGCTGTGCTGTTCCTGTCACGTAAGCCTCTAGATTAATGGAGTTAATATATATCTCCAAATATCTTAAAATGTTTTGATTTGTTGAATCAATAACATGCGCATGATTATTTACCCAATATTGCCCTTTCGCAATAAATGCGATTGGAGTTGAACGATTTATTAGATTTGCACCATCTTCGCCAATTAGCAATAGAGGTTTGTCGAATAGATATGAATCTATTTTATCAATAACGCCAGATGCACCATAATAATCATAAATCTTTTCTCTCTTTTCTCTTTCTTCCTTTGAGACTGGAACACGTTCACCATCTCGGTTTATAGTTACATCTTGAAACCTTACCCACTCCCAGTACTTCGGTAACTCGTAAGAAATCTCTTCATCAGTAATTGGAGATAATGGCTTCTCCTTCTTAAATTTCTTAGCTTTAGTTAACAACTCTTTCTGAGCTTGGATTTTTTTCAACAAGACACTTGTCGGTTCATCTTTTGATTCTTGGGGTACAAGCTTGCCTTGAACAGCTTCTAGGAGAATTGATTGTCTAAGATTTTGTATTGCTTTATTTTGAAAATACAATTCCGTGTCTAGAGTCTCCTTAAGTATTTGTAATTTTTTAACTTGATTTACTATCTGGGTTTGCCTTTCTACCTCTGGTAAGTACACTTCAAATTCAAGAAACACTTCTTCCTTGAGTCGTTTTCTATTTGTTGTTCCCTTACTACCTTCAATGCATAATTGCATAAAGCTATCCGTTTGTGAGTAAAGTTCAAAAAAATCTATATCCATCAATTCTTCATTTACTGTAAAACTAATAAAGTCATTTGTAATTGCAGCATGTTCTATTGATTCTGGAATAATCCCAAATGCACCGTTTCTGGCATCGATTCGTGACATAATAAACTGTCCACTTCGAGCTACATACTGGTTTTTTGTTCCTATATTTTCTCCCAATTCTATGTCTCGTAAACAAACACCTTTGTGATACATCCGAATCGTTAAACGCTTATACTCCTGCCCATCTTCAATCACTAAAGTATCTTTCACTCTGTTTAGTATCTCTCTGACTTTAAACTTTTTCATTTCCCCAGTCCCTTTTCCATCTCATGCAATATATTTGAAACTTTAGCTTGCGATGCTCTTAGACTGCTAATAATTTCAGTAATCGATCGGGATTCTTCATTAACAATGCTGCTTGGATTTTTAATATCCAGATTGTAATTCCGATTCTTAATATCTTCGATGCTAATTTTCCAAGCAAACTCATTTTCAACTCTTTCATTCCACCACTTTTTTTCAAGATCAAATTCTTCCAAACGAATCGGCTTGGTTTTTGTATAATTCTTATAACCCTTAGGTAATGGATGCTCGAAGTACCAAACTTCATCTGTTGGCTTACCTTTTTCAAAGAACAATAGGTTTGTATTAATCCCTGTATACGGAGCAAAAACCCCATTGGGCATTCTTACGATTGTGTGCAGATTAAACTCTTCGAGCAATTTTTCTTTGATCGCAGTTTTTACTCCTTCACCAAACAGAAATCCATCAGGTAAGACGATCCCTGCACGCCCCCCATCTTTCAATAGATACATGAGCAACACCATAAACAAGTCTGCAGTTTCTTTCGTCCTAAACTTCTCAGGGAAATTAGTTTCTACTCCATCTTCTTCGATCCCACCAAACGGAGGATTTGTCACAATCACATCTACTTGTTCTACTGGTTTATAGTCCCTAACATTTCTAGTTAACGAATTACCATGTGTAATTTTTGGCGTGTCGATATCGTGTAGAATTAGATTTGTGATTGCAAGCATATGAGGCATTGGCTTCTTTTCTACACCCATAATTGTATCTTGCAGAATTTGATTGTCCTCTACATTTTTAATCTGCCCTGTCTTAATAAAATGATTAATTGTGCTCGTCAAATAGCCACCTGTGCCGCAAGCAAAATCTAGTACTTTTTCGCCTAATACCGGATTGACCATATCTACAACAAATTGTGTTACAGGACGTGGCGTATAGTATTCTCCTGCATTACCTGCGTTTTGAAGATCTTTAAGAATACTCTCGTAGATATCATTGAATGTATGACGGTCTTCCTGCGCAGAGAAATCAATCTCATTCAACTTATTGATTACCTGACGCATCAATGTGCCCGACTTCATATAATTATAGGAATCTTCGAAAACTGCTTTCACGATAAAAGCCTTCGGATCGCTATACTCATCCAATACCATTTCTTTTAACTCTTTAAACAGCTTATTGTTGATGAAATCTAACAACTCATCACCAGTCATACCTTCGTCATTAGCAGCCCAATCACGCCACCGTAAGCCTTCAGGAACGATCGGAGTATATTCGTCTCTAATTATTTCCCAGTCTTCTTCTTTTGCATCAAAAACCTTTAAAAATACCATCCATACGAGTTGGGATATACGTTGTGCATCCCCATCTACACCAGCGTCTTTACGCATTGTATCTTGAACTGATTTAATAACCGATGAAACTGACATAATTCGAATTCCTCCTGCTTTTTCTTATGCTGTATAAATTTCTTTTTGTAGTTCTTTTATTACCTTCAAATAGCCGGTCTTACCACCAAATACATTCACAATTTCTTTCAAAGATCCGAACTTCTGAAATTCTGGAATTTGCAATATTTCCATCTTTTCAAGATTTTCTAAACCCTCATCCGCATACTTATCCAATAAAGCTTCCAACACCACTCTAGCATTCACACTATACTTAGCAAAATAATTGCGCTTCTTCACATTATTCGCTCTTTCTTGGCGAGTTAGCGGCGGCATATCAAATGCCACATGACAAATAAGATCAAACGGATCTAAGTCTTTCCCAACTTCATCTTGAAGTTCATCTAGCAATATGCCCTGTGACTCTAACTCCTTCAAGATCGCTTCTTTCTTATCCGCTGCGTTCCACTTTTGCAGAAAATCATTAAGTGACTGATACTCATTGATCACATTTTTCTTCGTGTAGTCGATCAATGATTCATTAATAAGCTTGCCATCTTTATCGTAATAGTAGACGCGATGGTTCAACACTTTGACTTCCACGTTATGAACATAGTATTTGGCTGGCGGATCATTTATTATGTCACCACCGTCAATAGGGAGATCACCATAACCTCCTTCAGCCGCATCATCGCCCGTAGTTTCACCGTCATCTCCGGCCTGGTCCTCCTCAGGTTCATCTTCTTCTGGAGGAATATCTCCTGTCACTGGTTTAATCACTATTGGATCACCGTCAAAATCTTTATCTGCAAATAACTTCGTAACATTCCTGAAATCTATAATTGTAAAATACAGTTTGTCATGATCTTCTCGTATGCGAGTTCCACGACCAATTATTTGCTTAAACTCAATCATACTGGTGATATTGGAATCAAGAATAATTAATTTACATGTCTGAGCATCGACGCCAGTACTCATCAACTTGCTAGTTGTAACTAACACAGGGTATGACGAATTTGGATCAATGAAGTTGTCCAATTCCGCTTTCCCTTCGTCGTTATCTCCAGTAATTCGCATCACATATTTAGAGTTTTTAGCGACCATATCAGCATTTTCATTAACTAACGCTTGGCGCATCCGCTCAGCATGATCGATATCCACACAGAAAAAAATAGCCTTAGCCATACGTGAATCGTTGTTTTTCATATAGTCAGTAACCATTTTAGCAACAGTATGTGCTCTTCGCTCCAAAACCAGCTTTCTATCAAAATCCTTTATGTTATATTCTCGATCTTCGATTTCATGACCGTATTTATCCTTCTGGCCTTTCGTAGGACGATATCCTTCAACATCCTTATCAAGTGTTACCCTGACAACTTTATAGGGAGCTAAAAAACCATCCTCAATGCCCTGCTTTAGTGTATAAGAGTAAATAGGTTCTCCAAAATAGGACAGGCTCGAGACCTCTTTAGTCTCTTTTGGTGTAGCTGTAAGTCCAAGTTGAGTTGCTGAATGAAAGTAATTCAGAATGTCTCTCCACGAAGAATCATCCTTTGCACTCCCACGATGACACTCATCGATTATGATAAGGTCGAAAAAATCACTTGAGAATTCTTTGTACACGTTCTGAAAATCTTCAGTCCCGGTAATTCCTTGGTACAAGGCTAAATAGACCTCATGTGCTTTATCGATTTGTCGATTCTTTATCTTAACCATTTTATCACCAAACGGCGCGAAATCATTTGCCATTGTTTGGTCGACCAAGATGTTTCTATCAGCCAAAAACAGGATTCGTTTCTTCGTTTTTGATTTCCACAAACGATAAATAATTTGAAATGCGGTATATGTTTTTCCAGTTCCTGTTGCCATTACGAGCAGTAACCGATCTTGTCCATTAGTTACAGCTTCAACAGTACGGTTGATAGCAATTCGTTGGTAATATCGAGGACTTTTGGCACCCTGAGCAAAATAATAGTCTTGCGTAATCGCCTCTTCTGCTTGTTGGTCAATCCCCTTGTGCTGTTTATAACGGTTCCATAACTCTTCAGGTGAAGGAAATTCATTTAGTGTTAACTCTCGCTCAACTGCCCTAGATGTTGCAGTTCGATCATGTTCTAAGAAGCCATCCCCATTGGATGAATAGACGAAGGGAATGTCTAGTATATCACCATAATTGATAGCTTGCTGTATTCCCGAACCAATCGTATGTTTATTGTCTTTTGCTTCAATTATTGCAATGGGAATGTTGGATTTATAGTAAAGAATGTAGTCCGCTCGTTTTCTTTCGCCGCGAGTAACCATCTTTTTACGAACAATAATTCTACCGTCCGTAAAGGACACTTCTTCTCGAATTTGTTTTTGTAAATCCCAACCTGATTGCATAATAGCTGGAGTTATGTATTTAGAGCATATGTCGCGTTCTGAGAGGTCTTTTTTATTCAAGTTTAACCCTCCGATCAAGAAACATTATGTAGTTCTTTATACTTATTCTACACTAACTTCAGAATTACCTTTATACACCAAAGACCTACCATTACTATACATGAAATTGAGTGTATCTTTTTGTCAGCTAGCATATGTTCTCAGAGTTGCGTCGTGCGAACGACTTTCTCAAGGACGCACTCGGTTTTTTCGCAAAAGACCGGAAGCGGTAAAGGCATGCCAGCTCTATGCTTACATTCGTGAACGACGAGATCGATGGACCGTCAAGGCGATGTACGGCTTAATTGCTGTCAGCGAATCTGGCTATTATCGTAGCTTGGAAGCCGACACCCAAACAGGAGCGGCAGCAACTGCTTCTGGTCGAAATCAAAGACATCATAGGCGAACATGGAGACAACCGAAATTACGGTGTGGAGCGTATTCTGCTGGCACTGTCACAAAGAGAGGTTACAACTAGCTACAGTTCCGTCTTTCGCATCATAAAGAAGCATGGCCTACTGCAGAAGGTGAAACGCCATCCAAACGGTATTACACGTGAGGATGCCGCAGCTCAAAAGAGCGAGAACCTCATACAGAGAGACTTCAGCTCCTCATCATAAGTGGCTATCGGATATCACCGAGAACCCTTGTTCAGACGGCAAGCTCTATCTATCCTCAGCGCTTGTTTCAATGGAGAGATCGTGGGCCTCGCTATGGACGACAACAAGCGCAAAGAGCTCTGCATCCAAGCCTTTGAGAACGCCTGCAGGGCAAGAAATGCGCGTGGAATGATTTTTCACAGTGATCGAGGTAGCCAATTCACGAGCCATGCATTCCGGGAAAGTTTAGCTAAACGAGATTCCATTCAGAGTATGAGCGGCACAGAACGTTGCTATGACAACGCAATGATGGAAAGTTTTTTGCTACGCTAAAAAAAGAGAAACTATACCCGCTCAAAACGGAGCGCTATCCGATGGCCGCTATCAAATCCATCATCTTCAGATACATCATGGTCTACTACAACAGACAGCGAATCTACACCTCTAATCCAGGGAGCTGGCCCCCAGCTATTTATCACGAAAGAATGCTGTCACAAGCAGCTTAGTAATGGGCTTTCTATATGAGTGTGTTTTCAAACTGCACTTTTTTTGACAACTCCACACAGCTACTTAAAAAGACAAACTAAAAATAAAGAACTCAAGCAGTCATCGCGCTTGAGCTCTAACACCAGGGGGAGATACTTTCATTATCTGCAGGTAATGACTCAGTAATAGTATAATTTATCAACCAGAAAACATCTCTATAAATAAGTCTCTAAATGGCTCATCAAGTGTGGCACACACAAGTTTACTCCAGGTACTGATTTCAATTGCTTCGCTTTCAACACACCAGATTTTATAGTGCTCATCCCCATATCTATCTATAGGAACTTCTGTATCCGTTACAGCATCCCTGAACTTTTCATTAAAAACAGAAATAGAATATTGATTCACAGAAAAATCAATATGATTGAAATTCCTTCTACCAGGATAATATTGTGCATGAATATAATTTGTAATTACGAAAGAATCTTTAATTCTTTCTGGATTCCACAGCTCTTCAACTTCAATGTGATAAAATTTATCGCCATTCTGATCAGTATCCGGCTTAATTATCATTATAACTTTATCTTGATGCTCAGGACGATAATGTACAATGACTTCCTTCTTATACACCAGCTTTTCTATGTCTACAAAGTTAACTGTTATTCCACGATACTTTTGAGAATCCATTGTTGCAGTACTAATCATCTCCTCAACTGGTACAGCGATTTTCTCATCACATCTGAAGAATAAATTTTTTTCAGATATCTCTTCATTAATGATCTTGATCGTATATGGTACTTCATCTGTAGCGGCACCTATAGTTGTATCAAAAAAAATACTGTAAAGATAATAACGATCCTCAATAATAAACCCTTGTCTCATAAATTTGGACTCATTCACCAAACATAACCCGTATTTATTATGTGGCATTTTTAGCTGCTCGTAAGCACGTATTTCCGCTATGCCTTGTATTTCTACCATATTATCTTTGATTAAGTAACAAACGAGTGCATATACCAACATTTTAGGCTCTATGTCGAAGTAGTCTTGAAATTTTAACTTTGAATCTATTACAGACCAAAGAATTGGCACCTCTTTATTGGCAGCTTTATATTCACTTTTTGGTTTCAACAATCGAAATCCAGCATACCAAAAATTATTATCATCAAAGCACAATCTACATATTTCTTCAACATCAATACCACTTCTAAGATATTCCTGATAGGATTCTTCAACTAAGGCTGTTAAGAAATATGGAATTTTTTCAGGATCTTGAGTAAATAATCGAAAAGTGTCAGCAGCATAATGTTTTAAATATACATTTGGATAAAAAATATGTGCGACTCCACCATGTGGCTGTTTTTTCATGCATCTAAAATAATAATTTGCTTCTCGAAATAAATCGAAAGTTACTATCTTATCAATAAGATATAATAAATCTTTTTCTTCATCCAAAGTCTCAATCCCCCCAGTAAAGTTGCAATATTATTCATATAAATGCTTTAGTGCAAAACAAATTTATTCATCCATCTATACATTTTGAATTATTGAATTGATTCAAAATCTGACATTTCAATATAGTACTTTTTTATAATTTTATTTATATGATTAAATCCCCGAGATTGGGCTAATTGTAAGAGACCATATCCATCGTAATATACTTCAGCTAGCTGGGGCTTTAAATTCCCCTTATTGTAACCGCGCAATAACTCTAATGATTCATTCGTAAATTGAGCACTTGTAATATAACACGCTGAAACCTTATAATCTGGACTTTCACTCTCTAAATGCTTTTTTGCCCAGGGAAAGGTATTATTAAAAAACCACTTAACTGTATCCCGTTTAGTATACGGACCTGCATTAATAAATGTACTCGATTTATGTCCCTTCAGTTCGAATACAACAGCTTCTTTCAAATTGCGATCAATCACAATTGCATCAAATTCATGTGGAAATTTATTACCTTCTTGCGTCGTATCTCTGTATATTTTATTGGCTTCAAATGATCCATTGGGATATAGAACCTTTATTAAGGGATGTAAAAGTACTTCAAACAAATCTCCTCTTATATTTTGTAGATTTCCTTCTTGCCCACCTTCTTGCATTGTATGAAGTACATTCTCTACATACCCTGTCAATTGATCATCTGATTCTGAATGTTGTAATAGTTGAACCTGCTGAATCATCTTCAAATTAGAGATAATCTCGAATATTCTCTCACCATAATAGTTGACACGCTAAAATGAAGAAATCCCAAACCACGAAGTTGTTTGGCGGCTGCTATTGTAAGATCTCTGGTCACAACAATTGGAAGAACCTTTCTCGTGTTTTTGGAGCTTTGCACCACTCCTTGAATTCTGTTGTATAGTCCTTGAACATCCACAGAATCATATTCACGATGAATAACCATGTCTAACACAACCAACATTTGCTTGTCGGTGGTAGTTCGATTACTAGCGACAACCGTGTTATACCCAGTTGTCTTGGTGTATGCAAAAGCGTCCCATACGAAGTTGTTTTGTTCTGCCCCCTTTGATGGAAAGATCTTGTTACGATATATATGGCCCTGATTATCTACAAGATTATGTAATGTAAGCCACCTCAACATATCCGGCAGAAATGCACAATCCAATACCATATTCGACTTGTGCAATTTAATAGCCTGAATAGCATGCTCTTCTGAAAAATAATCTTCAACGATGAATTTGATTCCTTCGTGCATTATTTCTTTGGTAAGCCTTAATTTATAAAGATCGGCTAAAATTCTTGGAAGAGTATCCATTTTTGTTTTAGAACCGTCCAGAGGACTAGCAGTTATTTTCAATGCTTCGTAATAAGATATCACACCATTGCATTTATCAATTGCGGTTAATAAGCGGTATATGGGAGGGCGTTCCTTCTCAGCAATTGCTAATATGTCGCTTTTATGCAAAGTACTATTGTGATAGTAGTAAATATATTGTCCTTTTCCAAATGTCACCGGAGCACTGGACTTTATTACATGGTCATCAATGGCTCGTTGAATAATTTTTCTAGCATAAACCGGAGTTACGTCAAATTCCTCTTGAAGTCGAATATTTAATTGTTGTCCCAGCATGATCTTTTGCCGTTTATAAAAATACTGCTTTATCCAACTGCTGTACTGGTTCATACAATACCTCCAAATCTACACATTGTCACACTGCTCTTATTAATTTTAATTCTAAAGAAAAGGGCAAGATCGAAAGTCTTTAATCCCTTTTAAATCAAGGGCTCAATAACTATTAAGCTATAAAATTTTGTCACAGAACTAAAAGCAATAGATGCACCGACCTACTAAAATGATACCATTTTCTCAACTTCAAGCAACATCAGAGTTAAATCAAGAAAACACTCGCCTAAACCGTATAACTCCATAAGTCAATTCTATATTATTACCTTGAAACAGCCGAATAATTGAGAAAATTCATCCAGCCTGAGTCGTTGTTGCTTTCTTCAGATTTTCCGGCTGTAACAAACATTATTAGGAGTTGATCCAATGCCAGCCAACATCGATAGCATGTTTTACGTTAGACAAACCCCGTGGCACGGACTCGGAGAATGGGTCGAACACGCACTCAGTTCGGAAGAAGCGCTACAAGCCGCCGAACTGAATTGGGAAGTTATCCGGAAATCGATCCAAACCGAAGATTACGCCGAAATCCCCGGCTACAAAGCAAACATCCGAGCAACCGACCAGCGGTTTCTCGGTGTCGTTTCGAACAGGAACAAGATTGTTCAGAACCATGAAGTGTTTGCTTTTACCGATGAACTGTTGGGTGAAAGAGTACACTTTGAGACCGCCGGGAGCTTGCAAAACGGCAGGAAAGTATGGCTGCTTGCCCGCCTGTCGGAAAACTACATCATTGCTGGAGACCGCATCAACCCTCACTCGGTTTTCTCCAACAGCCATGACGGCAGCGGGAGTATCAAGGTAGCGATGACTCCGATCCGCGTCGTTTGCCAGAACACCTTGAATCATGATCTTCATAATGCCAAACGAATATGGACAACCGGTAACATTAAAGCCAAGCTGAATGAAGCACGGAAGACGTTGTATTACGCCGAATTGTACATAGACAGGCTCGAAGCAGAAGTCGATCGGTTGAACCGTATCAAAATCTCTGACCGTAAAGTTCGGGAATACATGGAGCTTCTATTGCCTTTGCTGGAAAATGCTACGAAAAAGTGCAGGAACGGAATGTCCAGCAGATGCGGGACGATTTTCAAGCTAGATATTTTGATGTGCCTAATCTGAGGGATGTCGGGAAAAATGGGTATCGTTTTATCAATGCCGTGTCGGATTTTGCCACACATGCCAAGCAGCTTCGAGGTACAGCTTCCTTCAAAGAAGAACTGTTCCTCCGGACGATGGAAGGCAATTCGCTGATTGACAAAGCTCATAAACTGATCTTGGCTTCGGCCTAATGTGGAGGTTAAGAATGTCGGAACAAATACCATTCGAATTCAGACGGCTACTGGCAGAGTCACTTTGCGAAAAACCTGGCAGCTATATTATGGAGCAATTATTTTCTGTGTTCCCAAGAACCGAAGATTTGATCGACGCTACAGAACAGGAGTTGGCTGCATCGATCAAAGGCGTAGGGCATACAAAGGCTCGACAAATTGTCGCCGCACTGTCACTCGCTCGTTCGTTAACACCGCCCTCACTCCCTACCGATAAAATCAGTTCCCCCGCCGATGTATACAGGCTTGTAGAACCGGATTTGCGTTTTGCAAAAAGAGAACACCTAATCACCCTTTTCTTGAATACTAAGAATATGGTCATTGCCAAGGAATTGATCGCCATAGGAAGTCTCAATGCTTGCATCGTTCACCCTAGAGAGGTATTCCGTCAAGCAATCAAGCGCGCGAGTGCTTCAATCATTGTCGTCCATAATCATCCGAGCGGCAATCCCGAACCGAGTCCGGAAGATATCGAAATCACTAAGAGGCTAATGAGCGCAGGTACGATTATCGGTATTGACGTGCTGGATCATATCATTATCGGGGATCAGCGTTATATCAGCTTAACAGCGCGAGGGTTAATGTCGCTCTCACATTAACCCTCGCATCCATCTATTGTGGTATTTTATCGAAACTATGATTGTCCAGAATAAGGCCTGTTCACTGATTTTCCAGTTAGAGAGTTCAATGTTTAGCGGCAAGCGAAAACAGGCGCTTATTCACTCATAAAAACAACCTGAATACCGCATAAACTATTCTGTTCGTACTAAACAAATTATATCCGTAAAATTTATTGTTATCAACAATCATACCCGTTGCACGATGTTGCTTGCAGAAGAATATTAGAGAAACGTTGGTTAAAAGATTTCAAGTATATATTATTCCATAGAGACACTATGCTAGATAGTGGTCCTGAGTCAAGGAACATAAAGGAACATAAAGTAACATAAAGGAACATAGGCAATCTCCACGCCTCTCAATGTATCAACATGCCTCTAATGATTGTTTACCGCAACATAAACCACACATCCTGCTTATATACACGAATTTCATGGTTTTATCATATTGAGGCAAATTGATAGAAAAACTATCCTTTTCATAGTGATAGGAAGAGGTGAACATTTCATATGAATAATGCCCAGCAGATTGGTGAGAACATTCGCTTTTTGCGGTCGCAAAAAGGAATCAGCAATGAATGGCGGGCCAAGAAGTTTTTCGTCCTTCTGGGATTACCTCATACCGGTAAAAGTGTTTGGTTGGCCTTATGGCGTTCATTAATAGGTTCAAAGCATACAACGGCCATGTCGCTAAAGCAACTGAGTGAGACGCGATTTATGACCGCCGAGCTATTCAAATCCAAGCTCAATTTAAGCTCTGAAATGGATGAAAACGGAGCTATTAAAGGTACTGATATTATTAAGGCGCTCACCGGGGGCGATCTTATAACTGGCGAAAAAAAGGGTAAAGACCCCTTCCATTTCTATGGAAAAACCAAGCTCGTCGCTTGTGGCAACCATATGCCTTTGCTCAGCAAATTAGATGGAACGACAGCTTTCACTGACAGAATCCATTTTCTAATTTTCTCCAAACCTATACCAGAAGAAAAAAGGGATAAATCATTACTGGACAAATTAATTGCGGAAAAGACGTACATTTTGGAATGGGCATTGGAAGGTCTGCGTGAGTTAATAGGCAATAATTTAATCTTTACGGAAAGCGATGAGGCTAGTGCATTTAAATCAAGATACATTTCCCAATTGAATAATGCAAACGGATTTGTTAATGAACGATGCCATATTGATTTGGATAACGACGAGTGCAAGGTTCACCGCAAAGATATTTACCCAGCATATAAGCTCTATTGTCGGGATAATGGATATAAATCACTCAGCCGACATGAGTTTTTTGTAGAGGTTTCAAAACTTAATGTGAAGTCCGGAAAAATGAGAATCAATGGATCTTCCCCTCTGGAGGGTTTCAGAGGAATTAGGTTATTAACAAATGCAGAACTTAAATCTACAATTCCCTGACATATAATCCGTTCTGTAGCTACATTGGCTACGCCATTCGAAATGCTCAAGCAATACAGCGAACTAAACCGTTTTTAACGTAGATTTCTCAGGTCTACCACTTGGCTACGTGCTGCAACATTCTATATCAATCCAATAATATGTCTGGAGGTACACCCATTGACGATTCTAAGCTAATCACGGAACACCTAACAAAGACTCATCGGAGCACACACTGTATTCCCAAAATCTTATAGGTTTTAACATGATAGGAAGCCCGAAAAACTACTATTAAGTTTACTTTTTAAATGAAGCACATAAGCAAAATTCCCAAAAATGTTTAAAAAAATTCACTTGCTGTACGAGGGAATACACTTCCTCTTGTTACCTGGCCGTATGTCCAGAAATTTTTAAATGCTTCGACCTTGAACTGCAAGAAAACGGACCCTTCGACTGGTATTTTACTTGCCTGGATAACGTTTCGCTCAAAGAGCATCACGCGACAGGCTCGACAGCTCCATTAACCGGTCAGACCACTGAACTTGTCCGCCTAGCGCTTGATCTGTGGAACGGGCTAGAATTTGATCTTACCGAGGGCTTAACTATCTGGAACTCCGAATTATACCGAGTTGCATTGCAAGCAATCGAACTACGAAGAAGCGACACGAATTCCACCCGCTTTCATCATACATTCCATATGGGAGAGTGATCACATGAATCGACAAGATTATCCTTTGGTATTGCAAATCAAAGATGTTCAACAAATTCTTGGATTTTCCAAATCAATGGCTTATGAAATCGCCAAAGCACCTGATTTCCCGGTTATAAAAATTAACACACGCATGGTTGTATACCGCGATGAGTTCTTCTCATGGCTAGACAGTAAGCGTGAGAATTCGGCTGTAATTTAATATTAATACCAACTTTTTGCGGGGATAATTGCTTGCGCAGTCCCCGCTTTTATTTTGTGAGAAACTGCTAAACGGAGGGGTTAGTATGCAAGGTTACTTTAGAAAACGGGGTTCTACATGGTCATTTTCAATTGACATTGGTCGTGATCCAGAGACAGGAAAACGAAAACAAAAAACCGTTAGTGGATTCACAACAAAGAAAGAAGCGCAGGCTGCCGCAGCGGCAATGCTTCAAGAATTAACTCAAGGTTCCTATATTGTAGAGAAGGACATCCTTTTAGAGGTATTTGTTCCTGAATGGATTAAGCAATACCAGCATTCAGTAAAAGTAGGTACAGTTCGCGTTCGTCAACATGAGTCCTCTAAACTAGTTGAGCATTTTAAAGGTTATCAGGTAAAACAGATCAGTCGTAAATTGTATCAGGATTTCTTAATCAACCTTCATATAGAAGGATTCGCACCTAACACAATTTCAGGTATTCATTCTACATGTAAGATGATTTTCGCAAAAGCAGTTGAGCTAGAGGTGAAAAAAACGACCCGACCCAATACGCTAAACCTCCTAGAGCTCAGAAAACTGTAGATGACATTGAGAAGCAGGATCAGCAATTCAAATATCTTAAGAAGGAAGAGCTTTCTCTTTTCCTTAGAACCGCTAAAGAACATGGATTAGAACGAGATTATGCGATATTTCTAACGCTTGCGTATAGCGGTGCTAGGGTAGGTGAATTATGTGCATTGAAATGGTCCGATATCAACATGGATGATTTCACGATAAAGATCACTAAAACATACTATAATCCACGAAATTTACGAATGAGTACCAACTTCTGACCCCTAAGACTTCCAAGTCAATTAGAACAATAGAACTTGATCCTTATGTATTTGAAGTGTTAGCACAGCACAAGCTCAAGCAGAATGAAATCAAGCAGATGAATAAAGAGACATACTATGACCATGACTTTGTATTTGCAAAGACAGAACAGAATAAGGGCTACCCTGAACTCATCAAGACCATTCATAACCGCATGAGACGGCTTCTACGGCTCGCTGGACTTAATGAAGAGCTATCCCCGCATTCACTGAGGCATACTCATGTTTCGCTATTAGCAGAAGCTGGAGCCGATATCTTTCAAATCATTGAACGACTGGGTCATAGCAGTGATGAACAAATTCGAACTGTGTATCTACACGTCACTAAGACAATGAAAAAAGAGGCTTCCAAAAAGTTTAGTGAGCTTATGAAAAACCTTTAGTGCATTTGGATGCAACTGTAAGATTGGTAATTGTGAGTTAATTCTGAATCAGCTATACTTAAACTGAGGAAGGTGATTAATATGAATTTCGTCAGAAAAATAACCAACAGTGATGCTCTAAAGCATATCGTCGATCTTCCTGAAAACCTTCGGAATCAGGATGTTGAATTAATCATATTACCTATCGGTGACCCATCTCTATTCAAACAGGCAACACCCTCTTCTCCCACCGCTAGAGGCGCATTGAAACAGTACGCCAACTTGGATTTAATCCAATATGAACAAGACGCTTGGGAAAAGGGTGTGCAAGACAAACATGAACATCGTTGATGCAAATTTAATACTGCGTTATTTGCTTCAAGATGCAGTTCAGTTCATTGAACAAGCTAGAGACAAAATTGAAAACCATCATATCTTTATCCCTAACGAAGTCATCGCCGAAGTCGTATATGTGTTGGAAAAGGTATACAAAGTCGAACGAGTCAATATCTTTGATGCCTTGCAGAACCTGCTCACTTATAGCAACATTACAACACATGACAAAAGTACCCTAATCGAAGCTCTAAAGGTTTACAGTGAAATCAAAATCGATTTTGTTGATTCGCTGCTCTTCGCCTATTCAAAAATCGGTGGACATACCGTTTTCACTTTTGACAAGAAGCTTAACCGAATGCTTGATGAACTACGCAACGCTTAATAAAATAGGCTTCTCACAAAGTTCGATCTGAACTCGTGAGAAGCCTATTTTTTATTTATGTGGTCAAATGACGTTTTCTAACTTGAGATTCCTTGCTAGGCAAGGAACTTCAGGTCAGTTTACATCATGCCGCCCATTCCACCCATGTCAGGCATAGCTGGTTTTTCTGGTTC
>RCUF01000349.1_pt1 | contig 16919 bp, 15 predicted proteins | sample 2166311 | NCBI WGS metagenome assembly RCUF01 (sample SAMN09932608, study PRJNA488358) | compost metagenome | feature: garden; material: soil; isolation source: compost soil in 4-hydroxybenzonitrile-enriched culture | place: Germany: Experimental Botanical Garden Goettingen | collected 2016-01-27
ACATCAACGCCAACACCAACACCATCATCAATATCAACATCAACATGGACATCGGTATGGACACCAAGCCCAACATCAACACCTGCAGCAACATCAACACCGACACCATCAGCAAATCCGACACCAACGCCGACTTCTGGTATTAATTTCTTTATCCCAAGTCCAATTGAGACGCCAGATCCTAGTGCAACACCTTCTATTGAAGTGTCTCCTGCTCCAACAGAGGAAGTATTGAAAGAAGAAGCAAAGACAACTGAGAATACAAAGTCAAAAACTTTGCCTAAAACAGGTGAATCAAGCTCACTTCCGTATTATTTAGTTGGCTTGTTTACTGCATTCATTGGAATAGTGTTAAGGAAAAAAGGTAAAAAAACTAATTAATCTAACGAAGAAGTAAGGAGGAACAACTCTTTACTTCTTTTTTATGTGCGCCTGGTACGGGCGATCACTAGGCGGTGGAAGTCCGCGCTCTAATTACAAACGAAAAGCTCGTATTGGCAGGGTATTATGACTTCCCTGCCCAATACGAGCGTCCGCGTCAATTGCACATAAACGGTTGAACCGCCGTATACCGAACGGTACGGTGGTGTGAGAGGTCGGCTGCTCAATTAATAGGTAGCCTCCTACTCGATTGACCAAAATCAGCTTTTGCTAAATAACTCAATCTCCGTAAATTCATCATTCCCCCATTCGTCCCATGATCCTTCATATGGACGTATATCGGGATAGCCAATTAATCGCAGCACAAAATAGGTATGTGCCCCTCGTTGGTTGGACTGGCAATAAGGGATGATTGTTTTTGACGGCTGGACACCTGCTTCAAGAAACTCCTTTGTTAAGGCAGAGGGATTCTTGAAGCGGGTAACTCCATTCTCGTCTACTTCCTGCAGTGCGTCACTCCATTCTTTATGAATGGCGCCGGGAATACGACCACCTCTTCGATTAGCACGCTTATCCTCTCCGGTATATTCCAAGATGTTACGTGTATCGAGAAGAATAGCATTTTGTAGTCCATCCTGAAGATCCTCTTTGGAAGTAATGAGAAAAGGGTTAGCAGTTAAACTTATTGAACCCTCCGTGCGAGGTGACGGCAGATTGCTGGAGACCTCATAGCCTTCTGCAATCCATACCGCAAAGCCACCATTAAGGAGCTTCAATCGATCTCGTAGCCCATAATACTCAAGAACATAAAAGGCGCGTGTTGCAAGCACATTGCTACCTTCGTCATAAATTACAATAGTTGACTCATTGGTTATACCGAAGCCCTCTAGCAATTTTTCCAGCTTCTCTTTATGGACAATCGTTTTTTGGGTATGTTCTTTTAATTCTTTGACATCCAGCCAGTAGGCGCCCGGAATATGCGAGACTTCGTAGTTTTTTGCTCTAGCGTCAAGCAGAATAATATCTTGATGATTTTTATGCTCTTCCAGCCATTCGGAATCTACAAGCAGATGTCCGTTAATATTAGATGAATGTTGATCAGTCAAATTAGCAAGCTCCCCTCTAAAATTAAAGTGGCTCAAAGCCCAAATTCTCTCTTAATGTTTGCCCTGTGTAGTTTTTTGGAAACAAGCCACGGCGTTGTAATTCAGGAACAACTAGATCAAGGAAGGCTTCTGCTCCTCCACTAGCTAGCTCAGGCATGACGGTAAAGCCATCGGCAGCACCACTAGTAAACCATTCCTCCATAACATCTGCTATTTGCTTTGGTGTACCTGCAATGTTTAGCTGACCCTTCCCAACCCAATGCTTCTGAACTAGTTCTCGAAGGGTTATCGTCTGATTATTCACCACTTTTTGCACCATTTGGTAAAAGGATTGATAAGCATTTCCTCCATTTATATCAGGAAGTGGGGGGAATGGCTCATCAAGCGGGTAGCCCGAGAAATCAATCCCAAGTAAATTTGATAATGACATAACAGCTCTTTCAATAGGTGCGAGCCGCTGAAGCTCAATAGCTATTTTAAGTGCATCTTCTTCATTCTCAGAAACGATGACATGAAGGGCTGGCAGTACTTTTATCTGATCAGGGGATCGTCCAGCTTTTACGGTTCTGTCTTTAATGTCTTTGTAAAAGAGACGTGCATCCTCAATGGATTGCTGAATCGTGAAAATTAATTCTGCAAACTCAGCTGCAAGATTTTTACCGTCCTCGGATGCGCCAGCTTGGATAAGAAGTGGTCTACCTTGAGGTGAGCGCATAATGTTTAATGCTCCCCGTACGGAATAGTAATTTCCTTCATGATGGATATCGTGTACCTTATCAACCTGTGCATACACCCCTGAAGCTTTGTCCTGCTCCAGTGCGTTAGAGTCCCAGCTATTCCATAGCTTTAATGCTACCTCTGTAAATTCACGGGCACGCTCATAACGTTCCGTATGAGGGGGCAATTGCGGTAGGCCAAAGTTGAACGCTGTTCGCTCAACACCCGTCGTTACAATGTTCCAGCCTGCTCGACCACCACTAATATGGTCAAGAGATGCGAATAATCTAGCTATATTGTAGGGCTCATTAAAGGTAGTAGATACAGTGGCGATTAGACCAATCCGTTCCGTCACAGTGGCGATTGAAGCTAGTAAGGTTAGAGGTTCGAAGCCAAAAATTGGGCTATGTTGTACCGCTTTAACTTCAATGGACAGACCATCTGGAATAAAAAGCGAATCTATCCGGGCAGCTTCAGCTTTTTGAGCAATTCGTTGATATTGCTTTATATCGTGAATCTCATTTAACTGCGCGCTTTCATGGCGCCAGGCTCCTTTATGGGAGCCTGAATTTTGGAGAACTAGGTTTAATATCATTCTGCGATTTGGTTCGCTCATCGTTATCACCTTTACTTGAAATGATGTGAACATACATTAAAGAGGTACAACCCCTTTCTTACTTCATACCACTAAGTGCTATGCCGCGTATAATTTGCTTTTGGAAAATAAGGAATATCAGGATTAGTGGAGCAATTGAAATGGTTGTTCCTGCCATGATAAGAATCCAATTACTCGTATCCTTAAGCTCACTGGAGAAATAAACAATCCCGACAGGCAATGTAAATTTTTCTTCGGTTTGTAATACGATAAGTGGCCAAATGAACTGGTTCCAATTCCCGATAAATGTGAGAATGATTAGGGTAACAATAGCAGGCTTTACGAGAGGAATAGCTATATTAAGGAGAATACTCCACTCATTAAGACCGTCGACTCGGGCTGCATCAAGCAGATCAGAGGGGATGGAGTCCATAAATTGCCTCATAAGAAAGATACCAAAGGCTGTAATAATACCAGGGAACAGCACCCCCCAATAGGTATCTGACCATCCAAACTCGTTTGCAATCAAATACCACGGAATAATAAGCATTTCCGTTGGAACCATGATCGTGCTGATAATGATAATAAAAATAAGCTGCTTGCCGATAAAAGAAAATTTGGCGAGTACGTAGCCTGCTGCAGTATCAAAAATGACTACAGTAGCAGTTGCAATTAGAGAAATAATAAGAGTATTTTTTATCCATTCGCTAAATGGAGCTTTTATAAAAATCGTAGCATAGTTATCCAAAGTGATTGTCTCTGGAATCAAGCGCAGGTTATATACATCCTGTGGAATTTTAAAGGAGGTTGCGACCATCCATAGAAAGGGAAACAGCATAATACCGACACCGGCTATAAGCAATAAATAAACCAATATCATGCGAAGCTTCTCAACGGGAAATCTATTGCTTGCCCGGATTTCTCTTACTGAGCTCATTTTATCGGCCTCCTATCAATATTCTACATTTTTCTTCAAGACTTTTAATTGTAATAGAGTGAGCAATAAAATAATCGCAAACAGCACTACCGTTGCTGCGGCTGCCCTTCCCATCTTGAACTGCAGGAACGCTAAATTGTAAATGTGGAGTACCATCGTCGTTGTGCTATTTAATGGTCCCCCGTTGGTCATGCTTAGCACCTGTCCAAAGGATTGAAGATAAGCAATGACACCAATAACCGCTGAAAAAACGATAACAGGATTCAGTAGTGGTAGCGTAATATGAACAAATTTTCTCCATGCACCTGCTCCATCAATAGACGCAGCTTCATAGTACATTCGAGGTATAGCCTCTAGTCCAGTCATAAACACTAACATTTGAAAGCCTATGCTTTGCCAAATCATCGTTAAAGTAATGAGAATTAGAGCTTGATGTGGTGATTGCAAAAATAATTGCGGCTCCAGTCCTAACTGTAGCAATACTTCATTTAACCAGCCATTGCGCATTAAAATCCAGCGGAATACCCAGCTAACTGCGATAATGCTTGTTACGTAAGGGATAAAATAGATCGTTCGAAAAAAACCACGAAAACGATGAATACTTTGCAGAAGCAATGCGACGGCTAGACCAACAATAAGCTGGCCTGGAACGCCTATAACAACGAATTTAAATGTATTTACAATCGATTTTCTGAAAATTCCATCGTTGAATAATAAGCTGAAATTTTCAAAACCGACGAAGGGCTGATCCGAGGACAACAAATTCCAATCCCTTACGCTTACATTAAAGGCATACAGAATAGGGATTATACGTGTACTGAGAAAATACAATAATGGTATACCTAGCACGATATAAATAAACAGGTATCGCTGCGTCCGATAGGAAAGCCTTATACGAAACAGCTCCCTGCCTTTTCGAGCAGTGAGTCTCAAGACATGTGTGAGCATCAATGTTTATCCTCCTTTTAAGAAGGATAGGGCGCTAGCAATAAGCTAAGCGCCGCTAATCCTACTATTAACTTTTTTTGTCAACCTCAGCCCAGTAGTCATCGTAGAGCTTTTGCACTTTTGCTACAAGATCGGTGAAGGCTTTTTCAACAGGAACATGGTTTACTAATACTTCATTGGTCGCATCAACAAAAAGTGTTTTTTCCTGTGTTTCATCTATGAAGAAATGCGCACGGCTATAATCGAGCTGAGCGATGAAAGGGCCTAGTTTCTCATCATTAACATATTTATCCTGACTTGCTACTGCTTTCTGTGCAGGCAGTTCTCCGATACGGTCAACCCATTTTTCTTGAACTTCCTTGCTTGTCAAAAATTTCAGAAACTCAGCAGCAGCTTTTAACTTTTCACCTTCTACGTTATTCGGGATTGCGTTTGCCCAGAAGGAGGAAGGTGTGGACTTGCTTTTATACGACGGAAGTGGTGCAACTCCGAAGTTCAAATTAGCAAAATCATTCTTAATGGAGCCTAGACGGAAAGAGCCGTCAATATTGAGTGCCGCGTAGCCATTCATAAAGGCGTTACTATCATTTTCATAGAAGCCATTAATTCCAACCTTATGCTTGATGGCAAAATCGAGTAAATATTGGAAAGCCTCCAAGCCGGCAGGAGTATCCGCCCATAGAATTTTGCGACGATCCTCGCTCAAATCTTGGCCGCCCGCTTGGGGTAGAAGTCCATCACGATACCAGTGATGCAGCTGTGCCCCAGGCTCCCAAGCCAAGCCTTCTATAATAAACTGACCTTTAGCGTCAGTCTCTGTTAGTTTTACAGAGGTTTCTACAAGCTGCTCCCAAGTCGTTGGAGGCTCCGTTATTTGAGCTTTGTTCAGCAGGTCTTTGTTGTAAAACAAAGCGAGCGTACGTACTGCGGTAGGAATTGCATAGTAGGAGCCGTCAATTTTGGCTGCTTCAACTAGCGGATAGTAGTTGTTTTCAATTTCCGTAGTGGGGAAGCTGTCCTCAGGTAGTGGTTGTAAGTAGCCTGCAGCAACATATTTCGGTAACCAGCCATAATACAAATTAATAATATCCGGGCCTTTTCCTGCCGGTACAAGCGTTGCTACCTTTTGATTATATTGGTCATATGGGAAGTTGGTTTGCTTTACCTTAATGTTTGGATGAAGGTTTTGGAATTCTGCAATAAGTTCATCAATCAGTTCAACCTTGGCTGGAAATTCATATTGCCAATACTCAATCGTTACTTCTTTATCAGAGTCTGACTTTTCTGGAGCTTTAGACTCATTCGCTGTATTTGACTGCTTCGGGTCTACCTTTTGATTATTACTACTGCCGCATCCGGAAATTACCAAGATGATGATAAGTAAGGTTGTTATTGTTCCTAACCATTTTTGATTTTGCATGGATATCCACTCCTGTTTTTTTGTATTTTGGGTGAGTCATTAAAAAGTAGCTGTTCAAGATTTAGTAGGCGACGCGCATTATTGCCAAATATTTTTTCAATGTCGTCTTCTGGTATAAGAAGATCACGTGTTGCACGAACTTGATCCTGTAAGTAGCGATAAGGATAACCTCTTGGAAAACCGCTAGCATCAGTACCGAATATAATTCGGTCTGGCCCAATTAACTCATAGGTTTTACGAAGTACAGATTCTAAAGTCAACTCGTATGGCATCCAGCGCATCCATTGGTTAGAGCCTGACGTATCTACATACACGTTCGGGCAGCTCCAGCATAAATGCAGCAATTCCTGAAAATATCCAGCTCCAAAGTGAGGAATAATAAATGGAATGTCGGGATAATCACGAGCAGTATTAAAAATAGCGAGAGGATTAATATTGGGATGATGAGCTATGCCTCCCGCATGACCAAGCAAGCCGAAATGTATGAGTACGGGTAGTTTCTTTTCTGATAGAAAGGTCCAAATGGGTGTGAATGAAGGATCATCAAACGGTCGTGATAATAACGGTCCAAACAATTTGTAGCCTTTCAGTCCAAGCTCATTGACAGCTCTGCGTAGCTCAGCCTCGGCATCTTCCTCCTCAATAGAATGATAGGCAAAGCCAGTAAACCGGTCTGGATATCGAGCAATTTGGTCAGCCATACTGTTATTACTTGAGGCTGTCAAAAAGTTCAGTCCACCTATTCCGTATTTATCAAGCTCCTGAACCCATCGATCAATTAGTGGGATAGTATCATTTTCGTTATGTACAGGTGCTGTCTCAGGGAAATCCCATGTCAGACGCATACGTTCGCTGCGCTCAGCACCGTAACTTGAAATAAGAGCATGACTGTTTTTACCGCCCAATTGAAGCTGGTAGGGCAGATGCCCGTGGATATCAAATACCTTGAATGATTTGCGAAACATATTGCTCACTCCATTTTTGTTTACTTGTATTGCCAATTTGATAGGATAGCATCGAGCTGTGCCAAGGCAGTAGCTAAATATGTTTCTCGTTCACTAAGCCATTGCTCCAAGCTGTGCAATCTATGTTGCTGGGCTTCCAATGCTCTTGTTATTTCACTTGGACTTGGTCCTCCTCGAAGCTTGCGGATGTTGACGAAATGTTTAGGATCTAGAGCTAGCTTCAATTTCTCCCTACTGAGCTTAAGAGGGGCTCCAATCGTATGAATAGCTATCTCATTAAGTGATTGCAGGCTCAAATCACTAATTCCTTTACCTTGTTCAACTGCCTGTGACACGAGTATGCTTACAATTTTGTGAGCATTGCGGAAAGGAATTCCTTCTTCCCTCACTAATGTGTCTGCGAGCTCTGTTACTGTTGCAAAGCTGGCTGCAGCACGTCTGTGAAGTACGTCTTTATTGATTTCCAATGAATCAATCACCTTTGAGAGCAGTCTATAGACAACCTCAAGCGTATCAAGACCTTTCCAAGCATAGGGCTGCAAATCATCCTCCGTGTCGACTATATCGCCAAAAGGTGTGTTATGAATCATGGTGAGCACTGTTTGTGAAGTTCCAGCAATGCTGGATAATAACGATCGAATGTGCTCGATAGAAACAGGATTTCTTTTTTGCGGCATAATGGAACTGATTTGTACATAAGGAGAAGCAACCTTTGCGACCGCAAATTCCTGAGTACACCACAGCAATAGCTCTTGAACGAAACGGCCGAGGTTAATCGCAGCTAACTGAATGCTTGCAACAATTTCAGCAACATAATCTGCTCCACTTACCGCGTCATAAGAGTTTTCAATTAATCCATCAAACGCCAGGAGCTCTGCCACACGTTCACGATTGATATCAAAGCCTGATGTAGTTAGAGCAGCAGCTCCCAGACTACTTAAATTACAATTTGCATATGCAGCCTGAAGCCTACGAATATCCCTGGCTAGTGAATCACTTACCGCAGCGATATAATGGGCGATTGTAGTAGGTTGTGCTTGCTGAGTATGCGTATGGGCGATAAATATCGTATCAATATGCTTCTTGGCAAAAGTCAGCAGGCTAGCATTTAGCTCTAAAGCGGAGCTAAGTGTTCGGAGTAACTTTTGTCGTAACGTTATTCGGTAAATCGCAATACCGATATCATTGCGACTGCGTGCAAGATGCAGATTATTTGAAGAATCATCGGATAATTTCAGAAGCTTATGCTCAACTTCAAAAAATAAATCTTCAAACTGTCCATTGTAATTTCCTAATCTTAATTGCTCCAAATCAATGCTTAATAATGCCTTTGCTATGTTTAAGGCATCCTTTTGAGAAAGTAATCTTTGTTCAAGCAGCATAATGAGATGTGCTTTATGTACTGCAATCATCGGTAAGAGTAACTCTTGCTTCGCATGATTGTAGGCTGGTTCAAGCACGGCTTCTACGTAGGTCTTACCGGGGAATTGGAGTCCCTCCTCTTGTACATGCCTTTTAGTAGTCAAATATTAATCCCTCCCTTTTTAAATACTGTTAAGATAAATAGCAGAAAAAATAAAAACAACCGGAGATATCGCTAGTGCGAATTCTCCGGTTGTCCGGTTGAAAAAAAGTTTATTATTCCTAGTGGAATTGTATGATAAAAATCATAGCATTATTTTAAATTGTCTGCAATATATTTTTTTGTGACAAAATATGAGTATATCGGTAAAGCAATGTTTGTTGACGCTGTTGCTGTTACAGGTGGCGCAATATTTATAATCATGTTCCGGCGCATCCAGTATGACATGGATGTGTCGTTTTTTATCGTTTATTGTAGAAATTTGTTGACAAAATTCCTTCAAAGCTTAATAATAATTATTAATTCCGATTTGTTTAATAGGATATTCTGATGCGTGCAGCTTAAATTATTGTTCAAAGAAGGCGTGGTTATGCTTAAAGAAATAACACTGCATTTTTTAACTATGGCCGAAGCAAAGGCTAATCAATGTCCTGATTCGATCGCAGCCATCCATGAGCGTTTCGAGGGTGAAGAGGCGATCTTCTTTCGACTGAATGGCATGAAGGAGGGGCCGGCGGTTTGGGTGCAGGCAGCACTTCACGGAGACGAGTATGACGGGATCTTGGCATGCATGCATCTGATAGAGTGGATTGATACCAAGGAGCTTAAAGGCTCTGTAACCATTAGTCCGGTGACCAATCCGAACGCTTTCCTGGCCAAGTCTAACGGTCATCCTATAGATCAGGTAAATATGAACCGGATTTTCAGTGATCCTTCGATGAACAGCTATTCTTATCGTTATGGACGTTGGCTGCTTGGACAAATTATGGATCAGACCGATTACTTTATCGATTTGCACGGCGGAGGGCATTATTTGGAAGTGTGTCCCTTTGCTATGGTGGCGAGCAATGATAAGGAAGCCTTCAAGCAAGCAATGCGCCTCCTTCGGGATGTGGAATTGACAGCTATCTATGAATGTAGTGAACAAAGCAAGGGAATGTTCATCAATGAGGTGTGCCGTCTGGGCATTCCTGCTGTATTGCTGGAAAGCGGAGGAGGGTTAAGCTGGACGAGTGAGGACGTTGTGCATCATGTGCAGTCCGTTCTGTCCATGCTCGCTCAAGCCTCAATGCTGCCTGCAGTTCAATTAGATAATTCTCGGGATAGGAAGACCTATTGCGTGAAGGAGATCACAGAGCTTCGCTTTGAGGTTGACGGGCTACAGCTTCAGCATGCGTCTGCCGGAGCGATTGTTAAAAAAGGAGACGTTCTGCTTGAGGTAATGAGCTATCCTGACTTTCTCAAAAAGTCAATTGTGAATCCACTCGATCAGGCCTTGGTGTTATCTATTCATACTGCCTCTTCCTTGAAAAAGGGAGAATACGCGGTCATGTTAGGAAAAATAGAGAAAAAATAGACTTGGAAGGAATGACAGAGATGAAAAAAACTGGGTTACTTGCTCTACTGCTTATTTTGACGATGGTGGCGGCGGGATGCTCTACCGGAACTTCGCAAAAGGGAGCGGCTCAGAATGGTTCCTTGGAGATCACCATTGCCAGAGCCTTTGACGTTAATGGATTGGACCCGGGGTTTTTGACGGAAAATGCCCAGGTAGTGGACAATATTTTTGACACCTTGGTTAAGCGGGACGAAAATGAGCAACTGGTTCCTGGACTAGCTACAAGCTGGAGTCAAGTGGATGAGAACACTTGGGAATTCAAGCTTCGTGAAAATGTTAAATTTACGAATGGCGAGCCTTTCAACGCGGAAGCTGTGAAGTACTCGATCGATCGGGTATTGAATCCGGACAATAATGCGCCGACAGCCGGCTATATTTCTACAATTCAAGAGGTTCAGGTGGTAGATGACTACACCGTACATGTAATTACCAAAAACCCGGACCCACTCGTTCCTACCCGCTTCAACCGCTATCCAACCGAGATTGTGCCTCCGAAATATACCGAGGAGGTTGGACAGGAGCAATTTGCACAGAAGCCCGTAGGAACAGGCCCATATAAGTTTGTAGAGTGGAACAAGGGTAGCAGTGTAGTGCTGGAAGTCAATAAGGATTACTGGAATGGCGAGCCAGAGGTGAAGAAGATTACCTTCCGCTCGATTCCGGAAGCATCTACCCGGGTTAGTGCCCTGCTTAACGGTGAAGTTGATCTTATTACCGCAGTTTCTCCGGAGGATCGGGAGAAGATTGAAGGCTCCTCCAATGCCAAGCTATCCTCTGTGGAACGTGCAGGAAATACGGTATATGTCGGTTTCAAGACGGATGTAGAGCCATTTAATAATCCAAAGGTAAGACAAGCCTTGAACTATGCTATTGATACGAAATCAATTGTGGACAATGTGCTTCGCGGAGCAGCAGTACAGACAGAAAGCTTGATCGGACCAAAGGATTTTGGTTATGCAGGTGAGTTCGATACGTATGGCTATGACCCTGATAAGGCTAAGCAGCTTCTGTCTGAAGCCGGCTATCCAAATGGCTTCTCTGCAACACTCGATACGGTCAACTGGTACATTAAAAATACAGATGTAGCTCAAGTCATCGCTGAGCAATTGAAGGCTATAGGCGTTAATATTACTGTAAATAATGTGGAGAGCTCTGTTTACCGTACACTGGTTCCATCTGGCAAGCAAAACAGCATGTACGTTCTAGGCTGGAGCAGCACCAACACGCTGGATGCAGATGCCGCTATTTATGCTATTTTGCATTCCGGAGAATCGTATTCGACTTACAGCAACCCGGAAGTGGATGCCAAGCTCGAGGAAGCCAGAGGAACTACCGATGAAGAACGCCGCAAAACGTTATATAAAGAAATTGAAGAAATTGTGCTCCAAGATGCACCAAGAATTTTTCTCTATCAAGAAAACCAGTATTATGGCGTATCCAAAAAGCTGAATTGGGAAGGCCGCATTGATGGCTCAATCCCGGTTGCAACCATGAAGGCAGCTGACAGCAAGTAAGAGGCATGCCCTCTATTTACAGCCTGAATGCGGGATGGGAGTGTGTTTGGATTGAGACAATATATAGTCAAGCGTTTTCTGCAATCCCTTCTTGCCATACTTGGCGCGGCGACGGTCGTATTTTTCATTATACGTCTGTCCGGAGATCCGGCCCGTCTCATGCTGCCGCCGGAGGCGAGTGAAGAGCAGGTTGCCGCATTAAGGGAAAGTCTGGGGTTCAATCGCCCTTTGCTTGTGCAGTATCTTGATTATTTAAAGGATATGGTAACAGGTAACTTCGGGAATTCATTGTACTTCAAGGAGTCGGCGCTCCAGCTTGTGCTGGAGCGAATGCCGGCGACCATGGATCTGGCGGTATCCGCCATTTTGATTGCAGTCGTAATCGGTGTAACTGCCGGGGTAGTTTCCGCTTATAAGAAGAACACCTTTATTGATTACTTGATCAATATTTGGATCTTTATCACGCAATCTCTGCCTGTTTTCTGGGTAGGGATTGTGTTTATTATGATTTTTGCGAATCAGCTCCATCTTTTTCCGACCTCAGGGAATAACGGATTAATCTCACTGGTTCTGCCTGCGCTAACCTTGGCAGCCTATCCGATTGCACCAATTGCCCGGACAATGCGCTCTTCGTTAATGGATGTGCTCCAGCAAAGCTACATGATTACGAATACGGCGCAAGGCTTTTCCAAGCGTCGCATGGTACTGAAGCGTGGGTTAAAAAATGCCCTCTTGCCGGTTGTGACGGTCATTAGTCTTGAGTTCGGGGTTATGATCGCTGGGGCTGTGGTGACAGAGACGATCTTTTCGTGGCCGGGTGTAGGCCAATTAATTATGCAGGCTGTCAGCAATCGAGACTTTCCGCTTGTTCAGGCGAGTATTTTAATTATCAGCATTTTGTACATTTTGATTAGCTTTATAACGGATATGGTTTATCTCTGGATTGATCCGAGAATTAAAGTGCAATAAGTAAAGAGAGGAATGGCCCATGAAGAAGAAACTCGTACTGCGGGGGAATTGGAAGGGAATCATAAGCATCGGGTTGTTGGGCATCATTTTTGCAGTCACCATCTTTGCCCCGTGGTTTGCTCCCTTTGATCCGTATCAGCAGTCCTTGCAGGATATTCTGATTCCGCCTTTAAGTCACTATACTTCTCATCCGGGGATCAGCCTGCTTGGAACCGATCAATTAGGCAGAGATGTGCTAAGCCGATTGTTATATGGGGGGCAGTTATCTCTTTGGATGAGTATTGTATCGGTGTTGTTTGCAGGAATAACCGGGAGTGCGATCGGAATTATCGCCGGATATTTCGGAGGTAAGGTGGACGCGGTGATGATGCGATTGGCAGACATCCAGCTCTCCATTCCCAGCATGCTGCTTGCGATTGTTATGGTCGCTGTGCTCGGCTCCGGGCTCACTAACATTGTAATCGTGCTGTCGATTACCGGATGGGTAACCTTTGCCAGAGTGGTTCGGAGTCAGGTGCTCTCGTTGAAGGAAATGGAATTTGTCGAAGCGGCCAAAGCGATGGGGGTCCCGAGCCTGATCATTATGTGGCGGCATATTTTGCCGAATACATGGTTTACCATTCTGACACAGGCTTCTCTTCAAATGTCACGGATGATTTTGCTTGCTGCTTCGCTCAGCTTCCTGGGGCTTGGTGTGGACGTGTCGACGCCAACCTGGGGCGGAATGATCAATGACGGAAAAAATTACATTAGTTCGGCCTGGTGGTTGTCCACCATTCCCGGGTTGGTGATTGCTTTTGTTATTCTGACGATCAATTTGTTCAGTGATTGGCTACGGGAGAAGTCGGAAGGATAAGGAGGTGGCCTCATGTACCTTGTTACAAGGGCACAAGTGAGGAGAAGCGGCATTGCCGATGCAATTGTTGCACAGGAAATTGTTGAGCGTACTTTTATGGAAAAAAGAGCGGCTCAGGCTGTATGCGCACAGGAAGTATCCATGATTCCGCAGCAGCTGGAGACAGGCGCCTTTTACTCCTTGCCGGGTTATTTGTCCAAGGCTAATGTGGCTGGCGTCAAATGGACAACCCATGTTCCTAAAACCTCGAGACATGCCGATTACACGAATCCGGTGGTCGTTCTGAATGATTTGAAGACAGGGGTTCCCATCGCACTTGTGGAGGGGCAATTGATTAGTGGTCTGCGAACGGCCGGCGTATCGTCTACAGCACTGAAGTACCTGGCGAATCCTGAGACTCGGTCTGTTTTGATTTGTGGCTCCGGATTTCAAGCTATTCGTCAATTGGAGGGGATACTTCCATTCCTTCCCCGGTTGAGAGAAGTGCATTTCTGGAGTCGTCATCGCGCACATGCGGAAGCTATGCATCAACAGTTTGCAGAGAGATTGCAGGAGCGGGGCATTCATGGAAGGGTGCATGGCAGCTTGCCGGATCGGCTGGATTTCGCAGAAATTGTGTTGGGGGTAACCTCGGCAGCCACGCCTTATTTGCGACCGGAGCATTTTTCACGTGGCCATCTGTATGTGCACATTGGGATGAATGATATTGAAGCAGAGGCTATTCAAGCCTTTGATCAAATTGTATGCGACGATTTTCAGGCTGGCGTGAAGACGAGCAGTCAATCCTTGTTCCGACTGGCCCGAGCCGATGCTTCGGTGAAGGAGAAGGTTGCGCTGCTGGAAAATTTGCTTCCTCCGGACAGTGAAGAAGGGGGTCCTCCGGTGATGCGGATCAGGCAAAATGAGCAGCAGAAGCTGATGTTCAATGCTTTTGGCCTGCCGATTTTTGATTTGGCACTGGCTACGGAGGCGTTGCAGCGGCTTGCGAATTTAGGTGAGGAGTACCTGTCCCGCTTTGACTTATATGGGGAAGAGGTGACAACAATATATGAGTGAAGAGAAGTTGCTTGAAATAAAAGATCTGAGCGTGGCATTCCGTAAAAATCAAGTCACCACGCCTGTTTTCTCAGGCCTGTCCTTTGATATTTATCAAGGAGAGACTGTGTGCTTGGTCGGGGAATCGGGAAGCGGAAAAAGCGTGACAGCCAAAGCCATTATGCGGCTTCTCCCAACAGATTCGGTCAGCTATCCGGAGGGAGAAATCCGGTTCAATGGGCAGGATTTGCTGTCGCATTCCGAAAGACAAATGGAGCAGATTCGCGGGGATCAGATCGCCATGGTGTTTCAGGATGCACTAAGCGCCCTGAATCCCGTGTATACAATCGGTACACAAATGGTGGACCTGATTCGACTTCATGCCAAAGAAAAGCTAAGTAGACGTCAGGCACTGGCACAGGCGAAGGAACTGCTGGCGCAGGTTGACATCCGGCATGCGGACGAGGTCGTCAAGCAGTATCCGTTCCAACTATCGGGAGGAATGAGGCAACGGGTGATGATCGCGATGGCTTTGTCCTCTCGTCCCCGCTTGCTGATTGCTGACGAACCAACAACGGCACTGGATGTGACGGTGCAGTCTAACATTTTAAAGCTGATCCGCCAGTTGAAGGAGCAATTTGGCATGACGATCCTGTTTATTACGCATGATCTTGGTGTCGTGTACGAAATGGCGGACCGGGTTCTGGTTCTGAGGCAAGGCGAACTGGTGGAGTCGGGAACAAGGGATGAGATTTTTACCCGTCCAAGGCACGCATATACCAAGCAATTGCTGAACAGTATGCCTCGTATTTATTTTCAGGAACAGACTGAGCTGCCCTGAAATGAAGAGCAGGAAGGGGAAGCGAAATGGAGCAGGTATTACTGGAAGTATCTCATTTGAGTAAGGTATATAAAAGAAAGGGCGGACCGGATTTTTCGGCTGTCAAAGAGGTATCGTTCTCGTTATCCAAGGGAGAGACGTTGGGCATTGTAGGTGAATCGGGGAGCGGCAAGACTACTGTTGCCAAAATGGTAGCTGGCATGCTGCCATTGACCTCCGGTTCCATCGTCCTGGACGGTCAGCCTGTGGAGAGTCGGCGCAGCAAGAATACGAAGCGGAATATTCAGTATATTTTTCAGGATCCGGTATCTTCACTGAACCCGCGGCTCAAAATCAAAGATATTTTGGCGGAGCCGCTTAAGCTGTATTTCAAGCTGTCGGGAGAGTCGCTTGACAATCGTATCCATGAGCTGCTGGATGATGTTGGTATTCCAAAATCGTATCAGGATCGGTATCCAAAGGAATTGTCCGGGGGCCAGTGCCAACGTATCGGAATTGCGCGGGCATTAGCAGCGGAGCCTTCTATTATGGTATGTGATGAGCCTACCTCGGCGTTGGATATGACGATTCAGTCTCAAATTCTGGAGCTGCTTCAGGAGCTGCAGCGGAGCCGTGGAATCTCTTATATTTTTATTGCGCACGGCCTTGAAGTGATCTATACCATCTCGAATCGCGTGCTTGTGATGAAGCAGGGGGAAGTGGTGGAGACGGGGGCCACAACTCAAGTCTTCCATTCACCACAGCATGCATATACCCAGACTTTGATCCAGTCGATCCCTAAAATCGAGCTGCCTTATTTTGAATATTAATTAATAGGAGGAATGTAAAATGAGTATCGTACCTTTGCCTAATTTAGAGGAAATGCCACAAGAAGCTCAGGAGTTCGTAAAAAAGCGGCTTGAGGAAAATAAAAGAGTAACGAACATGGTGAAAACACTGCTGTATTCAATGCCGTCTTTTCAGGCTATGGAGTTCTATCCGGTGCGAGATGAGCTGCAAAAAATCATCGGCAGCCGGGCTGTTTATTTTTACTGCTATGCGATTTCTACAGAGAATGATTGCTTGGTCTGCTCGACTTATCATGCCAAGCTGCTCAAGGATTTGAATATTGCCTTCGACGAATTTGAGTTTACAGAGATTGAGAACGTATTGATTGCTTACGGCAGAGGTTTAGTAAACGATCCTAACCATATTCCGGATAGTGTGTATGAAGGCTTGAAGAAACATTTCAGCAGTGGGGAAATTGTACTGATCACTACCGTGGGCTGCAAGATGATCGCATCCAATACCTTCAACTCAGCCCTTAAGGTGGATCTGGATGAATATTTGTATACAGTTGAGTTTGACAAAAACGTGCTGCCGAATAGCAAGTAATCGGTATAGCAAATATGTTTCTGAGTTCAGGTGTGAAACCGAATTTGTTTTGTAGCACGAGCAGTGAATGGAATATAATTCGGATCGAATGAAGGGTCAGTTGAAGGTGAATTAGACTTATCAGCTGAGTCCAGTTTTCGGGTATCCCTCAGGTATCTGTACGAGTTCAGAGTGAAATAAATTGGTACAGAAATTCTGAGGGATTATTTTTTTATAAAAAAGTATTGCAAACCAGAATTAATCATGCTATATTATAAGAGTTGCTGCTGAACACGGCGGT
>RCUF01000350.1_pt1 | contig 16898 bp, 16 predicted proteins | sample 2166311 | NCBI WGS metagenome assembly RCUF01 (sample SAMN09932608, study PRJNA488358) | compost metagenome | feature: garden; material: soil; isolation source: compost soil in 4-hydroxybenzonitrile-enriched culture | place: Germany: Experimental Botanical Garden Goettingen | collected 2016-01-27
CTTCGACAGAAGAGGGCAATATTCTGACAGAAGAGCAGCAGTGGAAAAAGCTTGCCTTCATTAAAGAGATTGCGGACGAAATTTGGAAGTAAGGGTTAATAGATTCTCAAACAAAAACACGCCACTTGTGGGCGTGTTTTTTTGTTGTAGAATCCAAGCTATGAAATCAGGTGAATGGAGACAGTTATGATGAGAAACAATTTTTTAGATTCTGATGTACGTCTGAAGTTATAAAAATCATATAGGAGTGCTGAATTCCTTCTTTAAGTTGTTTTATATTTTCAATGTTTAACATGAAAATGAAATTTTTATAATTTTATTAAATAAATAGAGTTAAATATATTTTTTAACTTTGATTTTTTTTGAAATTGAAAGATACTGTAGGATAGATATTCAGCATTATACAAAATGCACAATTAAATACAATCTGAAATGAGGTTACATAAGTGACGATGATCGGTATTGATCTGGGCACTACCAATAGTCTGGCTGCCTACTGGACTAAGGAAGGACCCGTAATTATTCCTAATGTGCTAGGAGAGCAGTTAACACCCTCCGTTGTCAGTATTGACGATAATGGAGAGGTATTAGTAGGGCAGATCGCCAAAGAACGATTGATTACTCACCCACAGGTTACTGCTGCTACGTTCAAGCGCTATATGGGGACTGAGAAGGTGTACCGGCTTGGGAAATATAACTTTTCTCCTGAGGAATTGTCTTCCTTTGTTATCCAATCTCTAAAGTCCGATGCTGAGGCTTTTTTAGGAGAGGTCGTAGAAGAAGCGGTGATCAGTGTTCCTGCTTATTTTAATGATATTCAGCGAAAAGCAACGAAACGTGCTGCTGAGTTAGCTGGTCTAAAAGTAGAACGTTTAATTAGCGAACCCACTGCTGCTGCCATCTCATATGGTCTTCATCAGCAGGACTCGGATACAACCTTTCTGGTCTTTGATTTGGGTGGAGGCACTTTTGATGTATCCATTCTGGAATTTTTTGAAGGGGTTATGGAAGTGAAGTCGATTGCAGGGGACAACTATCTTGGGGGGGAAGATTTCACACAGCTATTAGTATCTCATTTTGTAAACACCCTAGGCATCACTTATCAATCTTTGGATTACAAGGGACGTTCTGCTCTCATTAAACAGGCAGAGCTATGCAAGCGTGCCATCACTAAAGGTAGCAAAGGCGAAATGAGTTTCACGTTAGGGGAAGAGACGTATTCTTTAAGTATGGAACGTGCTGATTTTGAAAAAATCGTCGGTCAGCTTATTTTGCGTCTGCGCTATCCTATTGAACGGGCGCTACGTGATGCTTCACTATCTCCTCATGATTTGGATGCCGTTATTTTGATTGGTGGAGCTACGAGAATGCCTGTCATTCGTTCCGTGGTCGGCAAGATTTTCGGCAAGATGCCTTATACACAGATCAATCCAGATGAAGCTGTCGCTTTGGGAACTGCAATACAAGTTGCTCTCAAAGGACGTAATGATACATTAAAAGAGGTTATACTTACAGATGTCTGCCCGTATACACTCGGTATTGAAACCACAAAGCAGTTTGGTAAATCCAGCTTTGATAGTGGACACTTCAGTCCCATTATTGAGCGCAACTCGCCTATACCGATCAGCAAGGTCGAAACTTTTCATACCGTGCATGATCAGCAAAAACAAATACAGGTCAATATCTACCAAGGGGAAGGCCGTAAGGTTGAGCACAATATTAAGCTTGGGGAGTTGGAAGTTTCTGTCCCGTCGGATGCAGCCGGAGAGCAATCCATTGATGTGAGATTCACTTATGATATTAATGGCATTTTGGAGGTCGAGGTAACCACTGTCAGCACGGGCGTTAAGAAAAAAGTCGTGATTGAAAGTAATCCCGGAGAGCTTACACCATCCGAAATTGAAGAGCGGCTAAAGCAGCTTAAAGATTTAAAAATCCACCCTCGCGAGAGGGCAGAGAATCGACTTTTGCTTGCTAAGGGAGAAAGATTGTACGAAGAAGCTCTCGGCGAACAACGGGCTGAAATTGCTTTTTTACTTGAACAATTTGAGCGTGTGCTAGCCTCCCAAAAGGAGCACGAAGTTAAAAAGGCCGCATCGGAATTAAAGGTACAACTCGATTATCTTGAGAGGTGGCGTGACTATTAATGGATATATGGACCGTCCTTGGTGTAACGTCGACCTCTGATCTGCGAATGATTAAACGGGCCTATGCGCAAAAGCTGAAACTCACTCATCCAGAGGATGATCCAGCGGGCTACCAGCGTCTTAGAGAGGCTTACGATCAAGCTATGAGAATTGCTAAGTCTTCTCAAAAGGCCAAGTTCGATTCTAATGATGAATTAATTAAAGCAGGTGAGCAATCGCTGCCATTAAAATCTAACACGTTGGAAGATGAAAATTGTATTGAAAAGGACGTAGAACGACCAAACCAGGCCGATGAACAAAACAACGAGGAAAAAGTCAAAGGTGAACAGGAGGAAATTCAGGAAGTTTCTTTATTTGCAGGTTCCCGACTTTCATATTGGCAAGAGGACGAAGACACTTATTCTTCCATGGAGATAGAGCCTTTAGAACAATTCATGGAACGAGTTGAGGACCTATATCTACATTATCCTTCCCGAGTTAATCTCAATCGATGGCTTGAACTGTTAAATGATAGTATTTTTTGGAATGTTTCTGAACAAAATAGTTTGTCTGAAAGAATATTGATCTTTTTGGAAGGACATCATTTTTTACCTCCTTCCGTGTGGGAACTTCTGGAGAAAACTTTTATGTGGCGAGAAGCTTTTCACGACTTGCCGGATTTTGTCGATTTATACCCTAATATTGGGAATTATGCTTTCTCCGTATCATTTGAAACGGAGAAAGGATACATTCAGCTTCTAAATCAGAAAGATATGGATCATGAGATTTATTTTAATCATCGCGAACATGCTTATATCTTATTGATGGAAAATAAGTTGGAAAAAGCGGGCCAAGAACTTAGCTTGGCCAGTCAGATTTTTGCAGATGATCCTGACCTGATACGTTTGCAAATGGAACTTTTTCGGCAGAGTGGTGATGTGAATCGGCTGCTGGAAGTTTGCAATCACGCGGTTGCTATTTCGCCCGAAGAAATGTCTGCCTATTTGGTTCGGGCGGACCTGTTGATTCAGCTTGGTCAAACAGAAAACGCTAAAAAAGACATAAACCTGGTTTTATCGCACCAGCCAGCCCATAGAGTAGCCTTAAACTTGGCAGGTAAGTGTTATATGTACCAGAAAGAATGGGAGAAGGCCGAGCAAGTCTACCGTCAGCTGCTGAGATTTTATCCTAATGATCCAATCGCCGGAATGAATCTTGCTGAAGCGAGTCATCATTTACTTCTTACTACAACCGTTATGAAAGAAAAACGTCATTTGTTGAGAAAGGAACTTGGCAAAACTTCTTTGTCTTATCGACTAAAAAGAGCATTTTATTATCTATTTTCGAACAGGAAGAAAGGAATTATTGCACTTGTATTTTTTGTCATCTTTTTTTCTAGCGCGTGCAGTCAGGATTTAGGAATGTCGCCTATTTTCTTTATCTTTAATTTAATCAAACCAGTTGAATTTCAAGTGGTTCATAGCGCGGATGAATTGGAAAAAGCGGCAAAAAAGGGACTGCCCGTTCGGGTAACGCTGAATACAACCAGATATATAGATCTTCATCAAATTAAGGCATTGCTCGGTGAGGGTGAGAATCAGTATATGACCCATACAGAAGCTGAGGAGCAGGGACTATTTACCAAAGGCGTCGGATATATTTCCGTAGGTTATCTTGGTAATTATGCGGTAGCAATTAACACCAACTATAGCCAAGCTTCGGATATTTATAAAAACGGAACGATCACGTTAGAAGGTATGGCTTATCCGCTAGATTCAGGGGAATTACTGAGCAAACTTGAATATTGGAAGTCTTCCAAAGAGGTAACGACGCGGGACATTAGATACTATCCGTTTGCGGATGCCTATTTAGAGACTCAAGTAGAATATCGGATTTGGCTGCTACATAAAGTCTCTTTTATGACTTGGATATATGGAATTTTTATGATTATTTTCAGTATTATTGTATTTCCGGAAATTCGCAGGACTTGGAGGGTTTTACGCTACAATTGAAAAAGTAGGGGGACAAGATGGACAGAGAAGAGCAAAACATAAATTTGCGAAAGCTGGATGCCTGGGAGCGTGCTATGCTCAGTATTTGGCTAGAGGAGTCAGAAGCTGAATATTATCAGCCGAACGTTGACATCGTTTTTAATCAAGAGGCCGAACTTAAAGAACGATTGAAGGAACAAGGAATAGAGGACTCTGTCGAGCTTAAAAATTATATAAATTCACTGATTACATGGGGGTATCGGGGAGAATTTGACACGATGTGCCGCAAGCTTGCTTGTTTGACAGATTCAGCTCGTGAGGCATTCATCGCTTCGACTACCTCTGATAAGCAAGAACTGCACCGACTAAACATAGTCAACGACTATTTAAATCGGATTCCTTTAGGCGGAATTTCTTCCTATGACTATGTCGTTATTGTTTGTTACTGCAGAATAGGAAATAAGTTGGATTATTTAACTCTGGTCGAAAAATGGGATTACATTAATCAGGTCATAAGCTTGAGTAAAAAAAGTTATACCAACTGGAAAGATTTTATTATAGGTTTTAATCTGGGCAATCACTATGCCAATATGGACCTGTCCGTTAATTATATTTCAAAAAATCAAACAAGTCATGCCAAGTTGCTTACTTCTCGCAGGAGTCCGCTTCAGCAAATCGATTTCTGGCATTCATAGGTAGAAGCATTCTCTAGATTCACTTTTCAATGGAGATAGAGGTGGTGTTTTAATTAACGATCTCACTCATCGTCTGAACAGATGTGGAATGGGTGTTAGTAGTACAAGGGGGAAAGGCTTCACTATTTATGCATTAATATTTTGTTTCTTATCATATTGTTTTAAAAATACTCATAGGACAACAACCCATCAGCTTTTAAGAAGCAGGTGGGTTTCTTGACTTTAATTTGTAATCTCCCTTATTACATTCCTCGCCAAACGTACTTTCTCTGGACTCGACTTTTTGAGCATCGTAATAATTTCTATAATATCTTCATCAGACTCCACAATTTTGGGGTCCTCGCTTACATATGAAAACAACTGAACTAAGTTTACGTCTAGTGCTTTTGCAATTTTAGCTACATTTATCAAAGAAACATTCTTTTCTCCACGTTCGATCTGTCCAATGTATGTAAAATGAAATCCACCTTTTTCCCCAAGAGCTTCTTGTGAGAGGCCTTTTTCTTTGCGTAACACTCTTATTCTAGCCCCAACTAGCTTTAGTACTTCTTTGTCCTGCATTTATCTACACCCCTTCATACTAAAAAGTGTAGACAAGATTTTATTGGGTAAACATGAGATTAAGAATCGTATATTTAGCAAGTGTTATATCTATAAGTATTATTTTAGAGTATAATAAGACTATTCTTGAAATTCTCTGGAGGAATAGATATGAAAGAAGCTCCTTCTACCTTTATTCCAAGTCCCACTCAACCGTCCAGACCCTCACAACACCTACATAATTCAATAACGGATTTTCACACTCTATCCCAATACCACATGAAACTAGCCCAAATCCTGTACAAGCACAATCAAGTCCAATGCTGCATTATCCTATGTGACTGGGCTTTGACCTCCATGTTAAAAGCACTATATATGAAAGAAAATAACAGCCGTTTCCCTCCCGGATTACTGTCTATGACTGATCTGCTGCACTTATTACATACCGAAACCAACCCGGGATTGGATGTTGTTGTATTTATAGGCACCACTCAATTTCTTTCATCCCAGTTAGAAACCCCGCTCCTTCAAAAGATGAAGCACAAGGATGTGAGCAGGCTATTGCGAAGAACGGACGACATTCTCTGCCAGTTGTCATCCAGAGTCATTAGCGATCTATCTCAAACGTATCAGTCCATTTTCTGAGAAGCCCCTCCATGGCAAATAAACTTGCCGATTCGCCCTGTCGTTATCCGCTTTTCTTCATACGATAAGAGTAAGCTTTAACGCAAGGAGGGATTCAGACATGGGTGAAGTAGGTTACGGTGGAGCATGGACATCCACAGGAGCGATTTTGGTATTGTTCATTTTGTTGGTAATTATTACTAAGTCTTTTCTGATCTAACAGCAGGTTAGCATCGCTTAAATCCACAAATCGGCCTTCTTTCACGACATCGTGAGGGAGGGCTTTTTATGCAGAATGGGTGTTAGCCCAACATGTTGTCTGGCCCTGCAAGCATTGTTATACTTTACATACAGGGAGATTTTCCCTCAAATATATGGCAATACGGATAGCGTAAGACGTGGAAAAACAGAAATTCGCTGACCAAAATCAGGAGGATCGCATGATGAATACGGCAAGCAGTCCATTTCAATTTACAACAGACACGGCGACTCTTTGCTTATTTGATACGCAAGCTCTTAAGCACCGTTTGGACGATGATCCGGATTGGTGGTCCATCGAAGAGGACGAGCTGGGCGAGTTGAACAAAGGAAATGTAGCTTTTTTGAATCTGGGAGCCGACGGGACCTATGAGGTTTTGATGACAGATCATATCGACAAGCCTACTGTACGGCTGTTTTTGAAGGTTCCCTCAGGCAACCTATTTATTGGAGCAGGGGAGGAAGCCACAAGTGGTGGACTGGAGCCTGAATGTGTATGGGGAGGGACGTTCCTTTCTGTGCAACCCGGACTTTATGAATGCTTGGCGAGCAGAGAAGACAATCGTATTTATCTTTCTTTAAAAAAAGGAAGCGAAGGCAGCAATAGCTTTACAGGTTTGATTCGATTGTAGGTTGCAGGCAACCCGTAGCGGCCCATACAAGCCGCCTGAACAGGTGGAGGCCGGACAACCTAAACTGGGGAAATAGAAAAAAGGCTATCCCCACGGCTTACACATCCGTGAAGACAGCCCTTTATCTGTCTATTGATACTTTACAATAATGGCATTGCTGATTTGGCGGCCGGGTGTGGTGAGGTAGGAGCCGTTGTAATACAGCCCGCTGGAAGCACCGCCGTCCAGATTCATGGCCTGATAAGCGCCAGCCTGCTTCATCATTTGGGCGAGCTGCGGTATAGTCGCTCCACTTGTGGTCAGGAGGATCAGCTTATGATCCCGACTCATCCCGAGTGCGCTGCGGGCGCCGCCGCCTGTTAATATTTTAGGGTCCTTGAAGCCTTCGGCTTTGACATTTAGGGAAACCTGACCGTTCGTGACCAGACGAGGCCCGGCTTGAAGGGCACCTTCGACGCTACCTTGGCTTAAGCGTTGTTCAAAGGCAGAACCCGACATTAACTCAGATAAATGGTTGGCATCGTAGGTGAAGACCGTCCGTTGGTCGCCAGAGCTTTTTTTCAACATCTTTCCGTGACTGACCAGATAGCCGTAAGGCGTTTTGTAAGAGCTTTTGGTATAGGCATCAAAGAATGTACCATTGATGGCTACAACCGCTTGGTTACGTTTGGCGAGACTACTTAAGTCTTCCACTTTACCAATGGAATCGCCTGCCAGTGCCACGTCCAGGCTTACCTTGGGATGGAGCATAGAGATGGTGACCACCTTAGCGGAAAATGTACGAGACCCGACCTTGAAGCTTTTATGAGCTGTCGTAATGGGTGTAGTGTTTCCGGGTAGCTTGCCAGTATGTACCGGAAGCGTGACGGACGTTGCACCTTGCTTAATGCGTACAGCTGAGGTTTCCTTTTGCCATGAGACTTGCAGGTTTAGATATTGACTGATGAACTGCAAGGGGACATAGGTCGAACCGTTATCGGTAAAAGGAGCATTTTGCAAATGGACCGTTTGATCATTCACTTTGGCAGTAGATTTCCCGGCAAATAGGGTGATCCGAGTATTGCCTTGCGCAATTTCTATTTTTTTGTCCGCTGCCGTTAAATTGAATGTGATCCCTTCATAGCTGTTCAGAAGACGAAGCGGGATGAAGGAGTGGTTACTCTGGTCCACATAGACCAGCATAGGTGCTGGGGCAGCAGCGTAGATCGGGGATACAAGTAATAGCAAGGACAGGATAACAAGTGCGGTGATTCTTTTCATGAATAGATCAATCTCCTTATGTAGTCTTGACACTTTACGAGGTGCTTGTAATTATATCGGGTTTTATAAGTTGTAAATGTATGTTATGCGAATTTTGAGTGTTTAGCTGATATAGGAAGCGGGAGGTTGGAGATGAGCAGGTATGAGACAAGACTTGAGGATTACCGTCGCAGAGAGCGCCCGTCTTATCGTGTATTTGAAGGATTGCAGGAATTGGTGCGTAGCGTGGGGCAACTGCATAATAACTGGTTATATGTGAATGTGGATCAATGGGATCAAGACCCTGTTCACACACCGATTTATTATTGGGATGAGCATTGGCTAGAGGAATGTGCAGAGGAGGGTACAGTCGTAACCAACGAACAGGACGAGTATATTCCGAAGTGGGTGCCGGATCGTCAGGTTCAAACCTGGTTTGAGTTGGCGACCTTCGAAAGTATTGTGGAAGTCCTTAAGGCTGCTGGACAGCCAGTGACGCTTCAGATGGTGATTATGGCGGTAAAATACTATGACAAACGAGATGCCTATCTGGACTATGAAGAGGTGAAGGCAGTGACAGACCTGTGGTCTGTGCTGACAAAGGTGAGAAACCACCTAACAGAATGAACAAAGCCTGTAGAACAAACGGGGCATACATACACTGGATGGGGGAAGCAAATGAGTTGGCTGAATCATGAAATGGCAGCAAAGTGGCGACAGGAAGGAAAAAGGTATGCCGCAGATGTGAATGAATTTGTCAGAGTCGGCAGGAAAGTGAATGGCAGCAGGAGCAATCAGAGCCAAACCAGGACGAACGCCCCAAGATGGCCAAAGATATTTTTCGTATGATTCAGGAGGCGAATCAGGCTGGTGAAATGGAGCAGTTACGTCGAGAGATTCCAGCCGCGTCTTGGCCGCTTAAAAGCATCCATTCCTGATCTGGAGTGCTTAGGAGATGAGGAGCATCCTGAAGATATATTAGATGAAGTGATTCCGTTTGGCGATGGACAGCGACTTCTGTTGGTTTGCGGTTACGGCGTTTATTTGCTGGCTGGTGATCAGGTGGATTTGATCCATCCCAAGGCGTCTGAACGAAGAAAACTAGAGTTGGAAGACACGATTGTGGATATGGCCCATGGAGCTGTGTCGAGGGATGGACGTTGGATTGCTTACGGTAGCCAGATGAGTGAGCATATGCTTATGGATCTGTCTGATAAGACGGTGCATACATTAGAGCCAAGTTCTAGTTATCCGCATTATGCTCTATTTGCCAAAGATGATCTGGACGTCTGGTACAATGCCTGTCATTTCTACAACGGTGCCACCATTCAAGTGTCGATTGCTGAGGTGGAGCAGGGTCTTGCTCAGAATAAGGAAGAATGGCCGATGATGAATGAAGAAATGCGAGTATACGCTGCAACAGCGCTGACATAAGGATCTATTTTGGGTGATGCCTACGGTTATCTCCGTCTGATTGACAGGGAGGGCCGTGAACTTTGGCGCTATTTTGTCGGCAGTACGATATCCGGGCTGGCAGTTACACCTGATGAAAGTATGTTGGCGGTTGGAACGTATGGCGGTATGCTTCATTTGATTGATTTGCAGAGCGGCACGAAGGACGAATATAGCATTGGCACCGCGCCAATTCACGAGACAGCGCGTTGGGTGATCTGGCGGAACTATGAGCCCTTGCGCTGGTAATACTAATATTCCGCAAATGGTGATAAAAGCAAGTTCTGATAAGCTGAACTTAAAAAGTGTAGCAGCACATGATTACAATGCTATTTTCAGATAGAGGGCATTTGGCATTAACCCATGATGCAAAATGTGAATAGAGAGGAAAGAGGTGTGAAGACATGGACAAGAAAGCGGATATTCGTACATCCATGAAGGAACTATTTGCTCAGATGGATGAAGCCTTTTTTATGGATGTGGAAGAAAATGTACCGATGGAAATGCGTGATGGGAATGTTGACGAGGAGGGATGGATCAAGTGGAAGCCTCTCCTTTCACAGATTACTGAACAGGAAGTTCGGGAGATGGAGGAAAAATACCATTTTGAGCTGCCGCCCCTGCTAAGGAGTTTTATCATGTCCTACCATTATGTATCTTTACAATTCGATAATGAATCCATTCCGGGAGTATACTGGAGCGATTGTACGTTTGTTGAGTTCCCACGTCTGCCTGTAGGTCAAGGCTTAAAGGCATTTTATGATTTGCTCGATCAATGGTCACCTCTTCTGTCAGCAGGCTACATTCCTTTTGCAATAGCAGAGGACGACCAGGGTCCCGTTTGTTTAAATGCAGGCAGCAGACATAAGGACGGCGATTATCCTATTGTTTGGTTCTTTCATGAGGACCTACAGCATTTGAATGAGGATGAGCTGCGGATCAGGAGTAATCTGCTTCCCCATGTACAGGGGCTGTTTCCATCTTCTGTCGAAATGTTTAACGTGATGTTTAAGCACATTAGACACTAGCGATTTCCTGAAATGTAATTTTAATGTTTAGCCGACCGAGATATTGACATAAAAAATGAGGAATGATATAAAAAAGGTAGGCTAGCACTCGAATGATGGGAGTGCTAACAAAGTTGAATCGTTTGCATAGCTCATATCCGCTGGCCTTACATAGGTTCATATTTGAAAGGAGATATCCGAATGGAGAAAAAACAGTTTCAGGCTGAGTCCAAGCGTCTGCTCGAAATGATGATTAACTCGATTTACACGCAAAAGGAAATTTTCCTAAGAGAGCTGATCTCCAATGCAAGTGATGCGATTGACAAAATTTATTACAAAGCATTGACGGATGATCAACTGGTCTTTGACAAAGAAAATTATTATATCAAAGTAACTGCCGATAAGGATAATAGAACGCTAACCCTGCGTGATACCGGGATTGGTATGACCAAGGAAGAACTAGAAAATAACCTGGGTGTTATTGCTAAAAGCGGTTCATTGGCATTCAAAAATGAAAATGAATCCAAGGATGGTCATGACATCATCGGTCAATTCGGCGTTGGCTTCTATTCAGCTTTCATGGTAGCAGATGTGGTTACAGTGACTACCAAGGCTTTGGGAAGCGATACTGCATATAAATGGGAATCCACAGGTGCAGACGGGTATACCATTGAGGCAGCTGAGAAGGACGAGGTCGGAACAGAGATAGTTCTGAAAATCAAGGCAAACACCGAAGATGAGTCCTACGACGAATATTTGGACGAGTACCGTTTAAAAGCACTGATTAAAAAATACTCCGACTTTATCCGCTATCCGATTAAAATGGATATTACAGGCAAGCGTCTGAAAGAGGGAAGCGACAACGAGTTCGAGGATTACGAAGAAGAACAGCGTATTAACAGCATGGTTCCTATCTGGAGAAAAAACAAAAGCGAGCTGACCGACGAGGATTATCAAAATTTCTACGCGGAAAAACGCTATGGCTACGACAAGCCGCTCCAGCATATCCACGTCAGTGCGGATGGCGCGGTAGTGTACCAAGCTATTCTGTTTATTCCTGAAAATATTCCGTTTGATTTCTACTCCAAGGAATATGAAAAAGGGCTGGAGTTGTATGCTAACGGTGTGCTGATTATGGAAAAATCTCCTGACCTGCTGCCGGATTATTTTAGCTTTGTCAAAGGTATGGTTGACTCCGAAAGCCTGTCACTCAACATTTCCAGAGAAATGCTGCAGCATGACCGTCAGCTGAAGCTGATTGCCAAAAATATCGAAAGCAAAATCAAAGGCCAATTGCTGACCTTGCTCAAAAATGACCGGGAGAAATATGATCAATTCTACAAATCATTTGGCAGACAATTAAAATTTGGTGTCTACAACGATTACGGCAGACATAAAGAAACTCTCCAGGATCTGCTCATGTTCTACTCTTCTACAGAGAAAAAGCAGGTTACTTTGGACGAATACGTATCACGTATGCCAGAAGATCAGAAGTATATCTATTATGCTTCCGGCGAGTCCAACGAGCGTATTGAAAAACTGCCGCAAACCGAAATGGTGGCTGACAAAGGCTACGAAATTCTGTATTTCACCGATGATATTGATGAGTTCGCTATTAAAATGCTCTTAAGCTACAAAGAAAAAGAATTTAAATCTGTATCGAGCGGCGATCTGGGCATTGAGCCTGACGAAAACGAGAAAGAATCAGAAGCAGAACAAAACGACAACAAAGAGCTGTTCGAGTACATGAAGGGCTTGCTGGAAGGCAAGGTATCCAGTGTTAAAGCCTCCAAGCGCTTGAAGACACATCCGGTATGTCTGTCCGCAGACGGTGAAGTGACGATTGAGATGGAAAAAATCTTGAACGCCATGCCTAATAACGCCGATGTCAAAGCGAATAAAGTGCTGGAAATCAACGTAAACCATGCGGTGTTCAACTCTTTGAAAGAAGCTTTTGACAAGGATAAGGAGAAGGTAAACCTCTATACGGCATTACTGTATAATCAGGCTTTGCTGATCGAAGGCTTGCCGCTGCAAGATCCGGTTGAATTCACGAACGATATTTGCAAAATCATGGTTTAACAAGCTTTATTACTGTATAGAGCCGTTCCCATACTGGGGGCGGCTTTATTTATCATAAACACTTCTTAAATCTCCATAATAGGTCATATAGCGCTTACAGAAGAAGGGATGGGCCCACACAATGCCGATCATACTCAATACAAAGGAGGGCAATTATATGAGTCTGGATCAAGCCAACCAGGAACTCCAAAATTTAGACCGAAATGAGCTTATAGAGTTAGTGGAAAAAATCATCAGAGGTGAGGGAACAGAAGAGGAAATCGACAGCATGCTGACCATAGTGATGCAAAATACGCCCCATCCGGGGATCAGTAATTTGATCTACTGGGATAATCGTGATTTGAGTGCGGCAGAGATCGTAGATGAGGCATTACGCTATCAGCCCATTATTTTACCACCCCATGAATCTTCTTCATAGGATGCGGAGGGGTGGTCTTTTGTTTAGAAATAAGATAGTATTAACTCTTTAGGACTATGAGCATTAGATTCAAAAAAACTTCCGTTAAATACGTGCTGACTTCCCTGGAGTGTATGGGGTAATGTTTGTTTTTTGCACACTTTACGGAGTTTTTATGCCTAATTTTGGGATTTGTAAAGTTTTTGTGACATGTTCCTGTGAATTTTGATACAGCAAATTGTCGTTTTTCTTGATTATTTGGTGGGATGTCTTTATAATCATTTTGTTTGCAAGAATGATTAGCGATTAGCGTATGGAATAAGGAGGTTATTTATTTTGGGAAAAGCATTGATTATTGGCGCCGGTGGCGTGGCCAGCGTTGTGGTGCATAAATGTTGCCAAAACCCAGATGTATTTGAAGAAATTTGTATCGCAAGCAGAACTGTTGAGAAATGCGATGCGCTTAAAGAGAAGCTGGGTGGAGGTCGTACGAAGATCCAAACGGCTCAGCTTGATGCTGACAACACCGACATGGTCATTGACTTGATTCGAAGCTTTCAACCGGATGTAGTTATCAATGTGGCTCTCCCTTATCAGGATTTGACGATAATGGATGCTTGCCTTGAGACAGGTGTTCATTACGTTGATACGGCGAACTATGAACCGCCGGATACGCCGAAGTTTGAATACAGCTGGCAATGGGCCTACAAAGAAAGATTCGAAAAAGCAGGAATTACAGCTCTGCTGGGCAGCGGTTTTGATCCAGGCGTAACTGGAGTATTTACGGCTTATGCTCAAAAGCACTACTTTGATGAAATTCATACGATTGATATTGTGGATGCGAATGCAGGGGACCACGGATATCCTTTTGCAACTAATTTTAATCCGGAAATCAATATTCGTGAAATTACGGCGAAGGGCCGTTACTTTGAAAACGGAGAATGGATTGAAACAGAGCCACTTTCTGAGAAAAAGGTATACGACCTTCCTGAAATTGGACCGAAAAATATATATCTTTTGTACCATGAAGAACTGGAATCTCTTGCAGTGAATATTAAAGGCGTGAAAAAAATCCGCTTCTGGATGACGTTCTCGGACAATTATCTGAATCATTTGAATGTACTTCAAAACGTAGGCATGACTTCGATCGAGCCTATTGATTACGAAGGACAACAAATCATTCCACTGCAATTCCTAAAAGCTATTTTGCCAGACCCAGCTTCTCTGGGACCAAGAACAAAAGGCAAAACAAACATTGGTTGCATCATCCAAGGCGTGAAAGATGGAAAACCAAAAACGTATTATGTTTACAATGTTTGTGATCATGAGGAATGTTATGCAGAGGTTGGCTCCCAAGCCATTTCTTACACAACTGGTGTTCCTGCCATGATCGGCGCAATGCTTATCATCAAAGGTATCTGGAAAAAACCAGGCGTTTACAACGTTGAGGAATTTGATCCAGATCCATTTATGGAAGCACTAAATAAACACGGATTGCCATGGCAAGAGAACTTTACGCCAACGTTGCTTGATTGAGGTCTGCGATGAATATTGATATTACAGGACTTCCATCACCTTGTTATCTTGTTGACGAAAGACTTCTAGTCAAAAACCTTGAGGTCTTAAATTCCGTCCAAGAGCGGACAGGCTGTAGTATTTTGCTCGCTCTTAAGGGATTTTCGATGTTTTCGACCTTTCCTCTGGTTGGCAAATACTTAAAAGGCGTAACCTCCAGTTCGTTGTTCGAAGCACGACTTGGTCGCGAAAAAATGGACAAAGAGGTTCACGTATACGCACCTGCTTATGTTGACAGTGAATTTGATGAGCTATTGGAGTATGTTGACCATATTGTTTTCAACTCCTTTGATCAACTGAAACGCTACAAAAGCAGAGTGCAAGGCGTAACTTCCAAAAAAATCGACATCGGCATTCGGGTTAATCCAGAATATTCGGAAATCGAAACGCCGTTGTATGATCCTTGCTACAACAACTCCAGAATGGGTGTGACTCTGGCTAACTTTAGACCTGAGGATCTGGATGGCGTGGACGGTATTCATTTTCATACGATGTGTGAACAGAATTCAGATACGCTGGAGCGCACCATTAAAGTCGTGGATGAGAAATTCGGGCCGTACATTAAGAACATGAAATGGCTCAATTTCGGCGGCGGTCACCATATTACCAGAGAAGACTATGATCTGGACACGCTGGTACGCTGTATTCAATATTTTCAGGATAAATATGGTGTGCAGGTTTATCTGGAGCCAGGCGAAGCTATTGCTTTGAATACTGGATATCTGGTGGCTACCGTATTGGATACGATGAAAAACGGAATGGATATTGCCATTCTGGATACTTCGGCTGAATGCCACATGCCTGATGTGCTGGCTATGCCATATCGCCCGAATATCATTGATGCAGGCCAGCCTGGTGAGTATGCTTACACCTACAGACTTGGTGGACTTACGTGCTTGGCTGGAGACGTGATTGGAGACTATTCCTTTAAAGAGCCATTGAAGCCGGGAGACAAGCTTGTGTTCTGCGATATGGCCCATTACACGATGGTCAAAAACCACATGTTCAACGGAGTCAACCTGCCAGCCATCGCCAGCTACAACGACGAAGAAGGCATCAAGGTAATCCGTCAATTCTCCTACGAGGACTTTAGCTCGCGATTGTCGTAAGACATAGAGAGTGTGAAGTAACTGAGTACACCGAATTGAATGACTGATATTACAAAAGCCTCGCCCCTTGAGATAGGGTCGAGGCTTTTTGGCGTAGTTAGGATTTATTGATTTTTATTTACCTTCTGTATGTTTATAATTGTACGACAGCAGGCAGTAAAATAATAATTTAACTGCTTGATAAGGTACATGGTTTTAAATGTTTACTCTACAAATTAAAAAGAAGAAGAGATTTTATAATAGAAAGGCTTTCTATCGTGGTAAAACCCTATAGCAGTGACACCTAGGTAGTATTCCTTTCTTTTCTCAACAGCTGAGTCTAAAAAGTATTCACCGATTCCTGATCGTTTAATAAATTTACCATTACTATCGTAAAGAGTTAGTTCCAAATAAGAATCAGGATATTTACTTCCCTGAACTGTAAAATGAACATTGTTTGAATATTCAAAAGTGTCAAATTTAAATATATCAGAGTTTTCCCACTTCCCTTGCTTCTCTTCACCGAGGCTTCCCATAACATTATCACCTATAAAATAATAGTTAGCTTGTTCGTTAGTATCATTTGGCTCCTGTTCATCATATTCAAGTACAGAGGTAGTGTTAAGTTGCTTGTTTGATGTAGGATTTGATTCTTCGGCTACAGCGATACCGGCAGTAGTACTCAGCATAAGTGTGAGACCTAATGAAGCTAACAACGTTTTTTTCATGAATAAGAGTCCTCTCTTTTTTTGGGATTTATATTCATTTATATGAATATATTAGTAACCAACGTGGACTATTGTATATTATTTACCGCAAATTGGAATAATAAAAAGGGATATTTATCAATAAAATAAATATAATAGAACATCTTGTTACAAAATTGCATTTTGTATGTTCACAAGTTTGTCCTAGGGGTTCTGTTCAAAGGTTAGATTTCTTGGAGGAAAATATATATGGTATACTCATTGGATTAGGAACAAACTTCGACATGAGTTGGGGAAATAAATTGTAACGATAGGCAGAGGTGAATTGCACATGTTCGACCCGACCGTTTTTGATAATTTAAAAGTAGCGATGGAAAATACAGTATACGATCTGGATAATTTGGATTCACGTATTGACATTACACAGCGGATCGACAGATTGGAAATGTCCGTGATGTCACGTGAATTTGCTGTCCAATTCAGAC
>RCUF01000351.1_pt1 | contig 16889 bp, 21 predicted proteins | sample 2166311 | NCBI WGS metagenome assembly RCUF01 (sample SAMN09932608, study PRJNA488358) | compost metagenome | feature: garden; material: soil; isolation source: compost soil in 4-hydroxybenzonitrile-enriched culture | place: Germany: Experimental Botanical Garden Goettingen | collected 2016-01-27
GGTTTTAGCTAGTTGAGTACGTGAAACGCGCGAAACAAAAAACCACCCGCTATGTGAGGTGAGGAAGACTTATTCCGATTTAAAGATGATTATTACACGCCAATACTGTGATGGCAACTATGTTATCTCTGAGTTCATTATGGAAGGAATCCATAAGGGAGAATGGTTGGGTATGAAGCCCTCCGGCACACGCGCAACAAAGAATTCCGGTTCAAAGTGCCAGTGTAGAGGCGCTCTGTGATTAAGGAATTCATTAACTCATCAACGTAAAAATGAATCGAAAAATCGAGCCGGCCATGTTGAGCATTTTCAAAGAATCTTTTATTTAACAGCATGGTATCAATCCTCATCAAAATCATACTGCCTGGGAATTTAGTGATACTTCATGGGAATAAAGTGGCTTGAACGACGTTTGTTCGATGATATAATACTGCCGAAAGTGTAGAACTGCTGTTTCTACAAGGAAGTTAACGGGGATTTTGCAATGCATGTAAAGGTGTAACTTGATTTCAAAGATGTTAACGATGCCGCTTGCCTAATGATGATGAAAGATTTGGAGGTCTGGGAGAAAGATTCCGTGTGGCTACAAATTTCACGGACAGGACAGTCATTCTTTTCAGATGGGAAACAGTATTCATAATCAATTATCAAATAAGCTGGCTTAGTATAATCCTTAGTACATCATATACATGGATACGTGCTATATGAAGGGAGAAGGGTTACAAAATAAACATCCATTAATCGCCAGCAATTTTTACTCATAAGAGGCTTATTCTTAATTGACGGAAAGATCATATCCATTATTTTCAGTACCATTGATGCAAATTGGAGAGACGAATGGGAAGCCTTATTTTCATACAGGTGAGATCGTGCAGGGGATCATGCCAAGCCCATGGCAAACTTTCATAAATCCAGTTGAAACGAATGGAAGTCGCATGATCAAATGCAAAGGTACAACGTAAATGGGTGTATCCATATATCCGTAAAAATCGATATGTAGAGCTTTAAACCGATTGATGTATTTAAAGTTCGACTAAGGCTCGTCTAAATATTTTAAAGTTACTTTGAGTCATGAATATCGAGAAAGTCCGATTTATAGATGTGATGATTAAGTACAGCAGAGAAGAAAGCATAATTCAGGAAGGTGATATTTTTGAATACCATTAGTGCTAAGGACAGAGCAAAAAGCGTAGACTTATCGATTTTCATCCTGTCGCTGGCTGCATTTGTAATCTTCACAACCGAGTTTATTATCATTGGTCTTATGCCGAATATGGCAAGAGACCTCAATATCTCGATACCGGTAGCTGGTCAGCTGGTGACTTCGTTTGCACTCATTATTATTTTCGCCGGCCCCATTATGACCGCATTATTCGCTCGGGTGGAGAGGCGCGCGCTATTTGCATGGATATTGGTGGTATTTGCTATCAGTAATGCAGCCGTCGCGTTAGCCCCGGGCTTCTGGACGATAATGATTGCACGAATTATCCCTGCGGCTCTGCTTCCAGTCTTCTGGGGAGTCGGCAGTGACGCTGCTGCTATGCTTGTACCAAAAGAGGATGCCGGCAAAGCGATTTCCAAACTCTATTTGGGTTTAACTGGTGGATTGCTGTTTGGCATTCCTTTGGGCACCGTATTGGGTGACGCCGTAGGTTGGCGAGGAGCTTTCTGGTTTCTGGCTGTGATTTCGATTGTGGTGGCCGTGCTTTTGGCAAAAGCCATGCCAAAACTCCACGCTGTCGAGCAGACAAGCCTGAAAAGCCAGATCAAATCTCTTTCGAATCGCTACTTTATCGCTAATCTCGCCCTTTCAGTTGCAATACTCTCAGCGATGTACGGTGCTTATACCTACCTCGCTGACATGCTGGAAGGATATGCTGGTATCGCGCCAGCGCATGTAGGCTGGTGGCTGATGGGTTTTGGTACAGTCGGTCTATACGGCAACTATCTGGCTGGCCGACTTGTTGACCGTCACGCCGTCAAGGCTAATGTTTTGTTCTGCCGATGGCTGTGGGCGCCGCAAGTGCAATTCTATTCGTCGGACACCCTGCGATGTTCATAGCTGCGCTGGCGGTATGGGGCATTGCGCATACGGCGCTTTTCCCGCTTAGCCAGGCCCGGGTTATCAAGGCTGCAAACGAAGGAAAAGCACTGGCTGGCACGTTGAATGTTTCCGCATGCAACTGCGGAATCGCAGCAGGTGCTTCGTTAGGAGGTTGGGCTATCAATGTAAGTGGGATCAGCGCGGCGATTTTGGGAGCCAGCATTCTGATTGCGCTATGTGCAGTCGCCTCTCCTGCAATTGAACGATTGAGACCGAAGGGATAAGCCTGACTATCTACGGCTGGAGCAGCCCGCCACTGAACTGAGCGGCGGGGTTGCCTCAGCGCATCAGTTGTAGCGCTTGGAATGCTAAAAAATTCTGCGCGCATTTGGGAAGCCGAGGAAGTTCGTTTCAAGGATTTGTTCGTACTGTTGTTCAATCAGAGGATGAGAGGCTTAAACTTAAAGACGGTTCATCAATTCTGAGGCGGCAATACTGGAAAACTGATGGTTGACCGAGACGGGATAGGGGAACGAGATATTGTTACTTAGAACCGTTCTACAGTAGTTTATGATAATCGAGCACTTTAATCTACCAACTGCCGATACGAATAGCATCAGCAACAAAAGACATTCCCTAAAAATTTTTGTTAGGATATTAATCGGAGCTATTCTTATATGATACTTGTTTGTGAATTTCCGAATCAGTCCTGAAGTTATGACCCGTGAGTGAAAAAACCAAATAAATGTTTGATGGCAAGAATCATGCGCGCACTAGAATTGAAAGCCGTAATTCGTAAGAAACGGCCTCATTATGTTAAAGCTTCTGCACTTCATGTGGCTGAAAATGTGATGAATTGCAATTTTCAGTCCGAGGCTCCGAATTTAAAATGGTTTACTCACGTGACAGAATTAAAGTACGGCAATGGGCGTAAAGCCTATCTGAGTGCCATTGTGGATGGATATGAGAAAGCGGTGGTTTCATGGGTAATGAGTCATTCCAATATAATGAGCTTGTGATGAATACAGTGAAGAAAGCATACACCAAAAATCCAGATGCTCAGCCGATTCTACACAGTGATCGAGGCTTTCAATATACTTCACACGAATATCATCGACTTCAGAAGAAATACAAGTATATAAAGAGTATGTCTCGTGTTAACCGGTGCTTGGATAACCAACCCATTGAACGATTCTGGGGAACATTTAAGGCGGAATGCTTTTATTTAGCGAAATACGAAACGTATGAGGATCTCCTTCACAGTGTGAGAGCATATATGCGTTACTATAATAAAAAAAATAATCCCCTCAGATGTTAGTAACCGAGGGGATAAATCATAAAATATTTTTGTTTTTTAGACTGTCTACTTGACAGGGGGCAGTTCATTCTTTGTACCAGTGGAATGATTTCTTTTTGTAACGTTCTAATGTACCCGTACCATCATTGTTACGGTCTACGTAAATAAAACCATAACGTTTTTTCATTTCAGCCGTTGATGCACTTAAAAGGTCAATACAGCCTCATGATGTGTAACCCATAACCTCTACACCGTCTTGGATCGCTTCGCCTACCTGCACCAAGTGCCATTCAGGTATTGAATACGGTAATCATCATTCACCGTTTTATTGCCATTTTCATCGGTAATCAGTTCATCTATTGCACCTAAACCATTTTCGACAATAAATAATGGTTTTTGATAACGATCCCAGTATTTATTCAAGGTTACACGCAATCCTTGCGGGTCAATCTGCCATCCCCAATCGCTCGCTTTAAGATAAGGATTCACTACACCTGCAAACAGGTTGCCTTTACCTTCTTTGCGCTTCTCCGGATCTCCAGTCTCACAGACACTTACATAGTAACTAAACGAGATAAAGTCCACCGTGTGCTTGAGCAATTCCGCATCGCCTTCTGCAAACTTAATGTTGATATTGTTTGTTTTGAAAAAACGGTTAATGTATTTCGGATAGTATCCACGTGCATGGATATCAGCAAAGATATCGTTACGTTGCTCTGCACGCATCGCTGCAATCACATCATCCGGGTTAGGTGTAAGCGGATAAGTCACATGCTCAGAACCATGCAGCCAATTTTGGCTTCAGGCATAATTTCATGACCCAGTTTAACTGCCAGCGCACTTGCCACCAATTCATGATGAATCGCTTGGTACAGATCCTTATTTTGTCAGTTCAGCTTTTGGTGTGATGATCCCCCCACTCATGAATGGCTCTTCCAAGATTGAGTTGATCTCATTGAACGTGAGCCAGTATTTCACTTTGCCTTTGAAACGATTGAAAAGAACCGTTACATAACGCTCGTAGAAATCAATCATTTTACGGTTAACCCAGCCATCATACGTTTTGGCCAAGTGAAGTGGTGTTTCATAGTGTAAGATGGTTACCAGAGGCCCAATCCCGTACTTGTGGCATTCATCGAACAGATCATCATAGAATTGCAGACCTTTTTCATTGAGCTTCAATTCATCGCCTTGCGGGAAAATACGAGACCATGCAATGGATGTACGGAATACTTTAAAGCCCATCTCCGTAAACAATTTCACATCTTCTTTGTATCGGTTATAAAAATCAATTCCGACCTGTTTCAGGTTATCCTCAGTCGGCCCTTCTGCTCTCGGTTTTACGATACCGTATGGCATGACGTCTTGCACAGAAAGTCCCTTGCCATCCGCGTTATAAGCTCCTTCAAGTTGGTTGGCCGCTACCGCGATGCCCATAGGAATCCTTCGGAAATGCTGTTGTCATCTCAATCCAACCTCTCTAAATAACAATCATTTGTCATTACTTCATTCGAAAAACGATGAAATTACAGTTGTTCTCCATTCGTTGCAATTACATTTTTGTACCAGTCAAACGAATCTTTCTTCGAACGTTTCATTGTTCCGTTTCCCTCATCATCCAGATTAACGTATATGAAGCCGTAACGTCAGGACATTGTTGTAACGGATTTGTTTTAAGGGAAATGTTGGTCAATTGTTGCAAAGTCTCTGTTGAGAAGGTCTGATATACCTGTGCATACGTGCCTATGTTCGTGCGGAGTTGTGAATATCCTTGCGTCCTTTAGCCAGTAGCTTCTCCGATACATGAACATCAAAAAATTGAACAATCGGTCCCAGGCAAAATGCCGATACCAGCGTCCCCAGCCCAACAATGCCTCCGAACAGGAAGCAAATCAATGCACAAATAGAATCTGTAAACATTCGGTGCCAGAAATAAGGGATTTTCGGGACGTAATTCCGCATAATAAGAGACAGACTGTCGTACGGGGAAATGCCCACATTGGACGTTTGATATAGGGAGACCCCCAAGCTGATTACTACGACCCCGGCCACAACGATGATTACCTGTTGCCATAGCACCTGAGGTTCACCAAAGAGCCCCAGCGCAGAGTCGTAAAAGTATGTGCTGATGTAGCCCAATAAGAAGGCATTTACAACTGTACCTGCTCCGATGAATTTTCGCCCCGTGAAGAATTGGACTACAAACAATCCTAGATTCAGCATAATTAAAAAAGTGGCATATGAGAACCCGATATATTCCGCAAGTGCCATTGCCATCCCGTTAAAGGGATCATTTCCCAATCCGGACAGCTTGAAAATAGCAACTCCTAAACCCATAAATATGTTTCCTATCAACATGATAATTAACCGTCGGGGCTCTACTCTAATTTTCATTCTTGTTCCCATTTCGTTCTCCATTCCGCTCTATTTGTTGTTGATTATTGTATGTCAAAGTGCCGAACCTACGTCCTCATGGACGCCTGATATCCGTCTGCTTCAATGCTTCAAACGAGCGTTGAGCGTATTTATCATGATCATTGATGGTTTGAAAATGAACCCTATTTTTTATTCTCAAGGCATCCGGCAATTGCTCAAAAGCTTTGCTTCCTACATCTCGATATCGGATACCGATCTAGTGAACATCGGTTCCTCCGCTTATCGGATATATCATTTTGAAGGAAAGCTCAACCTTGTGGAGAATGCTACACTGCTCCAGTGAAACAAAAGAAGGCTTCGCCCCCAAGCGAATGAAACCTTTTCTGAGTAAGGATGTTTCACTCCGTAATAAAGAGCCAAGGACAATGTAAGGTAGATTAAACCAGCTCAAAAACGACTCAGAGTCGCATAGCTATTGTGAGATGTTTGAACTTACAAATTATTGAGGCGATTATTAGCAAGAACAGGCCTATAAAATATATGATGGAGCTCATATGTCTCCTTAGAAACTGAGCCCCTTCAATTAAACTAAGATGCACTGCTAATAAAGTGGAATGGTCCTAAACTCCCGCAATTGAAACAATAACATGTTTATACCATTCAAAGTTTTGTAGCACTTCATGATCCGTTACCTTCATTAACGCCGTTTGAACCCTTGCTTCCCTGGTTCCAGCCACCCCCAAATTAATGGGTGACGAGAGCACCCCCCTAGGAAATTTCAGGTAATCTGGTTTTTGTCATGGTATTGTTGTCTTACTTAATGACTGTAAGCAATTTATGAGTCAAAGCACTTTGATCTGCGTCTTCTTGAATCACATTTTGGTACTCGTATGCATTCGTAATAAGGACAGGTGTTATGATCGGCATTCCTGCATTCTTGATCATGGCGATGTCGAATTCGATAAGCAGATCGCCTTTATTGATACTGTCGCCTTCCTTGACATGCAAGGTGAATGGAGCCCCTTTTAATTTCACCGTATCTATACCGATGTGAACGAACAACTCAACGCCGGATGTCGAACGCAGTCCGATCGCATGCTTGGAAGGCGTGGTCGTTGCAACCGTTCCTGCAAACGGTGCATACAACTTACCTTCCAATGGCTCAATGGCAACGCCTTGACCCATGGCTCCTGAGCTAAACGCTTCGTCAGGAACTTCGGAAAGCGCTACAACTCTGCCCACCAGTGGAGCAAAAATAGCTTCTTCACCGTTCTCGGAAGGAACGGCAGTAGCAGCTGGTGTTCCACTAGCTGGAGTTGGAGCTACTGCAGCGGTTACTTTCACTTTGTCTTCGCCGTAACCAAAAATTTGAATCAAAATAACAGGAAGTATGAACGCAATGGCAGCACCGATCAGAATGCCCCAGATGGACATCGGAGACTCATCGCTGATCCCGTTGACAAGCGTCAGCGGTCCTGGCAGTCCTGCATAAGCAAAGTAGAATGGATTAAAGAAACTGGCTGCAATTGCGCCGATACCACCAGAAATACAACCGTAGATCATCGGCTTCTTGAATTTGAGCGTAACGCCGTAGATGGCTGGCTCTGTAATACCGAACATACCCGTAATTCCTGCGGAGACACCGACTTTGCGTGTTTCCTGATTTTTGGTCTTCAAAATAACACCAAGCACAGCACCGATTTGAGCAATAATGGCAATTGTTTGATAAGCCTGGAAGGAATCCTGACCATAGAGATCAAAGTTCGCAAGAACCATCGGTAGAACACCCCAATGGACACCAAAGATTACGATAATCTGCCATAAGCTGCCGATAATTGCCCCTGCAAGCCATGGTAAGTTCTCAGCAAGGAAATTGTAACCAGCCGCAATACCATTCGCTCCCCATGTTGACAAGGGTCCGAGTAGCAATATAGTCAGTGGAACCATAATGACCATGGATAGTAATGGAACCAACAATGGCCGAACAATTTCATGGATTCTTTTGTTCAGGAAGCGTTCCACATAGGACAAGAACCATACCAGAAGCAGCGGTGGAAGCACCGAAGATGTATATGTCGTTCCTGTTAGGGGAATACCTAAGAAATTGATGCTTGCTCCGTCTGTAATACTTGCTGCTATTGTTGCCCAATCAGGGCTAACCAATGCGACACTACAAGCAACGGCGATAAAGGTATTCACTTTAAAGTACTTTGATGCCGTAATCGCGATGAAGATTGGTAAGAACGTGAAAGGAGCCCATGACATGAAGCTCAGTACCTGATAGGTTCCCGTACTCGCGAAGCTGTCGGACACCAGGTTGATCAGGATCAAAATCCCCTGCAAAATACCGGCTGCAGCTAGGATATAAATGAAGGGCGCGAAGACTGCAGACATGGTAGCAATGATCCGGTTCAACACGGTTCTTTTGTCACCCTGTTCTACTTCAGTATCATCCAGGTTCACGAGTCCTGCGAATGATTCGAAGACTTCGCCGACATGCTGCCCAATAACAACCTGAAACTGCCCACCGCTTTCAACAACGGTAATAACCCCTGGTAGCGATCCCACAATTGCTTTCGCCTCGGGACTTGATTTCTTAAGCACCAATCGAAGCCGAGTGGCGCAGCGTGTAGCCCCAATAACATTGCTTTTGCCACCAACAGCGTCCAGAATGCTTTGTGCAAGCTTAGGATAATCTCTAACTTTTTCTGCCATCTCAATCGCCTCCTAATCTAATGTGTACGTTTACATTATAATTATAACGGTATAATTTTTCAATAAGATAATAAAAAATATGTTCGGATATAATTTAACAGTGTGTGTTTCGATTAGGTATATGTTACAGATCTTTTTCTTCCCCTAACGCATACAAGTAGTTTTCTTCACTCTCATAGCCCGCATCTGTAATCACCGTTTTTGGCATCGGCAAAGTGGCTAATGTATTAGATTTTGCATATCGCTGTTCCAGATATGTTTGAAACAGTTCCATGTCGGATCTTGAGAACTCCCGAATGTCCTGCTTTCCCTTTGTATGGGCATAACTCAAAAGGGATAGCAGATCTCTTATATAGTCCTTCTTAGTCTGAAGCTTTTTAACTTTCTTCCCGCGATCGTGGACATGCAAATAAATCATCCCTATATTAAATCGCAGCAAGAAAGGAGAAAACTTCTAATGCGTGAAATTACAATGTGGTGCCCCCAGTGTGAATTGTGGATAAAGGAATACAGTATTAATGACCTCCACGATTGTGGAACTGAAGTAATCACTCAGGAGAAATATTTTAAGAAGAAAGAAACCAATGATGATGGAGGCGGGGTGTAGATGGGGTTTCGCGGAATGAACGGCACTTCTCACAAAACTAAAAAGAAGAAAAGCGACTGGAAAGGCAAGTACATAAAACAGCGGTCTTTGGATGCTAATAATCCAGCGTTACGAGCTTATACATCTTGCCCGGCATGTTTAAGTGAAGGGAAGAATAACACATTTAAATTTGTAGGCAAGTACACATTACCTAGGTCTCAGGACCCAAAATCTCGCTTTTAGTAACTAAACATTCCACTCCAAAGGAAAAACAGATGTCATTCTATGATATGTTCTTGAAATATATGCCACATATTCTTGAACTCTCTTTTCCCATAGTACTTGTCTTCATGTTCTACAATAGCAGCAGAAGAAGAAAACTATTAGAACTAATTGAAATATTAGAAACTATTAAACAAAAAATGACCATCTGGAAAGACCCTCAGTCTTATACAAAGTTAGTGCATATATTGGAGAATGTCTCAAATCAACAGGTTAAAGTATGAATCCAAGGGGAAGACATAATACAGTTACGTGCGAATGGATACCTTCTTCAGTTTGCAATGAAATTTGGTTTTGAGAATGATCAAGAAGGCGCTTGGTCTATGCCGGTAAAGTAAGCACAATAATAGTGAAAACAAGAGTCTATCTCGAAAATTTAATATTCATCACGGAGGCTAAATGAATAAGACTGTCGAAGTCGAGTCGCACAGCGTGTAACACTTAGAACATTCTCTTCTTCGCCAATAGCTTCTAAATATATCTTTTGCGAGCTTAGAATAATCCCTAATTTTCTCTGCCATTTTTGACCTCCTTAATTCACTTTGCGCTTACATTATAATTGTACCAGTACAATTTATAAATAACGAAATATAAATTTAATATACGTACAATGTAATTAGTTTAACTTCAAGGTGGTGTATGGTATAATTCTGGTATTAGGAGAGATAAATAAAATAAAGAGGAATGTATATGATAAAGTATCAACACATCGCAAACGAAATGGAAAAATATATTGAAGAACATGCACTTCAACAAGGAGATAAACTGCCATCTTTAGAAACGTTGATGACTAGATTTGAAGTTAGTAAGAGTACGATTACCAAATCTTTAGATCTCTTAGAGAAACAAGGAATTGTGTTTCAAGTCAGAGGTAGTGGAATTTTTGTTAGAAGGCATAAGAGAAAAGGATATATTAGTTTTCTATCTAATCAGGGGTATAAAAAAAGCCTTGAAGATTTTCAAATAACGTCAGAAGTGATTGAATTAGACGTACGTAAACCACCAAAAGAAGCGGCTCTTAATTTAAATATGGAACCAGGTGACGATGTCTATTATTTAAAGAGGATTCGTTATATTAGCGGGCAAACGTTATGCTTAGAGGAATCGTATTACAATAAATCGATCATTACTTATTTGAACAACGAAATTATTTCTGAATCAGTATTTAATTATATTACAGAAGGATTAGGATTAAATATCGGTTTTGCGGATACATTTCTTCATGTCAATAAGTTGACTGATGAAGAAGCAAAGTATTTAAGGTTAAAAAAGGGAGATCCTAAACTATACGTTGAATCTGTGTTTCACTTAACCAATGGGCAACCATTCGACTTTTCCAAAATAACGTATAACTATGAACAATCGCAATTCTTCGTACAAACGAACAGTTATTTTTTGTGAAAATCCAAGCTCTCGGTTTCTTTTCAACTAAACCGAGCAAGATTTGGCAGTGAGCAGGTTATTTTGAAGGAGCATTCATTATTGCTATGCTGTTCGCGTTAACATTTAATGATGTTTCCTTCGGAAAAGATGTTAGTGGTAAGAATTGGAGATGTCATTATGGTAGATGAATACCTTTTTGCATATTGTTGATCGTGTCACACAAAAGACAGCCCCTTTCAGGCTGTTCACAAAGGGGCTGTCCCAAAAGTCACCGTAGATGACTTAAGGACTCCCTTTTTTCAATTATCTCACAGAAAAAGAAGTCGTTCCTTATAAAAATGGAAGTGGAGCTACCATTCAAAGGAGGGCTTCTTTTGTAAATTCAACATATCATCACGAGCCAACTCAATCTGCTAATGAATTTAGAACAAGATGTTCCAGAAAACACCTTGTTCTAATCATAAGCGCGGCTGCAAATCGTAAATTTACAAAATAACACGAATGAGGTATTTATAAGCCGATTACTGTTCTTTGCTAAGTTAACAGGGGATATCCTATAATTTTTCCCCATTTGTTTCAATAACTTGTTTGTACCAATTGAACGAATCCTTCTTATAACGCTTCATTGATCCGTTTCCTTCATTATCACGATCCACATAAATCATGCCATAACGTTTTTCCATTTCCCCTGTTCCGAATGACACAATATCGATGATTCCCCATGGCGTATAGCCAATTAAATCAACACCATCATCAGTGACTGCTTTTTCTAATGCTTCGATATGTGATTTTAAATATTGGATTCTTTCTGGATCATGGATGGAGCCATCCGCTTCTAAAGTATCCACAGCACCAAATCCATTTTCTACTATAAATAATGGAACTTGATAGCGATCATAAAAACGGTTTAATGTATATCGAAGTCCAGTTGGATCAATAGTCCAATCCCAATCAGTAGTCTTGACGTACGGATTCTCTACACTATTAGGTAATCCGCCATTCAATCCGCCATTCACAACATCTCCAGTGTTATCATTTACGACATCGCTTTTGACGGTTGTAGACATATAGTAACTAAAGCCTAAATAATCAACCGTACCATTTCTTAAGATTTCGTCATCGCCTTCTTCGATCTTGATATTATATCCTTCTCTTTCAAATTCTTTTAAAGCGTAGCTTGGGTAGTAACCACGAACTTGTACATCAGGGAAGAAGTAGCGTTGTCTCATTTCTTCTTCAGCTAACATCACATCTTCTGGATTGCATGAATAAGGATAAATTGGTGTATGAGATACCATTGCCCCGATTTGGAACTCTGGGTTAATTTCTTTTCCTTTTGCTACTGCTAATGCACTTGCAAGCAGTTCATGGTGTGCGGTTTGGTACATTATTTCTTTCACGTTTTCGCCTTCTTTTACCATAACACCTGAGTTTGTCCATAAGAACAGGGGATTATTCACATCCATTTGGTTATTGATTTCGTTAAATGTCATCCAGTATTTTACTTTATCTTTATAGCGATTAAAGCAAACCTCCGCGAATTTTACGAAAAAGTCTACTGCTTTTCTATTTCTGAATCCACCATATTCTCTTGCCAAATGCAACGGCAATTCAAAGTGAGATAGTGTAATAACGGGCTCAATTCCATGCTTTAGTAATTCATCAAATACATCATCATAGAATTGTAATCCTTCTTCGTTCGGTTCAGCTTCATCGCCTTTTGGAAAAATTCTGCTCCAGCCGATCGATGTTCGTAAGCATTTTAATCCCATTTCAGTAAACAAGGCGATATCTTCTCTATACTTATGATAGAAATCAATTGCTTCATGGTTTGGATAAAACTTATCAGCTTCAATTGTTTCTGTGATTTCTCGTGGTACGCTATGTGCACCTGCTGTCATTACATCTACAACACTTGGCCCTTTACCGCCTTGATTCCAGCCACCTTCAAATTGATGCGCGGCTAAAGCGCCTCCCCATAAAAAGTCTTTTGGTAATTGTCCCATTTTCATTTCCTCCTTTTTATTGTAACAGTATAATCAAATTATAATTATACCGCTACAATTTATCAATGACTAAATAAAAATTTTATATACTCATAATTATATTGTGTCGGTTTTTAAAGGTTATGCTATACTTATGATTGTTAACTGAAATCATAACCACCCGTCAAACGGGTGGTTTGCTCTAAGGCTATAACCCTGTGTTACCGGCTCGCGTCTAAAGGCGCTAGCTTTCACTTCGTTCAAGTTGCTATGCCTTTGCCGCTTTTGCCTACCCTTGAAGGGATTTTCATATTCCTTCACACTCAGCTTATCCAGTTGTTCACACAGTTATGGATATTAGTAATCCAACTAGCTGTTGAGGCCAAGAGTTGTATCAATTACCGAGATTAACAGTGATATAATTGCATGAACGATTTGGATTGATGTAAAGATGTGATATTAATTTCCAATAAATGCTAGTAAGCGATAAACTAAATTGCATTTTTCCTTCTGTACTCGCCAGGTGTTACTCCGACTTTTTTTCTAAACATTCTAATAAAATAACTCGGGGAATTAAAACCACACTCCGAACAGACTTCTTGGATAGAACGGGTGGTACCATGTAAAAGGCGTTTCGCAGCTTCGATCCGGTATTGCAATAAATATTCTACAGGTGAACATTTCATATACGAATGAAAACATCGTGACGCCTCACTCTTACTAATATTCGAGGAGTTTGAAATGTCTTCGAGTGTCACAGGGTTCATGTAGTTTTTTTGAATGAATGAAATCATGTTCTGAAGTCTCACTTGATATTGTAATTCTTGTTTATCAGTAGTAACGGAAGGAAGTTGATTTCGATGTTGAACAAATGACAACCATATCTGATTGAGAAGGCATTGTACCTGCATTTCGAAGCCAACATCTGAGAACGCATCTATATTAAAATCTAGAACAGGGAATGAACCGTAGCTACTCTCAGCACCATATCGCTGAAGCAGAGCAAAGATGTTTTCCAGCTTTGTTAGAATTTCATTATGCCAAGTTTCTTGAGCACGTAAAACGACATAGGGCAAATTCTTATCGCCAAGAATTGGCATGACATATTTTTTATAAAGAACACTGCTATATGGAGCGATCAACTCCGCAGAAAAAACGATGGTAGGGCATTCACAAACATCATATTCATTTTTTTGTTCAAAGGAGTGCAATGTATTACTACTGATGAAGATGCCATCATTGGCTTCTAATTCAATAAGATGATGCCCCACTTGAACCAATACTGTCCCTCCACGAGCAACAAAGATTTCCGGCTCAAAGTGCCAGTGTAGAGGCACTCTATAATTAAGGAATTTATGTAACTCATCTACATAGTATTGAATCGGGAAATCAAGCTGACCATGTTGAATCTTTTCAAAGAATGTATTATCTAATGGCATAGTATCAATTCTCATTGGAATCATCCTTACTGGGAAAATAGTGATATTTCACGGGAATAAAGTGACTTGAGAGACATTTTGTTGATGATATAATACTATCTGGAGTGTAGAACAGTTGCAAGATGACTTACTTCTAAATTACAGGGGGAACACTACGATGAGAAATCAAGATTTTGAAAATTTTAGCTGGTTAAACGAATCTCATATAACATTTGAAGATGACAAAATGATTATGTACGCCCCAGAGAAAACAGATATTTTTTGTAATAATGGAGCCGTTTCGGAGGAAGGCATTACACCAGAAAGTCTTACAAATGCTCCGTTTTTCTATAAGGAAATTAACGGAGATTTTGTAATGCGTGCAAAGGTGCAACTTGATTTCATAGATGTTTATGATGCTGCTTGTCTCATGGTGATGAAAGACTTGGAAGTTTGGGGGAAATTATGTTTTGAACTTACTGATTTCAATACACACGCAGTTGTTAGTGTAGTCACAAATCAAACTTCCGATGATGCTAACGGGAGCAATATTGAGGGCGATTCCGTGTGGCTACAAATTTCACGGTCAGGACAGTCATTCGCTTTTCACTACTCTTTAGATGGTAAACAGTTTTTTATGACTAGATTCTTTAATCTTCTTGTCGAGGATAAAGTCAAGGTAGGTTTTCTTTCTCAATCTCCGACCGGCAGAGGCGGAAATAGAATCTATTCACATTTTTCACTAGAACAAAGAACAGTTAAAAATATCAGGGTCGGCCAGTAATATTGAAATTAGGTGTATATTAAGTATGGCTTTTTGTATTTATCAAAATGGAAAAGCTTATGTAGGTTATAATACGATTTGATCGTTGATATCAGGGCTACTGCTAACTACGTAATTATAACTCCATGAAATAAACTTACTTTAGTAAAATGAGGCGGTTTAGTGAGTTCATATTCATCACCCTTACAAATTAAGCTTTTTCAACAGACTATAGGCATCATTCTTATGTCGGGCTTTAGTGTAATTATTGTATATGCACAAGAGTTGCTCCCAAATCACATCGGTACTGTTTCGGGATTGTTTTTCGGTTTATCCTTTGGCATGGGGGGCTTGGGCTCTGTTATTTTAGGATCATTAATTGATATAACAAGTGTGTCTTGGGTCATTCAACTATGTTCCTTTTTACCAATATTAGGATTATTGGCGGTTTTTCTGCCAAAGGGGAGAATAATACAAAATGCTTAGTTTTTTCTTTACTGCCTATACATGCAACGAGATGTACTAAATCTGTTCGCATCACTTTTTTTGGTCATCCACTATAATACTCCTTTCAAACTATTACACATGGTAAGGTACTATAAATCTATACAAAATTACGTGTGTATCAGACCATTCTATTAAACTAATCAAAAGAGAGGATTTGACAAATATGAAAGAGGAAGAACGCATTTTCCAAGGTAAGTTATTTGCTCCATCGAACCCTGATTTAAAAGTGATAAAACGAAATGCTCACAATCTAAGTCAAAATTATAGCAATACGTACGAGGGTCAGGAAGAAGAACGTAATCGTATACTGGAGCAATTGCTAGGACGTGTGGGGAAAAGTTGTTATATGCAAGGACCTATATTTTTTCATTATGGAACACACACCGAAATCGGCGATCATTTTTTCGCTAACTATAACTTAACTGTTCAGGATGATGCTAAGGTCAGCATTGGGAATAATACCCTTTTTGGTCCCAATGTGACCATTGCTACACCAATCCATCCCTTTATCGCTTCGGAGCGAAAACAGATGATCAACCAAAATGGAGAACGCAAGCTTTTATGTTACGCAAAGCCAGTAACCATTGGTGACAATGTCTGGCTAGCAGCCAATGTAACGGTTTGTGGCGGGGTTACCATTGGTGACGGTTGTGTGATTGGTGCTGGTAGTGTGGTAACTCGTGATATTCCTGCGAATTCCTTTGCTGCTGGAGTTCCGTGTAAGGTCATTCGCCCTATAACTGATGCCGATAGCATGCGCTTTAAACCAGAAATATTAGCAGATTGCCGAATCGATGAATAGCACCAGTTATGCTCAATCGAATAGGACGTGTAGGACGTGTGTTTGTACTGGGGCTCTCAGCTTAATAGAGGGTAAGGATCCGGTCGTTAAGCCGGAGCATGCGTTTTTGGTGACGTAAATCCTGGAAGCGATCTATGAATCGGTGAAGACGAGTACAGTGGTTTATTTCGACAACTAAATCTTGCGATCAATATGATGACTAAGCTTATTTAGGAGGTTATACAATGAAATTAGGCGTATTTACGGTATTGCTGAGTGGACGTAAACTGGAGGATGCTTTGGACTACGTGGCATCCAAGGGGCTTAAAGCAGTTGAATTCGGAACAGGCGGGTATTCCGGTAATGCACATTGCAACCCGGTTGAGTTGCTTGAGAATGATACCGCGCTAAAAAACTTCAAAAACGCGGTGGAATCCGCGGGCTGATCATTAGCGCACTGAGCTGCCACGGCAATCCGCTTCATCCACAAAAGGCAATCGCAAAAGAATTCCATGACACATACGTAAAAACGGTGGAACTTGCCGAGAAGCTTGAAGTACCTGTTGTCAACACATTCTCCGGATGTCCAGGCGACCACGAGGATGCTAAATACCCGAACTGGCCGATAACGCCTTGGCCTAACGACTACCAAGAGATCCTGACTTGATCATCTGTATACAATATTGGACTAAGCAACGACTCTCTTAACGAGTGAAAATCCGCGAAAAAATAACACATGACATTAAAAAGTA
>RCUF01000352.1_pt1 | contig 16827 bp, 16 predicted proteins | sample 2166311 | NCBI WGS metagenome assembly RCUF01 (sample SAMN09932608, study PRJNA488358) | compost metagenome | feature: garden; material: soil; isolation source: compost soil in 4-hydroxybenzonitrile-enriched culture | place: Germany: Experimental Botanical Garden Goettingen | collected 2016-01-27
CTCAAATCAGATCCTCTCTTCTCTTGTGCTCTTCATACTTTCTCTACGGAGCTATAACCTATACAACCAAGTTGTATGACATAAAGAATCATATCTTAAGTTTGTTAAATAAAGAGCTTAGTTTTGTTAAATTCTTCTTGCTTATTTATATGTCAGGATTTTGCAAAATTCGATTCCAGTCGCTCCGAAGTGCAATATATAGACGAACTAAACCATTTCGATCTATATCTTGTTCATTGGAAGTCGCTTATGGGATTTTTGCAAAATCCTCATGTAAAAGAATATCAACAACACTCAGCATAGAAATAGTTTTATTGTGTTTGTAATACTTTCACCATGTTGATATTTCCTTATGATCAATATAGTTGGAGCAGTGGACCATAAAATTTAATTAAGGTAGGTTGTCTTATGAACGAGAAAACTATTGCTTTCAAGTGTGGAGCATGCAAACAGGTACCAGATAAACCCCTATTAGAAAACAAAGATTTTGAGATTGTAGCCATCGAAGATGCTATGGACTGGGCGGATTTCAAACATGATACTCCAGATCTAAATAGTGAAATATGGGAAAGAGCATTGAAACCCCCGGCAAAAGGTGACTTAAAAAAAGTACAAGTATATTTTCCTTTTCATATGTCCGTTGGAGAAACTTTTTGGACTTTATTCAGACCTGCTTATTCAAACTTTAATGGTTGGGATGAGCAGCCTGATGAGATCAACTTCTCTGCGTTTATTAAATGTAGATTTGAAGACATCATCTCCAAAAATGAAAAAAGAGCTTGGATCACTGTCAGAGTGGAGGAAGTCCTGTTATTGAAAAATGTATGTAATGAAATGCCACCCCGTGATGGAACAGGCTATTTGGATTCATTTCATATGTTTGGAGAGCCTCAGCTATTGCAATACAAGGATTGGATTCTTCTTGATGCAAACGCACAAAGTAATCTTGGGATTTGGGCATTAATCAAAAGAGTTAAGGGTTATAATCATTTGGTGGCATATGGCGAATGGGAATTTCACTCCAATATGGTCTACTGTGGAAATCTAATAATTCCTGAAGATGAGTTGAACCCATTAATGCATATTAGCGAGTAAAATGATAAGTAAAGGATATCTTATATCAGATACAATGCACCCAGAGCAAGATAATCTATCGTGAATTAAAGGATCGAGCAATGAAGAGTATCCAGCAGGATGGACAAGCAGTAATGAGTAAAGGTGGCCTTTATCCCACTTTCAGCCATTGCTGCAAACGGATCGCTTCCTATATCTTAAAATATACATACATATTCGGAGGTTGCCATGACTAGTAAATCTGCTACAAAAACTGAAACGGGCCGATCGCTCCCCCTCCCGGGTCCACAAGCGAAAGGCACCGTTTTTGCAATTCTGATTGCGATCAGTTTTGTCCATCTGTTCAATGACTCGATTCAATCGGTCATTCCAGCGATCTTTCCGATCTTGAAGGAATCTATGAGCCTGAACTACACGCAGATCGGCTGGATTTCATTCGCGATCAATTTTACAGCTTCAATCATGCAGCCTGTGATTGGCTTGTTTTCAGACAAACGGCCTACGCCCGCTATCCTTCCCATCGGCATGGGCTTTACGCTGACTGGCATGCTGTTGCTCGCCTATGCTGCCGATTATAAAGCGGTGCTGATCGCAGTCATTTTTGTGGGTCTGGGCTCGGCTGCCTTTCACCCTGAAGGCTCGCGCGTATCCCATATGGCGGCCGGGCCGCGTCGGGGATTGGCACAATCCATTTTTCAAGTTGGCGGCAATGCGGGCCAATCGCTGGCGCCGATGCTCACGAGCTGGATTTTTATCCCATTAGGACAATTTGGCGCGATCTGGTTCACAGGTATTGCGGCAGCGGGAATTGTGGTGCAATCGTTCATCGCCCGCTGGTACGGTAACGTCCTGCGTACAGAAGGCATTGCACGCAAAAAAGCGGTGGCACGCCGCATGAAGCCCGAAGTGCGTAACCGCGTTATGTTTGCCATGATTGTCCTCATTCTACTGGTATTCGTCCGTTCGTGGTACTCGACCTCGGTCGGAAGCTACTATTCGTTTTACCTGATGGAAGTATTTAAAATGCCATTGGCTGATGCACAGCTTTACATTTTCCTGTTCCTCGGGGCTGGAGCGCTGGGTACCTTCTTTGGCGGTCCGCTCGCGGACCGTTTTGGTAAACGCAATATGATTTTTCTGTCCATGGTATTAGCTGCACCACTCGCGCTGGCACTGCCTTATGCCAACCAATTCTGGACGGCGATCCTGCTGGCAATTATCGGATTTATTATGCTGTCTAGCTTTTCGGTCACAGTCGTATATGCACAGATGCTTGTGCCCGGCAAAATCGGGACCGTGTCCGGTCTCATTACGGGCCTCGCTTTTGGCCTTGGTGGTGTGGGCGCACTCGTGCTCGGCAACTGGATCGACAAGGTAGGCATCACCCACATCATGTTCCTATGCGGCTTTTTGCCACTGCTCGGCATCTTAACCTTCCTGCTTCCTACAGATAAAACCCTGAACCGCTGGGCGGAAGAAAATGGAGCCGAAGTGTAACAGGCAAACGTGTGGCGGCCATCTTGGCCGCTGCACCCCTTTATACCCACCTAACGTAACTCCTCACTCTCTACTTCTGCCAAACGCATTAAAATCCGACGCTTCCGATACAGCATTTTCCCTGCTTCAGCTACATCACTAATAGCACTTCGATTCGCGATAGCCCCGAACAAAATGCCCGCAATCGGGACCATTTGAAGCAGCTTTTTCCATCCAAACTGATCACGATAGGTGTTAATGACCTCTCTCCATCCCTGCATCTGGGAAAAAACCTGTGCCTGACGTGAAGGATCATCGAACAAAGCCAGCTCCTCTAATACGGCCTTCTTACCCACAATATCAGATGAAGCAAATTGCATACATTTAATAATAAAAATGCGTTCCTGCTTATCATGGGGATTAAAGCCATAACACAAGGCTATTTCCTGAAGCACTTTGAGTGACAAGCCGAGCAAAAGAGGAATATCCGCCGCAATCGTAAACACACCGCCAATTCCCGTTGTTGCTCCCTGAGCGGTAGCAAAGGTAATGCGAGCCGACGTCATATCGTCAGCAGTCCGATCCATGATTGTTAGCGGGATCTCAGCCGCCTGCTTCAACTCCCACCTAGGTTCGGCACTATGTTCCGAATCAGCGTTTTCCCCGGCACGAGGCAGGTCCTGCGTATCCGACACGGAATCTGTGCCATTTTGCTGAATGACATGTTCATGGGCCGTCTTTTTCAGCCTGTTCAGAACCGTTTCTTCTTTCACCAAATATTTGCCGCCGTTCTGAATGAAACTGCCCATCTCATTAAGCAGTTGCTCCAGCTTGTCTTTAATGACTTTGGGCGTCAGCCGATCCAGCAACATAAAAGGCCATCTGCCGATTTTTTCCCAGAAAAAAATGTCCTTCTGTTCCTTTTCCCATTTTTCAATATTCTTCAGCTCATGACGCAATACGTCCTGGCTTTCCCGATATTCTGTAAACTGTTTCATAACCGTAGACGTCTCCTTTTGACTATGCTAGTTTATGTATGGGTAATACGTAAGTAAGGCAAGTTCAGGTTTCTTTTTTTAGCAAACTAGATGATAAAGAAAGTTAAAAATCCATACAGATCGGAGTGTAATGATGAATAATCCCACATTCGCCTCACAGTCTTCTTCAACTGCTAATGTAGAGCTTGTCCCTTACCATTGTGAACATGATGCCATTTTACATACCTTCTACTTGCCTGAGGAGCAGAAGCAGTTTACTGGAATGCCGGATGAAATGCTGACACTGGCCAAGGAAGATCCGCACCGCCATCCTGTCGTGATTACGGCTACTAGAAGACCCGTTGGATTTTTCATTTTATACGATGGAGATGAATTAGCGGACTATACGAATACTGCTGAGGCACTGCTGCTGCGCGCGTTCTCTATTCATTATGCAGATCAGGGACAAGGATTCGCTAAGAAAGGGCTGCTTCTACTACCACAGTTCATCGCCAGACACTTCCCACATATTCACGAGATTGTACTGGGCGTCAATGCCCGTAATCTGCCTGCCCAAAGTCTGTATCGCAAATGCGGCTTTATCGATGAAGGCAACACTAAAATGGGACAACACGGATTGCAGCATATTTTAAAAATGAGCCTATAACGTTGACCTCATAGCCCTCGCCCAAATAAAAAAGCTTTCGGCACAAACGCCGAAAGCTTTTATCGTTAAATCTCACCAATGGAAAAACTCAATTTGTAATTACCAAACTTCGTAAGCTCATCCAGCATGGTATTTAACTCTGCCTGTGATGACATGCGCAAGCGCATCCAATAACAGCCTTCCCCACTCACTCGATGGATTTCGACAATATAGGGATGCTCCCGTGCAAAAGCCTGGAAAGCACTGTGAGTTGTTCCTGAATTCAAAAAAACCGTAATAAAGGCATGAATCGTCTGTCCAATTTTCTCAGGGTTCCAGCGCAGCGTATAGCCCTCGATAATGCCCGCATCCTGCATTTTTCGAACACGCGCTCCTACGGCTTGGCCCGTCAAGTGAACAAGCTGACCGATCTCCTTGTGCGATAAAGAGCTGTCCTCAATTAAATGATGAAGAATGCGCAGATCGGTGTCATCAGGTACGAATAGTTCCATAGTTATTTTTCCTTTCATGATGAAACGATAATGCTGGTTTTCCTTTCAGCAGGCCGTAGCCTGTAGCTCCTTGCGTCAGATATGATTGTAACAGAAACAAAGAACCACCGAAAATACACTCTGTCCAAAAACATTCACTACCAAAAGGAGCTTCCATATATGAAAATCACACTAATCCGCAACGCAACCTTATGGCTGGAATACGCTGGAGTAAAATTTTTGATCGATCCGATGTTGAGCGATGCTGGCGCAAATCCGCCGGTTCCCAATACGGAAAATGCCCGCCGTAATCCGCTGGTTCCCTTGCCGCCGCAATGGCAGGCACTCGGACAGCCTGACGTTGTGATCGTCACACATTTGCATCCCGATCATTGGGACCCGGCAGCAGTACGCTGGTTGGACAAACAACTTCCCGTCTTCTGCCAGCCCGGAAATGAAGAACAAATTACTGCTGACGGTTTTACACAGGTTACTCCGATTTCGGTGGCTGGCTCCGTGGGAGAAATTGAGCTCATCCGTACTACCGGGCATCACGGCACCGGAGAAATCGGGGAACAGATGGGACCCGTATCCGGCTTTGTGTTTCAGGCACCAGGTGAACCTGTCGTCTATTTGGCCGGGGATACGATCTGGTGCAGTGAAGTCGCGGAAGCACTGGATAAATACCGTCCGGAGTGGACAATTGTGAACGCTGGAGGGGCTCGGTTTACGATTGGTGATCCCATCATTATGACTGCCCAAGATGTAACGGATGTTGCGCAGCATGCCTCTTACACACAAATCGTGGCTGTCCATATGGAAGCAATCAACCATTGTTTACTAACTCGTTCCGAGCTTACGGAACACATCAACCGTGAAGGTTTGAAGGAACGCGTCCATATTCCGGCAGATGGAGCGACGGTTTCGGGATAAGTCAATAATCCAGAGTCACCGCTTGCGCCCATTTTGAATATATTGGATTTCAAAACGCCTAAAGAAGGGATTATCAATGAATTGTCAATATCCTTATTATGGTACAGAAACCCAATGTAAAGAAGTTCCGATTACCTTTCCTCCCCAGCATCAATATAGACAGCCGGGGTTGGAATACCTGATGGTTCCACGCCCTATTTATGATAATCCAAAGTATATCGGCACCGGAAAGCTTCTGGATCGGGTGGCTATTATTAGCGGCGGAGACAGCGGTATTGGTCGTGCGGTTGCTGTGGCTTTTGCCAAAGAAGGGGCCGATGTGGTCATTGCCTATCTCGATGAGCATCGAGATGCTATGGAAACCCGTGATGTCATTCATAAGCTCGGCAGACGTTGTTTGTTAATTCCGGGCGATCTAAGGCTAAAAAGCAACTGCTGTCTGGTTGTTCAAAAAACGATGGAAACCTTCGGTCGGATTGACATTCTGATTAACAACCTGGGTGTTCAGTTTGTGCGCGAATCGTATCTGGATATCAGCGAACAGCAGCTTCGTGATACGTTTGATACGAATATTATTTCCTTCTTCCATATGACTACAGAAGCACTGCCGTATATGCGGGCTGGGGCCAGCATCGTCAATACGGCATCGGTTACAGCCTATGTTGGTCAAAAAAATCTGATCGACTATTCAGCTACCAAAGGAGCCATTGTCAGCTTCACCCGCGCTCTGGCTAATAATCTGGTCGATCAGTGCATCCGCGTGAACGCCATTGCTCCCGGTCCGATCTGGACTCCGCTGAATGCCGCGACACAGTCGCCCGAAGCGATCCGCACCTTTGGCACCAATACGCCGATGAAGCGTGCCGGGCAGCCTTATGAATTGGCCCCCGCCTATGTGCTGCTGGCTTCGGATGATGGTTCCTACATTACAGGGCAAACGCTGCATGTCAATGGCGGACAAATGGTAACGGATTAGTTGCGTTGGCTGACAAGACCTAATAAATAAGACACCTCCGGCACCCACATTTTAAGTGGGACTGGAGGTGTCTTGTTTTACGATATCAAATCTGAGCTTAAGCTGATCTTTTGTTTTTGTTGTAAATATCGAAGGCAACTGCCAGCAGAAGTACTAAGCCCTTGATGCCTTGCTGCCAGTCAATACCCAGACCAATCAGAGACATACCGTTATTCAGTACGCCCATGACCAAACCGCCGATAATGGCTCCAAAAACGGTTCCGATTCCGCCGGATGCCGAAGCACCGCCGATAAAGCAAGCCGCGATGGCATCCAGCTCAAAGTTCGTACCTGCTCTCGGCGTAGCCGCGTTCAGACGTGCAGCAAAGATCAGACCGGAAATGGCGGCCAGCACGCCCATGTTAACGAATACCCAGAACGTTACCTTTTTCGTTTTGACACCGGACAGACCCGCTGCCTTTTCATTTCCACCCAACGCATACACATGACGGCCCATAATCGTGCGGTTCATGACGAAGGAGTATACAACGATCAGTATGAACAGCAGCACGAGAATGTTAGGTATCCCCGCGTAGCTCGCGAGCATGAAGGTGAACAGATTGATGACCGCAGCTACCACAATCAGCTTGAGTACAAATAAAGCTTGTGACGGAACCTCGAATCCATATTTAAGCTGAGAACGACGTTCGCGAAGTTCGTTCACGATAAACCATACCGTGAGTGCAATGCCGACAATGATGGATACCAGGTTATACCCGGTAGATGAAAAATCCGGCAGGAAGCCTGAACTGATTTTCTGGAATCCCCCTGGAAATGGAGAGATCGATTGACCTTCCAGCACGATCATGGTCAATCCACGGAAGAGCAGCATCCCCGCCAATGTAACGATAAATGCCGGAATCCGTACATAAGCGACCCAGAACCCTTGCCATGCGCCGATTAACGCCCCGACCAGCAAAGATGCAATCACAGCGATCCATGCTGGAAGCTGCCAGTCGACCATCATTATGGCGGCAACCGCACCGACAAAAGCGGCTATGGAGCCGACGGACAAATCAATATGTCCAGTGATGATAACCAGCACCATCCCGATGGCCAGCACGAGAATGTAGCTGTTTTGTAGAATCAGATTGGTAATATTAATCGGCTTCAACAGCAGGCCGCCCGTCAGCACCTCGAACAAAATCATAATGACGACCAGCGCAATCATCATGCCATATTGGCGGATGTTATTTTTAAATAGTTTAGTTATGGTTTCCATGCTTCACGCCTCCTGACTTGGTCATATATCTCATCAACGTTTCCTGCGACGCGTCCTCACGGCCAACTTCTCCAGTGATCCGCCCAGCATTCATGACATAAATCCGGTCACACAAGCCTAGTACCTCGGGCAGTTCGGACGAAATGACCAGCACTCCCTTGCCTTCAGCGGCAAGTCGATGAATAATCGTATAAATTTCATATTTGGCACCCACATCAATGCCGCGTGTCGGCTCATCCAGAATCAGAATATCCGGCCCGGCGAAAATCCATTTGCTCAGCACCACCTTCTGCTGATTGCCGCCACTCAGGTTACCCGTTTTCTGTAAAATGCTCGGCGCTTTGATGTTCATGCTTTTTTTCATTTCCTCTGCAACAACGACTTCCTCCTGCTCATTGACGACAGCACCCTTCGTCAGCTTGTTCAGGCCAGTCAGCGAAATATTACGCTTGATATCATCCATCAAAATGAGGCCATACTCCTTGCGATCCTCTGTCACATAGGCAAAGCCGTTGTTGATCGCGTCTGTAACCGTGTTGTTCTGGATCGGCTTGCCGTCTTTAATCAGCTGACCAGAGATGTTACGTCCATACGACTTGCCAAAAATGCTCATCGCCAGCTCTGTCCGTCCCGCTCCCATTAGTCCGGCAATACCGACAATTTCACCGCGACGGATGTTCAAATTCACCTGATCCAGCACCTTGCGGTCTGCATGATGCTCGTGATACACCGTCCAATCCTTCACTTCCAGAACGACTTTGCCAATCTCGGCATGACGCTCTGGATAACGGCTGGTCAGATCACGTCCAACCATCCCACTGATGATCCGATCCTCCGTGACCTCATCCTTTTTCATATCCAGTGTCTCAATCGTCTTCCCGTCCCGCAAAATCGTAATTGAATCCGACACCTTTGCGACTTCATTCAGCTTGTGGGAGATGAGAATGCAGGAAATGCCCTGTCTTTTAAATTCCATCATCAAATTAAGCAGATTTTCACTATCATCCTCATTCAACGCCGCTGTCGGTTCATCGAGAATAAGCAGCTTCACCTTTTTAGAGAGCGCTTTCGCAATTTCGACCAGTTGTTGCTTCCCGACCCCGATGTTCGTAACTAATGTATTGGGATTCTCACTCAAACCGACCTTGGACAGCAGATCGCGTGTACCCACAAAAGTCTCTTTCCAATCAATCACACCGCCACTGGCGCGTTCGTTACCCAGATAAATATTTTCCGCAATCGAGAGATACGGAATCAGCGCCAGCTCCTGATGGATAATGACAATGCCCAATTCCTCGCTCTGCTTGATATCCTTGAACTCACACGTTTTGCCCTGGAAAACAATATCCCCTTCATAGGTTCCATGCGGATATACACCGCTTAGTACCTTCATCAGCGTCGATTTGCCTGCACCGTTCTCACCGCACAAGGAATGGATTTCACCTTCCTTGACCTTGAGATTTACATTTTCCAATGCCTTCACACCGGGAAAGGTTTTGGTAATTCCCTTCATTTCTAGAATGATTCCAGTCATGGGATACGCTCCTTTCGGTTGGATTCTTACTCTTATTTCAGTCCGATTTGCTCTTTGGTGTAATAGTGACTGCCGACAATATCCTTTTCCACATTCGTCCGATCCACCGAGATTGGATCAAGTAAGTAAGCAGGAATGATCTTTTTACCGTTGTTATAGGATTCGGTGTCATTCACTTCCGCTTGTTTGCCCTGTAAAATGCTGTTGGCCATTACGACCGTTTGCTCAGCCAGCTTGCGAGTATCCTTAAATACAGTTTGCGTCTGCTCCCCAGCCACAATGGACTTGATGGAAGCCAGCTCCGCATCCTGCCCTGTAATGATCGGCAGCGGCTTGTTCGCTGATCCATATCCGACCCCTTTCAGGGATGAAATGATACCGATGCTAATGCCGTCATAAGGGGATAGTACCGCATCCAGATTAGCCCCCGAATAGTACGCACTCAGCAGGTTATCCATTCGCGACTGCGCTAAAGCTCCGTCCCATCGAAGTGTAGCAATCTGCGCCATCGTCATCTGCTTGCTGCGTACGACCAGCTTACCGGAATCAATGTACGGTTTAAGTACAGACATCGCACCATTAAAGAAGAAATAAGCGTTATTGTCATCCGGTGAACCACCGAATAGCTCGATATTGAATGGGCCTTTGCCTTCCTTAAGTCCTAACTTTTTCTCAATATACGCCGCCTGTAGCACGCCCACCTTAAAGTTATCGAAGGTCGCATAATACGTCAGATACGGTGTGTTGCGAATCAGCCGGTCGTAAGAAATGACCTGAATGCCTCGATCGTGTGCCTTCTGAATTACATCCGTCAGCGTGTTTCCGTCGACCGAAGCGATCACCATAACATTGACGCCCTTGGTGATCATATTTTCGATTTGGGAGATTTGGTTTTCCACCACGTCCTCGGCGTACTGTAAATCCGTTTTATAGCCTTGCTCCTGAAACAACCGGACCATATTTTCTCCGTCCCCTACCCAACGCTCGGACGATTTGGTCGGCATGGAAATGCCCACATAGCCTTTTTCCTTGCTGCCCGTTCCACTCTCCGCCAAATTACAGGCTGAAAGCATCAGGGCCAAAACCAGAAGCCATACGACAACAGCTCCTTTTTTCATATGAAGTTCCCCTTTCCTCATGTGATGCGGGTCAATTTGAAGGTAAGTGCTGATTAGAGTTGAAATTAGATAGCGCTTACATAAGTGAGGCAACGAGTACCTCTCCTTTTTTTATGTGCAAACACATGGTATCATTCCAGGCCGGGAAAGGTCTTTGCTGGTTTTGAACTTTTTTTATAAAATTTTAACCTTTGTGTGTGGGGAGGGGGGGATGATAGAGATGAAAACTCTAAGTATAAAAAAGACTTTACCAATTTATAATTTGGTAAAGTCTACTGGGCAATCTTTAATTTAAAAATGATTTTTTACGGTTATAGGTAGTTGACCCTTTTTATATAGCTAATAATTTTGTCTAATCCATTTATAAGATTATCTATCATTGCAGGATTAGGTTGCAGTACAACACTTTGTTTTAGTAAATGTTTTAATTCCAAATTATTGTAAACGAATCTTGCTAATTCATCTTTATGTTTAACTGCACCACTTTCAGTAGAAATACCAGACAAACCTCTATTTTCTAAAATCCTTCCTGCTCCTTCTGTACTAGAATACACATCCCAATCTAAGACAGATGCAGTTCCATTTATTTTAGAAGAATGATGCTGTTCTCTTAGTGAATAAAAATTTTTCAATATGTCAGGATGTGTATAATTTTCAAGTTCTCTGCCTGATAAAACCCAAAAATTTGGGATCTCATTATACTGATTCTCTATATTTTTTTCATCTATATAATCACTCTTTAGTAATATATGAGTCTGATTCTGTTTGTTTAACTCTGATGCAATTCTAATTAATCGTTTGTATTTTTTTGATGTCTTACTCATATGGTCGGAATCAATTATAACAAAAGGATTGGGGTTTACTTTAAGGACTTTCAAAAGCGAATCTTCATCTATATCTTGAATTGAAAGTGTATCTTCTTCAAAAGAATAGTGCGAAATTGTGCTTCCACCAGTCATGAGCAATGAATAATGAAGTCCCTCAAGCAAATAGGAGTCTAATTTTTTTTCCTTAATCAAGTATTCACAATAAGCCTTTATCCATGCTCTTAACCAAAAAATTTCAGATGGGCCTTCAACCCAAATAACGCTATTACTCAACAATACGTCTCCTGGAAGTACCCCTAACTCGTTACAAACTTCTCTAGCAATTTTAGCCCCCGAGGAGTCGGCTCCTAAATGTTTAAAAAAACCAGTATAGGAGCAAGCTCCATCATATTTTTGAGATCGATACAAGTAGTCATCTTCTGTCGCTGTTTCGATTGCAATAGGTGAATGAGTAGAAACAATGAACTGAGCATTTCCAATTGTTTTTATAATTTTCATTACTTCTCTCACAAGTCCGGGTTGTAAGTGACTTTCTATTTCATCAATAATTATAAGTTTTTTGTTGTTTCTAACTAATTCCATCAATAATATATAAATCATAGTGTATCCAGTTCCAACTTCTTTAGAGGAAAGCTCTAAATTCCCATTAAAAGTAAAAATCAATTCTTTATTCTCAATGTTTGAAGAAACTGCAACAGGAGAATCCAAATGGAGTTGTTTTTCAATATAATGTTGCACTTTAACCTTCGCATCCCTTTTCTCAGAGGGATGCTCTCTTTCATTAAGCCAGTTTACAAGTTCAAGCCCACTTACTGTAAGACTGTCCCCTCCAGCACGATCAAATGCTCGAATAGGATCAAATACTAACACGCTGTCTTGGAATAGATTGTATAAGGTATTACATATTTTAAGAACATCCTCATCATTAATACTTAAATCACTCGAAAATTGTGGGTTAAAATTTACATCAAGCGTTTGGTTATTATTGGTACAAGAATGAGATTCTAGATCATTTATACGCAATCTAATATTTCCTAAATATTTTTTACCACATTTGTGAATTTGAATGATCATCTCAGTCTCAGAGTATGGCATCAGTTTGTTTAAGTATGGATCCTTATATTCTATCAACATAGCATTTTCAATTGTAAATGCCATTTCAATAGGTTCACTTGTGTCTAAATTGTAAAAATCATTATCTGTTATATTTTCTGTTAAAAACCTTGTTGTGTTTCTGGACATTCCATCTAAACTATATTGAAATACTCGAACAAGTCTAGATAATAAAGACTTTCCAGAATTATTGGGGCCAATAATAAATGTAGCATGGTTTTTCTTTGCCAACAAAATTTCTTGACAACTCTGTATTCCTCTATAATGGTTTATTAAAATTTTTTTTATAAAGTATGACATTAGTTAACATCCCACCAATGATGAATAGTGTTCTGAACGTTATAGTTAATAAGTTCCTTTTTCCAAACCGAGCTAAATTCAACATCACTTGAATTTGGTTCAGGACATGGTGGTGTGATAATGACCTTAGTAGGGATGGTTACACATTCTCCTGCAATTAAGCACTCGCCGTTTTGGAAGTAAGGAATCATACTCGATAATGTATTTAAATGATCTGGAAGCACTTGATTAATAAAGGATTGATCATTAGGATTTGTAACTCTCAAAACAAAGAAATTTGAGCACTGTGATACAATTGTTTCACATAAATCAGAGGGTCTTTGACTGATAATCAATTGATTTATCCCATATTTGCGTCCCTCTTTTGCAATCCTACCGAGATATTTTTTTGGAAGTCGCGTCATAGAAGTAGATTCCCTAGGAATATAATTATGTGCTTCTTCATATACAAGATACAAAGGTAATTTCTTAGGATCAGGATCCCATAGCTTGTACTCAAAGCAAATCCGAGAAATAACCCCAATAACAATCGGCATTACCTCCGAAGGAAGAGTTGATAAATCAAATATTGTGAGTTAAGTATGCTTATCACCTATAGGAACTGATAATAAACTCTCCATAAATGAATAGAATGCCGTTGAGTTATTGAAACTATTAGGAAATAGAAATTGATATCTACGATCAAGGAAAACACTTTGTAGCTTTTCAATTATTTGGTCAAGTTCTCCATAATAATTTTTATCTTGGTGAACCTTATCAGTCTTACCATCTCTCTGGATATTAGCGTTACCAGAACTCGGTAAATAATCTCCTGTTTTATTGTCTATAGCTGGCTGATTGTCCGAACTCCAAATAGTTCTTTTGTTTAATTTAATCAAATTGGGCAACAAGTCATCAACAAACGAAAAATAAAGAGGTGCGTTAATATTAGCTTTTGTAATCTCTCCAACATCATCTTCAATCTCTTTATGTTCTTTTTCTTTTAGAGATACGATTACTTCCTTTAGGATACGTATACCATTACTATTCTTAAATAAATCGACTTCTCCAAGAAATATAGATTGAAATTCATCAAAATTTAATAGCCAATATGGAATATGTAGATCATTTGCATTTATTTTATTTACCTTGTAACTCCCCGTATTATTAGGAAAAGCACTGTCATATTCATCATGCGGATCAAAGAATACAATATGACTATATTCATGGCTTTTTAAAATATTTTGCATGATACTGGCAACAGTACATGATTTACCTGAGCCAGTTGAGCCCAAAATTACAGAATGTTTTCCTAGGAATTTATCAACATGAATGGATACTTCCTCATCTTGAATTCCAGATGCTCTGCCAATTGTAATTCCAGCACCCGCTTCTAAAGAAAAAAGTTGCTTCTTTTCTTCTGGAGCTAACAGATAGCATTTTGCATTGAATTTAGGATAATGTCCTGCCCCCCGCATAAATTTAAGCACATTTTTTTCTTTTTGATTTTGATACCCAACAACTTTCGCAACTATAATTGCTTTGTTTTTTATTTCTAAATTGCCTTGAAGGGATACATCTTGTTCAAAAGTTGAAACAAGTTTAATTTCTTCAAAAATACCAAAATGCATCACATGATAAGTTGATGGCCCCCCTATGAGAAAGATATCACCCACTGTCCCAACATTAAGTTTGATATTTTCTCCAATTCCTAAAACTCTTTCTTGTTCCAAATTATTTGCTAACACAGTCTGATAAATCTCTATGGTTACATTCATGCCTGTGATCGAAACTATTTGACCAAATGGCTGTCCTTTCATTAATATTTCCATGTTTTTCGCTCCTTACGTCCTATTAAGTATGGCATTCATGTAGTAAAGATTACATTTTAAAGGTGATTTAATTGTAATATTTACTTTACGTTTAATTATTCGCCAATATTCAACATAAATCCTTCCAATTAAATAATTATATTGACCCACACCTTTATACCTATATGGAGAAAGCTTAAATAATTCCAGTTCAAGAACTTTAATGTATATATATATCTTCTTTTTGCACTGATTCACCTTCCACTAATTAACAAAATGTTACTTTAAGTAATATCGATAACGAGATGTTGTATTCCTAAGATCAAGTCCATTCGCTTAATTGCCTATAAACTGCATTAAACTTCATCTACATCAATTAAAAACACCCGCTCCTGGAATCCGCCCCGTGCCTCAGCTTTGTCCGCCCGCAGCTTGTCCAGCTCTTCTGCATTCGCCCCATGTACTTCTGCCAGCGCTCGGATGACTTCCAGCATATCCGCCAGTTCTTCCAGTGCATCCTGATCTTTTTCCGCTTCAAAATATTCCTCAGCCTCTTCACGAAGCTTCGTTCTCAGCTCCTGCTTATATTCCTCAGGGTCCAAAATGCGTGTCCGACATTCCTTGTCCTGAGACATAATGATATGCGGAATTTGATCCCGCACCAGCTTGTTGTATGTAGGCATATGAAATAACACCCTTTCTGATGTGGAAGCTTTAACCCGTAATCCAACATATTCCTTTTCATCATTATATCATTAGCTCAAAAAGAACCGGGTATTATTGATAAAAGATCTACCGATTCATTGAACGAATTTTCTTTATAAATAGATGGATATCGCTTAGATGGATCAGCTACGATCCGCTGTGACAGAGACTCTAGAATAGAGTCCGTTTTATAAAGCAACTTGTCTACTTCTTCCTGCCCCATCGTCTCCTTGGATGCTTCATCCTCTCCAGAAACCAGATAATGCACAGTACCCATAAACAGCACCATATCTAAATTGGGCTCAGCATCTGTGTGAATTAAAGGGAATAGGTCAGTCATGGATCGAATGTACGATGGAATGATTTGGTTTCGATGAACATAAATGGCCTTAGCCATAGAAAACAGCGCTCGATCACAAAGAATGAGGCAGTTTTGAAACTGATGATGGTCGCGCATCATCTGTGCAAGCTTGATTTGGTATTCGGCAAGTTTTTGAAAATCCATCATGCAATTGAATATGTAGGTGTCGCTGTACTTAGGCAGTTTGAAATCGGAAACACTATGTAGTTGGGGACTTAAGGAGTAATGTTTCAAGGGGAATCAACTCCTGAATTAAAATTTCATAAATGAGGGTTTTGCAAAATCCTGAAACAAATGTGAGCAACGTAGCACAATTATGTAACCATCAAGATGTATAATTTTCTAGCTATCGGACAAGCTTCATAATGAATATTACTATATAGTAGTTTTTAATTCAATTTACTTACTAACACTTATTAATTAGATGTAACTCTTTCTCTACACTTCTAACTAGAGGATTTTGCAAAATCCAACAAGCGACTTCCAATAATAATATATAGGTCGAGATGATCTAGTTCCTCTATATATTGCACTTTGGAGCGATTGGAATCGATTTTGTAGAACCCTTACTATAGAGAGGTGTATTCATGTCAGAACTTTTGGAATTAGTCGGTACACGTATTCGAGATATTCGAAAGTCTAAAGGGCTTTCCCAAGAAGCTTTAGCCGAAAAAGCAGGATTCAATTCGAGTTATATTGGTTTCATTGAGCGCGCGGAGAGAAATATATCTTTGAAAAATCTGGAGAAAATAGCGAAGGCATTGAACGTGGGCGTCTATCAGTTGCTTACATATGTAAAGGACAATGATGAGCTTACCGAAGAAGATTCGAGTATAAAAACCATTTTGACTCTCCTAAGAACTCGTGAATCCAAAGATACTGAGCTGGCATTAAAGATTCTTACGGACATCTTTATAAGAATCGATGAACGATGAAACAAAAAAGGAACTGCACTTTGCAGTTCCCCACCAATCCCTTACGACAATGCCAACATCGCTTTCATATCTTCCTCTGCTGTTGTAATCAGCTTCAAGCCAAACATCTCCACCAGTACATCCAGTACGCCAGAAGAAATAAACTCAGGTGGTTTCGGTCCAATGCGAATATCCTGAATGCCAAGGCTGAACAAGCCTAGCAGAATGGCGACCGCTTTTTGCTCAAACCAAGACAATACAATGCTGACAGGTAGTTCGTTCACCGTACAACCGAAAGCATCCGCTAATGCCAGAGCGATTTTCACAGTAG
>RCUF01000353.1_pt1 | contig 16777 bp, 13 predicted proteins | sample 2166311 | NCBI WGS metagenome assembly RCUF01 (sample SAMN09932608, study PRJNA488358) | compost metagenome | feature: garden; material: soil; isolation source: compost soil in 4-hydroxybenzonitrile-enriched culture | place: Germany: Experimental Botanical Garden Goettingen | collected 2016-01-27
ATGCTTCAGAGCTAACCAATTACAGCCCAACTACTTTTGATTTTGGTAACAACAATAATTTGATATCTACTCCTATGAATTCAATTTATCTATTCAGCTTTATGTACAACCAACTACATGTTTACTGTAAAAATTCGACATCGGATGAGAATATCCTACCTCATACCCAAAAAATTCCCAAAAAATGCGCCGTTTGCAGCATACCAAAAAGGATGAGTAGCGACCGTGTTAATACACACGCTACTCATCCCTTCGTTCTATATTGAATTTTTTTTACTGCTCCTACGTTTCCCAACGCTATTTACAGATATTCTTTGCCTCTTTAAAAGAGAATTGTTCAAGAAATTAATCAAACTCAAGAATGATCGCGGCAGCATCCACTGCATTCAATTCATTGGAATGTTTTTAACATGACGTTTCCAAGTGCTTATCAGAAACGCTCCGTATCAACTTGTAAAGTCACGTTCTTTCACACCAACATATATTAGTGCATGCTGCCGCGTGGCCCCTGCGTGAAATTTGGCTAAAGCCTATTGAAATTCATGTAAGTACTTCTAATACACCGTTATCTCTCTTACACGAGATTTTCGAGTTCTCCATCTTTTGGGGCAGGATGGGCTCCTTTACCAAGTTTTCGATGTCCCATCCAGGACAACCAACCCATATAAGCATGATTTCAACGACAATTCATATCCTCATTATTGTGTCTTAGTAACTCCTCTATTTTCACTTTCAATTCCGAACTGCATGATTCATATAATTTCGAATAAATTATTAGTGCGTCATACGAAATATTTTGATAACCATACTTGTATCTGAGTTTTGTAGCAACTCTTGCTACGCTTCTCATTAAATAGGAATCAATTTTCTCAATAGATTCATTTAGTGCTTTGTGACTAGCAGGCAGTCGGTCCTCGTTAAATGATTGCAACCGAGACTTTTCCAATGGAGATAGCCGGTTAAGTATCGTATATTTGCGAATTTGAAAATTTGAATCTTCTTTTAATTCCGCGGCTATTGTACGTATCTTTTGTGATAATATTTCATCAAAAGAGTGAAAATCGATCTTTGCTTTAAACGCTTTTTTTCTAGGAAAATGCTCATCCAGCCAGGTGCTATCGTTTCGACATAACCAATTGTATTCTCGAGGATGCATGCGCAGAAGAAAAAGCCGCTTATTTGTTTGATTAACTTGAGCAGTTTGCAACAGGGTTAATCGGTATGATTCCTTCATTTCATCACGAGTCGTAGCGGCCATCTGCTCAATTGCCTGTATAGTATCCGATGGAATTAGAGGTGGATTGTGTCCCGAAAGAGTGAGCCTGGTTTTTTTCATCTTTTTAATACAACTATTTATTGCAGTTTCTGAAAATCCAGTTTCCTTATGTATTTGATATGGCGTGAATCCTTCTAAATACAAAGTTTCTACTCTTCCATACCACAAATGCCCCATCGAAACAATAAGAGGCTTATTGGGTTCTTGCCTACCGCGCATCCATCTTTTCGAGTAAGTAAATCCGCATACTGCACACTGAAATGTTGTTGTAATTGAAATCCCTCCTGAGATTTTCAACTTACGCTCACACCTTTGAATTATCTTCTTTCCTTTCTGGGTGCATATAGGGTTTAGACATTCCCATGGACCATGACCAAAAGGGATTGGATTTGCAATAGGATGCTCATAATTCAGAAAATTTGTTACTGAACTGAAAAGATACCTTATTAGCAAAACATAAAAAAGAATGTGCGTCCTAATATTATCCGGCTGTAAAAAGCGTCCAGCAAAATGTCTCGATAGTAGTGTATCCGCATTTAATCCTGTAACCTCTAATATTTCAGGACTATGGCTACCTACTATCTTTTTCAATAACTCACTGCGCATACACCGACCTCGATAATGAATTAAATTAATCTCCCACATTTTCATCATGATTTTACTTTGTATATACTCAGCATGAATGATGCCCGAGAGAGAGTTCAATGTATAAAGGTCTTCAATTAGAGTATTCTGATAGTCGTATATCGAGGATTCAGATCGGATTTTTTTAACTTTAATTGCGTTTGAGCAACTAGGACATTGGGGCTTAGACAACAGTGTTTCTGCATAATCCTTACTGAGTGGGCAGTTACAGTCGGGACAATAATCTATCAGTTCAACACGATGCAGATGACAGCAAGTCATAAAATCGAATTGATGTGCACGATGAACATAACATTCACCGTACTTCACGTAATCTTCATACAAGCATTTGGGGCAATATTTAACCTGCTTTGAAAATAGTTTTGTTACATTAAGCATGTTGTTGTTATAATTTCCGCTATGAGTTCGAATACGTTCATCCTCGTTGTTTCGATCAGTCCTGGTTAAAAAACAACTAATAAGCCTTGCCCAAGTATGATGATTAATAAAATAACCAGATTCAAACGGATGTCGGTCCGGTAATTTTTCATACAACTTAATCAGGTTAGCAGGAAACATTGGATTTTTGTGAGATCTTAATTCAAATAGCTCTTCCTTGGTATCTGGAAATATTTGATTAGGAGACATAAGATGGTATCTATAAATGATACTTCTGAAATCTTCATCTAGATACGGTTGCGGAAAAAACGCCAAACGTGACATCATGATCCTTCCTTTATCAAGGATTCGTCTACCGACGTGCAAACAAAACTTACGAAATGTTCGACCTACTAACTTCATATATAACGCGCAATATCGAATAACCCTCTACCAATTTGTTTTCTGTGCAAATGAGAAATACTTAGCTGAGCAATTCCAAGTATTTTACATTCACTTCTTTCCTTAGTGGATGGTTTAAGCCAGCTAGCTTCAATAACCTCCATCCCAATACTTTTCCTTCTTTCTCATTAAGCTCGCTTGCCGCCCAAATTAATCTGCGAACTTGAAATGTCTCTGTTGAATCGACATTTTTCTTAATGAATTCATTGGTTTTAGGGAGCTTGTTTAGCTTCTTCATAAGCTTATGTTTCAGATTGCCTGAATCCGTATGTCTGGCTATTGAGGCCAAAGATATTCTTTGTGGATCAGGCAACTGTTTCATCTGTTCGACTGCCTTTACCGCTGCATTATACAAAATCTCATCTCGCTGATCCCAATCCACTTTTCGGTTGACCTTTGTTAGCGAACATCCTTTCTTGTTGATTTTTCTTGATCTGATGGCTTTACTTTGGCTTCTCCCTTGATTCAAAACTACTTTATTTGTATCAAGATACTCTGTTTGAAGTTTTACAGTCCCAGGGTCGACACCGAGAATTTTTGCTTTCTGACGAAGAGAGGTATTGGTTTTATTAAGACATCTCAAGTTGTTATACCATACCGGACCAAAAGCTTTAATTCTGCCTATCCGGTTCCGATCCTCATCACATGTGTCCGGGCCTCTTCTTGAGTATACAAATCCGCAACTGCATTGGAAGGTACCGACCGGCTTTGAAGTTGTTGAGCAACGAGTAACTGCACATTTTTCAACAACACTTTGATTGTAATGATCAGCCACTTTGTTGAGGCATGGCCAGGGCCCGTTTCCAAATGGATGATTATGGGGGAGGACAAAAAAACCACCGACAGATTTTTCAAAAAAACTGAGTATTAATAGATGCCTTAGTGGATGCATAATTTCTTCTTGATTCCTGATTATTTTATGTAACCACGTATCAGTGCTATTTGAATCGATACCGCAGTCTAGGTATTCCAGCAGTTTATCAGTGTAAATATTCCGAAAATCCTTTATAAGGCGATTAAATCGTACCCGACCACCTATTGTTTGGTATCTTTCCTTTGGGAGTACCATTCTATAAGATGCGGTCTTTTCTTTAAATTTTGACTGGGAATGTAGAAGAAAATTCGATTGCACAGCAATGAATGTCAGATGATCCAACCAATTCGCGTCAATAACGGACTCGGTATAGTCCGATTCACCGTGCATTGCTAAAGGTACAAATGAAAACTTGTGGTGAAGCGTGGAGTATTCAACCCTGCTGACCTTCAAGATGCTCTTATGCAATGGGCATATAAATACACCAGGTAACTGATGGCAACGATGCCAATAAGGCTCGCATATCTCACTATCTGATTTATAGCATTCGCTACAAAATCTTAGCTTCACCGGCAATTTTACAGAAGAAGCTAGCAATCCCAGGTAGGCATGAACTTCCCCTTGTTTGCTCCCATTCTTCATCAAAGATTGTACTTGATCAATTTTATTTTGCTTCACAAAGGAAGTGTAATAGGGAAGTAAAGTATGATTCTTGATGATTTGAGCGGTCGTATATTGTCCATTTACTTTATCAGTAAGACACGTTAAGTGACTTGGCAAATCTGCAGTTGCACAAACCGATCTGTTACCGAAAAGGTCTTCGATGGTTTGTCTTTGTGTCTTATTTCCTGATACTACATGGTATCTGGCAATCCCGCTGTATAGCAATTCATCCTTATAAAGAGTCGGAAAATAGGCTAGCAATAGAATCACCCTTTCAGATAAGATCCTATTGCTAGTTTTCCCTATTTGACATTTCCCTAGTACTTAAACAATCCATTAAATTATGAGTTTTGATAGCTCATCCTCCGATGGGATGCTTCCTATATCCACTAACCTCTCATAGATCGCTTCTGTATCCTTTTCATTGTTTGCCGCGGCATTTCTAAGGTCATCCTCATCCAACATAACCTGTTGCTTTTTCTTCTTCCGGGCTTTACTGTTTCCCTTTTCTTCGGCCCCTTCTCTCTTGTTATCACAGTTCTCATCTTCGATGGTCATTGGAGTAAACGTTATATCCTTAATTAGTTGTTTGCGTAAATCAACTATATCCTTCTCAGCCTCATTAGACTGAAGAACCTTATTAGCAACTTCATAAGCCACATCATAAGAAACTCCGAAGTCTATTGCTGTTTTTACAAGTTCAATTAGCTTCTCATCGTCCTTCTCAATTTTTTCATCTCGTAGTATCTTTGTTCTGATCTCACCTTGAATATTGACCTTCTCATCTGCCATTTGTAAATATTGATCCAACACGCTCCACTTAGGATATAAATCATCTATTGCCTCTAGCGCTCGGGGATCTTTACTTCTCAGAACCTTTAACATAGGCTGAACCAACTGCATGTGCTGTTTGGCAACGTTCTCCAGAAGAGCCCCTGTTAATTTTTCATTATCTATTCCATCCTCGATGGCTTGCCACTGGGCTAACATGTACAACTTAACCGCAATATCTACAATTCCCTGAGAAAGCTCGTACATCTTCTTACTTAAATGAGGTTTTAGAGGTGTTTCAGTAGCAGTCCATTGATATTTCCACAGAGCATGTAAGAAGAAATCCCACTCCTCGCCTTCACTTAGTCTATCCATGATCAGGTCCCCTTGTCCCGTGCTTCTTCTTGCTTGACTGAAGGAACCGGAGAGAAGTTTCATTGCCTTAAATGTCCCTACTAATACCACGGGAACACCAATCGTGTTAATTAATTGAGTGAAGTAATTAAGCATTTTTTCAGCGCCGCCACTCTTAAGAAAACTCAGGAATTGAATTTCATCAATGACTAGCACTCCTAACCCATGTAATGTAGCAATATGAGCCAGTATTGGTATTAACATATCGACGGATGTTCCCTTAGTAGCAAATTTCCGGTAATAATTTGTGCCTAGGATCGAATCTATGGACTGCAAAAAATTAAAGCATAATCCCTTCAATGAACCATCAAAGGGGCAATTCAATTTTAGCCAGACAATTTGTTTACGGATGAATGGTTGTTCTTTATAGGTCAAATGATGAATGACCTGAGGGTATAAGAGTAATGAGCTATCTACAGCCGTCGTCTTACCTTGTCCACTTACTCCAAGGATTGCAAATCCAGCGGCGGTTGATCTCACCCCTGCAATATTACCTCCTGTTGAATCAAGCCCTCCTTCAAGAACTTCCTTAAACCCTATGTGAAATTGTCTTACGACTGCTGGTGAGAAAGGATTCCTGGCTTTATAACCATGACGAATTAATCTTGAAAGCCTTTGTTCAACCAGGAAATGTGAAGGTAACGGCTCGACATAATCGGATATCTGTTGAACAAGATGTAGCCTCGTCTGCTTTCCTGATTTGCGTTTTCTTTCATCATAATCAGGGTATTTTCTGATTTGTACTACGACATCTTCTTCTTCAAATATCGGGGGCAAAGCTTCTATGAAAGGATTATTCCTATAGTCAGGAATCTCCTGATCAGAATAGCTTGCCTCCTCTTGTCTGCCCATGAGGCTTGGAGAATACTGATAATAATCAACCTGCTGTTGAGCTTGCTTAACCATGCTTTTTCTCCTCCGTTTCCTTTAATTTTGAGAGGAGACCCAGCTTTGATTTTGGCTTATATGTCTCAAGAGGAATTACATGATCTCTAGCAGTAGCTGGTTCGTCCATCTCCTCATTTGGAGACTTACCCAGCTCATAAGCTTGTGCTTTTCGCAGCCTGTCCCTCTCACCGGCTTTCTTCCCTTTAATATTGGATTTCCGTTCAGACTTTGTTAAGGAATGGTTTTGGGTATCGGCACTCCGCCCCATTGCTTCGTTTCTAATCGCTTCTAACTTCGCACTTAAGGTTACTTCTTCCTGAAGTTCCGTTTCATCATAGTACAAACTTCTTGACAGTGTTTCCTCGTACCGGGTTGATTTGACCTCTTCAAGGCTCATATTTATGAATCGGGAAGACTTGGCCAATAAGTCGCACTTTATAAAAGCTCTGCCGTTGTCCGTCTTCACATAGACATGATTCATACATCTTCTGTCATAAGCAATCGGAACTTTCTGTGTTTCCCCTTTAACGAACCACCCCTGACGCGCTAATTCTTCACAACCGTAATACATTCCTTCAAAGTATATTCCCTCCCGATTCACAGTAACTTTTGCCTCGGGCAATACATTCAATCGAACGATATCCGGATGAACATTCTTCAAATAGTGATTATGGGATATTCCCCAATTCCATAAATCCCTTGCAACGGGCCGCACTTTATCCATTGCCTGATCTTTGTCTAAGGGATAATATTCCATGTAATGATAGTTGTTTCTTTGAAGAATCATTTCGATCATCATTTGAGTAAACTCTTTAAGTGTGAGCTTCGCATCCAAGACGTAATCCGGTCCCCCACGTTTTTTGTATTCTTTCTTTACCGCACCAGGCGTCCATGGTTGAAGCGTCACGTTCAATGTTCGAAATTGCTGTTCTACTATGCCCTTTAGATCAGCGCGATACGGAGGCGCGTTCATTACTTTGATTCCTAACGCTTTGGCAAGTGAGTCGGCATTTTTACTCTCCATCTCGCCTCGGTCAGCCATGAAACTTTCTGGCATATGGTGACACGGCCACTCTTCCTCTGTGATCTCCACATCATATTGCCTGCAAAACTCAACCTTATTTTCCACTGTATTCTCAATGGCCATCATGACTCCAAGCCAGGACGGACCCTCAAATCCAACATATAATCCGACGACCATATGGCTGTATACATCAACAACAATGTATACGACAGGCCTACCAACTATAGTATTAGGATCAATTGCACTTACTAAATATACATCCGCAACAGTTGCGTCAACCTCGTAGATCTGTCCCGGTCCAGTTGCTTTCCTTGTTTCAGATCCTAATAAAGGCCTGAAATCACGATTGAATGTAACCTCGCCTTCGCGGTCAATTAGCAGTTTGCGCTTCGTATAATACCTTCGGATGTAATATCGCAATTGAGCAATACTTGGTACATCATGTCCTGGAGGTATTATCGGTATCTCATACTTGCCCTTCTTAGTTGTACCGATCTGATAATATCTCTTCAGCATCTCAATATATGTAAATTTCACGGAGTCTCTTCGATTTATTTTTGAATAAATATCTCTTATAACCTTATCAAATATTTTTCGATGACCCTCATTTATTAAAACTCCTTTTAAGTTGGGATCTACAGAAATGCTGGTATTCCTGGGCCTACCCATCTTTTGAGTTGGATTCTTCTGGTTACCCCTTCCTCCGCATTTTCTGAATCTGGGAAGTATAGCATTCATCATCTTCCCTCCAGTCCAGTAATAGCGTAAGTATTTATAGTAAAGGTTTTTCCCCTTACCCGTTCTTTTCATCTCGCCCTTTATGATTTCATACCGCTCTTTTGGATAGTAGATGTTAGGTTCCAATTCAACAATGTCTTTAATACATTCCCAGGCTTCATCTCTAAGGCGAATTTCTTTTGGAGTTAGAATTTCTTCCGAAACCATAAATCTGGAATACGGATCATGCTCACGCTTAATCATCGTCCCTTCATTAAACTCTTGTTGAATAGAAGAAATACGCTTAAACTCAGGAAGCCCGTTCTTTCTTAAAATAGAAATGGTAATAGCGCAATCCTCCGATTGATTTAGCCACAGGACCCTCTCGCAATCAATAAGCTTTGATTCCGAATCTCTTTTTTCAAGCAGAGTATTGATAAACAACTCCATTTTATTTCCCTCCAATTTCAATAAAGGTTAGAATGGGCCTCGTGATTACATTAGGATTGCCCGAGTTAACCACGTATATATCAGCTAATGTATAATCTATTTTGATCGTTTTGCTTTCCTCTATTAAGTTGGACTCAAGACAGACTTTAGCATATTCTGGTTATTCTCTAGAGGTGATAAAACGATTAATTTCATGGTCAGCCCTCCAGTTTTGAAAATGATTAGCTTGTATTTCTAATCGCTGTTGTGTAGGAAGAATGCGCCTGCTCATATCAACTTTCCAAAAGCGATTAGCGATTAGATATCGGACAACATTCATGCTGGTCCCCATTGATAAATCCTTCTTTGCATCAAGATCCAAGGTGATTTTAGCCAAGGGCTTGTCTATATTAACAATCCATTTATGTAGTACAGGTTCCAATTCACAAACCAGTTCATTATTTAGATACGCCACCTCTTCCAAAACCTTGGCCGAATGCAACCATTTAACGTTTTCAACCAAATCGTAATTGATTTGATTTTCTGTAATCAACCGCCATTCTATAACCAGATCTTTGTGGTAATACTTCTCTATTTGAAGCTTGTCTAATACCCTTCTATTTAATTTTGCCGTGGGCTTTATGGAATGAGCTATATACCTAAATTCTCCGCCTGATCTTACAGTCAGTAACATGTCAGTAGTCATTACAATGGGATGCTTGGTCTTCGGATCAATGGGATGTCGAATGCCCAGTTTTTGTGCAATAAATATTGTTTTATCCAAAGGCAACAAAGGGTATTGCTCTCTGATATCAACAACGTCCATTGCCCAATCCATTTGGTAATGATGAGCTAATTCATAATGTTCGGATAAATAATGGTGTAGTCTCCCACTTTTCCATCCCCGAATTCTTGTTACAACGCCGTGGGATGGAACATCATGAATGGTTAACCAAGGCTTATATTCGGCAAAATCTCCCTTACCTCGTCCTTCCTTAATCCACCTTTCAATTGTTGCTGCTGTTGTGCGCCGACATCTTTTTGGCATAAACAACTCCTCCGTATGTTATAGATATATTATTAACATAAATAAAAAAATAATCGATTATTAATTGATTTTGATCATAAACGATTTCAAATCAACTTGTCAATGACGTATAGTCGAGTAATTTACAACTAAAATGCAGTATGTTACCATACAATAAAGTGTTTACTTTACTGTTCAGTTTTGTATTCAGATAAGCAGATTATGGGTAGGGGGATTTATGTTAATATTAGGAGAAAGAATTAGAACCTCGCGTATATCTAGAGGGTGGACTCAAGAAGAACTCGCCGGGAAAATCGACACAACGAAACACGTTATTTCTAATTGGGAACGCAACAAAGGTAATCCAGATCCAGAGCAAATAACCGCATTAGCTAATACCTTTGAGGTTTCGGCAGACTATTTGCTTGGGTTAAGCAATTTTCCCGAACCACATTTTCGTGACCCATTCGGGCAAATCACCTTGATACCTACAATTGACTATTCTTTTGTGAAAGGATCTACATGGGATCTCCTTAAATTGCTATTCTCTGGTATTCCACTAACTATAGATGTTAATGCAATTACCTCTAAAGATAAGGAACTGATTGCCACAATTATTGAAGCCATTATTACCAGAAGCAGCATAGATGCTTGAGGAATCTTAAAAGAGCCTCCTAATTTTAATCAAGATCTTCTGCTCTTCTAAGATAATGCCAGCCCATCACCAATCTTCTGTTAGATTTAGGACCCCTTTGCAAATATCACATTGAACCTCAATGACTAATCCCAGCCCAGTGGGAACGAAAGTATATGCGAATTTAGCGCCCGAAACATCAACAGGCTTACATGAATCCCAGTCTTGTATTTTTTGAAGCATCTCTTCTGTAATTTCAAAGATCATGGTTCTATCTCCATTCTTATATTTCATTTTCACCTCTTGACGGCCATCATAGTAACAATGCTCTTTGATAGAACCAGTTCAAAGAGGAGTCTAACGAAGAGAGGGAGGCCTAGTATCTGTGGACCTCCCTCTAATCAGAAATGCCTTCCAGTTGCTCAACTTTACTCTCTAGACGCTTAATATAGGTTAACATCGCGTCAAGAGTAAGTGGAGTCACAAACCCAGGCACCCCGTTCCTCTCAACTTTAATCATACTAGTGAATACCTTGCTCCTGCTTGGCTCTACTGGTCCCCATCTGTGTTTTTTGTACCTCAAAATTTTCTTCAGACAGATTATCCAAATGTCTAATGTCTTCTGCAGCATCATAAGTTTATAATAATGATCCGGATTGTTTGTGAATGGATAATTATAGTACTTTTTCTCTCTTTCAATGCTCAGCCTGTATACGTTGTAATTTGTTCGACATCTTCAATTAATTCTTCCACCTCCCCACCTTCTTCCTATCTCGGTTTATGATAAACGCATCTTTATTTTGCATGTTCCTCAATGTTTTAAGTTTCTGAATGCTCTGAAAGTAAAGCTGGAGTTTAACGTCCGAAGGTCTCTTGGTGTCATCAATTTGATTACATTTTTCCAAGTTTCCATTACTTGCGACTATAAAAATTGCTGACAATTCTTTGTTGAGACTATAGACAATCCTTACCCGCCACTCTTTCTCAAATGCGGCCCTCTCAAACCACTGTTCTCTGATTGCTTTTGAACATGTAAATCTAACACCCTTGAAAACAAGCTCGCAGTCACTCTCGCACATCCACTTCTAAGCAAATACTTGTTCATTACGATAGAACAACTCCTTCACAGGTTCTTCTATCAAAATTATATCCTTTATACAATATTTTATTCATATATCTTATTTTAGATATTGAATAATAGACCTTCACTCTAATCTTAAATATGTACCTTTGATGCAAACTATGCAGGCAATTCCTAAAACTCATCATCATCCTTCATGAATCCATCTATCTTTCTGCCCATTAAATAAATCGATAACATTAACGTACCGATCCCAATCGCCTCAATTGCTGTTATCCAATTACGAATTACTAGGGCGCATCTTAAAACTCATTATAATAGAGTTTACTTCAGTAAAATCATCACAGACGCCAATAAAGCAAAGCTTAAAAAGTGTCGGGCCAGCTTAGTGACTTTTATCAAAATACCCTCAAGTAACCTAGCTTTTGCTTCATTAAAGCCCCTCCATTCTTCGTTTTGTTTGATTATGTATTATGTTTTATATCAGTGTTGCCAACGGTGACGGAGGCCTAACTCTTCACGTTAATTTATCGATAAGTATGCAAAAATAATAGCCCCAGCCAAAAAATCCCCGACTGAAGCCACTTGTTCTTCTTACAAAACTAATTGAAGTTCCTTCCATTCCTCATCTGCAACATAACGATACGACTGCGGAGCTACGAAATGTCCAAAAACCTCTTCCGGTTGAACAGGTTTTTCATATTCCCGATATTCCTTAATTTGAATCGCATATCCGGTTTCTCTATCTGAAAAATATTGCATGAAAAAGTCTTCAGAAATCCCTGATTCATTGTGAGTCCGATCCCATAGCGACTGAGGAGTATCAGATATAATATGATCAAATGTAAATTCTCCGACAATCATCCCTACCGGCTTCGTGCAGTAAATGATGACGGACTCAACCTCTTTCTTAAAAATCCTCTTCCGGTATTCAAAAAGCTTCTTACCATTTACAATCTGCTCCACAAACTCAGGTCTAATCGATAACAACACTTTCAAGTACTCCACCTTCTTCTAGTATACGAACAAACTGTTCATCCGTGATTTGAAAGAAGCCCCAGTAAATGTTTCGGTCAATCCCAATCTGCTCAATAAGCTTCTGACGAATCAATCGTTTGCTCAATGCTGCGTTGTATGTCATTTTTATTGTATAGCACCCTCCGCGGTTATACCAATATTGTAAATCATTTCGATCAAATACACTATATTTTGTGGCATAAGAATAAAATGCTTCAAAATTTCCGAATTCGGTTTGATAACGAACTTCTTCCACTACACATACAGAACTGACGACAGAATTGTATTCTGCTTTTTTCCCTTCATCCTTGGTTCGATACATGACCAATATATCTCCTCTTACCAGAGGATACACTTTCATTCTGGTTACATATATCTTGTGAATGCTGTTCGTGTATGAGACATCTTCCAGGATGTTGACGTTCTCATTTCTTAAGATAGAGTCTGGGAACATGACGGAATGGTATTGAGGATAGATTGAAAGTACGTATTTGTTATTGCCTTTTATCGAAATCAAAGGATAATCTGTTAATATTTCGCCCGTAAATGTGGTCAGAGATTTTACAAACACTAACTCAGTTCCGTTTACAGTTGCCTTTACTCCATGTCGTGAAAAACCATACTTTTCAAACAGATCTACAAGTGCCTTATGTTTTTCAAATACAGTGACGTAACATTGTTCTACACCCATTACAATTGCATAATCGACGGCCTTTTTGATAAAGCGTTCGCCTAAGCGCGTACCGTGTGGATTTATTTTGAGCGTACCTATCTTCAGAAGGCGCTTGCCAGAAATGGCGGGTTCTACATCTGTAATGGTTTCTGTTTCGACCTTAAAATAAAGAAAGCCTTGTATAAACCCGTTTTCGTAATACAGATATGCCTCTTCATCTACCTTCCGTTTAAACCAAGTTGTAAATTCCCGATAATCGGATTTCAGAGAATCAAAAAAGGGGTCGTTTAGATTAACCTCTCTAAACTTCTTCCGTTCAAGTATTCCGCTCATCGGATTTCCTCCTTGTAACATTCGCTTACGAAACTGCTCAAATCAAAGGTATAGGTCGGAGTAATAATGCTAACAGGGCAGTGCAATATTCCCGACACGTACTGAGCATATTCTATTTCTGCATTTTGAAACTTCTCTAGAAATGAAAGGTCATAATGCTTAGCATCTCTAGCACCTAATCTATTGTGAATGGAATGCACATCATCCTTTAGAAGGATCACTCCAGTTGGGTTAAGGTCTGCGAATGTTTGGTACGGCACCCTTTCAATTGCATTCCCTTTATTAACAAGGCAAAAGTGTCCGTCTAATAGAAATCTCTGGGAACCACGGATACGCCTCACAGCGGATAAAAGCAACAGTTGGTTTTCCTCAACTTGGTCTACCTTCTTATCAGTTGTAAAAGATTCGTTTCTTTCTTGGGCAATTAGCGTACTTGCTGAGTAGTAAGTTATACCTGCATGAGCAGATCTTTCATTGCACCAGCTTGTTTTGCCGACGCCGTGTATACCAGCAACGAATATCAAAGAATTCACCTCAGAAACATAGTCTTATTGCAGTAATATTTCGACAAATTACAGTAAATTCCTCTATACCCATCTAAAAATCTTGATTTTGATCAAAAACTATAATAATTCCGTATTTGAAAGGTCAAGGTATACAGAGTTGTCTATTGGTCCTAACTGTGTAATAGGATACTACGACAATGACAAATGAAAGTACCTATGTGGAGACAGTCTGTAGCAATCAAAGATAGGGACTGCTATAGAGCAGTCTAGTCAACGTATTAATAAGATTGAGTGAGGAAACAACTAGATCATTTTGAAGGAACTATATCAAAAATCACCTTACTGTTCTATATCCAGATTGATATGCTAAGATAATATCAACTGAATTCGCCGGAGGTTCATTATGAGGGAGCGGGAATTTAATCACGAGATCGAGCACCTGGATGATGTCTTACTTTGTAGAGATTGCAAAGAAATCGTTGTAGACTTTTTCCATAAACACAGTTACACTTTCTCAGAAGATACCGCAGTAGTGATGATGTGTTGTCCAGTGCCGAACGAAGAAATAATATGCGAATGCTGTTATAAAAAAATTGCAACTACAAACCATTACATGATTACGATTCCTGAAGAAGTGCAGCACGCGATTGCTGATGCGCTATCGGAGGATATTGGCGGTTGTGAGCATTGCGAAGGTAATGAGCGTGCCAGTTACGTTAATGCCTTTAATAATGATCCATGGAGCAAGGAAAGTCGGATTGATTTGGAGTCCGTAAGTGGAGATAGCGCGACCCATTATGTCGGTGAACAAGATGTGCCAGACGAGCTTAACCTCCTCTTTGTGAAGCTGATCGTCTGCCAGTGTGGATACGGAAGAGAGCCCATGCATCCGAAGCACAACCCGAATGGTGGTGTATTCGAGCCTTATGAAGACATCTACACCAAACGAGATGTAAACGAATATTGGGGATTCGACATTGAACAATTTTCCAAATTCGGAAAGCTCTACGGCGAGGAAATCTCGCAAGATGATCTGCTTGATTTCCGTAATCATCTAAGATCTCATCCATTGCTGGCACTGCATCATACTACGGGACAAGCCATCTTCAATGTGCTTAAAAAGCACTTTAATGCTAAAAATTTCATCGTCTTAAAAAAATGTGACACACGCCTATATCGCGGCCGTACTAGAAAAAAAGACTCTACAGCGCTGACAAGGAAACAGATGTGGGCACCACCTCCAGGCAAGCCGCAGCATGGACGATATAACTCCGTTGGTGTTCCCGTCATTTATGTTTGTGATCAACTTAATGCCATTTCATATGAAATTCACCCATCGATTGAGGACGTCCTCCACATTGCGCAAGTTGAACTGCTTACTGATGAATTAAGTATCTTCGACATGGAATCATTTGATATGGAATTCCAAGGTTTCTTCAGCGAAAAAAACGAAGAGTCATCCCCACTCAAAACCGCTTACTTGCTGCCGAATTTCATTGGTACTTGTTGCAGTTTTATCGGTTATAATGGCATTAAATATCGTGGTGTACATGGTTCTAATTCCAACCCATATATGAATTATGCACTGTTCAACGTCGAGCCGGATATCGACCTCTCAATTGTGGAATTCAAATCATACACCCCAAAAGTCCTCTATGAATTGCACGAAACCGAATAGACGCTTGCAGACAGCAACTTCATGACGTTAGAAGAGTTTGCTGATAGCCTCTCCTCTATTCAAAAGCCACAATATTAAAACGAAAAGCGGCCCGATTGGGTCGTTTTATAATCTGCAGAGCACAATAACTATTTACATTTACGCTAAATGCTCGTTGTTCTTTAGCATGTAATTTTACGTCGATATGATCGAAGGGAATGTGGAGAAGTTAATGAATACTGGCCGACTACCGTCGCCTCTACATTGAACTATAGTTCTCGTCAAAAAGGACGCTTCCGCTCCTTCACTCGGGCTACGGCTGCGGGTATTGCTTTAATATGAGCCTATTTATCTTCTGGACTGAGAAAAGTTCTACTGCTTAAGAAACCAGTAAATCCGCGTCACAATTTGGTTTCTCCTATAGGGTCAGATTAACCAAGCGAAAAAGAGGTGTACGTAAAGAGCCATAACCATGGCCTCTGAAACGATGCCGGCACTTGAGTGTCGCAGATAGCGAAAGAACCACACGGGTTCTCTTCCCGCATATCGCACCACAATCGTTTGTAGGAGCCCCGTGGCGATCAACTGCACATCACAAACTCTTCGATGGCTCTCACCGTCAAACGAATGTCCCCGTTGCACGTTCAGGGTCTTACACCACTCCAACGGATGAATCCTTGCCTCAAGTTCTCCGTAACGGATTCAAATGAAGCTGTGCTCCTTTGGGGTTTCTTTTCTTTCGAGAAATTTTCACTGTCCAGTTATCTAAATCTAAACAAAAATCTTTAATTTGCTTGAACAACTATTTTGACCTTAAATTCATTTTCAATTGTATAAACTCAATTATTTCCTTCTTATCATAATCATCAAGATTTCTAAAAACTTCAATCAATCTTTTCTCGAATTCATCTTCATATGTCGTCCCATCTTCTGCAGCAACACCGGTTAATAGCCAATTTAAGTTCACATTATATTGTGTACGAATAGATATTAATGTTTCCGCAGATGGGTTACTATTTCCCAACTCAATCTCGCTCAGGTTCCCTTGAGAAATTCCTATGCTTTTTGCGAATTGAACTTGGTTTGATTTGTTTTCTTTACGGATACATTTTATTTTTTGGCCAATGTCATTCAACATTTTCACCACCAATTATGTAGTATGTATATTGTTTTTTGACATTTTTAAAGGGAGCCACGAATTTATCCCTCGGGCTCCCTTCTAGATGCTGAAAATCATTCATCTTGCATTTCGGTTCACGACATCTTTTACTGGTTCACAACTTTTTTTACTGGTTCATGACATCTTTTACTGGTTCACGACTTTTTTATACTGGGACAATAAAGTGTCTCAAATCTACTCCCCTACTCCACCGTAACACTCTTCGCCAA
>RCUF01000354.1_pt1 | contig 16749 bp, 14 predicted proteins | sample 2166311 | NCBI WGS metagenome assembly RCUF01 (sample SAMN09932608, study PRJNA488358) | compost metagenome | feature: garden; material: soil; isolation source: compost soil in 4-hydroxybenzonitrile-enriched culture | place: Germany: Experimental Botanical Garden Goettingen | collected 2016-01-27
TGGGCCCTTTTTTATTTATTTCCAGTAGGTGTCGCACTTCATATTACAATCCGTCCTTTGATTAACTTCTATAAGGTCAGATAATAGCAATATGTCTGATTTATTGAGTAACGATTAATGAAAATTTGCTTAAGATAGGTGTTGCTAGGTTACAGACAAGTTCCTTCGTTTTGAATGAAACGAGGGAGTTTTGTCTGCAACCTGAGGGGGGGGGGAAGTTTTAGACATACTCCTATTATCGTAATGGTCTTAACCAAGGAGTGGTGTCCGACAATGGCGTGGAGTCGCAGTATACATTTGATAGACTACAACTTACAGACCTTGCCCAAAATCCAGCCGGGCAGGAAATCCAGCGGTTCCATTATGCATATGACAAGAACAAGAACATTAGCCAACGGATTCAGAATGGGATAGAGGACTCATTGGAATATGATGAATTAAATCGAATTCGTACATCGTCGGAGTACAATGAAGCCTATTCCTATGATGCCAGAGGCAATCGTCTGATGCAGACTACCGAAAAAGAGTTGAAGATAGCTCCCAAGGAGCTCAGTTATGACGCTCAAAATCGCTTAAGCAAGGTTGTTGTGGGTAGTGAGACTGTAACGTATCAATATAACGGAGATGGCCTTCTTGTTGGCAAGCTGGAGAAAGGCGTACAGACACGCTACTACTACGATAGCCATCAAGAACAGATCATAGCGGAGGCAACTATAGAGAATGGAACGCCGAAGTTGATTGCGAACTACATCCGAGGCAACAAGCTAGAAGTCATCAAGTATGCAGATGATACCAAGGCCTATCCAGTTTATAATGGACATGGCGATGTAACGGAGTTAAGGGATGACGCAGGTGGTCTTCTGAACAGCTGTGAATATGATCTATGGGGCAACCCGACCACGAAGCAAGAAACAGTGCATAACCCATTCCTGTATGCAGGGGAGCTGTGGGATGATACTGTTGAGCTTCAATACTTGCGGGCCCGCTGGGATGATCCGTCTGTGGGTAGGTTTATTAATCAAGATACGTATGAAGGGGAATTGGACAATCCTCTAAGCTTGAATTTGTATACTTATGTATTTAATAACCTGCTTAGATATCATGATCCGAGTGGTCACGCAGCTGCTCCGAAAATTGATTGGGATGAAGCGAGAAAAGAGGGCCTCAAAGTAATCCAAGGCGGTGCAAAAAAACTAAACAACCTTAGTCCTGTGGAGTACCGAACTAAGGCTGCTTAATAACTTCAGTTTTAATACTGTCTACTTGACGGGGGCAAGATCAGAATACAGAAGTCATCTAATTGCTGCTTGATGAGTAGGGACCCTTTTCAAAAAGATCCACAAATGGGGTCACAGTTCAAAGTGGATACAGAGTCTTCTTATATTTACATCGTTCTACGTAACTTGTCCGAAGACGCTTCGGATGGCTTCTGCCTTCCGATTTTACACAAATGAAGTATTCTGAGTGTGCAACTGGTGCAGATTTATGGTGTGATGCTCTAACGGATAATCGACTTGGCTCGCATGCGGAGCTGATGCCGTTCCCCACGAATGGCATTGCCAAGTGCATCAATGTTCTGATACAAGGCGAGACCGGAGAAGCCAGCGTCACCGATATGCTGAATATCTACCCCACAGGCTTTGCATGCGAGAGCAATCTTCTGAACGACTTCTTTGCTGGAGCTCTCCTGACTGGTTCCGATGGCTGACAGTGTCAGCACCTTCTTAGTTGGATCGGTCACGGAACGATTGTGAGCATGGACAATCTCAACCATACTCATCAAGTCTTCTTCCCTGAACTTGGGCACCGTGTACACGGCTGGGAACAGAATGATATCGGCACCCGCCTGAATGAAGGACTGCACGGTCTCTGCGTCGATGATCGGCTCATCTATGCCTGAGCTGTGCATTTTACCTGCAATAATCAGACCTTGGAAATACTTCCGTGCCTGACTGATGGAATGATAGATGGCTTCATTCGTGACTCCTGTGCCGGGATTGCCAGTGAGACAAATGAAGTCGAGACCAAGCTCATTGGCTTTGGTAAAGGTGGCAGAGGTCGCTTTGCGTCCTGCGCTGAGCTGCTCCTTCTCATCCATGGTCTCTCGTGTATCATCTACAGGCTCCAGATTAGCGCCTACAGGGCGGCCTGTCAGTCTTCGCAATGTCCGCACAGGCTGTGGATCGCTTGTGTCAATGCCTGAAATATGGCGATATTCTACATCAAAGGCATTGAGCAATATCAAGTCTGCCCCTGCGAATTTGGCAATTTCCCCATTCGTAATGCCATCAATGATTGGTTCCTTCACAACGGCTGTCTCGGCAAGAACCGTTCTTCCCTCACTGGCATAGATCGAGAGCTTTAATTCATCTCTGCTCATGGCCAGCAGGTCGCTGGCGTCACAGTTCAGTAAACGTTTGGTCATTGTTGTCACTCCCCTTTGCTTTCTTCATGAATGAATTGTTTGTCCATGGTTCTGAAGAAAGGATAATAAATAAGAACAGACACGGCAAGATTCACAAGCTGCAGGATGGAGCCTCGGATGCTGCTTGTAGCCAGATAACCGCTAATGAGCGGCGGCATGGTCCAGGGAACGGATACACCGTTGGTCTTCGGTACCAGACCCGTTACCATGGCAAAGTAAGTCAGAATTACCATGGCAATCGGGGCCAAAATAAACGGAATGAACATGATTGGATTCAGCACGATTGGAACGCCGAACATAAGCGGCTCACTGATATTAAAGGCAGCGGGCATGAAGCTCAGGCGCCCCATGGATTTGTTCTGCTGGCTCTTGCTGAACAAGAACAGACAGATAGCAAGGGCAAATACAGTACCTGCTCCGCCCATATGCACGAAGATATCGAAGAACGGCTGCGTGAAGATGTTGGGCAATTCCTGGCCAGCCTGGAAGGCGAGTCGATTCTCGTCCATTTTTTGCATCCAGATCGGATTCATAATGCCACCCATGATGTTGCCGCCATGAATCCCCGTCAGCCAGAACAGACTGATCAACAGGTCATAAATAATAGCCCCGAAGATGGTGCCACCAAGCAGTCCGAGAGGTTTGCCAAGAACAGTCTGAACGAGATCATGCAGGCTTCCGATCCCCGTTGCGGCCAGGATCCAGCTAATCGCGGCGAAGAATACGATAATGAAGAAGCCTGGGATCAGCGCGGTGAAGGATCTGCCCACCGCAGGCGGCACACCGTCAGGTAGCTTGATCACAAGGTTCTTGTTGATGACGAACCGAAAAATCTCGGTCGCAAGGATACCAATAACAATCGAGACGAACAGTCCCTTACTGCCCATGAGGCCCAGGGGAATTCCTACAGCATTGTCGGCAGACAAGATGTTAGGGGTACTGAGCAAATAAGAGGACAGAGACAGGATTCCGACCGACATGCCGTCCAGTGAATATTGATTCGCCAAGGAGTAGGCGATGGTGAAAGAGGCTAATAAGCCAATGAGACCGAATGTACCATCAACGATCATCCCGAGACGGGCGCCCCAGCCGGCTTCGTTCATAAGATTCACATACCAGGCTGCCTCAATCGGAAGACTGTTCAGAATCAGGGCAATCGAACCGATGATGATCAGCGGCATGATGTAGGAGATTCCATCGCGGATGGCTACCAGCTGTTTGATTTGGCCGATTCTTCCGGCAAAAGGAGCAACCTTTTCTTCCATAAATGTTTGAACTCTGCTCATTGTATGTCCCCCTCAGATGAGTTACTTATCCAGCTCTAGATAATTCAGTAGTAATTGACAATACATCATATTGGACCATGAGAACCACTCACGGGTATATTGGTGTTCATCGTTGACATCAAAGCTTTCATGGCACTGCATCGTGCCTGCCGTAGTTCCGACTATTACATCCAGCAGTCGCTCTTTCTCTTGCCTGTTGTTCGTGGTCAATCCTTGTATAGACAGAGCGATCGGCCAAATATACGGCTCTGGTGTGTGTGAGCTCCCGATGCCTGAAGCTACGGTGCCAGAATAATAATAAGGATTGCGGTCACTGAGCAAAAGCTCGCGAGTATTCAAATACACTTCATCTTCGGCATCACAATATCCCAGATAAGGAGCTGATAGCAGGCTAGGTACATTGGCGTCATCCATCAGCGTGTAATTCCCCAGTCCGTCCACCTCATAGGCGAAGATCTTTTTGCCAGCCTGCTTATCTTCAACAATTCCGAATTTCTCAATACCTGCCTGAATCTCATCCCGCAAGCGGCTGATCTCCGCAACAAGTACGTCTTCTGTGTAGAATCTAGGGATGATCTCGGTCAGGTAGGTAAGGATTACAACGGCAAACATATTGGCTGGAACCAGATATCCGTATCGGCACGCATCATCGCTTGGGCGGAAGCCAGACCAGGTCATGCCAGTGTAGGCTACCGGAGCTCCCTTGCCGTCGTTAACCAGTGTGTCCTCTGGACGCGCGCCGAATCGTTCAAATGAATAGTCTGAGGTCTCGTGATGCTGCTCTGTTCTAAATACGCTTACCATTTCCCTGACTGCTTGCAGGAAAGTGTCGTTGAAATGATCGGTATAGCCTGTCTTCTTATATAACAGGTAAGCAAGTCTTACGGGATAACACAAGGAGTCAATCTCATATTTGCGCTCCCATACCCATGGTGACATGGCTGTCTGATCTGTCTGATGTCCATGGCTGTTGGGCTGCTCATTGAAGGCATTGGCGTACGGATCAATCAAAATGTACTCGCATTGTTTTTGTACGAGCCTAGCGATCAGAAGCTGAAACACCTCATTTGTCTTGGCCAATGTCAAGTAAGGCTCAATCTGGGCCGTGGAATCTCTGAGCCACATGGCAGGAATGTCTCCAGTAACCAGATATACCGAGCCGTCCTCCTGAATATGAAGCGTTCTCAATAAGGTGTCTGAGAAGCAATTGCGAAACTGATTGCCCCAGGCCTCGTTATCCATGCCGCGGGTCTTGGTATCCACGGTCTCCAGCATCTCAGTAATGCCAAGCATTGCTTGTTCTTTAATAATGGTTCCCCACTCCTTTTCAACATTTATACCTTTTTATAATACATTTATGTCCTTTATATTATGATTATGCAAATCTTTTTGTCAATCAAATTATAAAATGATATAATAAATATATCTTTTGGAAAAGGGACGATTCCATGATGAAGAAGAAACCGCTATATCAAACAATTTATCAGCAGATTAAGGAAGATATTCAGCGTGGAAAGTATACTCCGGGCGATCAGGTGCCTACCGAGAAAGAATTAATGGACATGTACGAGGTCAGCCGACTCACAGCCAAAAATGCTATGAATCTTCTGGCGGAGGAAGGGTGGATTCATCGCGTGTCAGGCAAAGGGAGCTTTGTCAGCGAGTTGGCAGTAGAGCAGGCGAACGAAAGTGAGCAGAGACATGCCAGGTTAATCGGTCTGATTCTGGCCGGCTTCTCAGACAGTTACGGTACAGAGCTGCTCCGTACCACCGTGAACGAATTGAACCGAAGAGGCTATCATACTATTCTCAAAATTTCCAATGAATCGCAGGAGCTGGAGACACAATATCTGAACGAGCTTATTACTCTGGGCGTTCAAGGTATCTTGATCTTGCCCGTACAGGCAGAGTTCCATAATGTAGCCCTGCTTAAGGTAACCCTTAGCAATTTCCCCATTGTATTGATGGATCGGAAGCTATCGGGCTTGTCTGTTCCTTATGTGGGGAGTAATAACCGTGAGATCGCAAGTCAGCTAACGAGTAAGCTCCTGAACGGTGGGCACAGCAAAATCAGTGTCATCTCGCATGAAAATTTAAATAACTCTTCCATCAACGACCGCATTGACGGAATTAAGGAAGCATACATGGATAATCAGGTGCTGCTGGATAATAACCTGTGGTTGCTTGATTTGGAGACGTCTTACTGGAACCTAACGGATACGAAGGTGCTGGAAAGTGATTTTCAGAAGATCTACCACAAACTGAAGGAAAAACCGGAGATCACTTGCTTCTTCGCGCTGGATTATCTGAGTGGACAGATTCTGTGGTATGCACTCCATCAGATCGGCAAGCGCATCCCAGAGGATTACAGTCTGTTGAGCTTCGATGGTCCGCTACAAAGCTTTCTGTCTCCTTCGGTCTCCAGAGTCATCCAGAATCAGTCGGAGATCGGCTTGCATGCTGTAGAGTTGCTGCTCCAAATGGTGGCCTCTGGAAAGACTACATACAAGGAAGTCATTGTGGATACAAGCTTCATGGATAATGATTCAATACGCAGTCTCTTGCCATAGGTTGGAGTGGGCGATGAAGGCTTAGCAAAGGAGGAGACCGCATGTATCCCAGAATTGCACACCTCCTGCAGTCCCTGCTCCATGCGGACACTCCAGTGACCGGGGAGCAATTGGCTGCTGAGCTTGGGGTGACCTCTAGAACGGTGCGGAGCGACATCAAGCTGCTGCATCAGCTGATTTCCAGCCACGGTGCGGAGATCCAGGCTATGAGAGGAATGGGCTATGAGCTAATGATTAGCGATCAGCTTGCTTTTGAGGATTGGCTGAAGAGGCAGGTGTCCTGGGCATCATTTGGTGTAATCGACCCTGTGGACCGGGTCAGCTTCGTCATTAGAACGCTGCTGCTGACGGAAGGCTATGTCAAGCTAGAGGATTTGGCGGATCAAATGTATGTTAGCAAATCCACTGTGCAGAACGACTTGAAGATCGTGAAGCACCAATTGGATGCTTATGGGCTACAAATTATAACGAGGCCAAGCTACGGCTTGAAGATTAGTGGGGAGGAATATCAGCTTCGTTTGTGTATGTCCGAATTTTTTGGGAATCAAGTTGACGAGGAAGGTCTGAATGACGCAGGCGCTCATCGGTATATCCGTCTTTTTAGCAGAGATGAGTTGAGTCGGGTACGAGAGATTGTCATTCATAGCATGAGAAGGCATAGCTTATTTTTCTCGGATCGAGGTCTCGATCAGCTTGCCATTCATATTCTGGTTGCTATACGACGGATTCGGGAGGGGCATCCGATATTGTCCTTGCCAGCAGCATGGATGCCATCTGCGACTTCGAGAGAGGCTATGGCAGCATTAGATATCGCAGCAGCATTGGAGTCGTCGACTATTATGTCATTTAATCAGTCATTTTCTGAAGAAGAGGTGGCCTACCTGACTATGCATTTAATGGGTACAGAGCTGCTAGTAGAAGTGGGAAATACCCAACAAGTGGCGATGACAGCGATAGATCAGGAATATCAGGCGTACGTTAACTTGATGATCGAAGAAATAGAAGCAAGCTTGAAGCTCGGAATCAGTCAAGACTCAGATCTGGCATGGGGGCTTAGCCTGCATCTCAAGCATGCTCTTAGTCGCATCCGTTTCGGCATGAGCTTGACCAACCCGATGCTAGACTCCATCAAATTAGCGTATCCCCTAGCCTTCCAGGCTGGTATTATCGGGGCAGCAGTGCTTCAAGAGCAGTCTGGCCTGGACATCTCCGAGCATGAGATTGGTTATATTGCGCTTCATATTGGAGCAGCATTGGAGCGGCTGAAGGATCGGGCTGCTGTCAAGAAGTGCATTATCGTGTGCAGTACTGGGCTTGGTAGTGCACGCCTGTTATATCAGAAGATCAATAGGCACTTTGGCTCCAGGCTTGAGGTCATTGGTACCTTCGGCTTTTATAATCTGGATCAGGCCCCACTGGACAATATCGATGTTATTATCAGTACCGTTCCACTTCCCGCAGAATTGCCTGTTCCAGTCGTAGTCGTACAAACATTGCTTCAGAGCACAGACATGCAGCAGATTGAAAAGCTGATATTGGATCTTGACCATGTACCACTCAGATTTCTGCGAGAGGAATTGACGTTTCTACAGCTTGATCTGGAGAGCAGAGAGGATATTCTGGATTTCCTGTGTAAGGAGCTGGAATCAAGGGACTTGGTGAATGCTGACTTTCGGGAATCCGTCAAACAGAGGGAAGCAATCGCATCTACCGCTTATGGCAATAGGACAGCCATGCCGCATCCGCTTGTTCCGCAGACGAAGGAGACGTTCGGGGTCATATGTACCTTGCAAAAGCCTGTGCTATGGGGGGATAAGCTAGTTCAGCTCGTGTGTCTTCTCTGTGTCGGAAAGGCGAGTCAGGAGGAGCTGACATCAATGTACGATACCCTGATCCATGTCACGGAAAGTGCTGAACTGGTGGAGCAGTTGGTCAGGGCAGAGACATTCGAGCAGCTAAGTAATATTTTTTTCCTAAGATAAACGGAAAAACATTCGCTGTAGCTTGGAAGAGGGATAGCCTATACTTGTGAAAACGCTATTCTGTTGACTGGAAGCATAGCTTGCTTAGGCATATTTTGCTTACGCAGAACGCTACCATCAAGCTGAAATAGTGCACATTAGAGCTATCGGGGGGATGGTAATGGAATTCATAGAGAAGATCATGGTGCTGATTGCCATGTCAGGCGCCGCCAGGAGCCAGGCGATGGAGGCCATTATGCTTGCGAAGCAGAACAATTCCGCTGCGGCGGCAGAGGTTCTGGATGCTGCGTCCAAGGAATTGAAGGAGGCGCACAAAGTACAGACTCAATTGATCCAGGAGGAGGCTGGCGGTGCCAAGCATGAGATTACACTGCTGCTAATTCATGCTCAGGATCATTTGATGAATGCCATGACAGTCAAGGATTTAGCCAAAGAATTCGTCGAGCTATATGAACACACGCATCAACTTCAACGTGGAAAGGAGATCACATCATGATCAAGATCGTACTTGTATGCTCTGCTGGGATGTCCACCAGCTTGATGGTGAAGAAAATGCAGGAGGCAGCTCAGGCTAGCGGTCAGGACGTTAGCATCGAGGCCACGGCCGGGGAGAATCTGTCCAACTTCGGCGATGAGATTGATGTATTGATGCTTGGTCCGCAGGTTGGCTATATGAGAAAGGACTATGAGAAGAAATTTGTGCCAAAGGGTGTCAAAGTAGATGTGATCAACACGGTAGATTATGGTCGAATGAACGGAGAAAAGGTTCTGGCCAGGGCCATGGAGCTGGTGGCAAGTAATTGAGTGAGCAAATAAAGTACATGTCACAGTATTTGTGCAGGGTAGGAGCTCAGGCTTGCTATTTGACACATATCACCCTTAGATATGCTGTTCATCTGGCTTAACTCGCTAAGTAGACTGTGAATCGAATTGTATGTACATGTTTAGAAACAGCCTGACTAATTGGCAAGTAGATGACCCCTGAATTTCAGGGGTTATTTTTGTGTTGCGTAAGTAAAAATCCAATCTATTTCCATTAAATATTCAAATTATCCGCATTTCAACTATAATCATGTAGTTGTCGATATTCCAATAAGGTACCATGGCGAAAATATAGGACTACACAGAGTTTTATTTAACTTTGATGGGGAAATAGATGATGACTTTTATTTCTTTGATTAACTTCCATAAGAGAAGATAATAGTAGATTGTATTAAATGTGAAAGGCAGCGAGATGTAATGATACGCTGCCTTTCACATTTGAATTATTCGTTATCATCTTTGGCTGATTTTTTTATTCTGATAATCATTCCCCTGGAGATAATGATTCAATAGCTAAATAATCTCCCACCCCTATACTGTCCTACAATCGCTGCAGAAAGCTCTCCAGTCGATCCAGGCCTTGCTCCAGCACAGATTGTGCACAGGCGTAGGAAAGACGAATATAGCCTTCACCGTAGACAGAGAACGCACTTCCAGGGACGACAGCCACCTGCTGCTCCTCCAGCAAGCGGAGAGCGAAGTCCATCGATTCCATGTTCAGGTGTCGAATGGACGGGAATAGATAGAAGGCTCCTTCCGGCTTCGAGAGCGGTAATCCCATATCGGTCAGGCGTGCATGAACGTAGTCGCGTCTGCTGCGGTACTCCTCTTTCATCGGGAGAGCATCGTCTACTCCGGCGGTTAGAGCGGCAATCGCTGCATATTGGCTGATCGAGCTGGCGCAGGTCACATTGTATTGGTGAACCTTCAGCATATGCTGAGTGATCGCAGCTGGAGCCAGCGTGAAGCCAATGCGCCACCCTGTCATGGAATGGGATTTGGACAGCCCGTTGATGACGATGGTGCGCTCACGCATGCCTTCGATCGTAGCAATGGAGGCGTGTGACATATCGTAGACCAGCTCACTGTAGATTTCATCAGAAATAATAAACAGGTCACGTCCCGACAGAAGACGAGCAATGTCCTGCAGTTCCTCCTGTGTCATGACACGTCCGGTCGGGTTAGAAGGATAGCCTAGTACGACGGCTTTGGTCCGCTCATTAAGATGGGGCTGAATCAGCTCTGCAGTGAGCTTGAATTCACTGTCCCGTGTATCCACCAGAACCGGAATGCCACCGCTTAGGCGAATCAGAGGCTCATATCCGGGATAAATAGGACCTGGCAGAATAACCTCGTCACCTGGTGACAAAATCGTACGCAGCGTGATGTCCAGCGCCTGGCTGGCGCCATTCGTAATGATAACCTCATCATTTGCATTATAGTGCTGACCGTACCGGGCTCCTACAAAAGCGGCTGCTGCTTCTCTCAGCTCAGGCAGTCCGGCATTGGGAGTGTAGACGGTCTTGCCGGCATTCATCGCCTGATGAGCAGCCTCCACGATATGCGAGGGCGTGGGAAAGTCCGGCTGTCCGATGGTCAGGGATATGACCCCTGGAATGCTGGCAGCCTTATTGGCGATTTTACGAATTCCACTGATTTGAATATCCTTGACGTTGCTGTTGAGTAAGTGTTCCATCTGTCTAACCTTCCTATTCTTACAATAGTCTCGCTATACAAATGCAAGCTGTGATCCCGAGGCGGGATTCTGATTGGTTACAGTGTACCACAGCACCGTACTGAATGGTCATGAAATATGGATCAGGCTGGTACCTTGACCGAATTGGATTTCAGAATTGAATGGTCTGGAGAAATCTGTGGTTAGCGGAAAGCGGGGAAGCACTAGAGAAACGACAGTGGCATCTTTAAGCTTGCTGTTCATCCACTTTTACGTCTCGTTCGAAAGAACAGCAAGCTTAACAGCGGTCGACAGGGCTCCCCGCTTGCAGCGGCTCTACACTCACATTTGATCTGGTCAAGGTATTAGGAAAGTGGTGAACATTAGTGAATAGTGAATAACATATCTTTACCAAAGTGCCTTATTTCATGGCGGGACTGACGGAGACCCACTTCGAGACCGCTGCTCGGAATATACTAATATATAGACTTCTTTTATATGCCTTCATTACATTACACGACACAACATTACACGACACATAGACACTTCAAATTACGCATATACACCTTCGTTGCTTTAATTGCCCCCGAGGCTGCATACGGATTTACTTAGACTGATAACCGTCAATTGGCATAATTGTCCATTAGAGTCTTACACGGATAGGAAGACACCGAGTTGGGGAGACTGTGCGCAGACATATTACAACGGAGTCCCTTGATGGAGTCACAGGCTATATCCTGTAAATCCAACATCTTCATATTCGACTGGCATAAGCTGTAACTCGGTCGTATAATGGGAACTGGCCCCGAGTGTTGTTGATTTGGCTCGAATGGCCTAATTCGGAAGTAATCCACAGCGGAGGAATGAAGGACAATGAGGCTTGAACATGATTTTTTGGGTACAAAAGAAGTTCCGCCCGATGCCTACTACGGCATTCAGACGATGCGGGCAGCAGAGAACTTCCCGATTACAGGACAGCGTCTGCATCCTGAGCTGATTAAAGCTATGGCTATGGTCAAAAAAGCAGCGGCAACCGTCAACACGGAGTTGACCCGTCTGCATCATACCAAAGCAGAAGCGATTATTCAGGCTGCGGAGGAGATTATCGCAGGGCAGTGGCATGATCATTTCATTGTAGATCCAATTCAGGGCGGCGCTGGCACGTCCATTAACATGAATACGAATGAGGTTATCGCGAACCGAGGGCTGGAGCTGATGGGCTTGACCAAGGGCGATTACCAGCAACTGAGTCCGAATAACCATGTCAACATGGCACAGTCTACCAATGACTCCTTCCCGACGGCAGTACATCTGGCTGTGCTGACTATGGTGGATAAGCTCTTGGGTACGATGAGTCAGCTTCGCAATGCATTTGAGAAGAAGGCTGAAGAGTTCGATGGTGTCATCAAAATGGGTCGGACCCATCTGCAGGATGCTGTGCCGATCCGATTGGGACAGGAGTTCCAGGCTTATGCACGTGTGCTGGGTCGTGATATCAAGCGGCTGGCGGCGACAAGAGAGCATCTCCTGAGCATTAATATGGGGGCGACAGCCGTCGGTACCGGACTGAATGCAGACCGGCGTTATATTCAGCGTGTAGCAGAGGTGCTTGCTGACCTGTCTGGCTATCCGCTGCACGCAGATGATCATCTCGTGGATGCTACCCAGAACACGGATGCCTACACCGAGGTATCTGCCGCATTGAAGATCTGCATGATGAATATGTCCAAGGTCGCCAATGATATCCGCTTGATGGCCTCAGGGCCGCGGGCGGGCTTCGGAGAATTGATTCTACCAGCTCGTCAGCCGGGCTCCTCGATTATGCCGGGTAAAGTTAACCCGGTAATGTGCGAGGTAATTAATCAGATTGCGTTCCAGGTCATCGGCAATGATAATACGATTTGTCTGGCTTCGGAGGCAGGTCAGCTGGAGCTGAATGTCATGGAGCCGGTGCTCGTCTACAATCTGCTGCAATCCCTGGAGATTATGAACCAGGGCTTCATGGTCTTCCGGATGCACTGTATTGAAGGCATTCAGGCGAATGTGGAGCGCTGCAAATCTTATGTCGATAACAGTGTAGGCATCATTACAGCATTGAATCCGCATCTGGGCTATGAGGTTGTCTCACGCATTGCTCGTGAAGCGATTCAGACAGGCAAATCCGTACGGGAGCTGTGCCTTCTGTATAATGTCTTGACTGAAGAAGAGCTGGATATCATTCTGGATCCTTATCAGATGACGCAGCCAGGTATTGCTGGTGAGGCACTGCTGGAGCGGGAATAAGCTTATTCTGGACGTTCCCTGTGTAAATGGCGGCTACGCGCTTCCTTTACCTGGGGACGTTTTTCATTGTAGATAATAGAATTTAGATGTTTTTTTATCTTCGGCAGAAAGGAACGTGAAATGGACATATTGTATACGCCTGTGGGCTTGGCTGTCCTTATTGGACTGCTCATCATCTCAGGCTTGCTTATCCGATGGATAATACATAGGAGAGCACGTGTACTACGGGAGCTGAACCCACGCAAAATCACCATGAAGGATATCGACCGCATGGAGGATGGCTCTGAATTCGAAGCTTACCTGCATCGTTTGCTGACAGAGCTTGGTTATGATGAGGTGTACAAGACGACTGGCAGCCGTGACTTCGGTGCGGATCTCGTGTTCACAGACCGCCATGGGCTAAGAAATGTAGTACAGGCCAAACGGTATGGGAAGCAAAGCCCAGTAGGTCTTAGTGCTGTTCAAGAGATTTTCACTTCCATTAACTATTACCATGCACAGCGCTCCATCGTGATCACCACTGGACGATACACAGATTCCTGTAGGACCTTGGCTGGTGTGAATGGAGTAACCCTGCTCCATCGTGAGGATCTGGAGGATATGATCTTATTGTTCAAGCAGCGTCGCTATGATGAGGCTATGGATATTCTGGAACGTGAGCCAGAGATAAGTGAGGGAGGCTGGAATGAGAGCAAGCTGCGCAGGAAGAGCAGTAAGCAGGGGTAGACGTACTTTTTCAGCAAAGATTTATTTAGCATTCATTTTTATTTAAGCTTGCTCGCTTATAGTAATAATCAATAACCCCCTAATTGATATACACTTGGCCCTGCTGAACTTCAGCAGGGTATTTTTTTTGCCTATGGGCCAGTATATTTCTTTTTTGAGAGACTGTGAGCTGCTGTTTGTAGCTTGCAGCGAGCCTATGCTCACATTGAATATGGTTAAAGTACTAGGACGGGATGTAGCTATTTTTCAGGGAGCTGGGCGTTTTTATGAAGGACACAACCAGTCATTTATGATAATCTAAGAGATACTATATATACATCGTGGCTAGCTGAGCTGCAGTAGATAGGGGGACATCATGACTGTATACGACCAGCATAACAGGCCTTTACAAGATTTGCGTATTTCGGTCACAGACCGGTGTAACTTTCGCTGCCGTTATTGCATGCCTGAGGAAATATTTAATAAGGATTATGAATTCCTGCCTGCCAAGGATATTTTGTCTGCTTCGGAGCTTGAGCGAATCTCACGCATATTCATAGACTTGGGAGTACGTAAGCTGCGGATTACCGGAGGAGAGCCGTTATTACGCAAGGATCTGACAGAGATCATCCGCCGTCTGGCTGCCCTTGATGCCGAGGATATATCATTGACCACCAACGGCAGTCTGCTGCGCAGTAAGGCAAGTGAGCTGAGAGAGGCTGGTCTGCACCGGATTACAGTAAGTCTGGATGCGCTGGATGACGAGACCTTCCTGAGCATGAATGGCCGCCGAAGCCGCATAGCGCCTGTACTGGAGGGGATTGCTGCTGCTGCTGACGCAGGGTTTGAGGTTAAGGTCAACATGGTTGTGCAGAAGGGTGTGAATGAGCATGCTGTGCTGCCCATGGTTGAATATTTTCGGAATGAGGGCCACATTCTTAGAATGGTTGAGTACATGGATGTGGGGAATACGAACGGCTGGAACCGGGAGCATGTTGTCAGCAAGCAGGAGCTGCTGGAGCGGATCGGAAGCGAGTGGCCGTTGGAGCCCATTGCCCCGAACTATTCTGGCGAGGTAGCCTCTCGTTACAGATTCGTGGATGGACGTGGAGAGATTGGGCTGATCTCCTCCGTCACGGATGCTTTCTGCTCCACCTGCACCCGGGCCCGTCTGTCTGCGAGTGGGATGCTGTATACGTGCCTCTTTGCCGTTAAAGGGCATGATCTGCGCAAGCTACTGCGCTCAGAGGATGATGATGCCATGCTAAGTGAGCAGATTCATGCCATCTGGAGTGGACGCACAGATCAGTACTCGCTTGAACGGGAGCTAGGGCGCACATCTCATGGCAAAGTGGAAATGTCTCATATTGGTGGTTAGCAGGTGTGCCACCTTCCTTCGGGGTCGGGAAGACTTTGAAGGAAGGTGGCTTTTTTGTTTATTCCTAGTCTATCTCCTCCCATTCAAAGCTTTGAGCCAGCACGTCTATATATGAATCATGTGCGCTCAGCACCCAATGTCTGATCTGGGTAGAGCTGAAGCCGTAGACTGCCCCTAGCGGTGAATCAACCACTTCATAGAAGCCTGGATTGGGGCATATACCCGTGCCATTCTACTCCTCCTGTAACGAGCGATCGCCACGGACATATGGCTCAAAATTACTAAAGTCATATCTCTCCCATTCACGAAGCTTGCTATACACACTGAAGAGGAGCACTGGAGCAAAGGTAATCTCGACAAGCGTTCTCCCGGCCTTATTGTACTCTTCATCAGGAATATCCCCATTATATTGAAGCGACAGCTCCGAAATAAGCTTCTCAAAGTGTCGAAAAGGATAAAGCTGTAAATCGATAACCCTCCTTCTAGGTTTGGATGAATGAATTTGTCTGAAATCAGAACTAAATAAAGAAAAATAAAAATAAAAGCAACTATATGTGTGTTATTTTATTGACTGAACAAAAATATAGCAGTAGGATGAAAGTGAAAAAGGTATTGTTTATCTGTATTTATTTTTACTTTTTAAAATATAAGACTTAAGGAGTGGATCAAGATGGGGCAAGTAAGCTATAAGGAAGTAAATGCTGCCGACGTGCCGTTCATTCAGGAAATGGCTGGCATTGCATATGATATGTGGAGTCTGGGCTGGGACGAGCGGAATGGCGGCAATATCAGCTGGCTGCTGGATGAGGAGACGGTAAGCAGCTACTTGGACATTCATCATGTCCTGCGGACAATTGAGCCTGCTTTTCCAGTAGCTGAATTAGCAGGCAAGTATTTTGTGGTGACAGGCTCGGGGAAATACTTCAAGAATATGCTGGCTGCGCCCGAGATGAACTTGGGAGTGCTGCGCGTCTCGTCCGATGGACAGAAGCTGGAGATTCTGTGGGGCTTCGGCAACGGCAGTGTGCCGACGAGTGAGCTTGCTTCGCACTTCATGAGTCACATTGAGCGACTCAAGGTTGATCCTACACACCGGGTCGTGATCCATACGCACGCGACCAATGTCATCGCCATGACGTTCATTCATGACTTGGACGAACGCCTCCTGACCAGAACGCTGTGGGAGATGTGTACCGAATGTGTGGTGGTATTCCCGGACGGAATTGGCGTCATTCCTTGGATGGTACCGGGTTCGAGTGAGATCGGGCGTGCTACGGCAGGCAAAATGAAGGACCATCGTGTGGTCCTATGGCCGCAGCATGGGATCTTCGGCACAGGAAGCTCGATCGATGAAGCCTTTGGACTGATCGAGACCGTAGAGAAGGCAGCTCAGATCTATATGCTGATTGCCCATCACGAGATCAAGCAGAGAATCACGAAGCAAGAGCTCCTGGACCTGGCAAAAGCATTTGGCGTGACACCACGTGCAGGTGTTCTGGACTAATCGTCTACAGAGTCGAATATATGTGGCCTTTCTAAAATAACCTCTGCTCTCGGTTACACTACTGTGGTCAAGCCCCCATTTAATAGACATTGAAAAAAGACCCTAAGCTATAAACTGCT
>RCUF01000355.1_pt1 | contig 16709 bp, 11 predicted proteins | sample 2166311 | NCBI WGS metagenome assembly RCUF01 (sample SAMN09932608, study PRJNA488358) | compost metagenome | feature: garden; material: soil; isolation source: compost soil in 4-hydroxybenzonitrile-enriched culture | place: Germany: Experimental Botanical Garden Goettingen | collected 2016-01-27
CATACAATCCCAGTCACCGGCTGGTGCCAGAAGCTCAACATCTTCTCTTCGTACTGCTGATTTCATTATTGCCCTCCCCATATGCTGAAAACGAATGATCCCCCGAGGAATAATCGTTGTTTTCAGGGCAGCTATGCTGCTTACTTGGTAATCTCATGGATGTTCCATAGACTCATTCCAAAGCTGATCATGTTTAGTCAGGGGAATGGAAGCCTACTAAGAATCATATTTTAAATCCTATCCGTCTCTATCATCTTGTCCGATCATCCACACACTGAACCATCGGTTCCTCGCGTGAACTACATCCAACTCAAAAAATCCGCATCACAAACATCTGCGGCAGAATCATTCTTATCTTGTAACTAATCTAGTGTACCAGACTGCGACCTCAGCTTCTACACTTTCCAAGCGATTCCTTTAAAAAATAATACTAAAAACACCTCCAATCCCGTCAAGCGGTGCTTTGGAGGTGAGTCATCCTATCATTAACTAGGCAAACCTATACTTCGCAAGCATTTCTCCCCAGGGTGATATTCCCTTCTCCCTGAAGCCTGTTTTACTATATAGCTTTCTAGCTAGTTCATTGTCTGGTTTATACCCAATCATGATAACATCCGTCCTATCACTGGCTTTCCTTATTTCGTCGATAACCAGCAACATCGCATTGTAGCCATAACCTTGACCTTGAAATCTTTCGTCAATCATAAATCGGTAAACCCAGTAATTTCCGTCATCCGGGTCTAAACCATACATTGTAAAACCAATTAATTCGTCATCATTATAAATTGCTTTAGATAAAAATCCATCTAAAAACTGACATTCCGCAATCGAAAAAAGGTTGGGTACCATAAATCTTTTTTGCTCAGGTGTCGGTTCAAGTTCGGCACATGCTTCCCAATTATGTTTGTCGACTGCTTTTAGCGTAATCAATTTGGATTCCTCCTATACGGGGAAATCCGTATAGACTTCCCTAGTGCTTACTTCACTCATTATAAGATTGGTGGTATTTGGCGGGCGCCAGTGAAGCGGGCCATTTGAATCCGAAGAAGCGTCAGCGCTCGCCTTTGACCTGGGATTCTTACATATAAATCACTTAAATAATCCAAGAATCCCGGGTCAACAGCGATCGTAGGCTCAAATGGCACGCGTAGCGCTTCCCCCACAACCTCGCTAATCTTTTACCTACACCTTCTACTTCACAAAATTAAACGAATTTAACGTCGAATCCAGTGCGTTAGACTGTACAGCCGTGTTGTTCGCATCATTCAATGTCGTTGTCACAGTATACGTTTTTCCGTCACGTTCCAAAACCAATTGGTGGCCTGTGTAGCCAATGCCTTCCTCTATACGATGGAATGTAAAGGACACTGCCGGAACACCAGCAAACGTTACGTCCTTAACTTCCTCAACTTTGAGGTTTTTGTAGTTCTTTGCTTGCTTATCATAGAAGTCCTTGAGCTGGGATACCGTTAGTTCAAATGATTGGTCGTTGTCGATTTTGATGGAAAAACGCCCTCCGGTAAACTGGTACTCTACATCGCCCAATTCAAATTGATCGCTAATCGCGGTCCAATATCGTGGGATATTCACCGTATATTCATAGGCTTTTGACGTCTTTTTGACCGTTTTCGTTTTGTCCGTCAAATAGTCGTCTTCTTCCAACTGTCCAAAGTTACTTGCTACGGTTTGAAAATCGATTTGAAGCGAGGAGATGAGCGCGTTGAACTGATCATTTCCTTTGCTTACTTTTTCAGGCACTGCGTATTTAGCCAAATAGCGGTACCCATTTTGCTGAATCAGCACATTGTACTCTTTGACCCATCCATCGCCAAAATTATAGCGGTACTCCTGTACTAACCCTTGAACGCCTGCAACCTCCAGCGGATACGTCTTCTGTGCCTCATAAGCCGTAGACACAAATGAATCGCTCAGCCATTTTTGCAGTTGCTGGCCCCAGTTCTCCAACTTTCCATCCGCTGGAGCCGAGGTTATTTTCATGCGGAAGCTCGATCCATCATTACTTTCATATTGCATCCGTTGATCGTCCATTTTCCAGCCTGCGGGTATGCTGAGTGACACACCATAGTCTGGATTTCCGGCCTCGCGTGTGCCTCCTACGACAGTGGACAAGTCTTTAATACTTTTATCCTGCGCATTAAAAGAGGTCTTGAAGGAATTTAACAGTCCCGCATACTGGGCCAGATCTTTATAATTCGTTGCTTTAGCATCGGAAAAATAAACTACATACAATCGCCCGTTATCATAGTACTGACGATTTTCCCACAATACGCCGTCCCCATCCTTCGTAATGACACGAGCATAAGGTACCTTCGCTTTCGGGAAGGATTTTCGATCGATCACAGTTTCTCCAGTTTCCTTGGCTGCCTGCACTAATTGTTGCAACAGATCGTCCGCATTCAGTGGAACCGGCTGTGACGCTGTGTGCACCTCCATATAGTAGGCACTGTTCTCATCCATAAAAGTGGAGATACTCTCATCTCCACCTCCCTGACCGATGACGAGACCTGTTGGATAGTTCATAGACCAGCCATAGTAACTGTTCCCGATCTGCGTCTTGCCCTCATCATTATCAATGTTCGGTGTCTCTTCAGCTACCGTGCCCGCCTCTTCTTGTGCTTCCATCCGAATAATGATTCCGGCCCCGTTCTTCTCCAACTTACCGCCAAGCCCTTCTGCTACTTGACGCAGAGGCACCATGAGAATACCTGATGACATTTCCGGTGGAGCTGGAAGTGTCACCTTGTGACCTCTCACCCAAGCTGTACGGCTACCAATGGTCAGCGATACAACATGAGTTCCGCTAGTGATTTTAACCACATTATCTTCAGCCAATCGAATTTTGCTGTTAAATGCCTTTTTAAACACACCAGCCGGAACCATCAGTGCACCACTTTTGGAATACGGCTTCGTAATATTGGCATTATGACCGTTCACGATGGCTGTATTGCTGCCGCTTTGCAACCGCAATTCCAGCATGGTTTTATCTTGATCTGCTGCAACTGCTGGCAAAGCGGAAAGCAGAAGGGACAATGCGACAGCGCCGACCCCCAGCTTACGCATCATTTTTCTTTGAATATGCTTCACAGTAAATCTCCCTTTAGCTTTATTTTATAGATTCAAGAGCCGTTATTGTTCACTTTCCAGTAGTTGCCCCTTGAGCTGGCTCCGATGTTTCCTTAGGAAGCGCTACGCCGCCATCTTCAGCGGCCTCCGAACCGTTCGAATCTTCACCATCTTCTCCAGACTGAATGGACTCATAGATTTCACCATTATCCTGTGTCAGTACTAGCTTGCGCTTCACAATATCACCGTCCGACTGCATTAGTACACTCACCGTTTGACCTGGTTGATAGTTTTTAAGCAGCTCATTGACATCAATGGCCGAAGCCACACGCTTACCGTTAATGCTATACAGCTCATCGCCTTCCTTGATTTTGGCCTGAATGGCATTGGCTGAGGTAATTTTCGTAACTTTCAGAGGGTCCTCGGTAGGTAATCCAACGATAGCTGACCAGCTCTCTTCCAGACTCAGACCAAGACTGGCGCGCCGAACCTCTCCGTATTTGAAAAATTGGCCGATGACATATTTCACCGTATCCGACGGAATCGAAAAGCCCATATTTTCAATGCCGACCGCCGAGAATTTCATCGTATTGATCCCAATGACCTCACCCTTGAGATTGACCAGCGGACCGCCGCTGTTACCAGGATTGATCGCGGTATCACTTTGGATCAAACGATAAGCAGCGTTGACACCACGGTTCAGCCCGCTAACAACACCTGAGGTTGCCGAATTGCGAAGTGAAAAGGATATAGGCGTACCAATAGCCACTACCTGCTCACCTACCTGTAGACTGTTCGTTGAAGCTGCCAAGGTGGCGGGTTTGAGGCCGCTTGCCTTGATTTTGACTAATGCCAAATCACTGATCGGATCGCTGTAGCTGTCGGTGATTCCGTAAGATTTTCCGTCCGAGGTTACGACCACGGCATCACCTAATCCTTCAATAACATGTGCATTCGTCACAATCCATCCATCGGTACGAATGATAACACCCGTGCCGTGAGCCAGGTTGTATCGATCTCCTCCTGCTACGGTCTCTCCCGTGGCTGAACGGCCTATGATACCGACCACAGAAGGAGATACATTTTTAACCACCTGCGGCACACGATCGACCGATAACGTATATGTACCATTTGCGCTGTTATATGCGCCGCTGGTTCCTAATGCTTTATTCATATCGCTTACGTTAACATAGACCCCACCATTAATGATTTTGGCCTTTAACGCATTCCCACTGCTGGCTGCACCTGCCGTTCCAGAAACACATAGAGCGCTGCCCAAAGCCAGAACAACTGCCCTTTTCCCCATCTTACGCATATACTCACCATTTCCTCTCTTACATGACCCTGTTCTATCAGTTAGTCCAAATCTACCATAGAGGGGACACGTATACAATCGCTTTAAGCCCTATCTTTTTCTAAAAGGCGCCGTTTGCTACATCCCTGTCCTCTCATGCTAGTTATATTATAAATTTTCCAAATCCTTATATCAAAAAAATAAGCAAAAACGATAAATAATCGTTATACCGTTTAGGCCATTCCTTCGTTTACGGGCATAACCAACTATGATACCATCACATTATATCTTAGTTTTATTGTCGGAAATAAAGAATAAAATCATGAGTCCTCTATCCAAAACACTAAAGTATAAATAAGCACCCACAGGAGGTTAAAAGAATGGCCTACGAACCAATCTGGAACGCTCATCCCGATAAGCTTAACAAATTCGAGTTAGTCAAGCTGGAAAAGGACGGTCTCGACGTTATCCGTACCATTATCGAAAACTATGCCAACGAAGGCTATGACTCGATCTCTGCGGACGATATGGACCGTTTCAAATGGGCTGGGGTATATCAGCAAAAGCCCAAGGATGGTCATTTCATGATGCGGGTCCGTATCAACACAGGGATCATGACTTCAGCACAGGCACATGCATTGGCGGACATATCCGCGCTATATGGACGCGGTCTTGTGGATGTCACCACTCGCCAGGCGATTCAATTTCACTGGCTGACAGTCGAAAGCTTACCCGATATTTTCGAAAGACTGGAAAAAGTCAATTTGTATTCCTTTGAAGCCTGTGGAGACTGCCCGCGTACCATTGTTGGTAATCCGCTGGCTGGCATCGATCCCAATGAATTGGTGGATACCCAGGAGATTGTAGATGAAGTAAACCGCTTTTTCTTATTGAATCGAGACTTTTCCAACCTGCCGCGCAAGTACAAAATGTCTATCTCCGGTAATACGTATAACAATGCACAGGCTGAAATTAACGACCTGTCCTTCACTCCGGCCACCAAGATCCTCGACGGAAAAGAAGTGATCGGCTTCCATGTGATGGTTGGTGGAGGTTTGTCCGCCAAGCCTCATATGGCACAGTCTCTGGATTTGTTTGTTCGTCCTGAGGAAGTACTGAAGGTTGCTATTGCTGTCACCACCATTTTCCGTGATTACGGCTATCGGGAAAAGCGGCACCATGCCCGCTTGAAATTCCTGGTTGCCGATTGGGGCCCAGACAAATTTCTGGCTAAGCTCACCGAGTACATCGGTGAAATGCCCGGACGAGGCGAGGACAAAACGATTGGCTGGCAAGCCGCCTATTTTGACGGTGTGCATCCTCAAGCTCAAAAAGGTCTGAACTATGTCGGTCTGAACGTGCCTGTCGGTCGCCTTAGTGCTGATGAGTTGCACGAACTGGCCGACCTGGCTGACCGCTATGGCGATGGTCAGATTCGTACCACGATGTCGCAAAATATTTTGCTGAGCGGCGTGCCGGATGAGCAAGTGGATGAACTACTGGAAGCCCCCGTGCTGCAACGCCTGACACCACAGCCCAAGCATTTTATGAGTCGTACGGTATCGTGCACAGGAAATGAGTTTTGCAATCTGGCGATAGTGGAAACCAAAAAACGGGCGGTTGACGTTGCCGAGTATTTGGATCAGCACGTACAATTGGATGAAAAGGTGCGCATTCATTTTATCGGTTGCCCGAATTCCTGCGGTCAAAAGCATATTGCGGACATTGGTCTGCAAGGCTCGCTTATTAAGACACCGGAAGGCTTGGTCGACGCGTTCGATATCGCTGTCGGCGGAGCGCTTGGAGCAGGCGCCCAGTTTAACAAGGCGCTCAAAGGTCGCGTACGCGGCGATCAGGTTGGACCTGTACTGGCAGAGCTCATTCTGTTCTACAAAGAAAACAGGAGCGCTGGCGAAAGCTTTTACGCATATGTACAGCGTGTAGGTATTCCGACTTTCCAGGAAAAGCTGTCTGCCATTTTACAATCCAGCCACGTTGCATCCTAAATATAGAGTCTATTAACAGCCTGTTTGTATTACATATACAAGCAGGCTGTTTCTTATCGTCATACAACCTCGCAATATCGTTTCCCTCAATTTCACAAAAAAAAAGACACCGGATTACTCCGGTATCAATATTTTCGCAAAATCCAGTACTGTTGGCTTATGAGCTCCTGTTGTAGATGTCACCACCACGTAGCCTGAAGGTATCTTGTATATCAATCCCGTATCGTATCGGATGCCGAAGGAATTATCCTCCTTATAATGAGTCCTCGTTTCCCACACCTTCGTACCGTTTCCTTTCAGGCCTGTAATGGTGATGCCATGCATCTTCGTGGTTTTACCCAGTGGATCATATTGATCACTGAACTGGACATACAACTGCTCCTCAGGCAGATACACCCGGTCAGCCGCATAGTCCTCTGTATTACTAAATAATTGTAGACCATTACTAAGCACCTGTGTACGCTTGCTGTCTCCTTTAAGCCCTGTTACAGCAATATGACCGCTCGGCAACTCACGTACTGCGGCAATTTCTTTACCTGATCCTAAGTCCAGATGGATGTCACGAATATCGCGACCATATACATCTGCTTGTACCCCAACAGGACCATCTGAGCTGTTCAAAAGCGCATAATATCCATTGTGACTGCCGACCAGCCAACCCGAGGTCACTCCGGCCGTCGTTCGATTCCATTGTAGATCGCCAGTTTCAGTGTATTTGAGTACAGTGAAGGACTGCTCAGCAAGGTTTAGATAGGAGACCAGGAAACTGCCATCCTCCAGTGTCTCCAAACCAACCTGAGAATCCTGCCCATGAGATATCAAGCCATCTGTGGGTAATGTTTTGGACCACAAGGTGTTTCCATCCTCGTCCAATCGGGAAGCCTGCAAATCTCGTATTCCGTTCGGTTTTGTATAATCAATCAGAAACAGCAAGCCCCTATCCGGCGTCTCCCGCTGGACTCCCCTGCTGCTTGTCCCGGGTTGTACGTTCAGGTCCTGCTGATGTTTCCATACAGCCTCCACAGAACTGTCCAGCTTGCCATATGTGACGTGTACTACACTTGCTTCTGTATCGTCCTCGACGTTCAGCATTAAAAACCCACCATTCGCTGCGGGTTGAATGTAATCATGAGCGTTTTCTAAATCCTTAATACTGCCAATTGCTGCACTTGTTTCGATTTCGGCTTGTTTGGGCGCAAACGCTTCAGACACCTCGGAGGCATAGGACGGTGCAGCACTATAACCCATCAAACATGCCGCCAAAGCAGCTCCTGCTGCCCATGAATATACACGTGTACGTAAAACTCTACTTTGCTTAATCTTCAAGCGTTCCAGCTCCCTTCATGACTTCCTCAATGATGTTGTATGAACCTTAGATGTGATAAAACTACAGACGGTTTCGCTTCAACTTGTAATGGTTGTCACGCGGGCAAGGAACTCCGTATGATGCTAAGTAATCATAAATTATATATTTACCTCTTCAAGCCCGAGCCTAAACATCCAAAACTCCAAAATTTAGAGACTACTCAGAGACTTTCTGTCGATGAATATACGTATAGATTTATTATTCCAGCGCTTGGTAAACTATGTGTCACATGCTTTAACGCAGGAATTTGATAAAAGTTTTCTTTTTTTACAAAAAAAATAAAACCCTGCAAGACGAAGGCATCAATACACTAGTTCGTATTCTGCCTTCCTGCCTGTGCAGGGTTTTTAAATCATACGTTAAATGGTATTTATAGATCGACTGCCTGAAGCGATTGACTACGCTGGGTATCCCGTTCAAGGATCGGCTTTAAGTATCGACCTGTATAGGATTCTTCGACTCTCACGAGTTGCTCCGGTGTCCCGGTAGCCAAGATCGTTCCACCGCCGCTTCCGCCTTCCGGTCCCAAATCAATCAGATAATCGGCTGTTTTAATCACATCCAGATTATGCTCAATAACCAGCACCGTCTCTCCTGAATCAACCAAACGATGCAGCACCGTCAATAATCGGTCAATATCGTGAACATGCAGACCGGTTGTCGGCTCGTCCAAAATATAAATGGTTTTGCCTGTGCTACGACGATACAATTCAGAGGCCAGCTTCACGCGCTGTGCTTCACCGCCAGACAAGGTAGTCGCAGGCTGACCCAGCTTGATATACCCCAAACCTACATCCATCAGCGTCTGGATCTTGCGATGAATCTTCGGAATATTTTCAAAAAACTCCGTTGCATCCTCAACCGTCATCTCCAGCACATCGGCAATACTTTTGCCTTTGTATTTAACCTCAAGGGTCTCCCGGTTATAACGCTTGCCTTTGCACACTTCGCATGGAACATACACATCCGGCAGAAAATGCATCTCAATCTTGATGATACCGTCGCCTCTACAAGCTTCACAACGGCCTCCCTTAACGTTAAAGCTAAAGCGGCCTTTCTTGTAGCCTCGTACTTTGGCCTCGTTCGTCTGCGAGAATAAATCACGGATATCATCAAATACACCAGTATACGTTGCAGGATTGGAACGCGGTGTACGGCCAATTGGCGATTGATCGATCTCAACAACCTTTTCGATATGTTCTAGCCCGCGAATTTCTTTATGCTGCCCTGGACGTACTCTCGCCCGGTTCAGATCACGCGCCAATGTTTTGTACAAAATTTCGTTGACCAGTGTCGATTTTCCAGAGCCGGATACACCAGTAACAGCTGAGAAAACACCCAGCGGAATTTTGACATTCACATTTTTGAGATTGTTCTCCTTGGCTCCGCGAATCTCCAGCCACTTATCAGCAGGCTTGCGCCGCTCGGTATTGACCGGAATGAACTTGCGTCCGCTCAAATACTGCCCGGTTAAGGAATTCGGGTCTTCCATAACTTCCTGCGGAGTCCCCTGCGACATGATCATCCCACCATGGATTCCAGCTCCTGGCCCAATATCAATGATATAGTCCGCCGCCATCATCGTATCTTCGTCATGCTCCACCACAATCAACGTATTGCCGAGGTTCCGCATATGCTCCAAAGCACTTATCAGACGGTCATTATCTCGCTGATGCAGCCCGATACTAGGCTCGTCCAAAATATAAAGCACACCCATCAGACTGGACCCGATCTGTGTCGCCAGCCGGATACGCTGTGCTTCACCGCCTGACAACGTGCCTGCCGCACGGCTTAAAGTCAGGTATTCCAGACCAACGTTAACGAGGAATCCCAGACGGCTGTTAATTTCTTTTAAAATGAGATTGGCAATCGACTTCTCCTTCTCACTCAGCTCCAGTGTATGGAAAAAGTTTGAAGCTTCACCGATAGACAAAGCTGTCACAAAAGCTATATTACGCTCTTGAATGGTTACCGACAGACTTTCTTTTTTCAGTCGGTGTCCCTTACAGGTGTTACATGGCTTTGCACTCATAAAGCCTTCAATAAATTCACGTATACCTTCAGAAGCCGTATCACGATAACGACGCTCTAGATTGGGGATAATCCCCTCAAAGGTCACATAGGCTTCCTTACGTTGACCAAAATCATTCTCATAGCGGAAACGGATCTTCTGCTCACCCGTTCCATGTAAAATGAGGTTCATTTGTTCTGTCGTCAATTGACTAACAGGAATGTCCTGCGGAATACCGTAGTGCTCGCATACTGACTGTAAAAATTGAGGATAATAAGTGGAAGTTCCACCACTCCAAGCCTGGAACGCCCCATCCTCCACACTTTTTTCAGGATCGGGAATGAGCAGATCAGGGTCAACTACCATTTTAACTCCTAACCCATCACAATCTGGACAAGCGCCAAACGGACTATTAAAGGAAAACATTCTTGGAGACAGTTCATCTATGCTGAATCCACAAATAGGACATGCAAAGTTGGAGCTGAAACGCAACTCCTCTTGCCCCATAATGTCTACAAGCAACTGCCCACCTGAAAGATTCAGTGCCGTCTCAATAGAGTCAGACAGACGCGCACGCACATCTTCCTTGACAACGATGCGGTCTACGACCACTTCAATCGAGTGCTTCTTATTCTTTTCCAGCTCAATCTTCTCAGACAATTCACGTAGTTCTCCATTCACACGTACCCGTACAAAGCCCTGCTTGGCTATATCCGTAAACAGTGTTTTATGTTCACCTTTGCGGCCGGATACCAATGGAGCCAGAATCTGAAGTCTTGTCTTTTCAGGATACTGCAAAATGCGGTCTACCATCTGTTCAACGGTCTGTGAAGTAATTTCAATGCCATGTTCAGGACAATGAGGATGACCCACCCGAGCAAACAGTAACCGCAGGTAGTCATAGATTTCGGTAACCGTTCCGACAGTAGAACGCGGATTCCGACTTGTTGTTTTCTGGTCAATGGAAATGGCAGGAGACAGACCGTCAATCGAATCAACGTCTGGTTTCTCCATTTGCCCGAGGAATTGACGGGCATACGCAGATAAAGATTCCACATACCGCCGTTGCCCTTCCGCATAGATCGTATCGAAAGCCAGCGACGATTTACCTGAGCCGCTAAGCCCTGTCAGGACGACGAACTTGTCCCGTGGAATTGTCACGTCAATATTTTTGAGATTATGCGCGCGTGCGCCTTTGATGATGATGCTTTCATTCGCCAAATGTTTCATCTCCTTAGCCGTAGTTCACGTCATGCTATATCGCATTGGATTATCCCATGGAAGTGATATATCGCAAAGAGAACGACCACATAGGCCGCCCTCACTATTTTTAAAAGCAAAGCAATCAAACATTTTATTTTCATATGTTTTGCTTCTAGCTTATTCTCAATGTTTAATCAGCTCGCAACTCCAGCAAAGCATCACGCAGCTCGGCTGCCCGCTCGAACTGTAGGTTCTTGGCGGCGTCTTTCATCTCTGCTTCCAGACGCTGAATGAGTGATTGACGCTCCTTCTTGGAAAGTTTACCCGTCTCATTAGGAAGGTAATCATTCTTAGACTCTGCCACCTTGGTTGCTTCAATAACATCACGAATCTTTTTACGGATGGTTTGCGGGGTAATCCCATGTTCTTCATTATACTGAATTTGGATCGCACGACGACGTTCCGTTTCCTTTATCGCTTTATCCATAGAATCGGTAATCTTATCGCCGTACATAATAACACGACCGTCACTGTTCCGTGCTGCCCGTCCGATCGTCTGAATCAGAGAGCGCTCAGAACGCAGAAAGCCTTCTTTGTCCGCATCCAAAATTGCAACCAGCGATACTTCCGGCAAATCAAGACCTTCCCGCAACAGGTTGATCCCGATTAGCACGTCGAAGGTCCCTAGACGAAGATCCCGCAAAATAGCCATCCGCTCCAACGTCTTAATCTCGGAGTGCATATACCGAACCTTGATGCCTACTTCTTTTAAATAGTCAGTCAAATCTTCAGACATCTTCTTCGTAAGTGTAGTCACCAGCACCCGTTCTTCACGTTCTATGCGAAGCCGTATTTCACTAATGAGATCATCAATCTGCCCCTTGCTCGGACGCACCTCAATAATCGGATCAAGAAGCCCGGTAGGACGAATAATCTGCTGTACCATCGTTTCGCATTTCTCCATCTCATAAGGTCCTGGAGTAGCCGATACATAGATGATCTGACTTACCTTGTCCTCGAACTCTTCAAACTTCAACGGGCGATTATCCAATGCGGATGGTAGACGGAAACCATGTTCTACCAGTACATTCTTACGTGCTTGGTCACCGTTATACATGGCACGAATCTGCGGCAACGTAACATGGGACTCGTCAATAACGATCAGCATATCATCCGGGAAATAATCCATCAGCGTATATGGTGTCGCTCCTCGCTCGCGGAATGTCAGTGGACCTGAATAATTCTCGACGCCGGAACAAAAACCAACCTCTTTCATCATCTCGATATCATAGCGGGTACGTTGTTCCAAACGTTGCGCCTCTAACAGCTTTCCTTGCTCCTTCAACTCCGCTAACCGCTCTTCAAGCTCACGTTCAATGTTGACCAATGCTACCTTCATCGTATCCTCATGAGTAACGAAGTGAGATGCCGGGAAAATGGCAATATGATCACGTTCACCGATCAATTCACCCGTAAGCACATTAATCTCGGTAATTCGTTCAATTTCATCCCCGAACAATTCTACACGTATAGCGTGTTCCCCATGGGAAGCCGGGAATATCTCCACAACATCCCCCCGTACACGGAAAGTACCCCGCACGAAGTTGATATCGTTCCGCTGATATTGAATATCGACCAAGCGGGACAAAATCTGATTGCGGGGTTTCTCCATGCCGACTCTAAGCGAAAGCAGCAGGCTTGAATATTCTTTCGGTGAACCCAAACCATAAATGCAGGAGACACTCGCTACAATAATAACGTCACGACGCTCAAACAGAGAGCTTGTCGCTGAGTGGCGAAGTTTATCAATCTCCTCATTAATACTGGAATCCTTCTCAATATACGTATCGGAAGACGGGATGTATGCTTCCGGTTGATAGTAATCATAGTAGCTGACAAAATAATCGACTGAGTTGTTCGGAAAGAACTCTTTAAACTCACTCGCCAGTTGAGCAGCCAAAGTCTTATTATGTGCAATAACCAGCGTAGGCCGATTCAACTTGGCAATGGTCTGTGCGATGGTAAACGTCTTACCTGTTCCCGTAGCACCCAAGAGCGTTTGATGCTTCTTTCCTTCTGCAATTCCCTCTACCAATTCAAAAATGGCCTGAGGCTGATCGCCTTGAGGTTGGAATTCCGACTGAATTTCAAAAGTCTTATCGCTAACAACGATATCACTCATTGCCCTGCATCACCCTTATCGTCTAAAATGGAAACATCATGATTTTACACCAGTCGAGCTTTAACGTCTTTACCTGTAACTCTATGTCGATATTTCCCGAGCAATGATACTTGGGAAATATGGTTGGATAAGAATGTTTGTTCCCGTATTATACCTCTTTCTTACCGTGGATGCAAACGATAAGTCTTGAATAGGAGTGAATTAAATTTTGGATATCACCATCGTATTGGGCATCATCGCCGGAATCATAGCATTAATCGGTGGCTTCTTATGGGAAGGCGGCGAATTTACAGGGCTGCTTCAAGGTACATCGGCTCTCATTGTATTTGGGGGAACTTTCGCCGCAGTTGTGATCAGCTACCCAGCTTCCAAGCTGAAGACAATCCCCACCGCCCTACGAATGGCATTTAGCCGTGAGGACAATCCTACGAAGCAATATATAGAAGATTTGGTTTCCATGGCTGCCACCTCACGCCGATCCGGTGTGCTTGCGCTAGAGCGTACTTCATCAGAGCATCCGAATGCATTTTTGCGTGAAGGTCTTCAGTTGGTCATCGACGGCACCGAGCAGGAGCAGATCAAACAGATTTTAGAGCTTGAGTTAGATGCCATTGAACACAAACATGAAGGATACGCCAAAATATTCGAATCCGCAGGCGGTTATGCCCCTACGATGGGGATTATCGGTACTGTCATGGGCCTGATCCATGTACTGGGCAGCCTGACCGAGCCTACTGCGCTTGGTCCGTCCATTGCTGTTGCTTTTATCGCAACACTATATGGCGTTGCTAGCGCCAATCTGATCTTCCTGCCCATCGCATCCAAAATAAGAGCTGCCAGTGAGAGTGAAATTATCACTATGGATTTGCTGCTGCAAGGTATTCTGGCTATCCAAAACGGAGAGAATCCAAAGCTTGTACGCAAAAAGTTGGAGTTCTTTATCCGCTCAGAGCAAAATATAGATCACAAACCGTCTCGTCGCTCACGCACAGAGGACGCTTCTCCAAAGGAGGACTTCCATGAGAGCGCGCGGTAAGCGCCGTGGGGGTCAAGGAGGCGGCGGAGACCATCGTGACCGCTGGATGATTACCTATGCCGATCTGATCACCCTGCTGCTCATATTTTTCGTTGTGATGTATGCCATGAGTAGTCTGGATGCTAAAAAATACGATGTCGTTGTTCAATCCCTCCAGGATACGTTCCACAAGGGAGATTCTATTTTGGAGCAAGGCTCGGGCATTACAGGTACTGCCGATCGTTACACCAGCAAGAATCCACCCACGACCAAGCAACCAGCAGCCAATAAAAAGGAAGCTGGATCGACAAAGCTCACCGAACGTGAACAAGCATTCCGCACGCAGGAAAAAGAGCTGCAAAATCTAATGGGTGTCATTCAAGAATATATTACAGACAACAAACTGGAAAACCAGATTTTCGTGTCAGATCAGCCGCGTGGTATTGTCATTACACTGAATGACCGCTTTTTATTCGATCAAGGTAGAGCTGCACTCAAGCAAGGCTCTGCAAACACGCTATCTAAGTTGGCCAGTCTGTTTCGAGATTTGAAAACACCGATTAGCATTGAGGGCCATACGGACAACATTCCGTTCACTCGCTCCTCGAACTCATCGACGTATAAGGACAACTGGGAGCTTTCCGGCGCACGGGCACTATCTGTACTCCGATTCTTTCTCGACAGAGAGCAACTTTCACCCTCAGGATTTCAGTATGCGGGGTATGCAGATACCCGGCCGGTTGGTGACAATAGCACCGAAGCTGGACGACAAAAAAACCGCCGTGTCGAAATCACCGTATTACGCCAGCTTCAACAGTAAAACCCAAAAACCTCCTGAGTCACGCAGTAACGTGAATCGGGAGGTTTTTTTGATGCCTATCTACATTAATACATGGCTTCCGCTCTGATGTAGACGCAGAACAATAAACCGTACGAACAACGTGTATAAGAGCGGCGTACGAGATGCAATAGAGATTATTTTGTTTATTCTATATCCCACTATGTATTAGAAGCCCTGTTGAAGTTAGGTTTATCTTGTCATGATACTTGGAGATTAATAAGATAGGACAAGCTCGTGTTGCTTCTCTTGTATTTGTGAACTTTGGGGTATGCTCTGTTGTTTGCGATAGCTATATTTCCAGTCACTGTATTTATTAAGGAGTCGATCCAACTCCATGGACTTGATTAACACCCGTCGATCCTTCAATCCCACCTCATTCGCCAAATCATTTAGTTCCTTCCGCTTTTCTTCGATGCATTCCTCCAATTGTTTCCATTTCACATCAATAAACCTCCTGTTCGGTGTGGTATTTACATTAGTTTACAAGCTGATACCTTCCCTACAGGTTAAAAATATAATAAAACCCAATTCATCCCTTTAACGGGATGAATCAAAAAACCAGCCTTAACGAGGCTGGTTTCTTGATTCATATCTATTTACTTGGAAAACTCCCTTGGAACTCATCTGGAAGTGAACAGCACTATTGGATTTCACCCACCTCTACCATGACTAGAAACTGAAATATGAGAATTATTACTAACTATAATATCATGGAAAGAAGACAGAACCCCGATATTACTAACTACTATTAGAGAAAGCAAAAGTGAAAGTAAAACCTTCCTCATCTTTGCACACCTCCTTAATAATAGATTTATAAATCTCAATTTGTCCTTTGTCACATAAAGCTCTATTATTTTCGAATAAAACCATACTTTGGGCGAAACTCTCTACATTTTTAAGAAAGAATGATATCTGTATACATTGTAAATTAGCATTTATTGCATCCTTGTATCTCTTATTTCGTCTATAATAAATGGCTAATTGAAAATTAAAATTATAATAATCATCCATAATTATTACATCCTGAGTATTTCTAAAAATATCAATATATTGGATAAATCGATCCAATATACTGTCAACTGAGAAGAAATTTCTATTAGCCGATTCTAAAATATTCACAAGACCTGGTAATATCTCATCATTATTGTTCTCTAATAAGTTTACATATTGAGGGAGCACAGACGTATCTCCTAATAGTAAATCAAGTGTATAAGAGTTCCCCATAGACCATACCTTAAACTTTTCCACTTCTCTTTTCCCAACGGTGTTTAAACCCTCAAACCAACTTAGATCGGCATACTCAGCAACAATTTTTTTTGCATTCTCATAGTCACCAATTTTTTGTAAGGCATAAGCTTTCATAAGTAATCCTTGCCCATAATATACTACTAAATGTCGTTCGGTCTTTATCGGTACATAATTCCTGTTTTTCCGAGCCCTTCTTTTTTTTTCTTCTTCATATATAATTTTAGATTGTTCCCAAAGCTCATCGCTGTGTGTAATTGTTTCTTGCCATTTATGTAGTGAAGAATATATATTTGTTAGTTGCAACAATCCGTCTAATTGATGGCACTCTGGCAACCGAAAACGAAAAGGTTCAAATCGTATAGCCGCCTTTAAATTTAATTCAGTATTCTCTCCAATTTTTGCACGAAACAATTTATAATGGCTTATCGCCAATCTCTCAGAATGCTGATACTTTTCATT
>RCUF01000356.1_pt1 | contig 16704 bp, 13 predicted proteins | sample 2166311 | NCBI WGS metagenome assembly RCUF01 (sample SAMN09932608, study PRJNA488358) | compost metagenome | feature: garden; material: soil; isolation source: compost soil in 4-hydroxybenzonitrile-enriched culture | place: Germany: Experimental Botanical Garden Goettingen | collected 2016-01-27
TCCTCAAAAAATTTACGTACTTCCGGTCCAGTCATTCGCTTTGCCAGCTTTTGAATAGCATCGGAATCTGCATTATCCTTACGCGCTACCAGATTAATGGCAAAGTGCGTATCGTCTTTTTCGGTAATCAGCGCGTCCTTCTTCGGTGTCAGACCGAGCGGCTTGGCATATGCGGGATACATGGCAGCCATGTCCACATCATCCAGTGACCGCGCCAGCATCAACAAATCCACTTCTTTAAACACAAATTTTTTCTTATTTTCAATAATATCAGCCTGTGTAGCATTATAGCCTACGCCTTCTTTAAGCTTGATCAAACCGTTTTGCTCCATCATTACTAAAGAACGTCCAGTATTGGCCGGGTCATTGGCAATGGCAATAGTCGCACCTTCCGGCAGGTCTTTAACGTTCTTGTATTTTTTGGAGTACGCGCCGTAAATGGCGTTGTAAATAGGTTTTATCGCCACCAAATCAGACTTGTTGCTTTCATTATATTGTTGCATAAAAGGAGCATGCTGAAAGAAGTTAGCATCTACTTCCCGGCTTGCCAATGCGTTGTTCGGTTGGATATTGTCTGAAAGCACGACGATTTCCAGATTGACTCCGTCCTGTTTAAGCAGCGGCTTCACGATATCCAGCACATCTGTCATCGGTGGGATTAGCGTTGCTACTTTCAAGGTCACTTCTTTTTGGGAATTTGCTTCTTTAGACTGTGTTTCTGGAGCAGCCTGCTTTTGACCACCGCATCCAGCAACCAGTAGCATAACGACAGCAAATAGTGTAAGTAATTTCAAGTTCGTTTTCATGTTGTTTTTCCGACTCATTTGATGAGGAACCTCCAAGTAAATTGTGATTAGGAAGATAAAAAATGAGTTACAGTGGGAGCCGCAGCCGCTTCACGTGCAGATTGTTCTTCTGATCGCTGTTGAAATGGGATTCTCTCTGATTTGTAACACAATTTATAGGTTAGAATCCCATTTCAAAGGCGAACACTGACGCTTCTCCAGAACAATTCTGCCCGCTCCGCTTTTGAGGTACTGTAAAGTCATTTTTATTTCCCATAGTGAGTTGTGCAATTGTTAATGAAGAGATTCATTAACCTCTTACCGCTTGTCGATCCGGCGGGATATGGTGCTTCCGGTGAACTGGATCGTTTGTACAAAAATAATCATGACAACGATGGTGAACGCCATCAAGCCTGTTTCAAAACGCTGGTAACCGTAGCGGATGGCAAAATCGCCTACCCCGCCGCCGCCCACAATGCCCATCACCGTGGAGTAGGAGATGAAGCTAATGGTGGACGTGGTCAAACCCAGTACAAGCCCGGAACGAGCCTCCACGTACAGAAATTTAAAAATAAGCTGGAGGGTGGATGCCCCCATAGAAGTAGCGGCTTCAATTACACCTTTGGGCACCTCGAGCAATGATTGCTCCACCAGCCTCGAATAATAGGCGATGGCCACCACTGACAAGGGAACCGTTGCAGCCATCGTGCCCAGCGCCGTCCCTACGACCAGACGTGTAAATGGAATCATAAACACGACGAGCAGCAAAAATGGGAATGAGCGGATAACATTGACCACACTGTTCAATAGGGTGAACAGCAGTCGATTTTCATATTTTTGCCCTTTACCACACAAATACAAAATCGTTCCTGCCGGAAGCCCTAACAGTACAGCTGCTGCGATAGAAATCCCCACCATGATAAACGTCTCTCCGATGGCTTTCCATATCTCAGACTGATATTGCGCAATGATGCTCAGCATTTCATTCATCAGCTTCACCTGCTCCCGCTGTTGAACCTACCGCGGTGTCAGCTACACGCTGCGTTGAAAGTAGCTGCCCATCTCGCATTTCTGATACACGGGTACAAATATTGCGTACCACGTCCATATCGTGCGTTACGATTACAATAGTAACTCCCAGTTCACGGTTGATCTCCCGTAACACGCCCAAAATATCCGCGGTCGTCTGCGGATCAAGCGCCGAGGTTGGCTCATCACACAGCAGCACCGCAGGTCGATTCGCCAGCGCTCTGGCTATCGCCACACGTTGCTTTTGGCCTCCGCTCAGTTGTGCCGGATACTGTTCTGCTTTATCAGCTAAACCGACGAATTGCAGGCATTCGCGCACACGTTCCGCTCTCTCTTTTTTCGCGACACCTGCCAGCTCTAACGGCATTGCCACATTTCCACTGACCGTCCGATTGTGAACAAGATGATAATGCTGAAAAATCATCCCTATGGATCGCCGCGCTTCTCGGAGACGTTTTTCCGGCATGCGAGTCAGCTCTTCCCCGTTTACAACCACGTTTCCCTCATCCGGCCTTTCCAATACATTCATCAACCGGAGCAACGTAGACTTGCCGGCACCGCTGGCACCTATGATACCGTGAATTTCCCCCTCCTCCACTTGAAGGGACACGGATTGAACCGCATGAAATTGGCCGCTTGAGGTGGTATAATGCTTGCTTACCTGATGCAGCGTAATCATGAAACTTGGCCTCCTGATGATCCATTTCTGCGGGAAAATGTAATAAGCCCGCCAGCCCGGGCGGGTCTGTACGAGCCGTCAATTCCCATTGCATTAATATACCACAGAGCAGAAAACGGGCAAAGCATTTTGACAACAATTAACGTACATCCCATACCCCTACATAAGGATAGCGGATACCGAGTCCCCAAGCCAGCGTAAGCATCACCACAAAATAGAAAACAAATAAAATATCTACAGCCGAATAGCCAATCGCATAATAATACGTGCGCTTGGTTTCATTAGCAAAACCCTTGGCTTCCATAGCAATAGCAATGCGCTGCGCACGCCGGATACTTTGAGCGAGCAGCGGAATCGCATATCTGCGGAGTGTGGCATACATATTCCATTTGGACACATGCTGATGTAAGCCTCGAATGCGGTGTGCTTGTCTCAATGCCTGGAATTCCTCCACCATCATGGGCATTAACCGCATGGCTGCCAAGAAGCTGTACGCATACTTCGGAGGGAGCCTCCATTGCTGCATCAGTGAATAAAAAAGGTCCACCGGACGAGTCGTTAAACCAAACAGCAACCCTACCGCAGCCATACTCAGCGCACGAAAGCCCAGATGCATGCCTCGGTAAAAGCTTTCCTGCGTCACATGGATCAAGCCCCATGACCACCAGGTCGTCACCCCTTTGCCGAACATCATCATGCCCGTTGAAGTTGAAATAAACACCAATATAAAGGGAGACCCGTATAGCAGCAGCCTCTTCCATGGATGGCCTGACCAGACAAGCAGCAACAGCATAGCACACGCAACATTAAACATGACATTCGGATCATGAATGACTATAACGACCACAAACAGTATGGAAAACATAACGAGCTTTAAGCCCGGATTCACGCGATGCAGCCATGTTTTATGATGGGGAAAGGACAGGTTCATACTGTAGTTCCCCTTTCTGAATCCGCCATATATCGGTACAATATCGACGGACAATTTCCGGGTCATGCGTGACCATCACAATGGCCGTGCCTGCTGCTCTCAGCTGCTCCAACATATCCAGCATGACAAAGGTATTACGCGCATCCTGACCAAAAGTCGGCTCATCCAGCAGCAGCACTTCCGGCTCACGGATCATGGCCGTAGCAATACTCAACCGTCTTTTTTGGCCTAATGAAAGCTGATACGGATGACGCTCGTCCAGCCGCTCCAATCCGAACTGTACGAGCATCCGATCCACCCGCTCCCGGCACTGTTCAGCACTAAACAAGCTCTTCGGTAACGAATACTCTAGTTCCTTTCGTACGGTATGCGCTACGAATTGCAGCTCGGGATTTTGAAATGCGAACCCGATACGCTCTGCCAGTTGTTCCGTACTGCCTGCCTCAATTCCGCGCACGCTATAACGTCCCTGTGTGCGAAGTAAACGCATCATGGAGAGCAGCAGCGAGCTTTTGCCAGCCCCGTTTTCACCGACCACGCCAATCCAGTCGCCAGGCTTCACCTGCGCATGCTCCACATAAATCACTGAACTTAAACCGCGGAGGCCGCTAAAATGTTCCAGCTCCAGCAAATCAATCCCCGTACCATTCTGCTGTGTCACTGATTCACTCCAACGCGGCGAAGACGATTCATTCCATACTCCCGGGTACCACACGCCATACTCGGACAATGCCTGCCGATGCACATGAAATACTTCTTCTGCCCTTCCATCCGCAATGATCTCCCCTTGAGCAGAAAGCACCACAATCCGATCCACATCGTGGACGATTTCATTAATTTTATGCTCTACGATCACCAGCGTTTGGTCTACCGAAATGTTGCGAATGGTGTCCCAAACCTGTGTGGTGCCTTCCTCGTCCAACAAAGCCGTGGGCTCATCCAGAAAAAGCACTTCTGGCTCCATAGCCAGCACAGACGCAATCGCCAGACGCTGCTTCATTCCCTGTGACATGTTGCCAATGGGCATGTGTATATCATCCGTCGATAGACCAACCTGTATCAGCAGCTCGCGAATACGGGATTGCATCTGTTCCCGGGGAATCTGATTATTTTCCAACACAAAAGCCAGTTCCTCGTCTGCATATGACATACAGAACTGCGTATCAGGATCTTGAAATACAATACCTGAGACACTTGGGATTACAGCAGCATCGCATTTCATAGGCACTTCTATCGTGCGTGGAATCAGACCGCTTAACACTTGGAGCAGCGTTGATTTACCGCATCCACTCGGTCCCAGCAGCAGCAGCTTTTCCCCCTTGCGGACAGACAAAGACATATTGTGAAAAAGCAGCTCTTGCTCACCGGGGAATTTCAACCGTAGACGGGTGATCGAAGCCACCACATCTTCGGTTGCCCGGCTCATCAATCCAGCCCCTTATAATCTTGTTCCGTTGCAGGTCTCAAACTTCGTGTAACTCCGGTTACCTCCAATGCCTTAGCCAGATAGAACGCGGATACCCCGGCAATCACAATACTGCCAATCATCCGAAATCCAATATACAAAACATAGTTCCAGGTCGATAGCTGATCAATATACCCGTAACTGAAGTCTAAAATCAGAGAAGTGACAGCCGCCCCAGCCGCAGCTAGCGAAGCAACCCACAGGTTTGCGTTCCGATACAGAAAAGCCGCAAAAAACAGCTCCGCTCCCAAGCCTTGCAGCAGGCCATAGTACAAGGTGGACATGCCCCATTCGCTTCCCAAAAAAGCGCTGACCGTTGCCGCTGCCACCTCTGCCAAAATCGCAACACCCGGCTTGCGAATGATGAGATAAGCAAACGTGCCTGCCATAAACCACATGCCATACATCAGTTGCTCGGCGTGTAGACCAAATGGTTTCATCAAATCATAGGCAGGTCCCCATATTTTGTAGACCAACCCGAACACAACAGATATCACAATCGTGACCAAAATATCAGTCAGCTTCAACCCTTTGGACGCTCTTACAGCAGTATTCATTATTGCGTGCTCCCCTTTTTCCTTAGAATTGGCCTCTTGGCCATAAAAAAAGCTTGTCTGGAGCTGAATCTCCAGGCAAGCTTTATGCGCAGTAAAAGGTGAAGCACCATACAAAACATCATTCGTCGATATGCCTTATATAACCAGTAGTCTAAGCTACTACACTGATACCAAGCCAAAGTCAGGGTCAAGGTAAAATGCTAGGACATACATTGAATCTATCGACAACCGCAAAACAAGCGGCATTCCTGTATAGTGTTCTTGGTTTCTCTACGCTGGCATTACCCAGATCAGATTTCACGGTCAGTGGCAAGGGCCACCCTCTCAGCCTGACTTTCTCAAGCTCCCGACAATGCTCTTTTAATTCACTATAATATATACCACATCTATGGCTTTGACAATCCTATAATCCGAAGAAACGTTTGGCTGTCTCCGTTGTCGCGATTTCGATCTCCATCACGCTTCGACCTGTACATTCGGCAACCGTAGCAGCAATATGAGCGAGATACACGGGCTCATTACGCCCTTCTTTGGGCTTCACGGGCAAATTACGTGGGGTCAAAAATGGAGCATCCGTTTCAATCATCAGACGGTCCAAGGGAATATCTCTGACCAGTTCACGCAGATGTTTGCCACGCCGTTCGTCGCAAATCCAGCCGGTGATCCCGATATACAGTCCCATTTCTACATACGTATGCAATTCCTGTTCAGTGCCAGTAAAACAATGCACTACCGCTTTATCGACAAGCCGTTGATACTCCCGAAGCATAGCGACAAAGTCCTCATGTGCATCTCGTTCATGCAGAAATAACGGCATATTCAGCTCACCCGCCAGTTGGATTTGCTCCCCAAACCATCGACGCTGCACATCACGTGGCGAAAAATCACGGTTATAGTCCAATCCGCATTCCCCTATGGATACGACCTGCGGCTGACCCGCCAGCTGGCGGAGCTGCTGAATCGTGTCTGCGCTGCAGTCTTTGGCATCATGGGGATGCACGCCAGCTGTCGCATACAGCTTGCCCGGATAACGTGCTGCATACTGAGAAGCCTCCCGACTGCTGTGGACACTGGTCCCGGTAATAATCAGCGGTGAAATCCCTACAGCGCGGCTCTCTCTACCACCTGTTCCCGATCTGCATGAAACGAACGGTGCATCAAGTTCACACCAATATCAATTAACGGTGTACCCCTTTCCATCTCAATCCCTCCTTCGCAAACTACAATCTCGGATCAATCGGCTCCGATTCCAGCGATAGCGCGGCAAGGACGCATTCATGAATACGATCTACCGTATCCTTGCGGACAAAACGTTCCACGCCTTCCACACCAAGCGCTCCTTCCATCAGGGCATGACGCTCCTTTTTGTTCGTTCGACGCTGCTTCAGACGTTTTAAATTCTCAGGGGCAAGATAATCCATACCGTAAATGATGTGCAAGTACTTCCGGCCTCTCACCTTGATTGCAGGTTGAATCATCTTGTCCCGATTTTTCATCAAAAAGCGTTCCGGCTTGATCACAATCCCCTCATGACCATCCTCTGTCATCTCATTCCACCAACGAATGACCTCCTCCTCGCTTGCTTCATCCGTGATGACACGATACTCTGTCTCCATAAACAGGGAAGACAGCTCAGCCAGCTCCCGGTTTTGCTCCATATGCCAAAGATGAGAATGGTCGAAAAAAGTCTTTCCGCTGTGTGCCAGCGTATGGAACGGTGCGATACGAATTTCATCTAGACCGTCCACATCCCAGCAATATTTTTGAAAAGCCTCTTGAAACGTTACAGCATTCGCGTACTTCTGTTCCATTTCCTCCAACCAGTCTCCAACCTCTCGACATGCAACCTTCGCCTGCTTCAGCTTGTCTACCAGCTTACTGCGATCCAGCAGAGCTGCTTCCCCCACATGCGCATACTGTGCAGCAATCAGTTCCCGAGCCTTGAGATTCCACGGTACAATTTCCGCATCCAGCAACACAAAATCCGTCTGGTTCCGTTCAAAATATCCAGCAGTCCGTAGATCCACATTCAGCTTTTCCAGCACTTGCTTCCCAAGGCTTTGTTCAAAGAAAGCTCTCCCGCTCCGACTGTAGATCGTGCCCAATGTCGGGTAGCCTACATATTGAACAGCAGCCTGTTCGTTTTTGAATAATAGCAAAATAGCCCGGCTACCCATATGTTTTTTCTCGGCCACCATCGTTTGTACTCCTTGCCCACGATAATAAGCCAGCGCCTCACGTGGATGCTCCAGATATCCTGCCTCTGCAGACACCGCTGGAGCAGGACTCATCGTCGGTGGAATATACACCAGCTCCTCCATGGGTACAGTCACATGTGACACGGTATCTATAGCGGATTTGATCCATTCTCCTTGTACGCGCACTTCGCCATACGATTCCGTCAGCACACTGTAACCAGCGATGAGCTTGCGTAAATTCGGCGAGGAAAACCGTTTTCTCTGCCACCGGACAAGTGGGCTATCGGGATCATTCGCATAGTTCTCATGTGCCGGAACGCTGACAAATTCCTTTTCCGGATAACGATAAGCGGTCAGCATACCGCCAAATACCACACCCTGATCAATATTCACCGTCTGATTCACAAGGGTAGGCTGCGGTCTCGGATCATGTCCCCATACTACTATTTCTCCCGATTCATGGTCTACGAACCAATCCTTTCGGATCGGTTTTCCGTTCGCATCCTGTCCTTCCGTATCTCCATAGCGGCAATAATCGGAAATACGTGCCGACTGTTTGCCAATAAAATGATCCTTAATCCCGGCATGAGCCACGACCACGTGTCGCAATCCATTTCTGCCAAAAATAAGATGAGAGGGTGCATGTAGCAGAAAATCTCTCAACTCGCTTCTAAGCTGTTCCGCCGCTGTCTTGCCCGCTTTTTGTTCATATTGGGCCAGTTCCTCTGCAAATCGTTCATCGCCATGACTGAGAGTCACCTTTCTCCCATCGAGGTAACGGCCGATTTTCCAGCCATGATTGCTGTCAATCATATACGCTAGTCCGGCATCCACGTGCTTTTTCCAGAACTGCACCGCTTGTAACGATTCTGGGCCACGGCTCATCACATCCCCGACAGATACCAGTCTTCTGCCATCTGGATGATGGTATAGTCCTTCCGTATCTTCCGTATATCCTAGCTGCTCTATCACTTCCAGCATCTCACGGTAGCACCCATGGATATCACCAATGATGTCAATACCTGAGCCAATCTCATGAAATAGTGGCTGCGCACGGCGAACAAAGCACATTTCTTCTGTATCCTTAAGGATATAGCAAGCGTTAAAGCCTTCCTCACGGATACCACGCAGGTTCCGCTTTAACAGCTGTGCCTGCTGCTTGACCCGTTGGCGGCCACGCGGATGCTCCCTGCCTAAATCCCGTTCCAGCAGCACAGCTTCGGGTACATCCAGTACCCAGGCCATAACAGGAACATGCGCCTTGGCTGCCAGCTGTACATATTTTTGACGGTCCTCAGCATACAAATGGGTGGCATCCACAACCGTCAGCTTATTCAAGCGACAGCGCATAGCCAGAATCGTATCCATCGCCTCAAACGCCTTGGCTGACATTTGCTGATACTCATAGAACAGTACATCCGATTCCAGCCTTGGAAGTCCACTCCAGTCTATAAATTCCGTATCTCCGACCAGCTTGCGAAAATGATCCGAGGATACCACTTCTGTCTCCAGTAGAATCCCTTCGCTCACCAGCCTGTCCAATAATGTAGTTTTGCCACTGTTGGAGGCCCCAACCAACACAACCAGTCCAGCATGCGGTAAATGAATCGTATGTTTGAATGAATTGCTCATGCTTCCTTCTGCTCCTTTCTGCGCGTAAATATAGCCATTTGGGTCGGTTGTCCAAAGCCTTCGACCTCTTCTCCGATCCCCTTCAGCGCTACCGAATAAGGAGCTTCCGCAATCCACTGCTCACATCGTTCCTGAAACTCGCTTCTACTCCATTCAAAACGGTGATCGCCATGCCGTAGCTCTTGCTGATTCATACGATACACTTCATTATATTCACGATTGGGAGTCGTCACGATCAGCACGCCCGGCTGATACTCCGTCACAATCGTCTTCATCACCCGGTTCAGACGATGCTCATCCACATGCTCAATGACCTCACATAGGATCATCACATCTTTGCCCCGCAATTGTTCATCATAATAAAAGAGAGAGCCCATCATGGGTGTAGGAATGATCGCGTCGGTATGCCTCTCCAGCTTGGCAAAACGCTCCATGGCTCTCACCTGTGCATACGCAGACGGCTCCACCGCCCAAATTTCTTCAATGCCCGTCATTCGGGCCATCCGAGCCGAAAGCTTCCCTTCTCCTGAACCAAAATCTACGATTTTCTGTCTTCGAGGCCGCTTGCGAATCACGTCCATAATAGCTTGATACCGCAGCTCATTCAGCCGTACAGTAGGCTGTTGCTTCCCTTCCTCCTGTGGCTGTTCTTGCTGTTGAACCTGTTCGTGCTTATCCTTTTGAGCTTGGACAGTATCCTTTTCAATGTGTTTTTTTGTACCTGTTGTTTCAGCAGAATCAGATTGCTCAAATTGCTCAATCAGATTGGTAAAACGAAGCGTGCGTCGAATGATGAGCTCGCGTAGCGGATGCTCTGGCAGCCAGCCTTCACCGTAACGTCTCAGCTTGTCAAACTCTTCTTCACTAATATAGTAATGCTTATAATTATCCAGCACCGGAATCAACAGCAATAACTGACGCAGCGCACACTGCACCGTCTGGTGGCCACTTAACGTGACATATCTGACGGTGCTTCGATTTTTCAGCTGAAAAGAATAATCTGCTTCCCCTCGTTCTATGGCCACTTGATAGCCCAGCGGAGCAAATAGTCCCTCCACCACAGAATCCGGCAAATCCGAAGCAACGGGCCCAAACGATAACTCCAGCGCAAAAGGGTGCGTCACCCATCCTACATAGTCTTCCTTGGGTTTGCCGTTCAGGGCCGTGCCAAGCGAGCCACGAATATAAGTGCAAAATAAGCTGCTGGTTACAAACTCCCGGTCATTAATATATTGTGTAATGTCATAGCTGTCTGGACTGTTTTTGACCAAATCAATCGAATCTGGCGAGGCCTGAATGACGATCTCAGCCTCTTCCTCGGTAAAAACGGTGTACACCATGCGTACACGTGCGCCTTTTTCTGTGCGATCATACGTATTGTAAGGATTCTTAGCAAGCAAATGCGAAATCATCCCTGCATGGGTTCCAGTTGCTTTTAGCGTGATGTGCATACTCCACTTCTCCTTCCCAGCTTATGCTTTCCATACTTCATTCACCGCAGCGCGGAACAAATCATCCAACTGCTGATCCCGTCCACTCTCCACATGCTGAAGCAAGGGCGCCTTTTGTTCAAAATAAGCAATTTGCTGCTGGATAAAATCATTCACCACCGAAAGCCGTGGCTCAATATCCAGCTCCTCGCCCGCTTTTTTACGTTGCAGCAAATGCCCGATCACCTGATAAAGTTCTGTATCTGACGGAATTAATTCCTCTAGCAAGTCTCCAAATTCAATCGGAGGCATGCTGTTGTAACGTTCAATCCAGCCACAGGCCAGTAGGGGGCGCAGAACGTAAAAATACTTTTTAATCTTCACCTGCTCTCCTTGCAAATAATCCCGATAGTTTCCTCGCGCCATATTCAGATAATGGTACATACAGGACTTCGGAGAGAAGGTTAACGGCGATATCGCACGAATCTGGTCAGCCACTGAATACTGCTCCAGATAGGGAATCGGAGATTGCAGCCATTCCAGCAAAGGCGGATTGGATTTGCGAAACAAATGGAGTGCCTTTTTCAAATCCCAGCCGTTCATATCCAGCAAATTGCTGATTGGCCGCTCAATCACATCCCGCTTATCAAAAATAGACAAATACCATTCTATGGGTCTTACATAGATAAATCGTACATCATAGTCACTGTCCTGTGAAGGAAACCCCCATGCCCGACTGCCTGATTCACAGGCGTATATAATACGTATTTGCTCCTCCTGCTCCAACGCGCGCAGCTCACGCAAAATCGTTTCGCGCATTTCTGGTTGAATGAAACCCTGCCCATGCTTCACATCTGTCATGTTGTTCCCTCCCTTATCATTAAAGTATTTCCCGAATCTGTTCTCTAATCGACTCCTCCGTTTCAGCTACCGATAAGCGGCGAAGGCGCTCTGTCGTTTTCTCTCCCCACATCTCAGAAGACCATACCTTGAGTACATGAAGCGCTGCACGGCGATTGGAGGTCACCGGACTCCAAAGCCCAGCAGCAACTAGCTCTTGTCCCATTCCTTCGTGAGAAGACAATAGTTGCAACAGCATACCCAGACATTGATGCGCTTCATACTCCAGTCCATACCCAGGTAGATTAGCAGGGCCGGAAGCAATCTCTCCCAAGGGCAAGTGCTGTTCTGCAAAAGCCACCAACTTGCGCACCCGCTGTTCATCCTCTGTCTTGATGAGTTCAAAGTACAGATTAGGCTTGACTGGGTATCTGCTTAATTGATCAAATAGCACGGGCCATACATCTAGTGTTAGCATTTGAGCTGCGCGAATGGCACAGTGGAGATGCGGTGAATCTGCATGCTGCAGCTCCTGCTCTACCAGCTTCACCCACTGCGGATCGTCCATCATCTGCTGGCACAGCGACGCGTAACGTCTACGCAATTCCGGTGTCCATTCATGCTCATAACGAGTCTCCCATGAATCGTCCTCTTCATCCAGAAAGTCTGCAATATCCATGATGATCGTAAAATGTTGCACCGTCGTGCACATGGCCTTGGCATGACGAAGGTAGTTACCTATAACCATAGCAGCATGCTCATAATCGTCTATACTTTCCGCAGGTCCGCCTGCTGCCAGCAAAGCCGACAGAATTTCGCCTGCTCCGTCAAACAACTCCTGATCAATCTGCGGAACGGCGATGGCTGTATGCAGCTCGCCTTTATGAGCGCACTCATAAGCAAGATATTCATACATGACATTATTGCGGAATCCTTCCCGCAGTAGCCAATCACGTATTTCCTGACGCGTAGGTTCCAGCCGTTCCACTACGTGAATACGTCCCCAGCCATGTACCTGGCGGGCTAACGTATACAACTGTTCGTTGGCTTGCTCCGAAATATTACAGATAGCTACAGCCGCATATAGCGTGAATTCATCATGCTTTGCCAGCGTTAAAATAAGCTCGTGATGCTGCTCTGTCTCCAGCAATCCAAGCAACGCAATACCAATCTTCACCACATTGCGGTGTGCTCCGTGTTCAGCCAGCCAACGCGCTTCCTCATACAAACGATCCGGCTGAATTGCTGGATGCTGGCGCACCGCATCCAGCAACGGATCAATCAGACTGAGCGCATTTTCCTCCATCAAGCGTACATACGTCTCACGTCTCGTCTTCATTCCTGGCTTACGACATTGTCTGGACAACAGCTGCACCAGATCCTTGATTTTATCGGCTACATGCTCGCCAGCACCATGATGCCCAAATGCTCCATCTAATCCTCCTGCCACCCAACGCATCGTGTGACCTGCCCAATATTCTTCATCGTCCGGTAATTGATCATCAGTAAGCCTGCCCTGAGTATCCATTCCCTGCATAATCGTTTCATAAATCGAAAGCTTGCCTACCCATGGATATAACACTTCATTTTTGCGTCGTCCAAACATGTTGCATCACCCTTCTGTTATGTATTGCTTCTTATTTCATCGTGCTATGTTATATTCCTATGATGCTTTATTTTGGATGTCGTGAACATGGTGAAAGTATTACAAAGATGAATAAATTCCCTTTTTCCTGCATCCCTTCCCTGTTAGAATAAAGGGATACTTGCTTTCGGAGAACGGCAACAGAAACGGGGAATGCATCATGGCGAGAGAGAGTTTTGATAAAGAAATTCAATTCCTGCGCATGCTCACACTGACCAGCGGCGCTTATAATCGGCAGCAATTTGCAGACAGACTGGGCATTTCAGTGCATACCTTTGATAAAACAATCCGGCGTCTCAAGGAAATCGTCCAATCCGTACAACAGCAGTTGCCTGAGGACCAGGGACATGATTTTAATGGGATGCTGCGCTTTAATTATTACGAATCCGCTGATCCATTACTACTATTCCTGTTTCGGGCCAAATCGCTCAAGGAATCAGAAAGCGTCCGCTTATCTCTTCTGCTGACAGCGCTACAGTCACAGCCTCTGACCACTATGGAATTGCTGGATGCTTGCTGCAACGGGCTACCTTCCGACAGTTCGCTGCCGGATGAGAAAACGATTCGTTCCGATCTGAAATATCTGGTCGAAGTCGGCGTGGTTCGCAAGGAACCCGGCGGCAGACCTTATCGCTATGCTGTCCGCAACGATCTGGTGACAGGACTGACGGACGAGGAATTACTGGACTTATATGATTTTGTAGACATTATGGCCAACACCCAGCTTCCCTCTGTTCAGGGATATCTGTTGCGAGATCATCTAAAAAAAGCTATGCGCCGTCAAGCCGGAGATCGGGATATGATTGAACCTTTTTTATATAAATACCACTATTATTCACGCATTCTGGACGAAGCCCATATTCATCCGCTTCTGCATGCCATTCGGCAACGTCGCTGTGTAACTTTTTTATATTTTTCGACATCTAAACGAAGCATGTACGGGTCACAGAACACAAACCCGCTGTTTGAAAAAGAGACGGAGGGCCGTGAACATACCATTCTGCCCCTGCAAGTCATCTATGATCATCAATATGGACGTTGGTATGTTCTTGGTCATGTAGGCGGTAAAGGAATCATGAAGTTTCGTATGGAGGGCATGACTCAATTGGTGGAGGGCAAGCCTGTACCAGAGCAGTTTCATGCCGATCTGCTAGCGGTGTTGGAAGAAAAAATGCGGTACAGCTGGCTTGTTGATACCGGTCGTCCTGTGAAGGTACGGGTACGTTTTTTTAATCCTGAGGGCGCGAAGCGCAACTTTATTCGGGAACGTGTGCTGTCACAGGGACAGTGGGGTATGATTGCGGAGGAAGAAAGTGAATCCTTTATCTATGAAATCACAGTGAATGGAATCACCGAGATTAAGCCGTGGATTCGCAGCTTTGGATCAAGCTGTGAGGTATTGGAGCCCCAGCGGCTGCGTAAGGAATTCAGACAGGAATGGAAGGAGCTGCAAGCCTATTATGAGCCTGTTCGAGAAAATATTTAACTATCAGATCGTCTCTCGGCTGGATGAATCGGGCGCTTTTGCTACCACATCGCAGGAAAGAGTCTGGCTCCAATCTATGCTGACAGACTCGGCAGCAATAGAGGCTTTCACCCCGTCTACGCTTGACAAGCTTCGGCAGATGCTCGCAGACGACGAGCCGCTGGAGGCCGATGGAAGTTTGCGGGAAAAAGCAGGTATCCCTGCTGTCTCGGTATATCATCCACTCCTGCGTGAATTGCGTCCCATTCTGCGGTCCCGTTCAGGCATCTGTATGACCTACAAACTGCGCAACGGACGCATGCATGAGCGAATGTCCGGTTTTCCATATAAGCTGGAGTTCTCCATGGTCAAAAAAGAATGGAGCCTGCTGTGGTATAACCGCAGACACCGCGCGCTCATGTCTACCAAGCTGTCTAATATCGTGAACATCAGGGAAGATGAGCTTCTACCCGAAGAGGCCGAAAAATTCACCCAACGTATACTCGGCATACTGGAGTCGCGCAAAGAGCAAGGCATCATCGAAATTATTCCCATATACAACGGTGAAATGTCTCGTATTTTATATGCTTTTTCCTGCTTTGAAAAAGAAGTCGAATATGTTCAGGAAGCAGATACCTATCGTATTACGCTCACCTTCCAGGCAGACGAATGTGAATATGTGCTATCCAAAATCCGTTTCCTTGGCAAACGTGTCAAGGTCGTCCAAGGCTCCCGGCTGATCTCACGAATGAAGGAAACAACGGCCAAGGCCCTTGCACGCTACGAAGAGGAATAGCTACTGAGGCAATATGAGATGCATCCATGTAAATAGGCCCTCCCTCCGTCTGTTAATGAGACGAAGGGAGGGCCTATTAAACTACAGTTGTATAAACGTGGTTATACACGTACATCCACATACGCCTGCTGTAACAAACGGGTCCGCAGTACCAGTTACGGCAAGGCTTGTCCGCGCGCACTGACATACAATTCATACCATTCCTCACGGGTCATCAGCTCGCTCTGGCGTTCCGCATCCTGACATGCCTTGATTCGTTCAGGATTGGCGCTGCCAATGACAGGCTGAATCCGTGCCGGATGTTTCATAAGCCAGCCAAGGACGATCGCTTCACGTGTCGTTTCCTTTTCAGAAGCTAGCTTCTGCACCAGTTCTGCCGTCTTAACGACATGCTCAGGCTGCCCTTCCAAAGGACCTCCGCTAAAACGTCCCTGCGCCAGCGGTCCCCAGGCTTGGAGCTGAATATCCTCGGTTTGGCAATATTCCAGCAAACCTTCGCCAAAATGTACATTTGTCCCTGCCTGCTGGTTCACATGTACTGTCTGATCTATAAAATGCAGATGGGCCAGGCTCATTTCCAGCTGATTAGCGATCAGCGGCTCCGTTAGGCTCCGTTCCAGAAACCGAATTTGGCTTACATTCATATTGGAAACGCCGAAATGCCTTACTTTGCCGGATGCTTTAAGCTCACTGAACGCCTTCGCTACTTCTTCCGGCTCTACCAGCGGATCAGGGCGATGCAGCAACAGGATGTCCAAATATTCGGTACCCAGACGCTTCAGGATACCATCCACGGACTCCATAATATGAGCATATGAGAAATCAAAACGGCCCGGGAGCGTACCATCCGGCAGAAAAATGCCGCATTTGGACTGAATTACGATTTGTTCACGCAAGCCCGGCTGTCCCTTTAAAATCCGGCCGAAAATCTCTTCCGCCTTCCCCATACGATAGATATCCGCATGATCGAACATCGTAATCCCAATGGATTGTGCAGCTTCTACAGCTCTTTCCGCTTCAACGACATGCTCCTGCGTAAACGGTGCATGGCTCCATTCTCCACCAAAAGGCATACAACCGAGCGCCAGCCGACTATCGGAGATTCCACGTTTCTGTAAAGGCATAATCTTCATGCTGCTCCTCCTTCAACCCTCAAAATATTCCCTGCTTCATCCACATATGAATAGTTCGTGGAACCGCTATCACACACCTATTTTACCACTTACTTACGGTCGTGTATCACTTTGGTCCC
>RCUF01000357.1_pt1 | contig 16667 bp, 16 predicted proteins | sample 2166311 | NCBI WGS metagenome assembly RCUF01 (sample SAMN09932608, study PRJNA488358) | compost metagenome | feature: garden; material: soil; isolation source: compost soil in 4-hydroxybenzonitrile-enriched culture | place: Germany: Experimental Botanical Garden Goettingen | collected 2016-01-27
AAACATTAACTTTAACGGGCTGTCCCAAAAGTAGTGTCAAGACGATCCCTGCACCACTTGATCCCACCAATGCTATGACCTTATCTCATGTGTAATAATGTCATGCTGCGGAATTCCTGAAGTTCCTGCAAATGTGCAGGCTTTGTTTATGTAAAGTCTCTAAATCCCCTAAATTGCTGCAAATGTGCAGGCTTTCTCTAAGGATTCTCTTCAAACTAGTCTATTCTGAACCATATTCCTGCATTTTTGCAGGCTTTTGTTCATCCTTTTATGGCTACTTTGGAAAAAACTGCATTTTTGCAGCTTTCCTGATACTTTGCCTTTCCACTGCAAAGAAGCGTCCTTCAAAGTTATCTTAGATAGCTTTTGGGACAGCTTCTTTTTAATTTGTACAAAAAATAGCCATATCTATTTACCATGCTATGTTATTGTTCGTTTTTTGCAATTGACGGATAATTGACCACCACTTAATATATGAATAATACTTTATTGTTTTGTGGGATAAGCCTGGGCATGTATTCGCGCTTTAATGCATTCATTAATGAAAGCGGTAATGGATTCGTGCTTTATTGCCTGAAACAAGATTCCAAAGAGGGGGAATTCAGATGAAGAAGAAATTGGGATTATTTTTAGCTACAACTGCAATGTTAATTAGCGTAATTGGATGTGGTAACAACTCCGGTTCAAGCAGCTCCGGAACTTCAGAAAGTGGTGCAGCAGGCAACGGACAGAGCGAAGAGAAGGCTTCCTACAAAATTGCGATTTCACAAATCGTAGAGCATCCATCACTTGATGCAACACGTGAAGGATTTTTGGCGGCGTTGAAGGATGGTGGACTTGTAGAGGGAGATAATTTGAAGGTTGATTATAACAACGCACAAGGCGACCAAACAAACAACCTGACAATTGCTCAGAAAATCGCTGGTGAAAAGTACGACCTTGTCCTTGCAATCGCTACACCACCTGCACAGGCCGTAGTTCAACAGGTTAAAAACTCACCGATTTTGTTTGCGGCGGTTACGGACCCGCTTGATGCTAAATTGGTAGACAATTTGGATCAGCCTGGCGGTAATGTGTCTGGAGCAGCGGATACAAATCCGGAAGCGATCACTAAATTGATGGATTTTATTGCAGCCAACATTAAAGATGTGAAGAATGTCGGTATTGTTCTTAACCAAGGTGAGCCAAACGCAGTAGTCATGTCAAAACATGCTGAAGAAGCGTTGGAGAAACATGGGATTAAGCTGATTAAGGCTTCCGTTACGAATACATCTGAAGTAAAACAAGCGGCAGAGTCTTTGGTAGGCCGTGTAGATGCAATCTATATCACGCTGGATAACACTGTTGTTGAAGCGGTAAGCACAATTATTCAAGTAGCAAATGAGCATGATATTCCGTTCTTCTCCGCTGACCGTGATTCCGTTGAGAAGGGGGCCTTTGCTACAGTAGGGTTCAAATATTATGACCACGGTTACCAAGCAGGCCAGATGGCCTTGGAAGTGCTTAAAAACGGCAAAAAGATTGGAGATTTGAAGGTTACCTTCCCGGATAAGCTGGATCTGATTATGAACCTGAAAGCTGCAGCAGAACAAGGTATCGAAGTAACTGACGCTATGAAGGATCAAGTGAATGACAAGGAGAACAATCTGTTAGAATAGGTTGTGCCCCATATCTAGGAGGTAACCATCATGATGAACTCATTGCTAGGCGCCGTTGAATCAGGATTAATATACGCTTTGATGGCGCTCGGTGTTTATATTACTTTTCGTATTCTTGATTTCCCGGACTTGACGGTAGACGGAAGCTTCACAACCGGGGGAGCCATCGCGGCGGTCATGATAACTGAAGGTGCTTCTCCCTGGATCGCTACGATTTGTGCTTTCTTTGGCGGCCTGGCTGCCGGTGCTTTGACTGGTTTGCTGCATACTAAGGGAAAAATAAACGGTCTATTGTCTGGTATTTTGATGATGATCGCATTATACTCCATTAACATGCGGATTATGGGCAAACCGAATGTGGGACTGCTCGGCGAAACAACGATGTTTAGCTCGTTGTCCCCACTTCTGTTAATGCCGTTCGTAGTTGTGGCAGTGAAGCTGCTGCTGGATCTATTCCTGCATACAGAGCTTGGACTCGCACTTCGTGCAACTGGCGATAACCAGCGCATGATTCGTAGCTTTGGCGCTCACACAGATAATACGATTATTATGGGACTTAGCTTATCTAATGGATTAGTAGCCTTGTCAGGTGCTCTTATTGCGCAACAATCAGGATTTGCCGACATTTCTGCGGGGATCGGAATGATCGTGATTGGTTTGGCCTCTGTCATTATCGGGGAAGCTATTTTTGGAGCAAGAACGGTGTTCTTCGCTACTTTAGCAGCCGTTCTAGGTTCTATTGTGTATCGTATCGTAGTTGCTCTGGCCCTTCGTATTGAGTGGCTGGAACAAACTGATCTAAAGCTTATTACCGCAGTTATCGTTATATTTGCTCTGGTTATTCCATCGGTTCATCGATCATGGAAGCAGAAAGGGCTTGCTCGCAAGCGATCAGCGGAGATTGTTGCATTGCATGAGAAACAAGGCTTGGGGGGTGAACGGTAATGTTGAGGATTTCACACGTATCCAAGCTGTTTCATGCCGGGTCTCCTGACGAGAAAATTGCGTTGACAGATATCAACCTTCATCTGGATTCAGGTGATTTTATTACGGTAATTGGAAGTAATGGCGCGGGGAAATCTACACTGATGAATATGATTTCAGGTGTTTTAAAGCCTGATATCGGAAATATACTGATCGACGGAAATGATATTACCAATTTGCCTGAGCATAAAAGAAGCCGTTGGATCGGTCGGGTCTTTCAGGACCCGATGGCAGGTACGGCTCCGCATATGACGATTGAAGAGAATTTGGCCATGGCCTACTCCCGTGGTCAGAATCGCGGCTTGCATATTGGCGTTTCATCGAAGCGCAGAACGTTGTTCAAGGAGCAGTTAAGCAGGCTGGGCATCGGTTTGGAGGATCGCCTGCGGGCGAAGGTAGGGACGTTGTCCGGAGGGGAACGTCAAGCCTTGAGCCTTCTGATGGCAACCTTTACCAAACCGCAAATCCTGCTTCTGGATGAGCATACAGCCGCTCTTGACCCTGCTCGCGCAGAGCTGGTAACCCGGCTTACACAGAATATTGTAAGCGAGCTTAACCTGACAACGCTAATGGTTACGCACAATATGGAACAGGCCATCCGTCTCGGCAATCGTCTTATTATGATGGACGGAGGCAAAATCATCCTTGACGTTAACGAGTCAGTAAAAGCTGATCTGACTATGGAACATCTGCTTGGAGAGTTCGAGCGGATCAGCGGTCACAAATTGGCTGATGATCGAGTCGTTCTTGGATAATAAGCCTATTTGTAAGAGAAAGAGTCGATCTTCGGATGCATCCCCGTGGAGAGACTCTTTCTTATTTTATTGAAGAGTATAAATATGGTGATGGATTGATTAGCACAGATGTCCGTGCTATATTCAGGTAACGGAGGGGATGAACAAGATGATTCTGGAGTCTGCGCAATTACAGGTTAAGCCTGGAATGATGAATGATTTCGAGAGCAATTTCCGTAAAGCTTCGGTGATTATCTCACAGATGCCCGGCTACATAGAGCATGAGCTGCATAAATGCGTGGAGCATGAAAATAAATATTTGCTGCTCGTGAAGTGGCAATCGATTACACATCATGAGGTAGGGTTCAGACAATCGCCGCAATATCAGGAGTGGAAGGCATTACTGCATCATTTTTATGATCCTTTTCCAGAAGTAGAGCACTATATACAGATTAGACTTACCACAGACAAGTGAGAGTGAGAGACAACACGATGTTAAAACAATATACGATCGAAGATGCAGTCATCGAGGATTTGGAATGTATCGTTGCAATATACAATGAGACGATTGATAGCCGTATGGTAACAGCAGATTTGGAGCCAGTATCTGTAGAGAGCAGAAGATCGTGGTTTTACGAGCATTCACCTCATTTTCGCCCCTTGTGGGTTGTAAAATCAGAGGGAAGGATCATTGCCTGGTTAAGCTTCCAATCGTTCTACGGCAGACCTGCCTATTTGGCCACAGCGGAAATCAGTATTTATATTTCAAGCAACAATCGTGCACAAGGAATCGGAAGTATTCTCATTGAAAAAGCCATTCAGGCTTGTCCACGCCTCTCGATAAACACGCTACTTGGATTTATTTTTGCGCACAATGTACCCAGCTTATCCTTACTTAAGAAGTTCGGATTTGACCAGTGGGCTTATTTGCCCAAGGTTGCGATTCTGGATGAAGTGGAACGGGACCTGGTTATTGTAGGCAAAAGAGTGGTGGAGAATGCATCGGATGGAATGGGGAAGTGATTTCTTGAACAAATGGATAGAGCAGGATACTCTGCGGCTCATTGATTTTACGCGATTGGAAGGTATGTCGATATTGATGATCACAATTCCGTTTGCGTAAAAAGCCTGTAAAAAGATATCCTTTTTATGGGCTTTTTTTGTTATGATAAATTCAATAAACAAACAGAATATAGAGATAGGACATTAAAGAGTGGGGGCAAGAAACATGGGAGCTACACAAGATGGACAAGCTTTTGCTAAACCAAAACAAAGAAAATTACTGTTCAGCGCAGGGCTTAGCTGGATGTTTGATGCAATGGATGTCGGCATAATCTCTTTTATTGCAGCGGCTCTTGCGGCAGAATGGAGTCTTACACCACAGCAGACTGGACTTTTCACCAGTATTAACTCTGTAGGTATGGCGTTTGGAGCTGCAATTGCTGGAATTATGGCAGATAAGTTTGGACGCCGGGCAGTATTGCTTTGGACCTTGCTCATATTTTCGATTGCAAGTGGTTTATCAGCAGCGGCTACCAGCTTAACGGTGTTATTAATATTGCGATTTATTGCCGGATTTGGACTTGGCGGAGAGCTTCCTGTAGCTTCCACCTTGGTATCAGAATCTGTTCCTGCCAAAGACAGGGGACGAGCTGTCGTTTTGCTGGAAAGCTTTTGGGCGGCAGGTTGGATTGCTGCAGCTTTAATCGCATATTTCATCATTCCTAAGTATGGTTGGCAGGCCGCGTTTCTTATCGGTGCTGTGCCTGCACTATATGCTTTGTATTTACGCAAATCGATACAGGACCCTCCGCGTTATCTGGAACAAGCAGCACAAAGAAAAGGACAAAAGATATCGTTTCGAGAGCGTCTAGCGTCCGTTTGGATGAGCGAGCATCGTCGGTCAACGATTATGCTGTGGATTTTATGGTTCACGGTTGTGTTCTCCTATTATGGGATGTTTTTATGGCTTCCTTCTGTAATGGTTATTAAGGGATTCAGTCTTGTAAAAAGCTTTGAATATGTGCTGATTATGACTCTCGCACAATTGCCAGGTTATTTTACAGCAGCTTATTTTATTGAGAAATTTGGGCGTAAGTTTGTTCTTGTCATTTACTTGTTGGCTACAGCTGCAAGCGCAGCATGGTTCGGCAGTGCCACTTCAGAAGGAATGCTGATCACCGCGGGGATATGTCTCTCCTTCTTTAACCTGGGAGCGTGGGGTGGCATGTATGCTTACACTCCAGAGCTGTATCCGACCAAGGTTCGTTCAACAGGTGTTGGATTAGCTGCTTCCTTCGGCAGAATAGGTGGGATAATTGCCCCTTTTTTAGTCGGTATGCTTGTTGCGAGGAATGTTGAGATCGGATCGATATTCTGGCTTTTCTTCTTCACGATTGTTATTGGAGCGCTGGCGGTCATGTGGCTGGGGACAGAAACAAAGGGTAAAGAGTTATTGGATTGAGTCTTGTTTATGTCGGTTGAATGAGCTTGTACCAAAAGCTCCCCTATTTTTTGAAAGTCAGTACGTGACTTTATAAAAATAGGGGATTTTTACCTTTATTTAATTCATGTAGCCGAAGCTTATCCCTTTTTATAGTTTTCGAAAGAATGAAAGGAAATTACTATGTCGTGCTACCGTTTTAATATATTATATAGTTAACTCATCGGAATTCAGGATATCTCCGGGTTTTAATGCAGTACCCGCGATTCCAAGCTTGTGAAGGTCGTTTACAAACTTGTCGCCATCCTGGGAAATGACATCAAAGGTATTGTAGTGAATAGGAACGACGTGCTTTGCTTGAATCCATTCTGCTGCGGTTAGTGCGTCTTCAGGTCCCATCGTGAAGACATCACCAATTGGCAGGAAGGCAAGGTCAATATTAGAACGTGATCCGATCAGTTTCATGTCGCTGAACAGCGCTGTATCTCCAGAGTGATAGATGATGAAGTCGTTGATGTTCAGAATAAAGCCTGCTGCTACTCCGAGATAGACATTATTTCCATCAATCGTTACAGAAGAGGTATGAAGGGCAGGAGTAAATTTAATACTGCCAAACGGGTATGCAGCTTGTCCACCAAGATTCATGCCAATAGCCGGAAGCCCTTTAGCTTCAAAAAAGCTCGCAAGCTCAACGATAGCAATAATAGTCGCACCAGTCCGGCGGGCGATATTCTCTGCATCACCAATATGATCAAGATGTCCATGGGTAAGCAATACATAATCCGCTTCGATTTGATCCTCTTGAGAGGCCGCGACCGGGTTACCGGTTAAGAACGGATCAATAATAATCTGAAGTTGACCAGTATGAATGTGAACGCAGGAGTGCCCAAGATACGTAATCTTCATAATTTTCCTCCTATGGAAAAGATATCATCCTGATTATTATAACTGAATTTTAATGGCGAAGCCAAATTATTGCTCAAATGAATCAATCAATATGACATAAGATGGAATTATATTAAAGGGGAAGATGTATAATGCAGAGTCAAGATCATTTATTAGAACAATTAAAAGAGCACAGAATTATCTCGATATTGCGGGGGATTCCAAAGGATCGGGCGCAGAACGTAGCGGATGCACTTCAACGGGGAGGCATCGTGTTCGCCGAAGTAACCATGAATACAGTAGGAGCTCTGGATATTATTTCGCAGTGGAGAGAAAGCCATGGTTCGAATATGTTAATTGGAGCGGGAACCGTTTTGGATGTTGATATGGCAAAAGAAGCTGTAGCAGCAGGCGCACAGTATTTGGTATCTCCAAATGTAGATGAAGCAGTCATTCAGTATGCTCGTGATCGAGGGATCGGTGTGTTTCCAGGGGCGATGACTCCTACGGAAATTGTTGCTGCCTGGAAGGCGGGAGCAACAGCGGTGAAATTGTTCCCGATGGCCAGTCTTGGGATTGGTTATTTAAAAGAAATCCGGGCGCCGCTGGATCAAATTCCACTTGTTGTTACTGGCGGCGTCCGGATCGACAACATTCAGGAGTTTTTGGCAGCAGGATCTACTGGTGTTGGTTTGGGAGGTTCAATAGCAAATGGAGAGCTGATCAGGGAAGGCAGATATGATCAAATCGAACTGAATGCTGCGACAATGGTTCAGGCTGTAAAATCTTACAATGCATCAAGGCCATGAAATAGTAACCGTATGAGGCTGGTCATATGCTGAAGCCCAATAATATCCTGGAGCGGCAATACGCTGCGGCCAGAATCCGACTAGACCGGATGCAGCCGGAAGAGCTTCAGACTGAGCGGATGACTTGCCGACGTTATTAGTAATGAGATCAACATATCTTCCTCCGTTAAAGGTGAATCTTCCGTGGACCTCAGCGGCCGGAATACCTTGACCTGTATTCAGATCGTAAACCTGCATCGTGACTGTTGCACGGGTTCCGTTAAATGTGATGCTCATATTTCCAATGATCATGGGTGTCAGGGTTGTGCTGGTTGTAGTCGCTGATGTTTCCTCAGATACTGGGCCAATATTGCCGCTGATATCTACGGCAGCGACTCTGTAATAGTAGGTGGTGTCTGGAAGCAAGCCGACATCCCGATAGGATAAATTACGGGATGAACCGCCGATGTTCGATTCGTCTGGAATAAAGTCTTCTTCCGTACTGCGATAAATGATATATTCCTCGATATCGGAATCATCAGTTGCTCTTCCATAGCTAAGCTGGATTGTGCTGTAATCTACCGCAGAAGCTTCCGGATCTTCACTAAGATAAGATGGAGGTGAGAAGTCCGGCGGACTTACGGTCCATTTATACCCGTTAGGTCCCCAAGCAGAAGGCAGCCAGCGTATGGAGTCGTAATGGTGCATCGCAATTCCGCCGAAGGCAGGATCATCATTAAACGCAGTGTACACTTTATCGAGTTCCGCTTCCATATACGTTCTGCCTTCTTCACGGAACGTGATCGTTTCAGGATCACCGCTGTTTGCAATATCCAGCGTCTCTACACCGAGCACGACTGAATTCGGTTTACCGATGGTGTTTGCGTAAGCCATCTCACCTAACACTTGTGCGATGATGCCCGCACTGCCGTCAGCAGTGTCTCTATAATCCATAATAGAGATATAGTCACTAATGTCCTGAACATGTTCAGATAACCATTTGGTCTGGCCATGCCATGTTATATCCGAAGCATTCGTACTGGTGTCAAGCCATCTTGGAATGGCTGGACCAAATGGAAGATTAATTCCAGCAGCATCTCTACGCTGAATCATTTTCTCCAGAACGTCCAGATATTGAATTTGAACGTTTGGCTTCTCTGATGCAAATTCGGGTAGAATGTACGGCTCGATGTCTACATTTACCCCATCAAACTGCTCGTTAGAGGCAGAGGATAGGTTGTAGTTGATCACTTTCTCCATTTCACGAATAGCGTATTTATGATATGGTTCAAGCGCTCCGTAATATGGAGGAACCGTTCCGCCTGCGATACAGGCGTGTACTTTATAGCCATTCTCATGAGCCCATGCTACAAAGTCTCTGACTAGCTCTGGCTGATCTTCTAAAATATCGACACCTTCATAAGGGAATACGCCAATGTAAAATGTGGTGATTGGATCTGAACCAAAGGTATCAGTATCATCGGCAAGAGCTTTAAGCGCGGTTCGAGAGCCTGGATTCAGGAACAAATTATAAGCAGCTTTCTCCCAAATCCACATGGCTCGGTCCTGTCGCTCAACCGTAATATTTTCTTGTGTCCAATTCCCGGTGTGAACATATACGGTCGTGCTTCGCCCTACATTACCCAGGCAATCCGTTGCACGAGCTTCAATACTGGATGTTCGATCACCTTCATGCTTGGCATTCCATTTGTATTGATAGTGATTGCCAGTGCGTTTCGCCTCCTCCCAAGGTCCGCCATTGATACGTACCTCGAGAGATTTGATCGGATTTTTACCAGTAGCTTTAACCTTCACGGGGACCTTGCCATGAACTGCAGCGTCATCGGTTGGACTAATGATTTGCACGACTGGGAGATTGGCGTCCGCATTATCGATTGTTACAGAGTTGGTTGAGGTGGTTACGCCATAACGAGTTACGACATGTGTTCCTTTAGCGACAAGAGTAATTGCACCGTCATAGATGCTAGTGTCAATCTCGACACTCCAAGTACCTGCTCCTGCACCACTAGGATTATCCATCTGCACTGGAATTTGATTGATACCATCAACAATTAATTTTACATCGTAGGTATCTGTGTACTGACCTGTAACCTGGAGCAGTCCTGGCGAGAGTTGATCTCCATTAGCTGGAGAATCAATGGTGAGCGTGGATGCGGCTAATGCTGTGCTCATTGGCAGAATGGGAAGGGGAGAGAGGCTAACTAACAGAAGAGCGACTAACCATCTGGACAGCAATACGACGACACGACACTTGGCCTTTGAATGGTGTGCTGACATCCTATTACCCTCTCTTTCTCGCGGAGAGAAGAGTGATTAGGCAGCGATGCTCCGCTGTATATTATTGTAAACGTTTACAATAATATATTATCGCTAGATTGTTATTGGGGCAACGTCCTTAAATTGTCCGTATTATTTACCAATTCCATCCAACCGATGAGGTCATGTACAGCAATACCTGCAAAGGAAGAGTAAAGTGATGCTTTAGAACGGACACTTAACAGCTCCATGTTCAGATATGAGGCGCCCTCCTCATAAAATGTCACATGATTTCCTTCGTTTGACCGCTTAGTTTCGACGCTGATATATACTTTTTTATTCAAAAGCTCGGCTTCGGCGAGTTCAGCTTTTGCAAGATCAAAAATGGTAGTAGCCTTGTCTCTATAAGTCATTAGCGATACCGAATCTAAATTAGAGATCATCCAGTAGCTGAGTGTTATATTTTGCCCGGGCGTCTTATATTTGTCGAGCCAGAATGGAAGAGCAGCGTTGAGAGGTAAATTAATTTTCTTGGTTTCACTGGCCAAATAGGTGACATTGTTCTGCCATTGTGTGACAAGAGACGTCCAATTCGTACTCCAATCTGGCAGTAAATACGGCTCTATATCGACCTGAATCCCAGCAAATTTCTCATCAGCGTTGACTGAATTTTGGTAGTTGTTAATCCATGTCATGAAGGAATTCAACTTTGGAAGACTGGATTCCAGAGCCCAATCGGGAGCGCCGTTTAAGGCATACACACTAATTTGATGCTCGTTTGCGCTGCGGATGAATTCAGTGTAAGAAGTTTTGGATACTCTGCTGCTGATTTGCAGAAAAATCGTGTCGATTCCTTGATCGGCCATAAAAGAAATCAATTCATCAGATGACGTTTCGATTAGCTTGGTATTCCACAGCCAGGTTGCATTGGTGATGGACTCGGAATTTGCAGCAGTAGCACGAGGATTGCCAGGATTAAACATAGATGTACCCAGCAAAAGCATACAGGCAGCAAGGACGGCGAGGCGGTAAAACAAAACAGGTGTCTTCATAATAATGTCACTCCTTTGATGTTAGAAAAACAGGTTATGATATCTATCGACATAATAGTCGAAAGAGTACATAGGACCTTGGTTTGAGTATTTTTATTATATTAGTTTTTAATTAGTTTGTTACAGAAATGGTTACAGGTGTATGAAGGAGTGTTGGAATAAAAATTTGGAAAGAATGTAGTTAGGGGGGGCATGTCAGGTATTTTGGGAAAAATAAAGCGCCGATCCTCATAGGGTCAGCGCCTGCGTTTAAAATTAAGTCTTGTATTAGATACATTGTTATGATACAATGACCGTTAGTCAAATAATAAGTATATATCGTAAATATTGAATTAATAATAGCATAATCGCACTAATTTGTCAAATAGAGTATGCCGACGTTAGAGAAAAATGGGTGCTGTTATTTGTGTTTTCCATTTATGTAGGGTGGGGGTCTGAATCATGACTGAGGATTTAACAAAGCACAGTGAGACTGAAACTGATTACAGTGGCGATTTATCGCTGCCGCCAGGTGTGAAAATTGATGATCCGGTACGTATGTACTTGAAGGAAATTGGCCGTGTTCCGCTGTTGTCGGCTGATGAAGAAATCGAGCTGGCGCAACGCATTGAGAAGGGCGATGAGGAAGCAAAGCGTAGATTAGCTGAAGCAAATTTACGTCTCGTCGTTAGTATTGCTCGTCGATATGTAGGACGAGGCATGGTTTTCCTCGATTTGATTCAGGAAGGCAATATGGGGCTGATCAAAGCCGTGGAGAAGTTCGACTATTCCAAGGGCTTTAAATTCAGTACTTATGCTACTTGGTGGATTCGCCAGGCGATTACAAGAGCTATTGCCGATCAGGCGAGAACGATCCGTATTCCTGTGCATATGGTTGAAACCATTAATAAACTGATCCGTGTATCCAGACAATTGCTTCAGGAGATTGGCAGAGAGCCTACGCCCGAAGAAATTGCCAAGGAAATGGAATTAACCCCAGATAAAGTTCGTGAGATTATGAAGATTGCTCAAGAGCCAGTATCGCTCGAAACACCTATAGGTGAAGAGAACGATTCTAACTTGGGTGATTTTATCGAGGATCACGATGCACCGGCTCCGGCTGAAGCTGCAGCTTATGAGCTTCTTAAAGAGCAGCTCGAAGAGGTGCTTGATACTCTCACTGAACGTGAAGAGAATGTGCTGCGGCTTCGTTTCGGTATGGATGATGGTCGTACACGTACGCTTGAGGAGGTCGGCAAGGAGTTCGGTGTAACAAGAGAACGGATTCGTCAAATCGAAGCCAAAGCGTTACGGAAGCTGAGACACCCTAGTCGAAGCAAGCGTCTCAAAGACTTTATGGAATAAGAAAATAAATCAAGGACAGACATATTGGAGAGCTCTCGAGGAAGCGGATTATCGCCCCGGGAAGCTCTCTTTATCTGTTATTTGCTTTTGCAGGGTTTTCTTCCAGGGCCAGGGCGGCAAGTACAAAGCTGATTATGCTTTAGAACCTTGGGAGATAATGGACGAATGTACATAAAGCAATTTGTTTTCCCCCGATTAGGGCGGCAAATACGTTTTTTGCTCGGGCGAGCAACCCGACTCTCGAACACTTTCATGAACCAATCAACGGGGTAAGATATAGATAGTAGTCCCCCATCAGCCCCGGCAAAATTAACTGCAGCAGCAAGATTGCCTCTACGTGTAAGCCACACGGAGCCTGAGTCTCCTCCAAGCGAGACAGGGCGTTTGCCACGAATCACGCTTTGATTTTTAAAATTAATCGTTCCAAGGTCACCATAATCCCCGTAATCTACTTTAATGTCAGTATGAATCGATTCCACTGTGCCCGTAACAACTCCTGTAGTTCGCCCCACCTTCTTAAACTGATCCCCAACCTTATAGGTCCTCACAAATCCAGGGACAACCCCAAATACTGCATAACGGGGGTTCAGCAAAGAGCGCCGCAGCGGCTTTGAGGTTGCTGCATCGATAAAGTTATTCCGTTTTTTACTCAGCTTAACGAAACGGTTCAGGAAACCGACACGATCCCGCTTCGTTATGCCTTCATCAGCTCCACCAGGCTGAATTGTCTCGGAGACACGTACTGAATTGTTATCCACGAGCACATGATTGTTGCTGAGAATATAGCGGCTCCGAGGGTTGGATTTATCGCTGACAATGAGTCCTGCTGTGCCAGAGCCATCTCCTGTGCCAACGCTGTAACCAGCGATTACCGGTCGAATACGCCGTCTGAATTTAAAATTATCAGTGGATTGATTATTGTTTGTACGGAACTTGGATGAACGTACGATTCGGATAGGAATGTTTGTTTTTGAGCCGGAGTTAGCTTTGTTGTATGCATGGATAGAACGAGTAGATATGAGATGCCCTCGATTTTGTTTGGCATACCTCATTTTTATCCTTTTTGTAGAAGCTGTTGCAGATGCCTTGTCGGCATACACGATGACGGCTGCACCTTTAATGGGTTTGGCAGGATCTTTATATCCAACACCTACACCATGTATTCCTGAACGTCTTAACAGGGACTTGGCGATCCTCTGCTTGTGACGATATGCTTGCTTGAAACTAGCCAATGAATGATCACCTTTTCTGCTTTTTAATATTGTATGCAAGGCAGTGAAAAGGTGCGTTAAAACCGTGGAGTTTTATTGACGGACCTGGGCTGTTGGTATACAATGACTCTAGATAATGACAGTTTTCACAATATGATGGCGATGGAGTTCGCCATAATTGCCGATGAGGCTGATGACTCCTACCAGAGTGGCTTACTGTGCGCTGGTAGGAGTCTATTTTGTTTGTAAGAGGGGATCATGTTCATGAAGAAGAGGTCACGATCACTGCAAGAGCGATGGTTAGTCGTTCTAGATAAGGTTCCGCAAGCCATGTATCCGGCAGCTTTTTTGAAATGGGTGCTGATAGGCAGTGTTATTGGAATTTTGTCGGGTTCAGCATCAGCTATTTTTTTAAAAAGCCTTGACTTCGTAACTGGAGAACGCATTTCGCATCCTGGGTTATTATTTTTTCTTCCGTTTGGCGGAGCGTTAGTCAGTTTGTTGTATATGAAATATGGTGGAAATGCTGGGAAAGGCAACAATTTAATATTGGAAAGTATCCAAAACGGCAAAGAGAGTATTCCGCTTCGAATGGCGCCGTTAGTGCTGTTTGGTTCACTGATTACACACTTGTTTGGCGGGTCTGCAGGACGTGAAGGGACAGCTGTTCAAATGGGCGGCAGTCTGGCTGAATGGTTTGGCAAAATTATTAAAATAAACGCAGAGGATCGGCGTATACTGCTCATGTGCGGCATTAGCGGGGGATTTGGCTCTATTTTTGGCACACCTCTAGCTGGAACAGTGTTTGGATTAGAAGTTGTTGCATTTGGAATGATGAGATATCAGGCGTTAATCCCTTGTTTTGTGGCGAGCATTGTTGGGGATCTTGTTGCTTCTCAGTTATGGAACGTACATCACGTTCATTATTCAGCTGGTATTATCCCGGAATTATCGTTTATTGTTCTGATCAAAGTGGTGATTGCTGCGATTTTGTTCGGTCTTACTGCCCGTTTGTTCAGTGAACTGACTCATTTTTTGAAAAAATGGTTTACTAACATGTTTGCAAATCCGGTTGTGAAAAGTGTAGTGGGTGGAGTAAGTGTAATTGCACTGGTTTACATAGTAGGAACAAGGGATTATTTGGGCCTTGGTATACCGCTGGCTGAAGATTCTTTTCAGGGAGATGTGTCACCTTTTGCTTTTCTGTGGAAATTGCTGTTTACCGCACTGACATTAGGGACAGGTTTTCAAGGCGGTGAAGTAACCCCGCTTTTTGTAATAGGTGCAACTTTGGGTCATACTTTAGGGAATCTGCTGGCCGTATCTGTTCCTTTCCTAGCTGCCCTGGGGTTCATTGCAGTATTCAGTGGAGCAGCAAATACCCCGATTGCCTGTTTCATAATGGGTATTGAATTATTCGGCTCAGAGGGAGCTATATACATGTTTGTTGCTTGTATTGTCAGCTACATGTTCTCAGGTCATAGCGGAATATACACCTCACAGCAAATTGGTACTGGAAAGAGCAAGCTGTATAACATTCCTCAGGGAACTACGCTAGCTGAGTGGAGTCAACTTAGAAAGACTTCCAGAAGTCAGAAAAGGAAATAGCAACGTGGCAGACTTCGTATTTTTGAAAATTTGAAATTTGAAATTTGAAGGATTTTGTTGGGTCAAGCGTCATTTTACGTTAGAATAGATTGATAGGTGTAGAAGTGATGAAGCTTGATATTAGCGATGCTTAGTGACAGGAGGATTTTTTTGAAAAAGAGTCTTGCCAGTACCGTATTATCTGTCGTTCTTGTAACAGTACTAAGTGGTTGTGGTGGAGGTGCAAATGAGGCGGCTGCGGAGCTTCATTATCCTCATTTAACCGAAAGTGGCGATATTCAGGAAATGACGGCAGGAGCCGCAGTTATGCCGGAATTTCTGAAATCACAAAATGAGAATGTAGCCCTTATTTATAAAGCAGTGGCTCAATACACAGATCTTCTTGACGATATTCCATGTTATTGTGGTTGTGGAGAATCGGCAGGACATCGAAGCAGTAAGGATTGCTTTATTAAGGAAGTTCAAGAAGATGGGGCAATTGTATGGGATGATCATGGTACGAAGTGTAATGTGTGTATGGAGATCGCAGTCGAATCCATCACTTTGTCACGAGATGGGAAGTCGTCAAAGGATATTCGTACTATGATTGATGCTAAGTATCAAGAAGGATATGCAGAGCCTACAAACACTCCAGCAATCTAATGTTACGGGGTTATATGCGATGTATTTAATGGCATTAATTAGAAGTATGCGAATTAGTTAATGATATGAATTAATTATAAGAGAAGTAGGCAGGCACAAGATGAAAAAGTTCAAGAAATTTTATATTGAAACAACGAGTATATGCAATTTGGCTTGCAGCTTTTGTCCGCCAACACACCGGAAATCGCAGTTTATCAAGGTTGAGGACTTTATCAAAATATTGGACGATATTAAGCCGCATACGGACTACATTTATTTTCATGTAAAAGGTGAGCCGTTGCTTCATCCGAAAATCGATCAGCTGCTGGACATCAGTCATGAAAAAGGCTTTAAAGTAAATATTACGACAAATGGAACGCTCATTCGTAAGGCAGGTCCCAAGCTTTTGGGGAAGCCAGCGCTGCGACAAATGAATTTCTCATTGCATAGCTTTGATGGACATGAAGGATCTACCGATCGGGAGGGCTACATTGGTTCGATACTTTCTTTTGTGAGAGAGGCGGTAGCATCATCAAACCTGATTGTATCATTTCGATTATGGAACCTGACGAAGGACAATGAGACGAATCTTGAGCGAAGCCGCAATCGCACTACACTTGAAATGATTGAACAAGAATTTGGACTTGATTTTCGTATTGAGGAAAAGGTTGTTCCGGGCAGCGGCTTTAAGCTGGCAGAGCGGATTTATTTGAATCAAGATCATGAATTTGAGTGGCCAAGTCTAAGTGCACCCGAAGATGATGGACGCGGATTTTGCCATGCGCTGCGTAATCAGGCAGGTATTCTTGTAGACGGAACTGTTATCCCATGCTGCCTGGATGGAGAGGGTGTAATCAATCTCGGAAATGTCTACGATACGCCGTTCTCTGAAATTGTTGAAGGTGAGAGAGCCAATCAGTTGTACGATGGATTTTCTCGCAGAATAGCCGTGGAGGAGATGTGCCGGAAATGCGGATACCGAAAACGGTTTGGTGGCGTTGAATAAATCATTTTGTATAGATCGTGGGACACCCAAAGCAAGTTAAGCAGTGATAGGGGAAA
>RCUF01000358.1_pt1 | contig 16451 bp, 17 predicted proteins | sample 2166311 | NCBI WGS metagenome assembly RCUF01 (sample SAMN09932608, study PRJNA488358) | compost metagenome | feature: garden; material: soil; isolation source: compost soil in 4-hydroxybenzonitrile-enriched culture | place: Germany: Experimental Botanical Garden Goettingen | collected 2016-01-27
TTAATAATAAATCCTGATGTGTGTGAGTAACGGGTGTAATTGAGACAAGTTACAACAATAAATGAGACAATTAGCGTCACATAATTGAGACAAATTTGAAAGCCTTGATAGACTGAAATCCTGGTCTATCAAGGCTTCTTTGCATTTGTTCAAAATATCTACACGGCGTATTCACGCATCGGGCCATCTGGCCCTCGGTCGGCAGGGGAATTTCCAGGGAGCGGGAGCAGCCGGACAACCTTGCACTGGTTAAGTCCGTTTGGCCCGCGCTTACGCACTTAAGCTAGTGAGGGCTCGTAAATACAAAAACGTTATACGCAATGACCTAATAATGTTGTTTTTGGGGAATAGCGTTGAAGTTTGAATGTGTCTGTGGAAATGTCATAGTAGATCAAACTGATTTTCTTCCTTATCAAGGTTATCTATTTCAGATCAAGATTTATTTGATTTCATGGATGCAGTAGATGATGCAATTGAGAAATCAGGGCCAACTCCATTATAAAGAGCAAGCTTCAATGAATATCCGAAGACTTGAAATGCAATTGATGAGAATCGTTTATCAGTGTTCTCGATGTGAGCAATTATACATTCAAATGACAATGAAATATGGTAAATTTTAACTCAGAAGGGTTTACTATCCTCTGCTGCGCCGATAGCAGGAAGCCTTTGGAGGCAGATGCGCACACACAGACACAACACACACTATATAAGACTAGGAGTATCATGTGCCTATTATGAGTTTTTCTGGTGGTTTGCGAGCTGATGTTCTTGAAAAAAAGGTGTTTGATATTAAATGTTTTGAGGTGAAATGGAATGTTAGTAAGAGAGTTATTGATAAGGCAACGATTCAATGACAATATTGCAATTAAACAGGGTGAAAATCAAATTACATATTCGGAATTGTTTACGAAATCAGTTTATTTAATGGAAACTCTGATGAAAAAGTCGAATCCTCTTAAAAATGTAGGAATTTTTTTGCCAAACTCTATTAACTATGTAATCGGCTATTTTGGAATAACATTTGCAAATTTGATTATTGTGCCAATCGACGTACATGCAAAACCAAATGAGATCTCATCAATGATAACACGCTATGATATTGGAATCATTGTCTCTGATTCAAGTAATATTAAAAATGTCTTAGAAAAAATAGAGCATTTTGAAACATCTGACTGTATTGTAAACATCGATAGCGAACAGTCTTATGGCGATATCATTCATAATAATCGTTTGTTTGAATTTGACACAGGCGTCATGGAAGATGATGTAGCATTAATCCTTCAATCTTCCGGAACTACAAGTATTCAAAAAGGGGTTATGTTAACCCATGAAAACTTGATCAGCAACGTTCAATCCAATATTGACAGCCATGGATTCTCAAGCAAGGAAAAAACGTTGATTCTATTGCCGATGTGTTTCTCGTACTGTAATACAGCTCAATTCTTAACTCATGTATATGTTGGGGCTGAAATTGTTATATATGATCGAATTCGTACTGGAAAAGGCATTCTTGAAATGATAGAAGATGAAGGGATTACTAATTTTAGTTGCGTGCCATTTATTCTTCTAATGTTTAATAAAATAGAATCACTGTCTGAATATAAATTGCAAAAATTAAGTCGGATCTTCTTTGGAGCTGGGTTTATGCCTCCAGACAAACTAAGTGATTTGCTAATTAAGTTTAAGGCGATAGATTTTATACATACATATGGATTGACTGAAGCGGGTCCAAGAGTATCCTCTCTCTATGTAAGAAGGGATTTTTCTAAACCGGGTTCAGTTGGGAAGCCTTTGGAGGACGTTAAAGTAAAAATTACAGATGACGCTGATTTTGAAATGGAAGATGATAATGTAAGTAATAAAGTCGGCGAACTCTTAGTGTCAAGTAAAAGCGTCATGAAAGGTTATTATAATGATGCTGAATCTACAAACAAAACACTTAGACAGGGGTGGCTATATACAGGAGACATTGCAGAAATTGATGATGATGGATTCATATATATCAAAGGCAGGAAAAAAAACATAATAAATAGCGGGGGAATGGTTATTCATCCAGAAGAAATAGAAAAAGTCCTGTTAAACTATCCTAGTGTCAATAAGGCTCTTGTATACGCAAAAAAACATGATCTTCTCATGGAAATTCCTGTTGCGAAGGTTGTGTTGCATGATGCCATTAATGAAATTGATGCCATAAGCAATATTAGGAAACATTGTGTCAATCATTTGGCATGCCACAAAGTGCCCTATGAAATAGAAATTGTAGATGCTTTAGATGAAACTGAATCTGGAAAAATAAAACGTTATTACTAGAGCATATACATGATCGGTAATAAAGGAGACCAACATGGATATTAAAGAAAGGCTTGATAAAATTATTTTTTCATTTGTCCCGAGCGAAAATGGTGAAATATCGCTTGTTGATGAAAAAAATTTGGCTTCAGACCTAGGTTTTACATCGATAAAAATAATTCAATTATTTATGGCGATCGAATCTGAATTTAAAATCAACCTTAACAATAGCCTGTTCGGCGAAGTAAAGTCTTATCAGTATAAACATTTGCTTAATACTTTAAAACAATATTTAGAAGTGGATGTTTAGCTGGCTTTTCATAGAATTTTTTGCAAAGGATGCGGTGCAGATTGATGACAAAATCTATAAGAACGTTTTTTTTGATAAGAAAATAACCGGCACTCATAGAAAAGAGCATAATTGTTTAGAAGACATATATGCCTCCTATGCGAATTGGATCAAAAGAGATTATGCGGTTATGTATTTTGATTCTTGGAATTTTGGTTATAAGAGAGAAAAGGTTCCCTTTGAAAAAAAGGTTGTAGATTGCTTATCGTCAAATAGGCATCTGAATGTAAGAAGCGAAGTGCAAATTGAATTGTTAGAGAAGTATTCTGGCATACGTTTTGATTGGAAAGGGTCCTCATATCCTTATAAAGAGTTAGAGTTGCTACGTTCCAGCATCAATGATTCTATATTAATTATTCATATGGATGGGTTTTGGTGTCCGTGGATGCCGATCTATGGCAAGGTGCATGTGGATCATTATTGTCTGCTAACTTCAATGACATCATCACATCTGAGTTGCCTTGACCCGTTTCACGGGGATGGAAAATATTGCTTAAATTATTCCGATTATTTGCAGGGCGTTAAAGGGACGGCTTTTTTAAGTTGCCTATCCAATTATGAGGTTCCTGATTGGAAAAAATTACTGATAGAGTCTATTGGTCGCGTGGGGTTAGACAAACAAGATAAGAGTGATTTTGACTATATGGATGACTTTATCTCAGATATTTTTCGATATGAAAGCTTGAATGAATTTATAGAGCAAAATCGAGACATTGATAGTTCTACACTCTTACTCAGGCTAACGCAAATAGCAAATGGAAGAAAAAAATACTCCTTAATATTGAAAATCATCTCCGAAAAAGTAGGCGAAAAGAACATCGAGTGCTTTTCAAGTGAGTTTTCTGAGATTTCTGGCAGATGGGAGCATGTTAGAAATCTAGTGATTAAAATGTACTTGGGCAACTGCTGCAAAAGTGACGTTGACTATGTAGTTGATAAATTGAAATTGGCGAAAGAAAAAGAATTAATGTTATTGCATAATATGATTGGAACTTTGGTTGAATAGGACTGCTTGATGCTGTTTCGAACGAGAACAGAGGTGAAGATATGGCCGAGATTATTTATCCGATTGGAATTAGAGATGGAAGCAATGACTCGTTAAGGACAAAAGTAAATGACTTCTTCTATAGCTTATTAGAAAATGACATGATTTCGTTGGACAGCTACATCGTAATTTTCTTAGAGAGAAGAGCAGAACTTATTTATGTTATAGAATCTTGCTTCAAATTAGGCATTACATATATTCCAGTAGATACAACTTTTCCAGATGAAAGAGTTCGATTTATATTGGATGACTCAAAAGCGAACATCATCATCACAAGTAATAAATTCAAAGAAAGATTTACAGATCATACTGTTTTAGCGATAGAGGAACATGGGTCCAAGAATCAAGAGCCGACATCAATGCCGAATTACCCTAAAACAATATCAAATTGCCCTGGTACAATTTCAAATGACAAATTGGCTTATATAATCTATACATCAGGGACAAGTGGGCAGCCAAAAGGAGTGAAGGTTTCAAGGAGAGCGGTTTGGAACTTTATTGAAGGAGAAGCCGAATTTATCAAGTTTGGGGAGCAGAGGAGCATGCTTTGTTCGGCATCCGTTTCATTTGATATTTTTTTTGCGGAAAGCATAATGCCGCTTATTTATGGTACAAAAATTATTTTGTTAAATGAGAGAGAACAAAACAACGTTGCCTTATTTACAAAGGCCATCATTGAACATAATGTCGATATGATTCAGATAACGCCGTCAAGAATATGGATTCTCTATGAATATGATAAAGAGCTGGCTTGTTTGAAAAATATGGACAGCATATTGATTGGGGGAGAGAATATATCGCAACAACTACTAGATATTGTGAAAAAAATCACAAATTCCAGGATATATAATGCGTATGGGCCAACAGAAACTGCAATTTGCGTTTCGATTGCAGATTTGAGAGATTCTAGCATAATAAGCCTTGGACGGTCAATTAAAAATGTAGCCATTAGGCTATATGACGATGACCTAGAACCTGTACCTGCGGGTGGACAAGGCGAGATATGCATTGAAGGGCTTAGCGTTGGTGAAGGCTACTTGAACAACGTTGAATTGACGGAAGAAAAGTTTGTGCGAGATTTTGGGAAAACATCTGGCACTTTATATAGGACAGGAGATTTAGGCGAATATCTATTTGATGGCAGCATTAAGTATTTGGGAAGAAAAGATAATCAGATCAAGCTTAATGGGTATAGAATTGAATTAGAAGAAATAGAAAATGTCGCTAAAAATGTTTGCTCAGTTAGCGAGGCGATTGCAAAAATAAGTGGAAATTCAATTGTACTTTATTATGTTACATCGGATGAAAATAATGACCCCTTGCTAGAGGCGTCGTTGAAAAAAGCGTTGAGAAGAAAATTACCGAGCTTCATGGTGCCTGCAAGATATTTTAGAGTGAAGCAGTTTTATTACACGAAGAATGGAAAGATTGATCGACATAAAATTTCATAAGGAGGATTGGTCGTGGGGTTAAACATATCAGAACGGGTGGCATCAATTATTCAAGATACTTTACAAGTCAGTAGATCAGAATTTGCTCAGACAGAAAATTTGATTGAATTAGGGATGACATCTTTGTCCTTTGTTAAACTCATTGTTCTTTTAGAAACAGAGTTTAATATTGAATTCGATGATGATGATTTCTTGATGGATAAGTTTGAATTTCTTGATGACTTTGTTTCTTATGTCCAGAAGAAAATAAACACGCAGTAATTATTTTATTCGGGCGATATGGTGCTATTCTCCATCTTGCCCTAATCGATCTGCATTCTATCTATAAGGAAAGAGAGATGTTTATGAAAATATGTTTAATTAACCCAATTACTATTTATTATTCGATGATAAAAGATGATTTTGTAAGTGATAGTCAGAACACGCTTCCTTATTTGGGATTAGGGTATCTTGCATCTGTCCTTGAAGAAGCTGGTCATGAAGTAGATATTATTGAATGTACCAGAGAAAGGCTATGGGGAGATGCCCTTGTCGAAAAAATAAAAAACAAGAGATATTCCATGATTGGTCTGTCAGTTTTTGATTATAACTACAAAAATGCTGTCAAAATTATAACTGCTATTGAAAAAGAAAACTTAGACACATTTGTCTTGGTTGGTGGCATGTACGCAACTACAAATTTTGGAGATGTTCTAAAAGATAACACAAGGATTGATTGCTGCGTTTTGACAGAAGGAGAAATTACGGTAAAAGAATTAGCAACTAAACTTGATTCAAAAGAAAAAATTGAGAATGTGAAAGGAATTGCTTATCTTAATCAAAATGAGGTCGTTGTAACACCACCAAGGGAGTTGATTGCTGATTTGGACGAAATCCCTTTTCCGAAACGGCAATTCATTAACCTGGGCGGAAAGATTCAAATTAAGACGAGCAGGGGCTGTGAAAAGGCCTGCCTGTTCTGTGCCACAAGCGCAGTTAATAGAGCTTGCATTGGAGATCCACTTAGGTTTAGGAGCCCACAAAATATAGTTACGGAAATCCTTGCTTGCATTAGTGCCTATTCAAAGGTCAAGAGAATATTCTTTATTGATGACAGTTTTTTATCTGTTATGCCTAACCATGAAAAATGGCTGTTAGAGCTTTGCAGATTGCTAAAAGAGAACCACATAGACATTCCGTTTGATATTTATGCCAGGGCCAAAGGTGTTATCAAGTATGAAGGGTTGCTTGACGAATTAAAGGAGTGCGGAATGTCTTCTGTTTTTATTGGCATTGAAAGCTTTTTGGATGAGCAACTGAAGTTTTATAATAAGCAAACAACAAGGGATGAAAACATCAGTGCTTTAAATATATTGAAAAAGCACGGTATCGCATGTGACATTGGGTTTATACCGCTAGACCCTACCGTTTCATTGGAACAAGTAATTGATAACTACATTGAGCTAAAAAATAGTGCCACCATTGATATTGCTGAAAACTTCAAGGTCTTTTCAATGCATAGGGCAGTCATAGCTTTGAATGGAACACCTTTAAAAAGAATGCTTGTTAAGCGCAACAAGTATGTTGAGAACGAACAGGGGTATCTTTTTGATGATAAAAGAGTCGAGAGGCTCTTTGCTTTTACCAAATTATGGAGTTGGAAAATTAGAGCTGTATTATCTAAAGCTTATCTGACAGAATGGCTTAGGCAAAATGATAAAATAGAGCTTTTTCATGAAACGGTCAAGGCGAATAGAGACTTTATGCGACTTGATGTTGACTTTATGATTCGTGCGTGCCATTTGTTAAAGGAAGAATCCACCACAGACGATGAACTGGCATCCATAATCAATCAATATTTACCACGAGTAGACTTAATAAGGGAACGGTATGAGAAAATTGAAGAAAGAGCAGGAAGCAGGCAATCGGGTACAGAAGCCAATGGAATATCGAGAGTTTCAATATGAATGAAAATTTTGTTTGGGATTAGACCCGCTCTTGCATGTGCTGTGTGCTGTGATGTCAAATATGGAGAGGAGGATGTTGAAGAATATGATGAAGATAGAGAACCGTTCATACAAGATACTGGATTTCATAAAGATTCCGCTCTCCATCTCACCGGGGATGGTGATTCTGCAAGTCTTATTCGATGGAATAATCAGTTCCCTGGTGCCAACCTTCCAAGTGCTTGCAACGGCAAGCTTCATAGACACGGCCATTCGGATATTCCAAGGGCAGGCGGAAAGAAGCCAGATCGTCCTGCCCATCCTGTGGGTCTTGCTTTTCGTTTCATACAATTATTTGACGGCCCTCATGGGATTGGTGCGTGAAAAGCTGAACCTGAACCTGACAGAAGTCTTTCGTGCCGCGGTGACAGAAAAACGCGCCCGATTGGAATACTGCCATGTGGAGAACAACGAGACATGGGACTTGATTGAGCGCGTCGGAAAAGACCCTGCCGAGCAAATAGGCAAAGGATTTAGGAACCTGATGACCACGGCCGGACTCATCATTCGTATCGGCTCCGTTTTGATGATTTTGCTCCTCCGGGTCTGGTGGGCGCCGATTGTGATCATGGCGTTCTCCATCCCCTTGCTCATGCTTGCGGCAAAGACGGGAAAGCAGAGTTACGAAGCCGCCAAGGAAGCGGCAAAATACACGCGTCGGGCCACGTACTACCAAGACGTGCTGATTGGGCGGGATTACGTGGAGGAGCGGGCGCTTTTTGGCTATTCAAGCGTATTGAACGAGCGCTACGAGGGAAGGTTCCTGACGGCGTATGGCATAAACATGAAAATGGAGCGCAGCCGCTATATGAAGATGAGCGGCTCGGGCATGATTACCGTCTTGGTCGCGATCCTGGTCGCAGGAGTTCTTCTTGCGCCGCTTGGTTCCGGCCAGATCAGCATCGGCTTGTTCATGGGGCTTGTGACCGCCACCATTGGACTGGTGCCAAACATCGTTTTTGATTTGCCGAACGTCACAAACGACATGGTGTATGGCCGGGAATACATGCGCGACCTGACGGCGTTCGGCGGGCTCTCCGAAACGCCGGGTGCGACTGACCTGCCGGCCAATCAAATGGCCGAGCCGAACTGCATTGAGTTGCGTGACGTTTCCTTTGCCTACCCCGGAACGGACGTGATGATCCTCAAGGGCCTCAGCCTGAAATTATTCTCCAAGAGGCATTACGCCTTCGTTGGCGTCAATGGGGCCGGGAAGACCACGATAACCAAGCTTTTGACGGGCTTGTACGATAATTACGCCGGGGAGATCCTCATAGACGGGAAAAACATCCGTGACTTTTCGCAAGCGGAATTGAAATCATTGTTTTCAATCGTGTACCAGGATTTTGCCAAGTACCAAGTTCCCATGGTTGACAGCATCGGCTTGGGAGACGTGCGAGACATGCCTATGGAGAACGTGGACGGCCCGCTCAAGGTGCTGGGGCTTAACAGGGCGGTGTCCAAAATGCGTTCAGGAATCAAGACGCCGCTCGGCAGGATATACGAAGATGGCATCAATTTGTCCGGGGGCCAATGGCAGAAGGTGGCGATCGCACGCTCCCTCGTGAGCCGCGCCCCGATGCATATCCTGGACGAGCCTACCGCCGCCCTTGACCCGGTGGCCGAGAGCGAATTGTACGAGTTGTTTAGAAAGGCAAGCAAAAACAAGTCAACGATCTTTATCACGCATCGGCTTGGCGCGGCCCGGATTGCGGATGAAGTCTTCGTCATTGCTGACGGCCGCGTGTCCGAGCAGGGCACGCACAAAGAACTCATGGACAAGGGAGGCATTTATGCGGAAATGTTCGAGGCGCAAAGGGGGTGGTACGCTTGAAGAATATCCGCCTGTTCCGTGCTTTTATTACGATGCTCCCGAAAATAGTACGAGTTTCCCCGGGGCTGTTTTCAGTATGGATGATTTCCGCCATCGTGCAGGGTATCATCATCGGTCTGCTTGCGCCCGTCATGCAATTATTTTTTGACAGGGCAACCGACTATGCCACCGGCAAGGCAGGGCTGCCCTTTGTCGTTGTAGGCTTGGTCCTGCTAGGGGCGTTTCAGGTTGGCAGAAACGCGATCAACGGCTTTGTCTATTTCTGCCAGACGATATATTACCAAAAGGCGGATGGGATCCTTTCTATGGAGGTGCATGATAAAATCAACAAGATCGCGCCGATATGCTTTGAAGACACCCGGATCCTTGACGATATGAACAAGGCCCTTCAAGGGAAGAAGGAGGCCGTCTTATTTACCGGGAACTTGTTGAACACCTTTACCTTCTACCTTCCTTACTTTGTCATAATGTCGGTCTACTTGTTCCGGGTCAAGCCTATTTTGGTCGTGAGCTTGGTGCTTATCTTCGTGCCGGTTTTTTTGACGCAGATTTTTCGGATGAAAATTTTCGCAAAGGCCGAGGACAAGTCGGCACCGATACGCAGGAAGGTCGATTATTATGAGAGCTGCATGAGCGGGAGGGAATACTTCAAGGAGACGCGGATTCTAGGTGCCTTTCCCTATTTCAGGAAGCTCTATGCCGATTCGCTGGCCTTGTTGAACAAGCTGAGGTTTCGTGCAGCCACTAAGTCCGACTTGACGCAGTTCGGTGTGCAGATGCTGTCACTTGGCGGTAATGTCGGAATCCTCCTCTTGTTGCTTGACGGGCTGATGAAGGAGCAGATCAGCGTCGGCGCCTTTGCGGCGATATTTGCTTCTGTTGACACGATGTTCAAGCTTATGATTCAATTGATATCTGACAAGTGGGGGGCCATCGCCCGTGACTTCGGCAGGGTTCAATACTACCTTAGGTTTTTGCAGATGCCGGAGCGGGGAGGCATGGATGTTGAAATGCCTGCGGACGTTGACATAGCCTTGCGGGACGTGTCTTTCGCCTATCCAAACGCGACCCGAAATGCGGTTGAAGACGTGTCCTTGACCATCAAGGACGGCGAGACGATCGCCTTGGTCGGGGAAAACGGCTCGGGCAAGACCACCCTGGTTCGCTTGATCACCGGCCTATACCTGCCGGACGAAGGCGAAGTCCTTTATGGCGAGGCCAGCACCGGAGAGGTTTCCATGGCCTCGCTGTTCAAGAACACCTCTGCCGTGTTCCAAAAATTCCAGCGGTATCAAATGACCCTACGTGAAAACGTCGACATTAGCGACGTCGATGCCATGGCAGGTGATGCCGATTTGGATGCGATAAGCGTCCAATCAGGACTGGACAAGGACGATCGGAGCTTCTCGAACGGATATGACACGATGCTGTCACGGGAATTTGACGGCGTGGACTTGTCCGGCGGCCAATGGCAAAGAATCGCCATCGCCCGGGCCTTATTCCGCCGGCACAAGCTTATTGTCCTCGACGAGCCAACGGCGGCTATCGACCCAATTGAAGAGACAGAGGTTTATAAGCGTTTTGCAGAAATATCGAGAGACAAGACCGCCATCATCGTCACCCACAGGCTCGGCTCGGTAAAGCTTGCTGACCGCATCATGGTGATGAAGCAAGGCAGGCTGGTCGAGCAGGGGACCCATGAGGAGTTGATTTCGCACAATGGTGAATATGCCCGCCTGTACCAGTCACAGGAGCAATGGTACAAGAATTGATGGCATGAATGAATTTCACACGATACAGAAAAAGTGTGATACGTCCGAACAGCCAAGGAGGTCGCTTGCTGCCTTATTTCCTGAACACCCATATCCAAGTGTTCCGGTTCAGCGACCGTCCCTACTATAACTTTTACCATTATTTCATACCATTTTATGAATGGGACTGTTTCGAAATACCAGCTCCTGAAATGGGACTTCATTTTTGAAAACGCGTTGGGGCCGGAGTCCCTAATAAGCCGTGCCATTGACGCTGCTTACTATGTATTCCATTGCCTGGATGAGTATTACACGGAATCTCGTTCCGCCTATCATACGTTTCACAACAACCATGACATGTTAATTTTTGGACATGATGAAATACATTTCCATGCCTTGGGATATAATAACGAGAAGAAATATGAAGCCGACTTGATACCAAAGGAAGCGCTCCACAAGGCTGTCGTTAGCGGCCATGATCGTTATCAAGGTCCCTCCAGCCACTCGGCGAATACCTTTCATCAAATGGATGCAAGGTCACCCAATTGGCATATGATGAATGGATTTTTGGTGTTGACGCTTTCAGGCGTTTGGCGGAAGATGTCTTGGCAGAGGGCTTTTTGGACTTAAGGCAAGTCAGGCTTCTTTACGAACACAAGCTTATCATGTCAATGAGGCTTGACTATATCAGCAAGATGGATGGTTCCTATAAAGAAATTTCTGAGCGTTATTTTCAATTAAAAAAGGTGTAGAGGCAGTCTTTAATATGTACATGAAATACTCGTTGACACAAAAAAAGGACTTGGTTTTCCTGGTTTCCAATCGGATTTTGCAATTGATAGATGATGAAGTTGAATTGCTTACTGAATACCTAACAATGCGCCATGCAATATCATCGTGTCAAATATGACTTGGAACTATGTTTGCTCAATAAAAAAGTGACATGGCACTACGTATGGAAAGCCTTGGATAAATCCATTTCAAGACATTTTTAACAAAGAGAGAGTCAAAATTATATACAATGGTTTTAAAGGAGATGCAATCATGATTAAAAGTATTAACGAAGTATTTGATGATTTTCTTGGCGTCAAAACAGGAGCTGACGAAATCGATGCTATTCCTGACAGGAAGATATTTGCTATTTATGGTCCCACAAGCTATTCCGTTCTGGAAAATCTATTTATCAAATATCCTTTTGAGGCTAATGATCATTTAGTGGATTTTGGTTGCGGAAAGGGACGCGTTCTCATAATGGCTGCGTATTACTCCTGTAAGAAAATTACTGGATATGAATTAAACGCCAAAAGATATGACCTATTGCTTAAAAACATTGAGTGCTTTCGTAATAAGTTTGAGAGTGACTCAACTATCTTAACGTTTAATATGAATGCAGAAAAAGTCATTATTGACGATACTACAAATAAATTTTTTTTCTTTAATCCCTTTCACTTGAAAGTATACATAAGGGTATTTAATGAGATACAGGCTTCATTACAGAGATGCAGGCGGGATGTTTATTTATTTTTGCATAGCCCGGATGATAGCATAATTAAATACATTGATTCACTTAACATGTTTAAAAAAATAGACTTATTTGAGTGCTATAATTCGTTATATTCTGAGACAAAATTGATTGTTTATTCAAATTAATAATGGTTCGAGTTTACGTTTATCTTAACAATTTGACAATAGCGGAAGACAAGCAACAGAGAGTGCGTTGCTGTATCGTGGATTACTTGCAGGCGAACGGTACGGATTTTGTGGAATCGGAACTGGATTTGAAAAAAGATTGTTTTGGCAGGTCAATTGTTTTAGGAGGACAAGCTCACGTTTCCATTAGCCATTCCGGACAATATTGGCTGTGTGCGGTTCGTTTGAAGAAGATGTTTAGTGCTTTTGATTGCCTGCGCAGGGGATACGTGTATTGGTTCGCGAATAAAGTCTGCCTGTCGTCAAGTGAGAACTCAAAATTTCAGGACTGGAAAAGGAAGTTACGGTTTGGAGGGATGCTTCAGGCGTGCCGCATATCGAGGCGCAAAATGAGCATGATCTCTATATGGCCCAGGTTACGTAACAGCGCAGGATCGTATGTTCCAGATGGATTTGAGCCGCAGACAAACTTCAGGACAACTTAGTGAAGTAGTGGGTGCCAAGGCTATCGACCGCGATAAATTAATCCGTGCTTTCAGCTTACGGGGGGCGGCAGAGCTTGCTCTTGATGCTTATTCGCAAGAATCCAGACAGGTGCTGCAATGGTATGCGGACGGCGTCAACAATTACATCAAACATGCCAAAGCCACCAAGTCGCTGCCGGTCGAATTTGCGATATTGGGATATGAACCACGAAATGGCAGCCAGTAGCCTCTTTGACGATTGGCAAATACATGGCCCTATGATTTAGCGGGCAACTGGGAGGGGTAGGCTTTCAGATATGCCATGGTGCAGAAGCTGTCGCCTGAGAAGCTTCAGTCTTTGATTCCGACCTATCCGAAGAATGGAGCCACGATTATTCATGTTCTGAAGATTGAATTTGCTTGAAGCTACCGGCACCGCCCTCCCGTTAAAAGCGAGCTTGCAAAGTGATTAGAAGAAATGCCAGCAGATGTACAGCTTCTCTCTTGGAAAGCACAAGAACGATTAAATTACAAGTACCGGCGCTTGGTTGGTGAAAACAAACATAAAAATACTGCGGTGGCACGATTGATGAAATGCTACTGAGTGAGGATAAAAAATGAATGAAGTAATATTACCAATAGCCCCACCAGAAGTGGATGGTTATCAATTTTATGCTCTTCCTTTGGCTATATTGGCAAATTATGATGAAAGTAAGTCATGGATTTATAGTAACTTTATTCAAACATGTTTTGACAAGAAACTGATTGATTCACCAGTTCCATTTTGTTTCTATATGTATGATCCAGCTATCTGTCCGTGGCTCAAATATCTGCATTTCGATAGAGATATTTTCCTGGCATTTAATCAAGACATTGTAACATTTATTATAGAATCTTTAAATCGTGAGTACTATATCTATTTAAATATTGACGAATACTTTATTCCTGAGAGGAAAGCATATCAAAGGTATAATTCTTCTCATGACATTTTGGTTTATGGCTATAACTTAGGTGAAGAAGTGTTTTTAACATTAGGCTACAATAATGAAAATCAACTTAAAACAACGAAAGTTCCTTTTCAACTGTTTTTACAAGCATTTATCAATCTTGATAACATTATAAATTATTGTACACAAATCAATCTGTATAAGTTTCAAAAGAATTCCCAATACCATTTTAATTTAAAACTTGTGATTGAAACGTTGGAAGATTATTTGTTTTCACAAAATACTTCTGAACGATTCAGTATGTTAAGAGAGCCCTGGGACCGTGCATACGGAATGGAAGGATATCAGTATTTCAGACAGTACATTAGTTTGATGAATGACAATAATTCACCATTAGTTCGCGATATGCATGTGCTTTGGGAACATAAAAAACTTATGACCTCTCGTATAAAATACATGGAACTAAACGGGTACTTGTCTCCTTTAAATTCCTTCAGTGACAAGTTTTCGAAGATCGAAACCATGGCAATGCATATAAGAAACAAAGCACTCTATTATAGTATAAAAAAAGATCCTGTAGTTTTAGATAACATTACAAAGTTAATCGATCAATTAGCGCATGATGAATATCTGCAACTTGAAAACTTGTTAAAACACTTAAAAATGAATACTGTATAGCTTCAAGTTTTTTAGCAAAGAGAAGGGATTGCCTGTACAAATGGGCTGTCTAGAATCCAGTGAAACGGACGAGTATACAATGCTTCCTTGCAGAGCAACATTTTTTATTACATGATATTTCCAACTATAACTCTATTTACAAATTATTCACAGATAAAGATTCACCAGTAGAATTTGGTTTATCAATTTCACATAGAATCGAACAAGTTCGTCAGGACCGGCTTGATTACTGTCGGCTTGATACATTAGCAATGGTAAAGATTTGGGAACACCTGAATGAGCTAATCGAGGTGAGTTAGCAAATCCTATCATTTAAAAATATCAGTTTATAAATGGAAATTGTTGGGGTGAAATGGAATTTACTCAAACACTTTTTTATGTTTAGGGGCTGAGGATTTGAAACGGAACAGTTTTATTTTTTGGGTAATTATTATGTCGATATTGGCAGTATTAACATGCGCCAGTCTGTTTGATCTAAGCTTCCTTAGTGCTAGTCGATTCGTGAAGAATTTAAAGATATTATCAGGTTTATTTTTCGGTGCTGTCCCATTACTGATTGCTTGCGTGGCAGTAATGGGGGGGTTAACAAATAAATGGGTGTTTAAAATTGAATGATTAAGTTTAGGCGGATTTAACTTGATGTTCGATAACCCGGAAAAGCTATATAGAAAGACAATAAAATCCTTCTTGGATACAAAACGCACCTTATTTAAGATAGATCCTTAAAGGGATAATTTCGAGAGACTTTTAATTCTTATTATAAGATTTACGAATTTTTCAGAAATGAAATGAAGATACTCGACAATGAAAAGAGACGGGGGAAGTGGAGTTGAAATCGAGCACAAATTCAACTTTATGATGTTACAAACGAGATAATCCAGGTGCTTAACGAGTTTCTAACAAGCCACCAAAATAACTTTCGAAGATGGTATAAGCATGTTTCTGACTCGAATGAAATTGAAATCATTGAAGGTAAGATTATCAAGTTTCATAACACACCAATAGATGAAGTCCAAAAGTATTACTATCGTTACGACAAGTTGTGTTGTGACTATAAAAAAGTTAACGCCTTTTTCTGTGGCGAGGTAAACAATCATTTTAAAGTCGATTTATCTAAATGGGAGCGAGAAGAAAACAATGCATAAAAATCACCACGCAAAAGATCAGGATATTAAAGATGAGATTATTCGTCGATTTGGAAGCGATCAATTCATCGATAAGTCCGTAGGTGACGGTGACATAAATTCAAACAACACTGATGAGACCATCATGCGAACTATTCGCGAAGCGTTCTTGTCTGACTCGACAGTTACTCTGGTCATTGTATGTGAGGATACTGCTTCACGTCCGTTTATTAATTCCGAGATTCAAGCTTCACTTTGGGGACAAATGCTAATGGACTGCTCGCTGTAGTAAGAGATGAAATTTACGATAACATTATCTACACATTTCAAAGGTGTACTAGTCTGAATTGTAACTGCAATGAAATCATTCGTTATCAAACACAATGGTTTACAAGTTATATGCCCGATCTCGTATATAGAAATAATAAGTATACAGGTAATAACAATCACTTTTGAATACCGATGTTTATTCTGGGATTCATAAATACTCTGATTTTATTAAGAACCCCGAGTTTTTTATTGACCAAGCATTTGATAAAAGATAAAAATTTCCAATTGAAAAGAAGCTGTTACCCGAGACGCCCAAAATTGTTTCGAAACAGAGCTGGTTGAGATGGTAAAAAGTTAAGGGGGTATTATGAAATAAATTAGTTTATTGTTTGTGTTATTGATACATTTACCCTGTTGGGAAATCCGGTGCACTTTGAATATTCGCAATAACAAAGTCTCAGTTGTAAACATCAATATTACGGAAAGTCTCAAATGATGATGGTATAAGTCTCATTCGTAGCCATTAGAACGGTCAATTTGATCTATATCTAGTCTCAGAATTTCCTCGTCTATGGTGGTAATCCGTTCTATCAGCTTTGCGCTTGGGTGGAGGC
>RCUF01000359.1_pt1 | contig 16342 bp, 11 predicted proteins | sample 2166311 | NCBI WGS metagenome assembly RCUF01 (sample SAMN09932608, study PRJNA488358) | compost metagenome | feature: garden; material: soil; isolation source: compost soil in 4-hydroxybenzonitrile-enriched culture | place: Germany: Experimental Botanical Garden Goettingen | collected 2016-01-27
TTTTGCATTTTTTTTACTTCATCGAGATTGTTCTCTTATGAAAGCCTGCACTTTTCAGACTGTTGAGAAAGTATTTAGACTTTTCAGTAATTCAAATTTTTGTGTGGTGGACCTCGCCTTCGCAAAGAAAAATCGATTTAAAACGATCTCAGGACCAAGTTTTTAAATGGAAATTTCGAATTCTGAGTTCAATCTTTTAAAAGCGGGGTTTCTCAACAGTCTGACTTTTGCAGGCTTTTACTTTCGCGTATAACATAAATGCAGATACAGTGTTCAATTCTTACATCGGTTCATCATGTATCTAAAAGTCGCAAACAATAGCATGAACATTGTAGTACCAGACTGTAGCTGTACAATATTTCGTTGCATGCTCGTCAAGATTGTCCGCATAATCGTCCAAGGTCCCTCATAGACATGTTATCAGTTTAGGAAATCAACTTGCAGAGGGGATGGATGTTCTCATGCGTCGGATCACAATGATGTTAACCATCGTGATAGTGCTAAGCATGGTACTTGCGGCATGTGGAAAAAAAGACGCCGCGGGTGTTGTCAAGGATTTGGACAAAGTCGTTACGAAGTTGGAGAGTTACCAGGGTGCTGGCACCATGACGCTGTATACTGGTGATAAGCCCCAAGAGTACAAGGTAGAGGTGTGGTATCAGAACCCTTCTTTTTACCGGATTGCGCTTACGAATGCCGAGAAGGATGTAACTCAAATTGTACTTCGCAATGAGCAGGGGGTGTACGTGTTGACGCCTAGCCTGAACAAGAGCTTCCGCTTCCAGAGTGATTGGCCGGAGAATCAAGGGCAGGTGTATCTTTACCAGACTCTAGTACGCAGCATTCTAAGCGATAATTCACGGCAATTTGTAGACGATAAAGAGAGCTATGTTTTTGAGGTGGCGGCTAATTACAATACGCATGCTCTCGTCCGTCAAAAAATATGGCTGGCAAAAAACGATTACGCGCCAAAACAGGTTCAAGTATCAGATGCACAGGCTAAAGTGGTTGTTGAGGTGAAGTTCGATAAATTTGATTTTGATGCAAAGTTTGATAATAAATCGTTTGATATGCAGCATAATCTGGATACAGCGGCACGGGATTCGCAAGGAACGATGCTTGAGGTTGATGAGAATGGAATGCTGGTTGAAAAGTCAGCAGCAGGTACGAATGGTAGTAATCAAGAGTCCCAGGATGATTGGACGGCGCAAGGCGAAGGAACCGGGGAGCCTGTTGCAGGTCCGGAGGGCTCGGATTCTTCAACAGCACAGTCATTGCCAGCCTTGTCAGATCCGTTTGGAGTAATTATTCCGACTTATCTCCCTGATGGCGTAGTATACAAAGATGACAAAGTCGTTGATGATAGTGAGCGAAGCCTGGTATTACTGAGATACGACGGTACATATCAATTCACGCTCTCGGAATCAAGATCTCCTGACCGAACTGCTTCATTAGTGGCGGGTGAATTGGTTGATCTAGGATTTACAGCTGGACTGTTGACAGGGGAGCAATTACAGACCTTGACCTGGACAATTGACGGTCTTGAATTCCGAATTACAAGTGATAATCTTCCATTAAATGAAATGGCAAAAATCGCCGCTTCTATGCAGGACCAAACGGGTAAATAATACATTATAGGCGGATTGCGGAAATTTCTGATAGATGTACAGTCTAGCGGAATCCGTCTATTCGCCTCTTTCTATATTTTGGCCTTCACACAAATTTGACAGTCGCTTCTTTGAACATTACCATTAATGTATTGTTTTAAGATTGGACTTTCAAATATTTAGAGAAGGTGACCTAGAAGTGCAAGTGAATTATCGACCCACCCAAGCGGAAATTAACCTGGATGCGCTGTATAACAACTATCAAGAATTGCGGCGTGGATTACCAGCTGATACGAAGTTTTTAGCCTGTGTCAAGGCCAATGCCTATGGGCATGGAGCAGTGACTATAGCCAAAGAGCTGGAGCATTATGGTGCAGATTACTTAAGTGTAGCTTTTCTGGATGAAGCACTGGAGCTGCGGAATGCTGGTATTACTCTCCCGATTCTAATACTTGGATATACGCCGCCTGAAGGTGTACATGTCGCATGGGAGCACGACATTACTGTGAATTTATTCAGTGAAGATGTGCTGGAGGCGATCGTAAAGCTTGATCCTTCTGAGTTTCCTAACAAGTTGAAGGCCCACATTAAGATCGACTCTGGAATGGGACGTTTAGGCCTATTGCCAGGAGAAGGTGCAGTTGCTTTTATACGCAGAGCACAACAAATTCCTCATTTGGAGGTAGAGGGAATGTTTACACATTTCGCTACAGCCGATGAAGAAGACAAGAGCTATACATTGGAGCAATATCGTCGTTTTCAGAGCGTGGTCTACGCACTGCGGGAGAATGGAATTGAAATCCCGATAATACATACGGGTAACAGTGCCACTGCCATTGATCTTCCGGATATTACTTGCCAAATGGCGAGACTCGGCATCGCTTTATATGGATTGTATCCTTCCAATGAAGTAAAGCGGGATCGTGTTAAGCTTACTCCAATTATGTCACTGAAGACTAAGGCGGTATGGGTTAAATCATTGCCGGCACGTTCTTCAATCAGTTATGGAGCAAGGTATGTAACTAGTGGAGAAGAGAAAATTGCTACCATTCCGATTGGCTATGCCGATGGATATTCCCGGATGCTTAGCGGCAAGGCGCAAGTACTGATACGTGGACACCGCGTTCCTGTTGTCGGAACGATATGTATGGACCAATGTATGGTTTCGCTACAATCTTTAGCTGAAGAGGCTGAAGAAATTCAAGCGGGAGAAGAGGTTGTACTCATCGGCCAGCAGTCAGGTGAGGAAATCACCGCAGACGAACTGGCATCTGCTATTGGAACTATTCACTATGAGTTGATATGTATGTTGGCTCACAGAGTCTCTCGGGTGTACAAAAAGTCGGCACAATCTGACATTATTGTGAACCCGTTGTTGCCTTAATTGTGACAATTGACAAAAACCAACAAAACTTTTCCTGAATATGAAGGAATTTATGTCTGGATATCGAATGATACAATAGATGGAAATGATCAAGTATGTACGGCGATCACTTTTTTGATTATAATGATTGCAGCATACTTGATATACTCTAGGCATATACTTCTTTGTATAAATTTCCTTGAATAATGCAATACTGAGTTAGAGGGTCAAGGGATCAGGGTTGACAAGGTTTTGGGGGTGGAAGTTGAAGATGGCCAATATGCACAACACCAAAAGAATCATGATCAGTTTACCGGATCATCTTTTGCAAGAAGTGGATGGAATCGTGGCGATGGAAAATTCTAATCGCAGTGAGCTGATCAGGCAGGCCATGAAGCTGTATTTGAATGAGCGGAAGAAACGTTTTATCCGAGAGTCGATGCAGCGTGGCTATATGGAGATGGCCAAGATTAATTTAACCATGGCCTCCGAAGCGTTCCATGCGGAGGAAGATGCAGACATCACTCTGGACCGCCTAGTAAGCGGGGTGTAACTATTGATCGTAAAGCGCGGCGATGTATTTTTTGCAGACCTTTCACCTGTTGTTGGTTCTGAGCAGGGAGGGGTAAGACCGGTGCTTATTATCCAGAATGATATCGGTAACAGATTCAGTCCAACAGTTATTGTTGCTGCAATCACAGCGCAAATTCAGAAGGCAAAGCTGCCTACTCATGTCGAAATTGATGCAGCTACTCATGGATTTGATCGGGATTCCGTTATTTTACTGGAACAGATCAGAACAATCGACAAACAAAGATTAACTGACAAAATCACGCACTTAGACGATGAGACTATGAAAAAAGTGAATGAAGCTTTGCTTATCAGTCTTGGTTTAATTGATTTTTGATGATAGAGATCGGCGGTATATCCGTCTGTTTGGACGCTTCGAATTTTTATTCGGGGCGTCTTTTTTACTGGAATGAAAGTAAAATTCTATAAATATTATAGTTATGAATTGTAATTGTAAAAAATGGTTGGTAACATAATAGGAATTGAAGTAATATTAAGGGTAGAAAAATGATTAATCTGTCATTTTATGTATCATTATAAGGAGGATCAACTGAATGAATCAAAATTCTTCAGATGAGTATCGTTACACTACTTTCAACAATCAGCCTCCAACATATTCGGAACAGCAAAACCAGTTCGGGGATGTGCCAATGCAGCCTGTAGCTCCACCGAAGACTAATGGAAAAGCTATTGCGGCTTTGGTTCTGGGTATTTTGGCTCTGTTCATTCCATATGTTGGATTTATTCTGGGTATTGTCGCTATCATCATGGCCAGCCTGTCCTTCAAGGAAATGAAACAGAATCAGGAACAAGGTAAGGGTCTGGCCATTGCAGGTTTAGTCTGTGGAATTGTTGGAACAGTGATATATGCTATTCTTATCTTTATTGTTATTTTGGCAGTTGTTCTTTTCTCGACTACTCCAGACATGTACACTAATTTTTAAAAAGCAAACTAAGAACATCATACTTTTCAGGTATGGTGTTTTTTGTTATCTGCAGATACTTGCTGGAAAAGGTCCTCGAAGTTTGTGATAATAAGGACAGGGTAATTTTAGAATGAAAGAGGGATTCTATTGTCACAATCCGCTAAGAACAACACAACAGCTCAAGACAAAATAGAAAATGGCGATCAGGAAGCCATCATTAAGCAGATCGCAAAAGAACTTAGTCTGTCATTAAAGCAAGTACGAACAACGGTGCAGCTCCTTGATGAAGGGAACACCATACCATTTATTGCACGTTACCGTAAGGAAATGACTGGAGAACTGGATGAGAATCAGCTTAGAGATATTGAAGAGCGTAATCAATATCTTCGAAATTTGGAGGAGCGCAAACAGGAAGTTATTCGTATAATTGCGGAGCAGGGAAAACTCAGCGACCAATTGGAGGCTGACATCCGTAAAGCGGTCAAGCTGCAAGAAGTGGAGGATATTTATCGTCCTTATCGTCAAAAGCGGAAAACGCGTGCAAGTGTAGCTAAAGAGAAAGGACTTGAGCCACTGGCAGAATGGTTGTTATCACAGCCTAAACAGGGTGATCCACTTACGGAAGCCTCTACATACATTGATAGTGAGAAGGGTGTGGAATCGGCAGAAGATGCACTTCAAGGAGCAATGGATATCGTAGCAGAGATGATTGCTGATGAAGCGGCAACCCGTACCTGGGTACGTCAATATACGATGGATCAAGGAGCCATTGTTTCAGAAGCGAAGTCCCCTGACGAAGAGTCCGTGTATGAAATGTATTACAGCTATCGTGAACCAGCAAAAAAAATTCCGTCACACCGTATTCTTGCAATTAATCGCGGTGAAAGGGAGGATGTGCTGAAGGTTTCGCTAGATGTAGAAGCGGAACGAATTTATCGTTATATAGCCGGACGGTGGATTCAAGGTCAGTCGAAGACGGAGGAAATTCTGCATACCGTTATTGAAGATGCGTATAAACGGCTAATTGCTTCCTCAATAGAACGGGAAGTAAGAGCTGAATTAACGGAAAAGGCTGAGAGTCAGGCGATTTCAATCTTTGCCGGCAACCTCCGCAGCTTGTTGCTGCAGCCGCCAGTACGCGGCAAGCATGTACTCGGAGTTGATCCAGCATACCGGACGGGCTGTAAGCTGGCAGTAGTTGATGATACAGGCAAGCTGCTGGAAGTTGCCGTCACTTATCCGACGCCTCCGAATAACAAGAGACGGGAAGCAGGGGCCAAATTTCATGAATTAATGGATAAATACGCAATCTCGCTTATTGTAATAGGCAACGGTACTGCATCGCGTGAGACAGAACAATTTGTTGCTGAGGTTATTACGGAGCGTAAAGACAATGATCTGGCTTATTTGATCGTCAATGAAGCTGGGGCGAGCGTATATTCTGCCTCCAAGCTGGCACAGGAGGAGTTTCCTGATTTGGATGTTGCAGAACGCAGTGCAGTATCTATTGCGCGTCGTCTGCAAGATCCGCTTGCTGAGCTTGTTAAGATTGAACCTAAGGCGATTGGCGTAGGTCAGTATCAGCATGATGTATCCCAAAAACATCTCGATGAGAGTCTGAAAACCGTAGTAGAGTCTGCGGTGAACCATGTCGGTGTAGACGTGAATACAGCTTCGCCTTCATTATTGTCTTATGTATCAGGAGTAAATGCTACGATAGCCAAAAATATCGTAAAATTCCGCGAAGAGAACGGCAAGTTCACAAGTCGCAAGCAATTGCAAAAAGTGCCTCGCTTAGGGGCAAAAACATATGAACAATGCATTGGATTCCTGCGAATTCCGGAAGGAAAAGATCCGCTGGACCGTACACCGATTCACCCAGAATCTTATGATGTGGTCAATCGTTTATTTGATGAGCTGCGCGTGGAGCTCGGACAGCTTGGTTCTAAAGAGCTGGCAGATAAACTGTCTGCCCTCGAGCCTGAAATGCTTGCTACACAGCTCGGTGTCGGGGTTCCGACGCTACGAGATATTCTGGACAGTTTGCAGCGACCAGGACGTGATCCGAGGGAAGAACTCCCCTTGCCGATTTTCCGGACGGACGTACTCAAGATTGAAGATTTGGTTCCAGGTATGGAGCTGCAAGGAACTGTACGTAATGTAATCGATTTTGGGGCATTCGTTGATATCGGAATTAAAAATGATGGCCTGGTCCACATTTCTCAATTAAGCAATGGATTTGTCAAACATCCGATGGATGTTGTATCCGTAGGCGATAATGTAACCGTTTGGGTGCTTAATATTGATTTGAAAAAAGGCAGAGTTGGACTTACGATGCGTAAACCAAGTCAGTCTAACTCCTAGAGATGTAAGCTTCGTCAAGAGCGAATAAAGGCTGCCCTTCCGTCAAATAAATGACAGGAGGGGCAGCCTGATTTTACTTGCATATTGTTCTATTGAAGATGGCTATACTCATCACTTAAATGCTGCCGATTATAATAAAAGAACCAGCAATCATTAAGCAGCCTGATTTGCCTGCGATCTCGTTTATGGAAAGCACGCATAATTTGATTGCTTAGCCACTTTGGCACCAATATCTCCTCCTCCGGCACCCTTTGTACGTTAGCATATGGGGAAAAGCCGGGGATTGTGCAGGTCCTAAAGCATATTCTTCAGATCATTCCTTCGTCTTCATACCACTGTTCAAGTTGGGCCTGAAGAGCCCGAATTTCTGTCAGCAAGGAGATCAATGGGTAGTTCTCTTCGCGAATAGCCGAAAATGAGGATTCGAGTTCATTAATATAATGAAGTCCGCTAGTAATTTGTAGTGATTCCTGAAGCAAGTCTAAATAATCGCACTCTGCAATTGCTCGTGGCAACACAGGTACTTGGTCGGCCGTCAATTTGTCAATTTCTTTGTTAAGCCGCAAATTTAATGCGCTTAGCTGATAAGCATATTCACTAGGCATTTCAACAAATTTTAAGTCTTGTTCCCGCTGTAGAATTACATATCTCATTTGAGCCGTCACAGTATAATCTCCCCTCTGTTACATCCTACTTGACAGTGTAGCGTAAGCTGAAGTTAAAATTCAAGTACAAAGAGAAAGGAGTATCGATGTGACTAACGAGCAGCTACAGTCCTGGGTGGAGGAAATATCACTTCACAGCTTTGGAATCCCGTTCCGCCACCAAGCAAGGTTCAACAGTCGGTTGAAAACAACCGGAGGAAGATATTTTATGAAGACGCATCACATCGAGATCAATCCGGGTCAGCTTGAAGCTTATGGTAAAGAAGAGGTGGAGAAAATAATCAAGCATGAGCTGTGCCACTACCACTTACACTTGGCGGGCAGAGGATATCGGCATCGAGACCCTGAGTTTAAAGCGTTATTAGCAAAAGTGAAGGGTAGTCGCTTTTGTCAATCGCTGCCAGGGAGAGCAACACGAAAATCTATACCACATCGTTACAAGCTTGTATGTACCAGTTGTGGTATGGAGTATCTTAGAAAGCGGAGAGTAGACATACAGCGGTATCGCTGCGGGAAATGCCGGGGGAAGTTAAGTATAATTGAGTTATTGCCAATGATCGGGAAGAGTCGGAGTGCGAAATAAAAAAGGAGCATTCCGCCACAAATATCTGTGAGAGGAACGCTCCTGTTCAATGATTTATTTCAAATAATTCAGAATGAACTGTGCGGTTTCGGCTCTTGTGGCCGGATCGTTAGGGGCGAATTGCCCTTCGGAACGGCCTTGTACAAGACCTAATGCAGCAGCTTGTTTCACGCTTTCCAATGCCCATTCGGCGATATCCGAATCGTCGCTGAAGGAAATGCCGGCTGCTGAAGGCAGCGTTCCATGTTCCATCTTGTAGGCGCGCATCAGGATCAGTACGATTTCCTGACGTGTGATTACGGCATTCGGTTCAAAGCTATCCTTAGTCCGGCCGTTGATCAATCCTGCTTTAACCATCTTGGCCAAATCCTCTTGATACCAGGCGTTAGCTGCTACGTCGGTAAAGGCAAGCTCGCCCTTATCCTTCAGCTTCAATGCGCTCGATACAAGCTTCACGAATTCAGCTCTCGTTATCATACGGTTTGGCTGATATTCATTAGCGGAAACACCCTGGATCAAATGCTTGGCAGCCAATTGTTGAATGGCATTCAATGCCCAATGGCTTGGTAGAACATCGGTGAAGTTCACGGCATATTCTAGCAGCGCATAGGTTCCGCCCTGTTGAACTTCAGCTTCCATGTAACCTCCGGCAAGAACTCCTCCCAGATAGGTCAAGGCACCGTTGGATTCCACTTTGTAAACGCCGAGCAATCCGGCATTCAATGACGCATCAATCGGCAATTTTACCTTCACAGGCTCCGCAGCTTCGGATAGCGGATAAGACTTGCCGTCGCTGGTCACGATGCTGAAGCCGAGGGCTACCGCATTACCTTTAAGCGCTACGTTGGCGTCATTTTTGACTGCTGCTTCGCTGATGGTTTTTGGATTTACTGTAACGTGAAGCTTGCTGCCGGAGAGCTGCTCTTTGTCCACGGAATCCTTCCATTGCTTCAGAGCATCCGGTGTAATATCAATTTTCACTTCGCCAGCTTGAATTTGCAGTGTATTATTTCCGAGCAGTTCGCCTGCATTGATCGGCAGTTCAATATCTTTTACCGCCGAACCGACTGTAACGACTACTGTTCCGTTCTCCGCAGGCTTGGTCAGATCGCTGGCAGAAACAACCTCTTTACTTGGATCGGCTGGTTTCGGAGCCGGTGGAGTTACACTCGATCCAGATCCCGAGTTAGAGCTGTTATTGGACGGTGGCGTTACTGGTGTATATGCGATAAGAATATCATTTTTCGCTTTTACCAGGTTGTCATAAGCCTGTCTCAGCAACTCAGCATTGGCATCAGAGGTCAGGCTCTTGGCCTCTGTATAAGCGGCGTTGGATTTCAAGGCCGCAATCGAGCTTGCGGTGTACTTGTCATTGTTAACAAGAGCGTCGATGCCAGCCAGAAGCGCCTGAAGCTGATTCCACTCTGGAGCGGTTCCTTGGTTTACAGCTAACGCAATCTCATTGCTGGTTGTAGACGCTGTATAAGCTTGCTCATTCGCAATAACTGTGTTGGTGACAACAACCTTGTAACGACCTGCCTCGTTTGCAGTTACGTTGTGGAGCTCAAGGCTTGCGCCAGTTGCATCTCCAATCAGGCTGCCATCTTTATACCATTGATAGCTCAGTGATCCCGATCCTGCTGCTTCAACTGTGAAGCTTACGGAATCTCCAACAATCGCCGGATTTTTGGTAACATCAAAGCGTCCGATTACCGGCTGTTCGACTACAACTCCGTCTGGAATTACCGTCAAGGTCAGCTCGTTACTTGTCAGGGTGGATGGTTGAACACCATCTTTGCCGGTCAGTACGACGCGGAACATCTTTCCGTTATCCTCTTCCTGGGCTGTAAAGCTATAAACCGCTGTAGTAACAGAAGTTCGGTTCCATGTATCCTCTACAGGGGACTTCACTTCCCAGACCATGGAATCTACGCCGCCTTCCGCCACAACCGTAAGATCGACCTGATCGCCTTTGCTAACCGTTTTGGTGGATTCAAGGTTTGTCGTAAACGCCATTGTTTTCGATGGATCAATTACCCAGTGGGCTTTTAAAGTGATGTTGTCTGTTACTTTATCTGTTGCAAAATTCCATTTGTGTTCACCAGAATACCATCCGTCAAACAGATAGCCTTCTTTTACCACTTCTGCAGGCTCGTTAATGGTGGAGCCAAGCGCTACATCGGTCAATTGTGCTGGAGCATTGGTTCCGCCGTCTGTATCGAAGGTTACGGTGAACAATCCGTTGTAGCCGTCATATTTAACGCTGCTTGGATATGGGTAAGGTACATTTGCCCATACCTCTAGTTCTATCAACTCAACATAATCATACATTGCAGTAACTTCAAGTTTGAAGAATCTACCTTGTACTGGTGAAGTAAAGGTTTCGTAGAAAGGCTGCTGTGTGTTGCCTACATAAGGGTTGCCGATAGTCGTATAGGCAGCACCATCTACGGAAGAGCTTATCGTGAAATCTTCTGGCATAACACTACTGTCGTATCCAGAAATGTTGAAGGCCTTTATTTCGATTTCTTTACCAAAATCCAATATAACGTGACTCGGTAAGCTGTAGGCCTCAGAAGACGTATCAGGATCTCCATCTATTAGATTAGACAGTCTCTTAAAGCCAGAGCCGCTTATCGTACTTGTACGGGCCGCATTCTCATATTTGGTAATCATAACCGTTTCGCCTGGCTTCACCTGCTGTTTGATCTGATCAGTGAACAATCTTGCGCTTTGTCCCTCTGTCATATCAAGCTGGGTGCCGGACAAATCGAGAACGATCATTTCAGGGAACGTCGTTTTGTCCCCATACACGAGATTTTTTAGTTTTGAATTGGATGCATCGAGCAATTTCAGCTTGCTGCTTCCGGTAATATTCAATTGCTCCAGATCAGTAATACCGCTGAAGGCTTGACTAGTAATTAACTGCAAGCTTTCGTTGTTTGACAGATCAATGCTGGTTATCTTAGCTGGGAAGTAAGCTTCGCTTAGTCTCTCAAGCTTCGTGTTGGATAAATTCACACCAGTCATTTCGGTAATAAGCTTTAATCCTGTCAAATCCTTGATATCACGATTGGACAGATCCAGCGTTCCTGTAATTTTCGTAAGATCGCTTACTTTGTTGTATCCCAGTTCATTTAAAGCGTTCAGCAGCGCCGCATCAGGGAACATCTCGGAGCTGAGTTCAATGTCTCGAACGAATAGAGGTACTGACTTGTTGCCCGCATAGTCTTCCATAACAAGTGAAATTGTACTTGAAGTGGATGCAGGTGTTACAAATAATGAAGCTTTGGTAGAACGTCCACGAACGATATAAGGCTTCTTGCCGGAAGAGTAGGTGGTATCGAATTGTAGTGCTACTCCATTCTCATAGACGTGCAGATAACGCCAGTCTCTGGTGTTCGGCATCGGCAAGCTTAATGTGTTGCCGTTCCAGGACCATTTCTCCGCATAAGGGTCGATCGTTTTGTCGATAAAGTTGCCGCTTACTGCAACCGAATGATGATTACCCACCGCTACGCTGACGATGTAATCATCTCCGTTGATAGGCATATCCGCAAACACAGCAGAAGTTGATCCGGCTGATACCGTTTTGGTCGCGGATACCGGTGTGTCTGTTGTAATCCAGTTCAGCGATCTTACGCTAACTGTGATCGCATCGGATGCCGATGCCGGATTAGTCCAGGATACAGCAAACTCTCCGTTTTCTCTGGAATCTACCTGGATATTAGATACGGCGGCATTCAAATCAAATGCCAGCATAGCGGCGGGGCCCTCGCGGCCATCTGCGCCAACTGCAGCTACTTTAACTTCGCCGGAGCGAGCAGGCAATTTTTTGATATAGAAGGTTTCGTCATATTTGCCGCCAACGAATACATCATTGACATAGACGTTATAATTTTTGACTTGAGAATAATTTGTATTTAAGTCCCAATGAATAGCCATTTCGTTGGTATCGGTGAATACGTCGGTCAAGGCAAGGCCTGTCGGAGCGGCAGGAGCAGCCGCAGAGCCGTCATAAATCCGGATTTGTCCGACATTCATTTGATAGTTCGTTACTGCATCACCGTTTGGAGCAAAAACAAGACCAAAAGCGGCGATGGTTTTCCCGGCGTACGTGCTGAGATCCAGTTCCTTTGTAGTCCAGCCGGTTGTTTTGCTGCCATCAGTTGCGGACACTTTCACAACGGTATCCGGATCGTCCTTGAAGACCAGGCCGATGGCCAAGGAAGAGCCGTCATTCGCTGAAGGCTTGTTGTATGCAATCGACAGCTTGGAGGATGCATTGACGTTCAGTTCGGTTTTATACAAGCGAAGGAAATTCTCAGCGTCAAGATTGCCGCTTACTGCAAGCGAGCTTCCTCCGTCGTATCCTCCAATTTGCTCATAGCTGAAGGAAGGGTCCTTCTTGTATTTCGTGCCGTAATCAAAATCAACGTTCAATCGGCTGCCTGTTGTATCCTGCCACCACTGCCAGGTTACCGGCACATCCTGCAAGCTCATATTGGACCACTCGTCATTGTTCGATACCGCGCCAGCCTTGTAGTAAGACAAGCCGTGTCCAGTATTGAAGTTCGTGTAGAAGTTCGAGCTGCCAATGACAGAACGCTCGGTAATAACAGACGCAATCCCCGGCCATACTGATGATGAAGCGGTTTCACGAGGATTTGTGCTAGGGCTTGACCACCACTGCTGCTCTCTTTTTATTGTTTCCCATTGATAGTCATTGTTTGCCCGGTCATTGGACGGCCAAGACTTATCATCATTGTAGCCCGCATGGACAAAGTCGGCCCCAAGCGTCGCTATGCTGACGAGCGGAACACCGTTCTCATCCACCTTGCTTTTGAGGGCATTGACGTTGGTTGAGGTGAATCTGTCGCGTCCCGCCTCAAGACCTGCAAAGCCAACATCATAAATGGAATAGTTGGTTCCGTAGCTTGTATTTAACTGATCAAGATACGTTTTAGCGCTATTAATTTGACTGGAGCCTACACCGTAATCAAAGAAATAGGAGTCAGAAACCGGCTCATTTTTGTTCTTGTCATACAGAAATGAAATATTGTTATCTCTAAAGGTTCTTTCAAATGTATTCGAACCGCTGGACGTATCCAGGGAGTCGTACCATTGTACGTATAATCCGCCTTGCTTCAGTACTTTAATAAATTCAATGTAGTCCGGAATATCGCTTGTTTGGACGTTGGGATCTTGTTCTTCCTGATTGAGGAAATAACCGTCGTAACCGAAGTATTTGGCCATCTCGATCATTTTTTTAGCAACAGGGAAATCCCCGTTCCCATCCTTGACAATCATTTGCTTGTACGTTTGTTGCCCGCGGTCATTGTTAGAGAAAAATATGCCTGCCAGGGACAATACGCCGTTCTTGTGGGCGGCGTCCGTATACGTAGGGTTCGGAATATTCAGCATGCCGAATTCGAACCATTTTTGTTTCCAGTCCGATTGCGCCGTATCATCGTAATATTCAGGCGGTGTATAGGCCGAAGCCGTACCATGCCAAGGAGACCAATAGTCCACATACTGCCAGAAGCCAAAGTGGTATTGAGCAAACTTGTTCGTATAAGCTGCATTTTCGATGAACGCATTCCCGTAATCGCCGCTTACGTTGGTCATTTTTACGTCAGGATTCAGGTTGGGCTTAGCCTGTGTAGCGGCAAACGGGTCGATTCTTTGCTGCAAAGGTACGAAGGATCGCAGCATCTCCGCATCGCGGTCCGTCTCCGGGCTCCAGTCCAGAATCTGACCGCTAGTGTAACCGTGCACGCTAGGCTGATTCACTCCATGCGCCGCTTCGCCTGTGAATGGCCAAGTATCTCCGGCTTGTACTTGAAGCGGAGTGCTTGTTGCAACCAAACCGGCAATCAGCAGCACTGCAGTAAATTTTGAAAACGTTTTCTTTTTAATGTGCAAGTGCATGTTCATGTGTCAACTCCTTTGTTGAGAATGATGATACTTGTGCAAATCATGCTTGTAATAAATACTCCCGACGGGCTGCTATATCCCGCTTATGTATATCTCCTCCTCCCTCGGGCAAGATACGTTTGCCTAAAAATATATCTCATGAAACCCCTTACATATAGGGGCGAAATTAAAGATACAACAGACAAAGTAAAGAAAAAAAACAGGATTGCAGCTCAAATGGTGTAATTGAATAGAAAGAAGCTGCACAAAAAGGAGACTTTGTGTGATTTGGAAATATATTTAAAAACATATATTTCTGATTTTTTCAGTTTAAGAAGATAACACTGTTTGAAAGTCCTTCGTCGTTTTAGTCAGAAATAGAAATGAGGCATCTTTTGTGATATGCTGTACCTGATAGTTCAACAATAAGGAGTGATTATTTTGGCACAATCCAGAGCCAAGAAGATGCGTCAAAAGCTAGTTCGTGAAGGACGAAGAAATCCGGAAGAAAGTCGTAGTCCGTTCGCTTTTGCAGATTTACGGTCAAGAAAGACCAAGAGTAAGACAGAACTAATAAATAGCAGTAAAAATAAATTCAAGAACCATGACTCTTATAACGGAGACGATGGTTCTTTTTTATTTGTAATAAATAGTACTTTTAATCTTTGTTTTTCTAAATAACTCATGGTATATTTCATTATAAATACAAAAATTACTTATATTAGGATGCTGAGAAATACATATGTCTTAATACTCTGCGAGAGTACAGGCCGGCGTGAGGAGATATGAAATGGAACGAAAACCTACGATTTTGTATGCTACTACGGAAGTTTTTCCATTCGCTAAGACTGGGGGACTTGCGGATGTTTCGGCGTTTTTGCCTAAAGCTTTACGAAGCGAAGGCTACGACATCCGTATCATTATGCCTAAATTTAAAGGAATTGAGGACAAGTATGGACATCAGTTGCATCATGTAGTCGCTATGGATATTGAGTTTGCAGGACGAAATCACTGTTATAGTGTGGAAAGTATTTTGTATAACGGAAATATGATATATTTTGTGGACGCTCCCTATTATTTTGGTCGTGATAGAATCTATGACTATGATGATGAGATGGAGAGATTTGTTTTTTTCTGCAAAGCAGTTATGGAATCACTGCCAGTAATACGCTTTCAACCGGATATTCTTCAATGTAATGATTGGCTGATGGGCTTTATTCCTTTTTTCTTGAAGACAAAATATCGGCAGCTTGAATTCTATAAATCTATGAAATCAATATTTACAATTCACGCTCTCCTTTATCAAGGGGTTTTTAACAAAAGTAATACGAAGAGTTTATTGGATTTAGATTGGAATTATTTTGTAGAGCAGGGCCTTGATTATTATGATCAGGTTAATTGTATGAAGGTCGGGATAATGACCTCGGATGTAGTGTCCACAGTGAGTCCGAGCTATGCAGCTGAGATTAGTAAAATGTCGCCGCTTCATATGGAGCCTTTGACCGAGTCGCTGTTTAAGCGCAGAAGAGATTTACACGGTATTTTGAACGGTATTGATCTTGAGGAGAACAATCCGGCTACAGACTCCCGATTATTTGCAAATTATTCCCTTGATCAGTTAGAAGGCAAGGCTGAGAACAAGAAAAGACTGCAGGAGTCGTTAGGTTTGCCAGTCAGGGCCGATGTGCCGATCGTTTCGCTCATTTCTCGATTGGAAATTACCAAAGGCCTATATTTGATCGAAAAATCATATCATGAGCTGCTCAAGGAAGATCTTCAATTTGTCGTAATTGGAGATGGAATTCCTTATTATGATTACCTGTTTTCGAATATAATGAAGGCCTTTCCGAATAAAATGTATTATTCCACTTATAGCGAGGAGCTGGCGTATAAAACGTACGCAGGAGCAGATTTATTCCTGATGCCTTCCTATACGGAAGCCTGTGGAATCAGCCAATTGATCGGTATGAGATACGGTACAGTGCCCATTATTCGCGAGACTGGAGGTTTACGTGACACAGTTGAACCTTTCTGTGAAGAAAACGAGACAGGGACTGGCTTTACTTTTAAATATGCAAGTCAGTGGGTTATGCTTGATACGATCCGCAAGGCGATTGACGTCTATCACAAGCCAGATAAGTGGAATAAACTTGTTACAAATGTTATGACACGCCCTGTGGGCTGGGAAAGTTCTGTTAAGGAATATATGAGGCTATATGAACAAACGATGGGTATGACGGTATCTTGACTTTGATGTAAAATCATGATAAATTAATTTTTGTATCTGATGATGATATTCCCTGATAGCTCAGTTGGTAGAGCACTCGACTGTTAATCGAGTTGTCACA
>RCUF01000360.1_pt1 | contig 16339 bp, 10 predicted proteins | sample 2166311 | NCBI WGS metagenome assembly RCUF01 (sample SAMN09932608, study PRJNA488358) | compost metagenome | feature: garden; material: soil; isolation source: compost soil in 4-hydroxybenzonitrile-enriched culture | place: Germany: Experimental Botanical Garden Goettingen | collected 2016-01-27
GCTGCAAATGTGCAGGCTTTCTCTAAGGATTCTCTTCAAACTAGTCTATTCTGAAACATTTTCCTGCATTTTTGCACGCTTTTGTTTATTCTTTCATGGCTACTTTTATAAAACTGTATTTTTACATCTTCTCCTGATATTTTGTCTTTCCACTGCTAAAAAAGAAGCCTCCCTCAAAGTTATCTTAGATAACTTTTGGGACGGCCTCTTTCTCACAGTCTGTGGCCTTTCTCATTTCTTCACACCATCACTCTTATTATAAAAGATCAAATAATTCTCCAGTTGGCTAGACCAATACGTACCATCATGCCCTCCAGGATGAGGGGCCCATTGCGCATCAATTCCCTTTGACTGCAGCAGCTCATATAACAGGTAATCCTTTTCCGCCAAGGCATCTTCCGTTCCACTGTCCAAATAGACCTCAAGCTCATTCAGCTGCCGGCTCTCCGCCAACTTGAAAGGGTCGCGATTATCCCGTAATGACTCGTTCGCATAAAGCCAATCCCGTTGACCGGTGAATTGATCTGTTTCAGAATAATTCCAAAGTGCAGCGCTATGTGCTCCCACTTTACTGAACAGCTTAGGGTGATTGAAGCCAAGGTATAGAGCGGCATATCCGCCCATCGAAGCGCCCCCTACATACCTGCCCGCTCTAGCTGTGACCGTGCTGTACTGTCTATCGATATACGGAATCAGCTCTAGGATCAGATAATCCTCGTAGGGTCCAATATCTACGCTGCCAGGATCTTTCCCTTCCCCCTCAACCGAATTCACACCAAAGCTATTTCCATAATCGGGAGAGACTATAATCAACGGATCAATCTTCCCTTCATCAATAAGTCGATCCGCCACTTGATGGATGTTCAGATAAGTAAACCATGAATCATGCATTCCCCCATAACCGTACAACAGGTAAAGCACGGGATATTTAGTATCGGGACTGTACGCCGGGGGAAGATAAACAGACATCTCCAACTCGCAATCAAACCGTTTACTATACAAGCGATCTGTAACGACCTGATAATCCCCCTTTAGCGCATCAGGCCTACCCTGACCCTTATCCGACACCTTTGCCGACTGAACAGGAATTATTGATTGATTAGGAGATAGAGATTGTTTCAATGGCTCCGGCTTACCTATACAGCCGCTTAACATAATAAGCACAAAACAGCCCATAACCATTGCGACCATATACATCTTCACAACAACCGTCTCCTTCCCACCAGAGCTTACAGTGAATCTATCAATTATCCCGCATGGTTCTAAGCTTTTGATTTCACATTATTCTATAGCATACAAATACCCATCGTCAGACCCAATGATAACAACTCCATGATCAAGGGCAGGTGAGGAATAGATATTTCCTTCCGTCTGATAGGTCCACAATTGCTCCCCTGTCTCTACATCTACTGCGTAGATTAGCCCATGATTTTCTTCCGTATAATGATTGCCCAGAGCAAAATATACTGTCCTGCCATCTGTCGAAGGGGACGCATGAATGGCATTCAGCGTTGGAAACATCCATTTTTTCTCACCCGTCGCTTTATCTAAGGAAACAAACATATGGCTGTCCGAGCTTCCTGAAAACAAAGTATCGCCAACGAGGGCCAACGATCCAAGCAAATAAGGAGCTATATCACTATGCCATACGACTTGACCTGTCCTTTTGTCTATTGCGTAAAGCCCACCATTGCGTGTCCCAAAATATAAAGTGTTATCATCTACCACAACAGACCCATCTACTGCACTCACCAGAGGCGACATCCAAATTTGCTCCCCGGACCCCGCATCAAGCGCGACTACATGACCGGGCTCCTTTTGAGCAGATAGATCATACCCTGATAACCCCATATAGATCACACCCTCATCCACAGCCGGTGAGGAATGCAAAATGGGCACAAGCCCTTCATTCTCATATCCACATAAAGACAGCTTCTTTTTCCATACTAATTCACCATGATCCGCATGTAAGGCATAAAAGCTTCCTTCTCCTGCGCCAAAATATACAATCCCATCCGCTACAGCCGGGGATGATTGCCAATAATCAACAGGATCTCTGGGGTCGTCCTTTTCTTCAGTCGTATAACTCCATTTTAGCGCTCCATCGTTTGCATTCAGGGCGTAGAGCTTCTCATCACCACTTAAAAAATACACCGTCTCATTCGCAATCGCTGCTGAGGATTTAATCGCCCCTTCCGTCTGATAGGACCATTTCAGTTCTCCTGTTATCGTGTTAACCGCATAGAAGTTATGGTCATCACTGCCGAAGTATACCGTCTGCTTAGCAATAACGGGGGATGAACGGATTCGATCATTCGTCTGAAACCTCCATTTGACCTGATGGAACTCTCTTGGTCCCTCAGTGTTATACCACCCCGTATGCTTAAGATTTCCACGAAACATGGATGCATCACTTTGATTTCTCTGGGAAAAGCCCATAGAGCTCTTACTGGACCATTGCTTCATAGACATGAATAACCCTCCTCCTCGATGAGGAGAGTATAGCATGGTCGATCTCATTAATGATCAGGACAGGACACTAATGGCCTGCTAATGTGATACACTTGAGTTGGAGGTGTTACAATGATTCATCAGCTTACATTCGGACAATGTTTGCAGGAGCTGCTGTTCATTCGCGGATGGTCGGCGGCACAGCTTGCCAAAGTTTTAAATATTGATGCCTCTTATGTTCGAAGATGGGTTCGGGGAGACCGAACACCAGCTTTACATACCAGCTATATTAATGACATTACTGAGGCAATCTGCGATGGACTGGATCGGGAATACAGGAAAGCAACAAAGGCGGCTCTTACTACTCTTCTAGACCAATCAGAAGCAGATGCACCGATGGGGGCCGCAACCCTTCGTGACAGAGTGCAGCATCATCTCCATGAAGCCCAGATTTACACACTTTCACTAGACACCACTGCTCGAAAAAACCGTAAACCAACAGAAGGTCAATCCGTCGTATCACAATTGCTAGAAATAACGCAGGTAACACTACGTAAACCGAACCACCAACCTACATTACACACATTCCCACCAACCCACACCCGAGAGCTAGAGCAGCTTCCATCTGTCCTAACAAATCGAGAGGCCATTTTATCGGCAGCAATTACATTGCTTAAGCACGCAGTACAAAATCAGGATACAGCACCTGACAAGCAAATCTACCTTACCTTTCAAAGCGAGCGTGATTACTTCGACGGATACCCGGAGCTCTACCATGAATGGCAGCAGGCAATAATTCATGCATTGCGCCTCGGTTGGTGCATTCATCATCTCTGCAGATTAAACAAAAATGTGGAGCGCTCCCTTCAATTAGTCAATCAAATTCTGGCTTGGACCAACTATTCAGGCTCATATCATCTCTATTACTTCACTAAATACGGAATCGATTTTCCAGCCCAGGAAATCATTCTCATTAAGGGCAGCGGTGCTATCACGGGCTACGCAACGGATCAATTCAAAGAGATGGATGCAGGTCTCTATTTGAACGAGACGAACGCAGTACATGTGATTGAGAAATACGTAGAGCAAATGCTGCGTAACACCGAGCCTTTAATTCACATACTGAGCCAAAATGATTACTTCGAACTTAATGTGACCAAGGACCGGAAACCAGGTAGTCACTGTATGTGTATGCACGATCTTTCCTATCTCACCGTACCGCCTGAAATCATGAAAAAGTATATGAGTCTATCGATATCTGATGAAAATGAACGTCGAGTTCATTGGTGGAGGATCGAGGATACCGTAAAGTCATTCTACAGAGACATTCAACGTTACCCGATGCGTCACATCTATCCAATGAGAGCGATCGAAATGCTCGTCACAACAGGCGAATACGATCGAAATCCTTATTTCCGACCCACGCGTGAAGATATCCAGGCGCACCTTCTCTATCTCACCGAGCTGCTGCACAATTATGACCAGTTTGAAATCGCACTAATCGATGACCACACATATAACCTCATTCATCGCACCCAATTCGATATTAAAGGCAATCACACCGTGGCGATTGGAGTCCTGCCTAGAAGTGATGCAAGACCAAAGGTCGAATTAATTGCGATTACAGAAGGTACAATTGTGCGGGCATTTCAGGATTATTTTGATGACATCTGGGAGCGGATTAATCCAATCTATCGGGATAAACAGTTCGTCAGCTCTTGGATCAAGGACAAGCTTGCCCTTTTGTAAAAGGCTGCCATTCCCCTCCTAAAGTAAAAAAAGCCGGAAAAAATTCCGGCTTACTTACACTTCTTCTACCCGCATACGATCCTCCGTCGCTTGAAATGTCCGATCTGCTACTATGCATTATTCTCAACGTACTTCATGATCCGTTCAACACATTCATTCACAGACAATGTATTCGTTTCCACAACTATTTCCGGATGAACAGGCTCCTCATACGGGGAATCAATTCCTGTGAAATTACGGATTTCTCCGGCTCTTACTTTTTTATATAAGCCTTTAGGGTCTCGCTGCTCGCACACCTCCAGAGGACATTGAACGTACACCTCCATGTAAGGTTCTCCAATGAGAAAACGGACTTTGTCACGAGTCGCTCTGTGTGGAGAGATTGAAGCAACGATAACATGATGATTTGCATCCAACAAAATTTTTCCGATTTCACCAATTCTTCTTCCTACCTCAATACGGTCCTCAATGCTGAATCCGAGATCTTGATTAATTCCCTTTCTTAGAATATCGCCGTCTAGTATATAGCAGTTGGGTAGCAGCGGCTTCAAGGCCTCAGCTATCGTAGTTTTACCTGAACCGGACAGACCCGTTAGCCAAATTAGTTGATTCATATGCCTTTGCTCCTTTATATTCAATCGTTCCAATCGTATACTTCACCAATCAGCTCAAACAATTTTCGGTTCGGTTCAGTAAAATAATCCTGTAGCCATGTCAAAGTATCAGCAGGAATTTCTGACCCCTCTTCGCCCTCCTGCAAATGCGGGAAATCACCACGCTCCCAGGTTGGTATGTTCAGAAAGGTATATATCTTACGGCAGCCTTCAACAGGATTCTGAAATAACTTTTCGCTATTTAAAATAAGGAACTGCTCCTTCGGAAAATACTGATACCATCCTTCCAATTGCTCTACGTACAATCCCCGTTTCAAATAGGAATAGTGAGAGCAGTCCGGACTTAAGTAGCTGGAATCCCGCGCCATTCTTTCATATTCATCATTCACTCTGTCATGCTCAGCCTGTAAAGCTTCAGGGAAAGACAACTGCTCCAATCCCCGCCTAACCATCATTCGATAATGGGAATATGCCCTGTAGACAGGATTCCGAAGCAGTACGATCAATTTAATGTTCGGCAGCAGTTCATGCACCCTTCTTGGTGTTTGAGGATGGAACAAATAGTACGGACTAGCCTCCCCCGTTATACTTCCTGCCGACAGATTAGACGGGAAATGTCTCTTGTACCAATCAAACCCTCGACCAAACTGCTCGTCAAAATAATGGACTTCCTTGACTGCTGCGGCTTTAATGTTCGGGTGGTGAGTCAAGTGGTGATATAAGGAGGTTGTACCTCCTTTTTGCGTCCCGATGATCAGAAAATCAGGCTCTGTAGTTGTATTATCAGTGAGTACCTCACGCAAATGTCCCGTGCCCACCGCTTCAACCTGACTTTTTACGAATTGGATATGCTTGAGTATGCTTTCAATATCGGCATCCGGAGGAGCAATATCTAGGCAGCATTCGGCATCGCGTATAGCTTCCTTCTTCATGTCTAGTTCAAGATACACGGACGAGCGCAATATTTTCACCGAAAATTCGCTAAAGCCATACTCCAGCGCCTGATTAAAGTATTTTAGCGCTTGCTCAAAGTTCCTTTGTTGCTGGCTTCTACAGCCCATACGATAATAGTATTCCGGGACATACGCCCCTGTTGCACTGCCCTTCTCATATGCCATAACAACATCACGTGAAGATCCGCTCATCTTGATCTGACCATCTTCCAGCCAAATGGCCTGATCGCATATTTGCTGTGCCTGTTCCCCTGAATGGCTTACAAACACAATCGTTTTGCCTTCACTTTTTAATCGAAGGATTTCGTTCATGCATTTCTTCTGAAATTCAAAATCACCAACTGCCAAAATTTCATCCATCAGCAAAATATCAGGCTCCAGATGAATGGCAACAGAAAAACCAAGCCGCATGTACATACCCGAAGAATAGCTTCGTACAGGCATGTCAATATACTGCTCAAGCTCAGAAAACGCGATAATGCTGTCCAGCTTGGACTGAATTTGCTTACGGGTAAATCCAAGAACCGAGCCGTTAAAAAATATGTTTTCACGGCCTGTGAAATCAGGATGAAAACCTGCTCCAAGCTCCAGCAGCGTTGCTATTTTCCCATTCACTCTTACTTCTCCTGAAGTAGGATGCAAAATTCGGCAGATCAATTTTAGAAGTGTGCTTTTTCCTGAACCGTTTTTTCCGATTAGCGCCAGGCTCGATCCCGGAGTCAGCTCCAGATTAATATCCCGCAATACCCACATTTCCTTCTGTGGAGGTGATTCTGGATTAAAAATTTTACCCTTCAATGTGTTGTTCTTCCCGCTCAGCATATTGAATTTTTTATAGACATGATTTATTTCGATAGCATTCTTCATGATGATCCTCTCCTGCATGTACTCGTCATACTTCTTCGACCACATTTCTTTGCAGCACCGAAAAGACGACCGCTATTGCTGTATTCAACACGATCAACACAAGCAGCATCGGAAGAAGGGTTCCAAAATCCGGCCACTGCCCATATAAAAATAAATCTCGATAAGCGTTTATAATCGGCGTCATTGGATTGTAATCGAATATCCATCTGAACTCTACCGGAATGAACGAAACAGGAAATAAAACCGGTGTCAGGTAAAAACAAATCATCATCAGCACATTAAGAATATGCTCCAAATCGCGAAGGTAAGGCACGCCTAAGGAAGACAGCATAACAATAGGAAATATAATCATAGATTGTATGAACAGAACAATCGGGAAGGAGAATACTGCCGTTGTGATGTGAATCCCGCTTATCCACAGCGCAGGAATCAGAATAACCAAAGTAAGCAAATAGTTAATCAAATTACTGCCAATGACGGATAACGGAAGGATCTCTCTCGGAAAATATACCTTTTTCAACAGCTCCGCGTTGTTTACGATACTCCTTGCTCCTTGCAGAATCGCTTGAGAAAAATAGTTCCAGGGCAGAAGCGCAACCAGAATAAACATAGGAAAATCAGGAATATCCGATTTCATAATGGATGAGAATACAAAGCTGTATATTGCCAACATAAGCAGCGGGTTCAGGAATGTCCAGAGGAAGCCCAGCACAGAGCCCTTGTATTTTGTCCGCAAATCTTTAAGAACCATGTTGCGAAGCATTTCTCTATAATCATAAATTTCCTTGAGCTGTCCAATCAACTCCTGCACCTTCGGTAAACGGCCAGGCAGCTTTGAGATCCCTCTTAACATATAAAGACCCCCATACCAGACCAAATAGAGCAAAAAAGAAATCATCAGAATTAATGCCGTGACAACAAACACATACAGCCATGGATTACTGTTAACGATATCCCAAGGATGCCATTGGTAAAGGAATTCCATGACAAGCACGTGGCTTAAATAAATACTGAAAACAGATGAGCTGATAAGATAAAGAAGTCGTGAATTACCAACTGTAACGAAATTGAATCCTATTTGTTTGAACCATACAAACAATGCCGCCGCTGTTATAAGTACAGGGAATGAGATGTAGTTGTAAAAATAACTCCCCAAGCTGGGAAAATACTTTATCATCCAATAATTACCGAGCACAATGATTAGACAAGAAGCGATACCAAACCCATATAAAAGCCGACGCCTTTTTAAATCCAAACAAGTAATCGATAAATAATAGCCGAGTAAAAAATAACCGATATAGCCTGTGATCTGAGGGATCTCAGTCGCTAGCCTCCAACCCAGCATGCCGGAGACCATGGACAGATTTGAAGCAATAAAGCACGCTGCACAAGCGTATATGATCCCCTGAGAGGCATATTTAACAAATAAACGAAGTAATGGAGCAATAATATATAACGCAATAATTGTATACACAAACCATAAGTGATAATGAAGACTGCCTTCGGCCATACCCTTTATGAAGGAACCTGTCTCAAAGCGATTTAACTCATGCCTTATCCCCCACAAATAATAAATAAAACTCCATATCACAAAGGCTGGGAGCACTCTGGCTAATCTTTTAAAATAAAATTGTTTTGCCGATTCATTTCTGTTCGGGTCTAGCAAGAACATTCCGCTGATCATAAAAAAAACAGGCACGCTCCACCGAAAGGCAGAATTCATGATATTGGCCGCCCACCAATACCGGACTTCTCCTATTACGTCCAGGATTCCTATTACTGGAGCTGTTACATGAATCAGCGCCACCCCAATAATAGCCATGATACGAAGAACATCCGGATATAGCAATCTTGATTTCGTCATGATACAGCTCTCCTAATTCCGTCCCATCAGCGGTTGATGATGCGCTTTAGCAATTTTTTCCCTTGCTGAATCACATTTCTGGCGACCATCTCGACACTCACATATTTCTCAAAAAAATCGTTGCTCTCAGCAAAAGGGTTCTCTACACGGTAAGGAAGTTCTGGTACATCACGGAAAATAATACGCGAATTGCGTTTAATCGGCTCTCCACTTTGGAAAAAATCATAAGACCATTCCACACGACCAAGCTTTGATTGATCCGCCTCTTCCAGCTGCCGGACATAATTGTCTCGCAGATTGTAGACACAGTTGCTTAAGTCTGGAACGTACTTTCTAATCATACCTTCATTCGCACCGGAATCGAATCCGGAGTAATGGAAAAACCTCAGCTTCTGTCCATTCACTTGGTATCCATCGGAGTAGATCAGCTTACGCTTGGATAAATTCCAAGGAGCTACGTTATATCCCGGGTGTTTCAATATATATACGTCGAAATAACATGGCGCAAGATCAATCCACTTTTGATCGGTAAAGATTCCCCTTGGAATATCGTCGTAGCAGAACATAGATAGTCGACTTGCCCACCATGCCGCAAAACGTTCCGCTTCCTCAGATCTGGAAATGGCCAGAAAGCCGAGGTTGAACACTCCGTGCTGCAGTGCACTTAATTCATTGTCCATGACAGCATCCATAATATCCTCCGGATGGCATAGATGCGGAGTAAGTACAATCGCATGTTCATCTAGGGCAGCCTTAAGCTCTACAAGCTCATCATATACTTCAATATCGGGGTCCAAGTAAACAAATTGGTTCTCCTCAACATAGCGGTTCAACATATACACAAATAGCTGCCCTTTTACTGCAGTGGCTGCTTCAACGATGGAGTGCTTGAATATAAATTTATCGAATTGCTCAAAACCAAGATCTTTGGCTAACACAACCTCATCAAAAGCATCGCAAGTCAACGCGGCTGGATGAATCTCCCGTTCAAGCAAACAAACGATGAAATGAGCGTCAGGATTGGTTCTTTTAACGGATCTGGCCAGAACCATCGCCTTAGGTAAATAGTTGGCACAAATCGAAGTAGTTATAATCATGATTGAAGCTCCTCTTTAGTCAAAGATAAGTGATTGTATTCCAGAGTATACCTGGCCCTTTCACCCGATACGTAGCATTTGGCCTCCTCAGTATTGGCCAAAAACGCCAGCAGCTGCTCCTCACTGTGCAGCACCTTGCCTAACTCCGGATGCAGGTCAATGGTAGCTGCAATATTTCCGCTTTTAGGTGAAGTAAGAACTGGAACTCCTGCAGCGATAGCTTCCTGAAGCGTATACGAATAACTCTCCGGAACAATGGACCATAACAAAACCAAATCAATGTCATGTTTAATAAGCAGGTTAGGAGCGGCCATTTTGCCGTCATTAATAAAAGAGTATTGATGCATGACAACGTGATCGGCATAGTCTTCCTGTGAACCTGCATGATGAAACTCATAGCTCTGTCTCAGAGATTCATCCTTGTAAAGACGCTCCCAAAGCTGCCAACCTTTATTGTCCATTTTATAGCCTAAATAAGCGATTTTTAGCTTGCGTTCAGTTGGCTTAGGTTTGAACACGATCGTTTGTTTATTAAAAATCAGGTGACCCTTGACTGTGATTTTATCAGCAATATCTCGATACACGGCAGAAACGGTATCCTTAACAAAAATGGACGGCACTACAATCTGATCCGCATTGTCCAAAACGGCTTGGAAGGCCTGTCTCCATTCAGATAGCTGATAGCTGTACCGACAGCTTTGACAAATTGCAGCTTCTTTACCGCAAGCTGACGATGCCACGATTTCAGAGATACACGATCTTCGCTCGCCTGCTTGCTTGACACTGAATTCTGTTTTTGGCTCGTACATCATATGATAACTGGAGCAAAGCACAAAGAAATCGTGCATAAACATGGTATGTACAAAGGAAAATTGATTTTGAGCCTGGTTGTACAACGTCAAGTAATCACTTACTTGCCAGTTCAATAAATGATGTGTGTATAACATCTTTAGTTGAATATGAAGCTTGGATAACCAGTTGACTATTTCGCCTATGGAATGAAAGCCTTTAAATTGCCCATCCGCAACGACCCCATAATAGGTTCCTTCCTTATTGTCCAGCAGAGAATAGCTTTGGGCCGGATAAATCTGAATAACACCTACATCATTGTAGGCCAGATGAGAAGCCTGTTCATAAATATACTTTTCCGTACCGCCCATCGATTCCAAATAGTTGGTATGGGAAATGATTAGAGCATATTTTTTATAGCTCAATCTCCCCGTCAAACCGGTAGCTCGGGTAAGCTTGTTATGCTGGATGGCATACCACTTCAGCATACGTTTAACCAGCATCTTGGCCCTTCTTTTGGAAGCTCTTGCTGTATCCCCAAGCAATCTTAATGGCATGGTGACTCTCCATGACATCGACCCTGTATATATAGCGATTTCACGGCGATATTGTTCGATTTCCTGATCCTTCTGTCTCATCAGCAGGAACTGATCACTGCGTGGAAGCTTGTTGTCCTTTACTTGTACACGAGCCTTCAGCTCATCATTTTCAGCCTGCAGTTCCTGATTCAGTGACATATGCTTAGCTTCAAGAGTTTGTCTTTCTTCACAAAGCAACTCTAGCGTCTCCAACTGCTTCTCAAGCTGATTGGCAGCCAGACGGATTGTTTCTTCTTTTTCAGCATTCAATAATTGAAGCTCTTTGATTTGTAGTTCCAAGCGCATCTCAAGTTGATCCGCTGCCAAACGAAGTGTTTCTTTTTCAGCATTTGCCATTTGCAATTGATCTACAGTGATACGAGTTGTCTCTTCATGCTTAGCGTTTATTATGTGGAGCTGTTCGTTTTGCTCAGTCATTGCTTGTATAGCGGCAAGTATATCCTCTTCACTAGTGCGTTGCTGCTGGAGTCTTGTAACCAATTCCTCATTCAGCTGAGAAGAACAACTAATGTCAATAAGTAAGGTAACCGTCCCTTGGAGCGGCGGCAATTTTTTTATCACCCACTGTGGCTCGTCCCCAACGGTAATGCCTATTATCGAATCCTTTTCCGCATCATGATTGCTTAATGTCAGAAAATCAACGTACTCCACCACTCCACTCTGAAGCAGGTCTATCTCCTTTTCGCCTTGTGCAAGTTTCAGTTTTGAACATTTAATCATCGCCAGTTCTCTAGCTAGACTTATTCGCAGGCTCGAGCCGAAGTCTTCCTTGATCTTGATCTGATAGGAATCCAATTTACCTGACTTGTTGACTGTAATATAAGAGGAGTTTTCTTCAGAAAACTGTCCATCAGCTCCGGACCAATAAAATTGTACACGACAAGCCCGTTCGTGATTCAGTAGCTGGGCAGATTGCTCCAGATTGTTATAGATACTGGCAACACTAGCATTCAAATCCGAACCGTTAAAATTGTAATCATCATCTTCCCCGCTCAAGCATAATTGATAGATTTGCTTAACGATGGGTAGCACGGATTGCGATTGCCTTAATTCACTTAAGGAATAATTACCATGCCTTAATCTGCTATTAGGTAACGAACTCATCAAATCCCGCTCGGTTCCATTGTAGGGGATGTTCAGGAAATGGCTGATCCTTTCACCTGTTTCAACGGGTTGTTCAAGCAAACGATCATAACTGACAACCATTCGTCTTTCATCGATTGTATAGTATAAGCTCGACATGACGTACAGAGTCCAGAGCGCCATAGATTTCTCGTTAGTAAACCGATCTCGCTTTTGTAGAGAAGCAGCTACATTCAACGGATTACGTAAACATATGATGTATATTGGCTCAATATCCAATTCCTGAAATACCGATTTCCATAGCGGAAGCAGCAGACAGGTTCGCGGATCCTTGAACCCCCATACAGCACGGTTGGAAAAATTTCCGGTAACAATGTCTTTTATCTGTGATCGGTAAGATACCACTTCCTCTGACAACCACCATTCTTCAGGCAATGGCTTCGTAGTATCCCATGAAGAAGACAAGTTGCCGAGCAGCTTTTCATGAACATCTACTATTTCAGAATGCTCCCAGAAGCCCTCAGGATTGTCCTCACGCGGTCCGATCATTTCCTCATCACGACCAATATAAACACCTAAAGATTTTATAGTCTTGGCTAACAATGAAGTCCCACTTCTATGCATTCCTAATATAACGATTGCTTTTGATCTTGCCGACATATATCCACCTCTATAAGAATGTATGGCAATAAATTATGCTGCATATTTCGACACACTAAAGTCTACTATTCAATTATATTTCTTATTTATGTCGAAAAATAGTGATAATTGTAATGTACATTGTCATATGACAATATATATTACTTCACAATTAGTAAAATGAACACCAAAAAAAGACCAGGCCCCCTATTCTGAGCACCCAGTCCTTCATAATCCAATAGTCACTCCATATTTCGACTGTAGCTGCCGTCGAACTTGCTGCGCGAAGCTGTATGCGGCTTGTGCCTTCGCCAAAAGCGGCCTCAGTCCCATAGAATTCAGGACGAGGCCGCTTTTCTCATGTTTATATTAGTGTGATGTCAACTGACGAAGATTCAGTTCACTGTTTAAACCGAGCGTCTGCCCTGTTGAAGTATGGATTTCCTGAATCAGCTCTGGATTTTCCAATAATGACATCCCATAAGAAGGGATCATTTCTTTTATTTTCGGTTCCCACGCTCTAATATGTTGCGGGAAGCATTTATTCATTACCTCAAGCATGACAGAAACAGCTGTGGAAGCGCCCGGAGAAGCACCTAACAATGCAGCTATCGAGCCATCCTCAGCACTGACAACTTCCGTACCAAATTGCAGCGTCCCTTTGCCGCCATGAGCAGTATCTTTAATAACTTGTACACGTTGGCCTGCTACAACCAGATCCCAATCATCCATTTTGGCGTTCGGAATAAACTCTCGTAACTCTTCAATACGCTGCTCTTTCGATAACATAAGTTGTTGGATCAGGTATTTGGTCAATGACATCTCTTTTGCACCTGCTGCCAACATCGTTAAGAGATTGTGCGGTTTTACAGAAGTTATTAAATCGAACATCGAACTCGTTTTTAGAAACTTTGGCGAAAAGCCGGCAAACGGTCCAAACAGTAACGATTTTTTATTGTCAATATATCGTGTATCAAGATGTGGAACAGACATTGGCGGAGCACCAACCGAAGCTTTACCGTATACTTTTGCATGATGCTGCTCAACGATCTCCGGATTGTTGCACACCATAAATAATCCACTTACCGGGAATCCTCCGATATGCTTTCCTTCCGGAATGCCTGACTTTTGCAGTAAATGCAGGCTTCCTCCACCAGCACCGACAAAAACAAACTTGGCAGTATGTCGCTCGACCGTGCCGCTCTCTTGATTTTTCACTTTTAATTGCCATAATCCGTCGCTAGTACGTTTCATACTCTTAACACTATGATTGTAATGTATATCAACGTTATGATTTTTTAAATGATCGAACAGCATACGCGTTAAAGCACCAAAGTTGACATCCGTTCCGGATTCTATTTTGGTTGCTGCTATAGGTTCATTAAAAGTTCGGTCTTTCATCATAAGTGGAACCCATTCCTTTAATTTACCCGGGTCATCAGAAAATTCCATCCCTTGAAACAATGGATTGCCCGAAAGAGCTTCATAACGTTTTTTCAAAAACTCTACATTTTGTTCTCCATGTACGTAACTCATATGAGGCAAAGGCATGATAAAGTTCTGCGGATTACGCAGCAACCCGCTATTCACAAGATAAGACCAAAACTGTCTTGAAACAAGAAACTGTTCATTAATGCTTGCAGCCTTGCTTATATCTACCGATCCATCCGGCTTTTCAATCGTATAGTTAAGCTCACACAGTGCAGCATGCCCTGTCCCAGCATTATTCCATTCGTTGGAGCTCTCTTCCCCTGCCTTCGGAAGTTTCTCAAACACTGTAAGCTTCCAGTCCGGTGCTAATTCTTTCAGTAGAGACCCTAAAGTCGCGCTCATGATTCCAGCGCCAATTAAGATAACATCTGATTGGGTTTGTCCGTTACTCATTATTACCGTCCTTACACGTTAATATTTGAAGAATATAACCTGATCATAGTATATCACTATTATTTAAAGTTTGAGATATCTAAATTGTATGAAAATCATAGTTATACGTTATATAACAATCGTTAAAATTTACACACGCAACGCACACCTTGCTAAAATAATTGGGATTGGGTAAAATCTCCACATTATTACATTGTAGGAGGGAATCCATTGCATCGAAAAAAAGTTCCCCGTTAAGTTCGAGGCCCTCCATGCATGTAGCACTAGTTACCTGTCTAGATTAAATAAAAGGAGCTGCAAGCTAATTCGCATGAATGGACCTGTCAAAATTTCTCGTGAAGAGAGACTTCAAATCTGTCACGAAATTGCTTCTAGATTACATGAGGTGTACGGAGATAGAATTGTAGCAATTGGAGTCTATGGCTCTGTTTCCAGAGGTAGAGACGGACCGTTCTCCGACATCGAGATGTTGTGCGTACTAAGTGTAAGTGAATCAAGCGAATCAATAGAATTTAGCTATGAATGGTTAGCGGGACCCTGGAAGGCAGAAGTGAACGTCTGTAGTGCAGAGGTTCTCCTTAAAACAGCCTCTACTGTTGAAGGAAGCTGGCCCTTGACGCATGGCCCATTCTTTTCCCAACTTATTCTGTATGATCCCGAAGGCTTTTTCCCAAAATTAATAGAAGCTGCCGAATCACCAACAAAGGGGGATTTCAGGCGTGCCATACACGAAGTCCTTGTAGGAGAAATCTACGAGTCTGTTGGAAAACTTAGAAATGTCAATCTAAATGGTCCTCGCACCTACTTATCATACTTGGCAGTACAGTTTGCCCAATATGGAGCTATGTTAGTCGGGTTGCACAATCAAAAGCTTTTCTCAACTGGAGCAATGGTTCTGCCAGAGGCATTGGAAATGCCAAATCGTCCTGATGGATTCGACAACGTTGCCCGAATGGTTATGTCTGGAGAGTTAGGAGAACCTTCAAAGATCGTTTCAGCTTGTGAAAATTTCTGGAATGGTCTGGAGAATTGGGCAAACGAGCATGACTACGTAATTTATTCAAAACGAATCCCATTCTGACAACTATCAGCAGAGAGAAATTAAGCCTACAAAAAAGCGAAGTAATCAATAATAACACAACCAACAAACAATGCTAAAAAAAGCCGGCACAGCGGATATCGCTCTTGGATCAGACGGCAACTTCAGACCAAATGACTCGATCAGCCAAGCGGAGGACGTGTCTTTAATTACTCGGGCTTATGAATATAAGCATGGCATAGTCGTTGTACCTTCGACAGCCGTTTCCTACCGAGACGGAGCGAGTATAGGTCACGAGTTGAAGCTGTGAAGCTATCATAGGCCCGCGTTTACAGTTGTAATTGAACTTTCTTGTAAGAGATTTAGCGTTAATGCTTGTTTTTGAATATCAAACTCATCTGACCGTACATTATCTTAAACGGCAAGTTTTAATTAGATTTTCGGTCTGTTGCTGACACTCTCACATACTTAAATTCGTTCCGATAGAGTAAGAGGGAATTAGCCCTCTCTCAGGGATGATTCCCCTGAATAAACGTAAAAATGTAACGAAAGACTTTCCTGACGGGTGGGAAAAACTGCAAAATTGCCTCATGCTCCCATTTGCTGGTCTATCGACTATTTCTACGTCACTTTTGACGCTCATGCTCCTGTTTGCTGCACTAGCGTTGCATCAACATGTTGCCCATTGTCAGAAATATAGTTGATTTCATC
>RCUF01000361.1_pt1 | contig 16328 bp, 12 predicted proteins | sample 2166311 | NCBI WGS metagenome assembly RCUF01 (sample SAMN09932608, study PRJNA488358) | compost metagenome | feature: garden; material: soil; isolation source: compost soil in 4-hydroxybenzonitrile-enriched culture | place: Germany: Experimental Botanical Garden Goettingen | collected 2016-01-27
GTAACTTGACATTTATTTATTGAATATAGTTCTTGTCCTATTGAATTGGTAATTCGATGAAAAACTTAGTGCTATTCTACCATAATCATCATAGGTGTAGTATACAAAAATGTAAATTCTAGAAACTTTCACACCAGTGTATTAATAGGTATTTGGAACTATTAATTAATGCCCCAAAAAACACAAAAGACACCGCGAACGGTGCCTTTGAAACTTAGATTGCTAATTCCTTAAAATTTGATTTTACACAGCATCCCGCTGCTATGCAAGAGAATAATATCTTTCTTTACTGATTAATTTTTCGGCTTGTGCCCTTCAAACCATGTTGATGTATTCGCCAGGAGCTGTTCACTGCGCCCAATAGCTGCCTGTACCTGCCCGGTAGCGGTTCCACCATATACATTCCGTGCATTCACTACCGCTTCTGGTTGAAGTACCTCATAGATACATTCGTCAAACAGATCCGAAAACTGCTGGAATTCGTCCAGTGTCAGATCAAGCAAGTATTTTCCATGCTGGATGCAATACAGTACGGTTTTGCCAATGACCTCATGCGCCTGACGGAATGGAAGCCCTTTGCCGACCAGGAAGTCCGCAATATCCGTTGCGTTGGAAAAATCCTGATTGACCGCTTGACGCATACGATCCTTGTTCACCTTCATCGTGGCGATCATCGGTGCGAACAGTTGCAAGGCTCCTTCCAGCGTGGCAACGGTATCGAACATCCCTTCCTTGTCCTCCTGCATATCCTTGTTGTATGCCAGCGGCAAGGATTTCAATACAGTCAACAAGCCGACGAGGTTTCCATAGACACGTCCGGTTTTACCACGTACCAGCTCCGGTACGTCCGGGTTTTTCTTCTGTGGCATAATGCTGCTGCCTGTGCAAAAAGCATCATCCAGCTCGACAAAACCAAACTCCGTGCTGCTCCATAGCACCAATTCTTCGCTCAGACGAGACAAATGCGTCATAATCAGCGAGGCGCCAGCCAGGAACTCTACGATAAAATCTCGGTCGCTGACGGCATCAAGGCTATTTTCATATACACCATCAAATCCCAGCTGCTCGGCTACAAAGTGACGGTCGATCGGAAAAGTGGTCCCGGCCAAAGCGCCAGCACCGAGCGGCAACACGTTAATCCGCTTATAGCTGTCTTTGAGTCGGTCAATATCACGCTCCAGCATAGACACATACGCCAGCAGATGATGTGCAAATAAAATAGGCTGCGCACGCTGCAAGTGTGTATATCCAGGTACAATCGTGTTCAGATTATCCTTTGCCTGGCCGATTAATGCAGCTTGTACGTCATGCAGCATACCCACCAGCGATACCACACGTCCTCGCAAATACAAGTGCATATCCGTTGCTACCTGATCGTTACGACTGCGCCCAGTGTGCAACTTACCTCCGACCGGACCAATGGCCTCGATTAAATTTTTTTCGATATTCATGTGAATATCCTCATCCGAAACGGAAAATTCAATTTCCCCACGGCGGATACGCTCCAGGACCGTGTGCAGTCCTTCCTTGATCGTGTCTGCATCCTCCTGCGGAATAATTCCGCATTTCCCCAGCATGGCCACATGAGCCAAACTGCCTTGAATATCTTCTTCCGCCAATGCCTGATCAAACCCGATAGAAGCCGTATATTCCTCTACCAGCTTATTCGTTTGCTTCGTAAAGCGTCCGCCCCATAGCTTACTCATTGCATGATCCCCTCTCTGCAATACAAGCCGCCCTCGTCGTTTGGACAAGAACGGCCCGCATTCCGTACATTTTTTTAGGTTACATTATTATTTATGATTTTGTGTTACGCCCGCGTTGACCTTCAAACGCAGAGCATTCAAGCGGATAAAGCCTGTTGCATCGCCTTGATCGTAGGCTTGTGTCGGGTCGGCTTCCATGGTTGCAATGTCCGGGTTGTACAAGCTAACCGGGCTCTTAACGCCTGCACCGATAACGTTGCCTTTGTACAGCTTCACGCGCACGGTACCACTGACATTTTTCTGACTCTCATGAACCAGGGCCTGCAAAGCGACACGTTCCGGTGCGAACCAGAAACCGTTATAAACCAAGGTAGCATAACGGGTAATCAGACTATCACGCAGATTCATAACCTCGCGATCCATCGTGATGGATTCCATTTTGCGGTGAGCTGTGAACAGGATCGTACCGCCCGGCGTCTCATAGACTCCCCGACTTTTCATGCCGACAAAACGGTTCTCTACCATATCCACACGTCCGATACCATGCTTGCCGCCGAGCTCATTCAGTTTTTCCATCACTTGCAATGGACTTAGCTGTTCTCCGTTCAAAGCGACGCAGTTACCTGCTTCAAATTCCAACTCCAAATATTCTGCTTCATCAGGAGCGTCCTCAGGCGCGTTGCTGAGCAAGAACATTCCTTTATTTTCAGGAGCACTTGGATCAAACCAAGGGTCCTCCAGCACGCCGCTTTCATAGCTGATATGCAGCAGATTACGGTCCATGGAGTATGGCTTGGCTGCAGAAGCAGTTACCGGAATGTCGTGTTTTTCCGCATAGGCAATCATTTCTGCACGGCCCGGGAACTGATTGCGGAACTCTTCCAGCCGCCAAGGTGCGATCACCTTGATATCCGGCGTCAACGCCGCCGCGTTCAGCTCGAAGCGTACCTGATCGTTACCTTTGCCTGTTGCCCCGTGAGCAATGGCTGTTGCTCCCTCGGCAATCGCAATATCGACCATCCGCTTAGCGATCAATGGACGTGCAATACTCGTTCCGAGCAAATATTGTCCTTCATATAAAGCACCCGCCTGAAACATCGGATAGATAAAATCCTTGGCGAATTCATCACGCAGATCATCAATGTACACTTTGGAAGCCCCTGTAGCGAGTGCTTTTTCCTCCAAACCGTCCAGCTCTTCCTTTTGACCGATATCTGCGGTGAATGCGATGATTTCAGCATCATAAGTTTCTTTGAGCCATTTCAGAATGACCGACGTATCCAGACCGCCGGAATATGCGAGTACGATTTTTTCTTTTGCCATTGTTGAAGTCCTCCCCGAATGCTTCTAGCCTTTTCTTCTTTACCTATCAATACCTATCAAATTTATGCCATTAAAGCAACTAACAGCGCTTTTTGCGCATGCAGACGATTCTCTGCTTCATCAAAGATGACCGAATTCGGACCATCGATTACGCCTGCGCTTACTTCTTCCCCACGATGCGCAGGGAGACAGTGCAGGAATAAATAATCCGGCTTCGCCAGCTTGACCAGCTCCTCATTCACCTGGAAGTCGGCAAAAGCAAGCTCCCGCTCCTTCTGCTCTTCCTCAAACCCCATGCTCGCCCACACATCTGTGTAGATCGCATCCGCATTTTGTACTGCTTCCTGCGGACTTTGGGTTATAACGATCTCACTACCTGTCTGTTTGGCAATTTCACGGGAAGCTGCGACCACACTCGGGTCAGGCTCGTATCCAGCTGGACTTGCGATGGACACATGCACTCCAAGCTTCGCTCCCCCAATCAAGAGGGAATGAGCCATATTGTTACCGTCTCCGATGTAAGCCAATTTGAGCCCTTTTAGCTTACCCTTTTGCTCATACAAGGTTTGATAATCGGCTAGTACTTGGCATGGATGCGCCAAATCACTCAATCCATTAATCACAGGAACGGACGCATAACGTGCCAACTCTACCACATTATCGTGTCCAAAGGTACGAATCATAATGCCATCCAGATAACGTGACATGACTTGAGCCATGTCGCTAATCGGTTCGCCGCGTCCCAGTTGAATGTCATTTTTGCTGAGGAAAAGGGCATGCCCGCCCAATTGATACATACCGACTTCGAAAGATACCCGTGTACGTGTAGAGGATTTTTCGAAAATCAGTCCGAGCGTTTTCCCTTTTAGCGGCTGATAAGTTTCCCCGTTTTTGTGCTTACGCTTAATTTCAATGGCGAGATCAATTAAATACTGGATTTCCTCTGGAGAGTAATCGTCCAGCTCCAGGAAGTCCCGTCCTTTCAAATTCATCTGCTGCAGTGCGCCGCCCTGGCTCATGCTATCGTCTCCTTTTACACTCTAGTCTAGGATAATTTAACCTTTACACTAAGCCACATGCTCCCGAATCAATTCAGCAATCAATGTTACAGCCTGATCTATTTCGTCTTTCGTTACATACAAGTTAGGCAACAGACGAATCACGTTTGGTCCTGCTGTAATGAACAGAATGCCCTTCTTCTGTCCTGCCAAAACAAGCTCCGCTACCGGTTCCGCACACTCAATACCAACCATCAGACCTTTTCCACGGATATCCTTTACAAAAGGGCTATCTCCAAGCTGCTTTTGCAGACTATGGAAAAGGTAATCTCCCATCTCAGCTGCACGTTCTGGTAGCTTGTCATCAATAATCGTTTCAATAGTAGCTTGAACCGCTGCCATAGCAAGTGGCGTACCTCCAAAGGTAGAACCATGACTGCCCGCTGTGAACGCTTCACGCAAATATCCTTTGCCTAGCATCGCACCCACAGAGAAACCACTGCCCAGTCCTTTCGCCAATGTAAAGATATCCGGCTCTATGCCATAATGCTCAAAGGAAAACAGTTTGCCCGTCCGTCCCATACCTGTTTGCACCTCGTCAATGATCAGCAGCAAACCATGCTCACGGCACAGCTTTGTAATCACGTCTACGAAAGCAGGGTCTACCGGATACATACCGCCTTCAGCCTGCACCATTTCCAGCATAATTGCCGCCGTGTGCTCACTAATGGCTGCTTCAAGCGCCGTCTGATCATGAAGCGGAACACTTTTGAACCCGGCAGGAAGCGGTAAAAATCCCTCTTTAACTTTGTCCTGACCCGTAGCGGTCAAGGTTGCCAGCGTCCGTCCGTGAAAGGATTGCGTGAACGTAATGATTTCGTAGCGACCGGTCTGCTTTACCTTCTGGTGGTAACGACGCGCCAGCTTAATTGCAGCTTCGTTCGCTTCGGCCCCGCTGTTGCAGAAAAACACGGCATCTGCGCTGCTATTGGCTGTCAGCAAGGCAGCAGCCCGTTCTTGCCCCGGAATATGAAACAGATTGGATACATGCCACAATTCATCGATCTGTTTTTTCAATCGTTCAGCTACTGCTTGAGGCGCATGGCCGAGATTGGTAACGGCAATGCCTGACATGAAATCTAGATAACGCTTGCCCTGATCGTCCCACAGCCAGCTTCCTTGTCCTTTCACCAGTGTAAGCGGGTATCTTGCGTAGGTTGGAAAAAGGGAGCTTTCTGTCTGCGCTTTTGCTGACACCTTTTCCATTTGCACTCCGCTTCCATCCGTACTTGGCATTTCCTCGCTCACCAGCGTATTCGGTTCCTTACTCATTATGTTCACGCTCCTTTATCGTTTGGTTATATAGGTCGAGCTATATATTGCAATTACTGCATACGCACGATGCGTGTTCCAATCGATTCTCCGCCCAGCACACGGCTTAGTACCTGCGGTTCGCTACCGTTCACAATGACGACTTCCTTCACTTTGCCGTGGATACAGGCAATAGCCGCTCTCACTTTCGGGATCATACCACCATATATTTCACCTGTGCTGATCATATCCTCAATCTCCTGTACGGTGATAGAGTCCAACACCTTCTTTTCTCCGCCATACTTCTTCAATATGCCTGGTACATCTGTAACGACGATCATCCGACTGACCCCCAGATGAGAGGCTACCGCACCCGCCGCTGTATCCGCATTAATGTTGTAACGCTGACCAGATCGATCAATCCCGATGGGTGCAATAACAGGCATATAGTCCATATCCAGTACACCTGTAATAATCGAGGCTTGAACGGACGTTACCTCTCCGACCCAACCGACCTCAGCGGCATTCGACACAGGCTTGGCTTCGATTAAATAGCCATCACTGCCTGACAACCCCAACGCTCGGCCCCCATGCATCCCTATTCTACGTACAATCTGCTTGTTAATGCTGCCTGCCAGTACCATTTCCACGACATCCAGCACAGGTTCGGTCGTTTTGCGTAATCCATGAATAAACTCTGTTTCGATCCCCAGCTTCGCCAAGTTATCGGAAATCGCAGGACCACCGCCATGTACAATGACAGGTTGAAGACCTTCCGACTGCAAACGCGCCAAATCTTCAAAAAAGGAATCAGGTAACGCAGCCAGCGTACTTCCTCCGCATTTCATCACAAAATTACGACGTGCCACTCCCGCATGATTCGCTTGATCCGCGTGTTCCACTGCCGATTGCATATCATCTCTCCTTTTCTTCTCTGCATATCCGTGCAATTTTCAAATGATACTGGACTTCCATCCGCTCGTTGCTTCTATTATCTACTATCCTTATTCAATCCGTATTTTATTCTGGTATCTATGTCCGATAAGCAGCGTTAATCCGCACATAATCATAGGTTAAGTCACAGCCCCATGCTGTAGCAGTTCCGTTCCCGTGATGCAAATCAACAATAATTTGCACCGTATCTCCCCTCAAATAGGCTAGCGCCTCTTCTTCGTCAAAAGCGACCGGACTCGATTGGCTTAGCACAACAATATCACCCAAGCGAATATCTACCGTATCTGGATTAACGGGCTCTCCAGCACGCCCTACGGCCGCAATAATCCGTCCCCAATTCGCATCTGCTCCGAAGACGGCTGACTTGACCAGACTGGACCCAACCACCGTCTTAGCTATCGCTTGAGCGGACGCATCGCTTACCGCTCCGCTTACAGACACCTCTACTAGCTTCGTAGCACCCTCTCCATCGCGAGCAATTGCCTTCGCCAGCTCTCGGCAGATATAGGTGAACGCCTCGGCAAAAGCGTCCCAATCGGGATGCCCAACGTTCAGCTCACGATTGCCAGCCAGCCCGCTCGCCATGGCGATTAGCATATCGTTCGTGCTCGTATCCCCATCCACCGTAATCATATTAAAGCTGGTATCCGTTGCCTGCTTTAATAGTTGATGAAGCGCCGTCTGTCCGATCGCTGCATCACAGGTCATAAAAGCGAGCATTGTTGCCATATTCGGATGTATCATGCCAGATCCCTTGGCCGCCCCGGCGATGTGTACGGTCACACCGTCCACTTCAACCGCCACACACGCTTCCTTTTTAACTAAATCCGTTGTCAGAATGGCTTGCGTAAATTGCTCTGCTCCATCGTTTGCCCCGTTCATACGGTCAGGTAAGGAGGATATACCTTCAAGCACACAATCCATTTTCAAATGCTCGCCGATCACGCCCGTCGAGGCGACGGCTACATTGCTCTCAGCAACACCCAGTTCATGAGCCGCAGCCGAACGCATAGCGTAGGCATCCTGCTCTCCTTGTTGTCCCGTGCAGGCGTTGGCGTTCCCGCTGTTCACCACTACTGCCTGCAATCGACCATCTGCCAAGCTCTCGCGGGTCACCTTCAGCGGTGCAGCCTGAAACACATTGGTGGTGTACACCGCAGCAGCTGTCGCTTCTACCTCGCAACGAATCGCGCCCATATCGTTGCGGTTCGAATTTTTCAGTCCGCAGTGTAATCCCCCGGCTGTAAAGCCACGCGGAGTTACGATGTTGCCTCCGTTTACTACTGTAAACTCTACTTTGCCCATAATTATGTGCCCTCGTTCGCAACATATTCGATGAATGACAGCTGCCTGTATTCGAAATTCCGCTCGCTGACGTTTCCGTATCCATGTTGCGGTTACTTGCTACTTACGGATATACCGGTATGAAGCCCAGCCCGAGGTTCTCCTCCCATCCCATCATCAAATTTAAATTCTGAATCGCCTGTCCAGCGGCACCCTTCACAACATTATCAATGACGGAAATAATCGTAAGGCGCCCGGTTCGAGCATCTGCTGCAAAACCGATGTCGCAGTAATTCGAACCCAATACTTCCTTCGTTGCTGGCCATATACCTTCACCACGTACACGGACAAAAGGATGCCCTTTATAATAATCCCGGTATAACCCGATAAGATCCTGATCTGTATGGTCACCCTTCAGCGTGACATAAATTGTACTCATAATTCCTCGGGTCATGGGAACAAGTTGTGTCGTAAACGTAATCGTAACGTCCTCGCCCGCAATATCACCCAGTACCTGTTCGATCTCAGGGATGTGCTGGTGCTTATTCACCTTATAAGCCTTAAAATTCTCGTTCATTTCCGCATAATGCGAAACGAGGCTTGTTCCCCTACCTGAGCCGGATACCCCGGATTTGGCATCTACAATCAGCGACCGATGGTCAATCCAATCCGCTTTCAGTGCAGGAATAATGCCCAGCAATGTTGCGGTCGGATAACAGCCTGGATTAGAAATAAAAGAAACGCCCGCCAGCTTTTCTGCATACACCTCACTGAGTCCGTATACTGCTTGCTTGAGATACTCGGGTGAAGCCGCAGGCTTTTTATACCATGCTTCATACGTTTCCCCGCTTCGAAGCCTGAAGTCCCCGGAAAGGTCAATGACCTTCAACCCGGCATCAAGAAGCTGCGGCACTAACTTGGTACTAACGCCCGATGGCGTAGCAGTGAAAACCAGATCGGCCTTGGCAGCAATTTCGTGGACTTCGACACCGTCCAAATCCTGCACCACAATGTCCGTCAGATGTGGAAACCCGTCACTGATTGGGACACCCGCGCTGGATGAAGAAATCACAGATACAATCTCTACTTGCGGATGATGAACCAAAAAACGAATCAGCTCCACCCCGCCATACCCGGTGGAACCGACAATTGCCACTTTTAACTTGCTGCTCACAGACCTTCCTCCATTCCGTTCCTATGAAATATGTATTATTATACGACTCTATTCATATAAATACAACACCTCATGTCATGTTATTCCTCCAAATTTAAAATATGCGCTCTTACCTATTCTTTTGACGGGCAGGCAGTACAGGCTATAATAAAGGAAATAAAAAATAAACAGAGGGCCTCTTGAATACAGTCTGCCGTTTTGCATAAAGAAAAGGGGGATATTCCCTTTAAATTATTTCACATATTGGTATTCATCTCGATTGGTCATTTGCTGCACTTTATGAACTTGTTGAACATGAAGGGAGTACACGTAGCACTACACACAAGAGCAAATCACATGGGCTGCATCTAGTGAATCTGCGCAGAGGAGCCGCTGAAGCGGATAATTGGGGTCGAAAATAAACCAAAACGTTAGGAGTGCTACACATCGAAACATATACAGCGAATATCGTTATAGATGCAAAAGCAAAGTTAGGCGAGGGGCCTAGCTGGGATCAGCGGTTTCAACGTTTATTTTGGGTCGATATTGAAGGCTTTCAATTGCATATCTACGATCCTTCTACGTGCACAGATCGTACAATAGCTGTTGGTGAACATATTGGTGCAGTTGTACCTTATCTCAAAAATAAAGTGATCGTAGCGCTGATTAGCGGTCTATATTGTTTGGATATTGAGACAGGGGCCAAAGTATTGATTCATGATCCTGAGGAAGGTAGACTAGGTAATCGTTTTAATGATGGAAAATGCGATCCTGCCGGACGTTTTTTAGCAGGAACCATGAGTCTAAATGGCGAACATGCGCAAGGAGCATTGTATAGTCTGAACACAAAAGGCAAGGTCTCCTTACTGGTTGATAAAGCTTCCATATCTAATGGATTAGCCTGGAGCGCAGATCATCGTACAATGTATTACATTGATACTCCAACATTGGAGGTCGTCTCCTTCGATTACGATGTGGCACAAGGCACGATTAGGAATAAGCAACTGGTGGCTAAATTGGATGAAAGTGAAGGGTATCCAGATGGCATGACAATCGATGCAGAGGGCATGTTGTGGATCGCGAGATGGGGCGGTAAACGGGTCTCCCGTATCCATCCTGCTCATGGAGAAGTGATTGCTGAGGTGTCACTCCCCGTCAATTGTGTGACTTCGTGCGCTTTTGGCGGTGAACATCTGGATGAGTTATATATTACGACTGCTCAAGATGATAATAGTGCCGATCAACCCTTAGCAGGCGGTCTATTCATGGTAAAAACAGGCGTAAAAGGGACGGCAACCTCGTATTTCAATCAAGGACAAACGGCAAATTGGCTTGAACGATTAGTAAAAAGAATCTAGTAAAGCCATTCTGAAGAGAGAAGAGCCCACTAATGTAGTGGGCTCTCCTGCATGGATTCAGTTAAGAGCATGCCTCCAGAAGGCCCTCTTGGTTTCAGCTTTCCTTCTTAAACCCTTCACCCAATACCTCACGAGTATTACTAATAATCACAAAGGCTTCTGGGTCTACCAAGCGGACGAGCGTTTTAAGGCGAGTTACCTCGTTTTGTCCGACTACAACCATAAGCACAGGACGTTCTTCGTTCGTGTAACCGCCCCGTCCCGCCAGCTCTGTCAATCCCCGGTCCAAATCCTGCAAAATAGCCTGCGTGATCGTTTCTTTCTGATTGGATATGATGTAAGCCACTTTGGAGTAGCTCAGTCCCATTTCCACGGCATCAATGACCTTGCCCGTTACAAACAAGCCGATCAATGCATACAGCGCCCGTTCCGGCGAGAGGGCGAAACCAGCCAGTGTAATCACCGTGCCATCCATCAACATGACACAGAGAGAAAGACTAAAACCCGTATACTTTTGAATAATCTGCGCCAAAATAGCCAGTCCACCCGTCGAGCCCCTGCCCCGAAATACAGTCCCCAAACCCAACCCTACTCCGATTCCACCATATAGCGAAGCCAGCAACGGATTTGTTGTCGGTACTGCCCAGTCCTTCGTCACATAAACGAACAGCGGAAGCATAATACTTCCCAGCAAAGAACGCAAACCGTATTTTTTCCCTAACAGCAGTACCCCTGCGATAAATAACGGAATATTCATTCCCCACTGCGTATAGGCGGGTTCCAGGCCAAACAGGTCCTCGCCCAAGATTGACAAGCCCGATACACCCCCGGATGCAATCCGGTTTGGGAGCAAGAACATGTTAAAGGTCAGCGCTGTAATGAAAGAGCCGAGTATAATCAGTAAAATATCGGTCACGTTGCGTGCGGGTCCGCTGGCGGCAATCAGAGGCTTGCGTCGTCTTCGGCGGGCAGCGGGAGGATTCAATTGAAACATCATTCGTGTTCTCCTTTAGTTAAAAAATACCGTTACACAAAAATTCCTACAGTCCGCAGGCACATGGTCTGCGGACTGTAGGAAAACGTACAGGCTATTATTCTGCGTCCAGCTTAATTTGGCTGCGCAGGTAACCATCGATGAATGGATCGAGATCGCCATCCATGACAGCTCCTACGTTGCCAGTCTCCACGCTAGTACGGTGATCCTTAACCATGCTGTATGGATGGAACACGTAGGAGCGAATTTGGCTTCCCCATGCAATATCGGACTGTTCTCCGCGGATTTCGTCCAATTGCTGACGTTGCTCTTCGATCTTACGCTCGTAGAGCTTGGAACGGAGCATCGTCATGGCACGCTCTCGGTTCTTGATCTGGGAACGTTCATTCTGACAGGTCACGACAATACCGGAAGGTAAATGCGTAATCCGAACGGCTGAATCGGTCGTATTAATATGCTGACCGCCCGCACCACTGGCCCGGTACGTATCAATTTTGAGATCTTCCGTGCGGATTTCAATGTCCACATCATCCGCAATTTCCGGCACCACATCACAGGATACGAACGATGTATGCCGACGGCCGGAGGAATCAAATGGAGAGATACGAACCAGCCGATGCACGCCTTTCTCCGCTTTCAGATAGCCGTAGGCATTATAGCCTTTAATCAATAGGGTTACACTCTTAATCCCTGCTTCATCACCCGCTAGATAATCCAGGGTCTCTACCTTAAAGCCCCGTTTTTCAGCCCAGCGTGTATACATCCGTAGCAACATTTGTCCCCAGTCTTGGGACTCAGTTCCGCCTGCTCCCGGATGCAACTCTAGAATGGCATTAAGTTTGTCATACGGCTGATTCAAAAGCAATTGCAATTCAAACTCCTGAAGCTTGCTCAGCAGAGAAGTGACACTGTTCTCGATCTCTCCAGCCAGTGTTTCATCGCCTTCCTCATCAGCCAGCTCAGCCATCATACCAGCGTCTTCATATTCCTGACGAAGCTGTTCATAGCTGTCTACTGATGACTTAACAGCGTTCATTTCTGCAATTACACCTTGAGCCTTATCATTATCATCCCAAAAGTCAGGTGCAGCCATCTTTACTTCAAAGTTTGCGATCATTTCCTGTTTGAGATCTAAGTCAAAGAGACCCCCTAAGGTTTGTTAGTTTCTTGCCTATTTCTCGCAAATCATGCTTTACACTTGGATCAATCATGATGTCATTCTCCTTTTAATATATGGTTAGGGGGAGTAAAAGCGTTGTGAGTTACGGCTGGTGGGTAGGCGCTGCGCGAATGATTTGATCTTACGATCGCTGTTGCAGCGAGATGCCCTTGATTGGATTAACAAATTCAAAGGTGGGCATCTCACTGCAAAGGCGAACGCTGACGCTTCTCCAGATTCAAATCCTCCGCTTCGCTACCAACCGCCGTAAAGTCAAACGACTTATAGATAATCGGCTCAGGTATGTGAGCCGAGTCAAGAGCTGAATTAACTGACAAGCAAGCAGGGATCTACTTGTTTATCATAATTATAGAAACAGTGACAACCTTCTCAAGAAAAAACATTCAAACCGATCCTCCAACAAAAACGCTATAAGTTGAACACATCAGTCTCACCCCTGTATGGCACAAAATGGCCGACGGTCAGTGGTTGAACTGCCGCCTGCCATTATATGCACTGCAGGGAATAGTGTATCTCAAGATCTATCCCTTCATTTCAATCCGTTATTTTCTACGCGGACGCGAAGGGGAGGATTTCTTTTTAGGAGCAGCAGGTTCGCCACTCGTCGAGATTTTGTCTTCGTCAATGACAGCCTGACGCTCTTGGTTGGATTCAATTTGTGCCTTCATGATGTATGTCGCTACTTCCTCTTGGATGCTAGCAATCATAGCATGGAACATTTCGAAGCCTTCAAATTGATATTCGCGCAGCGGATCGGTACCACCGTAAGCACGCAAGTGAATACCTTGACGCAATTGATCCATAGCATCAATATGATCCATCCATTTGCTATCGACTGCACGCAGTACGATAACTTTCTCGAACTCGCGCACCATATCTTCGCCAATCATTTCTTCACGGCTGTGGTATCTGTTGGTAACTTTTTCGAAGATCATATCCACGATCTCTTCTTTTTCCTTGCCCCACAGGTCGTCACGCGTAAGTGTATTTTCCTCAAGCAGGTTGTTGTTCACATACTCTGCTACTTCTTCAAGCTCCCAGTTTTCAGGAATGTCATCACCGCAATGAGCTTCCACCACACGCTCAATGACAGGCTTGATCATGTCAAACACAATTTCCTTGATGTTTTCTGATTCCAGTACCTCACGGCGTTGCTTGTAAATAATAGCACGCTGCTGGTTCATTACATCATCATACTGGAGAACAACTTTACGCTGATCAAAGTTGTTGCCTTCGACGCGTTTTTGAGCTGATTCGATAGCACGTGTAATCATACGGCTCTCGATAGGTTGGTCTTCCTCGAAGCCCAAACGCTCCATCATATTCAGTACGTTGTCCGCACCAAAACGCTTCATTAACTCATCGCCCAGCGATAGGTAAAACTGTGTGGAGCCTGGATCACCCTGACGTCCTGCACGTCCGCGAAGCTGATTATCAATACGACGGGATTCATGACGTTCTGTACCGATGATGTGCAAACCACCGAGTTCTGATACGCCTTCGCCCAGTACGATGTCAGTACCGCGTCCGGCCATGTTGGTAGCGATGGTTACTGCGCCAGCTTCACCTGCACGGGAAATAATCTCAGCTTCCTCAGCATGATACTTGGCGTTAAGCACTTTGTGACGAACGCCTTTGCGTTTCAGCATTTCAGAAAGAAGCTCCGAGTTTTCAATAGAAACCGTACCTACTAATATCGGCTGGTTCTTTTTGTTACGCTCCAGGATTTCATCTACCACTGCATGGAATTTGCCTTTTACGCTCTTGTACACTACGTCAGGCATATCCACACGCTGGTTGGGGCGATTCGTCGGAATTTGGAGTACTTCCAGACCATATATTTTTTTGAATTCTTCTTCTTCTGTTTTCGCTGTACCCGTCATCCCCGCCAATTTGCGGTACATACGGAAATAGTTTTGGAATGTAATCGTCGCTAGCGTCATGCTTTCATTTTGTACAATGATGTTTTCCTTCGCTTCAATGGCTTGATGCAAACCATCACTATAACGGCGTCCAGCCATCAGACGACCTGTAAACTCATCGACAATCAGAACCTCACCGTCAGCTACGACATAATCCACATCCAAACGCATAATAGCATTAGCCTTCAATGCCTGTACAATGTGATGATTGATTGTAACACTTTCCTGATCGTACAAGTTTTCGAGACCAAAGAAATTCTCGGCCTTGGATACGCCGTTTTCGGTCAAAGCAACCGACTTCACCTTAATATCCAGCGTGTAATCTTCTTCAACATTCAGGCTCTTCACAAAACGGTCGGCCGCGAAATACAGCTCTGTCGATTTCTGAGCTTGTCCTGAAATAATCAATGGTGTACGAGCTTCATCGACGAGAATGGAATCCACTTCATCAATGATACAGAAGTACAACGGACGTTGTACCATCTGCTCTTTGTAAAGCACCATATTATCACGCAGATAATCGAACCCGAACTCGTTGTTTGTACCGTACGTGATGTCACAAGCATACGCTTCCTGCTTGGCGGCATGATCCATATTGGCCAAATTCAGCCCTACGGACATTCCCAGGAAGTTATAAATCTGTCCCATTTCTCCGCTGTCACGTTGCGCCAAATAGTCATTGACCGTAACCACGTGCACGCCTTTGCCCAACAGAGCATTCAAATAAACCGGCAGTGTTCCTACCAGTGTTTTACCTTCACCGGTTTTCATTTCGGCAATTTTACCTTCATGCAGCGCAATACCGCCGAGCAACTGTACGTCATAATGACGTTTACCCAGCACCCGTTTGGACGCTTCACGAACAGTTGCAAAAGCTTCCGGCAAAATTTCTTCAGCCGTAGTCCCTTGTTCGACCCGAGCTTTAAATTCCTCCGTCTTCGCTTGCAACTCCTCATCCGAGAGCTTTTCGAAATCCGGCTCTATCTTATTGATCAGTTCAACCGTCTTCATTAAACGCTTGACATCACGTTCATTGGTATCTCCGAAGATTTTCTTAACAATTCCTAGCATGGTTTACCCCTTTCACGCAAAACAATTAATAGAATCAATTTCACAATAAGAAAGGGTCCATGATGAAATTGATTCCCGATATGTTTGACAGGCCCGGCTGTACCAGCCCATCGTGCGATGTTCTTTGCATAAATTGTAACAGTTTGTAGGACATGCCGCAACACAAGCAGCCTCCAGATTTGCATCCGGTTAAAGATACCAAAACAATTGACGCACGAAATACACAACTTGGTTACACTTATCCAAGTTTAATTTTCCTTACATTTACAAAAAAACATATAAAAGAGCCTTATCCCGCCAGGTTCGCAAGGATAAGGCTCGTGTTGTTTTCATTTTCCTAATATCCATGAAGCATGCTTCAATCGAAATCGTTCTATTCATTTTAAAATGTGAAAAGTCCCTACTTCAAGTTCCTACTTCACAGGCTATTCCCGTTCGATCAGACCGTATTTACCATCATTGCGCTTGTAAACTACGTTAACTTCTTCGTTGTCAATATTGGAAAATACAAAGAAATTATGTCCAACCATGTTCATTTGAAGAATAGCTTCTTCCACATCCATAGGTTTCAATAAGAAACGCTTGGTGCGGACGACTTCCAGCTCATCCAGTTCTACATCCTCATCTTCAGCAACAGCCACGCCACCTGCCGGATCTTCCACAAAAAGGGTTTTCAAACTACCTTCCTGACGGAATTTTCGGTTTAGCTTGGTTTTGTGCTTGCGAATTTGCCGTTCAAGCTTGTCTACCACGGCATCAATGGATGCATACATGTCATCGCTCTCGTCTTCGGCACGGAGTACAAGCCCCGGCAAAGGAATGGTTACTTCTACAGTGTGCAAATCTCTGGTTGTGCTTAACGTTACACTTCCATCAGACGTCGGGGGTGCATCGAAATACTTTTCAAGTCTGCTGAATTTCTTATCAACGTAGTCCTTCAAAGCGTCGGTAACCTCGATCTGTTGACCTCGTACTGTTAAGTTCATAGGGCACGCCTCCTTTGCCCCTTCAGTATAGCACATATGTTAACGCCAAGTAAAAAAAGAGACCAACATTTCGAAGCTATTTTACAAA
>RCUF01000362.1_pt1 | contig 16302 bp, 5 predicted proteins | sample 2166311 | NCBI WGS metagenome assembly RCUF01 (sample SAMN09932608, study PRJNA488358) | compost metagenome | feature: garden; material: soil; isolation source: compost soil in 4-hydroxybenzonitrile-enriched culture | place: Germany: Experimental Botanical Garden Goettingen | collected 2016-01-27
GCTGCCGGATGGAAACATTGAATATATGGGACGGATCGACCATCAAGTGAAAATTAGGGGCTACCGGATCGAACTGGGTGAGATTGAAGCGGCCTTGCTCGCGTACGAAGGTGTCAGGGCAGCGACGGTACTGGCCCTTGATGACCGGAATGGCGGCAAATATTTATGTGCATATTTCGAAAGCGGAGAGGGTTTGAACACATCTATTTTAAGGACTCACTTGAAGGCATTAATACCGGATTACATGGTGCCGAGTCATTTCGTTCGACTAGATGTTATGCCGCAGCTGTCCAGTGGTAAGGTTAATCGTAAAGCGCTACCCGAACCGGATCATAGGATGCGAACCACTAGATATGTTGCACCAAGGAACGAAACGGAAAGAAAACTGGCGGAGGTTTGGGAGAAGATGTTAGACATATCCTCCATCGGTATACATGACAACTTTTTTGAACTGGGTGGACATTCACTAACGGCGACTCGACTCATGTCTCGAATCAATAAGCTGTTACAAGTTGAAATTCCGCTCCGTGATATTTTTGCACATCCGACAATCGAAGAAATGAGTGTTTTGATCTGCGGACCAGAGGTTGCAGCCGGGAAGATGGTGGATATTGCTCCTACTGAGCTACGTGATTCGTATCCGGTGACATCCGTTCAAAAGAGACAAATGATTTTACAACAGTTTGAAGGAGCAGAAACAGCGTACAATATGCCCTTTGCCTTACTGATGGAAGGAAATCTGGACATTAAGCGGCTGGAGCGAGTGTTCAGGGATCTAGTACGTAGACATGAGGCATTGCGGACATCATTTGAGTGGAGCACACAGGAGCCAGTACAAAAAATCCATAGTGAGGTTCCATTTCAACTGAGTTTCCAACAGGCTGATGAAGACGGGAAAGAAGCACAGGACAAACAGATTCAAGCGATATTCAAGACGTTCGTAAGACCGTTTAACTTAGGTCTGGCTCCTTTGTTGCGGGCGAAGCTGGTGCGTATTTCGGACAATAGACACATCTTAATGGTAGATATGCACCATATTGTTGCAGATGGCGTTTCCATGAGCATTTTGGCTAACGATTTCACAAAATTGTATCACGGGAGCTCGCTGTCACCATTGCGTATTCAATATAAAGACTACGCCGTTTGGAACAGTGAGTGGATCAAAGAGGGACACTTGATAAAGCAGGAACAGTACTGGCTAGACTTGTTTTCGGATGAACTTCCTGTACTAAATCTACCAACTGACTTCACGAGACCTCAAGTTCAAAGCTTTGAAGGTGATCGGTATTCTTTTCAAGCTGACAAGACACTCAGTGAAAATCTACAACAATTTGTTGCAGAGAATCGGACCACTTTATTTATGGTACTGCTATCGGCTTACAACGTATTGCTGCATAAATATTCAGGCCAGGAAGATGTCGTGATAGGGTCTCCAATAGCAGGTCGTAATCATACGGATTTAGAAAATATTATGGGGATGTTCGTTAATACACTTGTGTTGCGTAACCGCCCAGCTGCTGACAAAACGCTTAAGCAATTTCTACTGGAGGTGCAAAGAAACAGCCTGGAAGCATTCGAACATCAGGATTACCCAATAGAAGATCTTGTAGATAAGCTCGAACTGCACAGGGATCTAAGCCGAAATCCTCTGTTTGATACGATGTTCTCTCTAGAAAATACCGATTCGGTAAACCTGCAAGCTGACGGGATATCCATATCGCCGTATTCTGTTGAAATTGGCATAGCCAAAGTAGATTTAACATTAACAGCAGAAGCGAATCAAGAGGGACTCTCTTTTCGAATTGATTATTGTAATAAGCTGTTTCACAAAGAAAGTATTGAGAGAATGTCAAGGCATTATTTGCAGATCGTGCAGACAATTGTGGATTCAGCGGATCTCCGGATTAGTGATGTTAACATGGTTACTACATCTGAAGAAGAAATCCTGTTAAGGAAATTTAATACGGTACCTGCTTATAACGAGAAAGAGGATCGAAAATTGCTGCATCAGCTCTTTGAAGAGCAGGTAGCGAAGACGCCCGATCGAATTGCGGTATCGTTTGAGGAACAACAATGGACTTACAGCGAGTTAAACGAAAAAGCGAATCAGCTTGCTAGAGTGCTTAGAGAAAAAGGAGTACAAGCCAATACGCTTGTAGGCATTATGGTAGAGCGATCTTTCGAAATGATAGCCGGAATCCTAGGGATTTTAAAGGCTGGGGGTGCATATGTCCCTCTGGCACCAGATTATCCGGCGGAGCGAATTAGTCTGATGCTATACGATTGCAAGGTAACCCTATTACTGGCTTCCAATCGTGTTCTGACTGAATCAACTCTTATGAAAGATGCAGAAGCAGATTGGTTTACAGGGGAAGTCCTTGATTTGGACCAGCTCGATACTATCGTTAAGGATTCAGATTCTAGTAATTTACCTTATGTGAATGAACCGGATGATTTGGCATATGTGCTATACACTTCGGGCTCAACAGGTAAACCAAAAGGAAATCTGACCATGCATTATAACGTGGGAAGATTGATTAAAAATTCCAATTATATCGATCTTACTGATCAGGATATTCTCTTGCAGCTATCTAACTATGCCTTTGACGGATCGGTCTTTGATATATTCGGTGCTCTGGTCAATGGTTCAAAGCTGGTTCTCTTACGTAAAGAAAATATGCTGAATCCAGAAAAACTGTCTTCCTTAATTCGATATGAAAATGTCTCGGTATTTTTTGTTACTACCGCCTTGTTTAACACGTTGATAGAAACAAATATTGAATGTTTTACTACAATTCGCAAAGTACTTTTTGGAGGAGAGCGGGTTTCGCTTTCGCATGTGAGTAAGTTGTTTGAACATATCGGGCCCAATAAAATGCTGCACATGTACGGTCCTACCGAAAGCACTGTCTTTGCTACCTGTTATGGTGTAGATCAGATTCATATAAGTAAAGGTACAATTCCGATTGGAGCACCGGTTACAGGAACTACTGTGTATATTTTGGATGAAAATCTTAAATTGCAGCCTATTGGTATACCGGGAGAGCTTTGTATAGCAGGGGATGCCCTATCCCGAGGTTATTTGAACCTTCCTGATTTTACAGCAGAAAAGTTTGTAGACAATCCATTTAATCCAGGCGAGAAAATGTACAAAACAGGTGATATTGCAAAATGGCTTCCGGATGGAAATATTGAATTTGTAGGCCGTCAAGATCATCTGGTTAAAATTAGGGGGTTCCGTATAGAGCTTGGAGAAATTGAAAACAAGCTACTATCTCACGAACGTATTAAAGAGGCGATAGTTATTGCTAAGCCGGATCAAACCGGCCAAGACCGTATTTTTGCATATATTGTGACTGATGGAGAATTAGATATCTCAGGTATTCGTCGTTACTTGGCGAAGTATTTACCAGATTACATGTTGCCGTCCAGTTTAATGCTGCTAGACAGTTTGCCACTGAATGCTAATGGCAAAGTGGATCAGAAGAAATTGCCAGAACCTCATATTAACTTGGACTTGGGCACGCTGTATGAACCACCCTCAAGCCCTACGGAAGAGAAATTAATAAAAATTTGGGAAGACGTGTTGGGACAAGAGGGAATTGGAGTTAATCACAGCTTTTTTGATCTTGGAGGAGACTCCATTAAGGCCATTCAAGTTATCGCAAGGTTGAGTCAAGAGGGATTAAAGCTGGATATGAAGGACATATTTCAGCACCCTACTGTTCAGCAAGTAGCTCCGTATGTCCAACGTCGTTCCAGAATCATTGACCAGAAGGCGGTAACAGGTGAGGTACAGCTAACTCCAATCCAAAGATGGTTCTTCGAAAATGTACAGGATGATCGAAACCATTTTAACCAAGCTGTTATGTTGTTTACTAGTGGAGTATTTGATGAAGAAGCACTAAAAACTGCTTTGGAGAATATTATTATTCATCATGATGCCCTACGAATGGCGTATGAGATGGGTCAGGGTTCTGTTAGCCAATTCCATACGGAAATGCAGTTAAAGTCTATTCATTTAAATATTTTTGATCTATTAGGGAATAACGATGCTGAAAGCAAGATTGTGGAAGAGGCTAGCCGACTACAGGCTACCATGGACTTAAGAGCAGGTGAGATCATCAGGGTTGGCTTGTTTCAAACAGACCGAGGTCAGCATTTGCTGATTGCTATTCACCATTTAGTTATTGATGGGGTCTCCTGGCGAATCTTATTGGAAGATTTGGAGAGTGCATATAACCAGGCGTTACAAGGTGAGGCTATCGCTTTGCCGGATAAAACAGACTCTTTTCAGTATTGGTCTGACCGCCTCGCAGAGTATTCGAACAGTCGGGCTTTACTAAAGGAGAAGGCATATTGGCAGCAAATTGAAGATGTTCAATGTGATTCTCCATTTCCTCAGAAGAGAACAGTCACCGATGAGGGATTAGTGAAAAAAGAAAGAACTAGTGTAGCTATCCGTTTGGACAAGCAAGATACACAGTTACTGCTAGGAACTGCTCATCAGGTCTATAATACCGAAATTAATGACCTATTGTTATCAGCACTAGGATTAGCCATTAAACAATGGGTGGGTAGTAATATTTTCGCTATTAATCTTGAAGGACATGGCAGGGAAGAGATTATGGAGGAGATTGATATTACTCGAACCATAGGGTGGTTTACCTCGATGTTCCCTGTTGTACTGGATATGAGGGATAGTGAAGATATTTCATCTGTTATTCGGCGAACTAAGGAAATGATTCGGCATATCCCTAATCGAGGGATCGGATACGGAATTTTGAAGTACTTGACCCATGCGGAACATATTCAGGATTTAGATTTTAACATACAACCGCAAATCAGTTTTAATTATCTGGGACAATTTATGGACGGTACTCATGAGGGAAGCTTTGAATCGTCACCGCTATCTCCGGGACGTTCTGTTGGTGAAGGGGCGGAAAGTCATTTTACACTGGACATTAACAGTATTGTTTCCCAAGATCAACTCTTACTTGAGTTTGGATATATTCGTGGCTCACATGAAGACCATGCTATTGAACAATTATCCTTTATGTATATTGAGCATTTAAAAAAAATAATTAATCACTGTACAAGCATTTCACAGAAGATTCTCACACCATCTGATTACCAAGACCATACTCTCTCTATTCCTGAGTTAGATCAGATTCTAGGACAGTTCGGTGGGACTGAACAGATAAAGCATATTTATCCGTTAACACCTATGCAGCAGGGAATGCTGTTCCATTACATGATGGAACCGAAAACTACGGCTTATGTAGAACAAGTCGCGATTGAAATTGAAGGAGAACTACAGCAGGAACTTCTGGAACAGAGTTTTCAAGAATTGTTAGCAAAGTATGAAGTATTGCGTACGAATTTTGTGTTTACCGGTATACGTGAACCTCGGCAAGTAGTACGTAATCATCAACAGGCGGAATTTCAGTTTTATGACCTTACCGGGATGAATGAGCAAGAAATTATTGCTTATATGGAGGATTACAAAAAACAAGATCTTCTGCGTGGATTTGATTTATCCAATGAAGCGCTAATCCGCATAAATGTATTGAAAACAACTCCTGATAAGTTCCTTATGATATGGACCTTCCATCATATGATTATGGATGGTTGGTGCGTAGGGATTGTCTACCACGATTTTATAAGCATGTATCTAGAATTGAAAAATGGTAGACCGCTTAAGTCTGAAACAGCCCCAGCTTATTCAACTTATATTCGTTGGCTGGAAAAGCAGGACAAAGAGGAGTCCATGCAATATTGGAAACAGGCTTTGGATGGATATACGCAATGTGCAGTTGTACCAAAGACGTTCAAATTGCAGGCCAAAGAAGGTGGTTATCGGACGAGTCAGCTGGAATTTTCGTTAGACCATATATTAACACGACGATTAACAGAGATTGCGTCTCAAAATCGGATTACGGTCAACACGTTGTTCCAATCCATATGGGGGGCATTGCTTCAAAGATATAACAATACAAACGATGTAGTATTTGGAGCAGTAGTTTCAGGACGACCGCCAGTAATCCCAGACATAGAGAGTATGGTAGGCATTTTTATCAATACTATTCCCGTGCGAATTTATGGCGAAGAGGATGAAAGTTTTATTGAAATGGCAAAGAGAACTCAACAAAGCTCAATTGAATCCGTTAAGTACGAGTACACATCGTTAGCGGACATTCAATCCGTATCCACACTGAAGCAAAGCCTATTAGATCATATTATTGTTTTTGAAAATTATCCCGAGTATGGTGAAGAACAAGCGTTGCAGAAGCAAAATCTGAGAATTCATATTCGAGATATGGCCTTTTATGAACAGACAAACTATGATTTTAATCTTATTGTTTCCCTGAAAGAAGAACTGAACATTAAATTTCTGTACAACGCTGATACTTTAAGTAGAGAATTTGTTAAACGTATACAAAATCATCTTTATGACGTGGTCAGACAAATCGTGGATAATCCAGAAATTATTATATCTTCGATTGAAGTAACTTCTTTACAAGAAAAAGAAGTGATTTTGAATGAATTTAACAATACGACGGCGATATATCCGCGAGAGAAGACAATTCATCAATTGTTTGAGGAGCAGGTGGAGCGAACACCGGAACATCCGGCAGCCCTTTATAAAGGACGGCAATTGACGTATCAGGAGCTGAATGCCCAAGCGAATCGGTTGGCTCATGTGCTACGGGAAAAAGGGGTAGGACCTGATCATGTGGTGGGGATCGCGGTTCACCGCTCGTTGGAGATGATTATCGGATTATTAGGGATTTTGAAAGCAGGTGGAGCCTATCTGCCACTGAATCCAGAGGACCCTGAAGAACGACTGGCATTCATGCTGGAGGACAGTGGAGCGTCCATTCTATTGACCCAGCAGGAGTTAACGGAGCAGCTTCGCTCTCATAGAACAACCCGGGAACTGATCGCTATCGAAGATTTGCTGATACCGGAAAAGGAGCACACAGGAAGAGAGAAGAATCCAGAATCGATCAATCGCTCGAAGGATTTGGTGTATGTGATTTACACCTCGGGCTCTACAGGTAAGCCCAAAGGGGTCATGATTGAGCATGCCTCGCTGATCAATCGTTTGCACTGGATGCAAAAGCGGATTCCGTTTGGAGCGGAAGATGTGATCCTGCAAAAGACACCGTACACCTTTGATGTATCGTTGTGGGAGTTATTCTCGTGGGCGATACAGGGAGCGACGGTATGCTTTTTGGAGCCGGGAGGAGAGAAAGACCCGGCAATGATAGCTAAAACGGTTGAGTCCAATCGGGTAACGGCGTTGCATTTTGTGCCGTCGATGCTGGGAGCGTTTCTAGAATATATGGAACACAGCGGAGCTGCGGGGAAAATGCACAGTGTACGTCGTGTATTTGCCAGCGGGGAAGCTCTGATGACAGAGCATGTGCGACGGTTTAATCGCCTGATTGGTGGCGGTCGTGCCACGCTGCACAACCTGTATGGACCGACGGAAGCGACAGTGGAGGTGGCGTATTACGACTGTCCTGCAGAGCATGAACCGGAGAGCATTCCGATCGGGAAGCCGATTGATAACGTAAAATTGTACGTTTTGGACAAGAAGGACCGTTTGCAGCCGATAGGGATACCTGGGGAACTGCATATTGGAGGCGACTGTGTAGCGCGAGGATATGTGAACCGGGAGGAATTAACGGAAGAGAAGTTCGTAGAAGACCCATACGAGCCGGGAGGACGGATGTACCGAACAGGAGATCTGGCTAGATGGTTACCGGATGGAAATATCGAATATATGGGGCGAATAGATCATCAAGTGAAAATCCGGGGGTATCGGATCGAACTGGGTGAAATTGAGGCAGCTTTGCTTGCGCATGATGGAGTTCGGGCAGCGGCAGTACTTGCCCGTACTGATAACCGAACTGGGACGCCTAGTTTAGGTGCATATCTTGTTGTCGAACCTCATGTGACAACTGCAATGTTGCGACAAAATCTATCTGTCTCAGTTCCAGAGTATATGATTCCGGCTTATTTTGTATTCTTGGATCAGATGCCGCTCACTTCAAGTGGTAAGATTAATCGTCGTATGTTATTTGAGATCGAGCTGGAGTTTGGTATCGGTACGGAATATGTAGAGCCAAGCAGTGAGTTGGAAAAGGAATTAGTTGAGATCTGGATGAATGTACTTGGTATTGAAAATGTGGGTATTGACGACAATTTCTTTGAACTAGGAGGACATTCTTTAACGGCTATTCAGCTTGCATCCAGGCTACAGGGAATTTTGAGTAGTGAATTACGATTGAGCAGTATCTATCAATACCCTACAGTCAGAGAGTTGGCACAACATGTGGAAGGAATGGACGGTAACCATTCTGCACTTGCACAACAATTTGATCAAATTATGGCGTTGCTACATCAAAAGCTGAAAGTTAAGGGATGGTTACAACAAGAACAATTAAATGGAAAATCTTATATCGTTCTGCATTTAGAAGAGGGAGCCATTTCTTTTGAAAAAGAGATTATGGAACTGTTGGATATGAATTGCGTTGAATCAATCCAGCCTCACTACATTACTTGGCATGGAGAAGAAACCCTGAATCTTGAGAAAGTCAATCTTGAAGACATTAAGAGCATATGGACAGGAAGAATTGACAGTGATTTGGACGTTTTCTCCAAAGCTATTCTAAGCCCAGTAGTGATAGAGAGATTGCCTGTTTCTCCAACACAACGCTACCATCTCCAAAATAGTGATATTTCTGGCACGATTATTCCGTTAGAAAAACATATGAATATAGAATATGTGGAAGAAGCAATTTTGCAGATTATTCGAGAACAAGATTTGATGAGAAGCACGCTGTGTGAAGAAAATGGAGAATTGCAGTGGCAGGTAAGAGAAGCACCGGACCATCTTCATGTACCTCTGGTTGATATCTCTATTTATGATGAAGATACACAGCAAGAGATTCTAAATAACATCATCTGGCCTTATTTTTACAAGAAGCATGAATTGAGTAATTCACTCTTATATCGGATATTGCTTGTGAAAAAGAATCTGAAAGACTACATGCTTATATTGCCTTTTTCGCATTCTATCTTTGACTTTATGAGTAGTGAGATTATTAAGCACCATTTTAACACTTATTATGAATGTGTACGAGCTGGAAAGGAGACGCCTAAAGGGAGCAAAAATCGTTACTCCGATTTTACAGCTCATATTATGGAAGGACCTCAGGGTGTTGATGATTTGGAACTAGTTACTACCTATAATCTAGATAAATTTGATCGTGCAATTGGTCATATAACCGATTTTGTGGATCAAAAAGCAGTACTTAAAGGACATACAACTGTGATTTGGGATTTGAAATCTTCCGAGAGAGCAGTTCACTTGGACAACACAAGTAATTGGGAGATAGCATTCTTTACATTTACTGCTTTTTGTAAAATGTATTTCGAGCTTAGTCAGGTTCCCATTTGGGTAACGCAGTATGGTCGAAGCTTTGGAGAGAAGCGTTACTATGATGTCATCGGTGAATTCGTGGATCATATCCCGATACTAACTAATTTAGATCAGACCCCTGTATCTCTAGAACAGCAAGTTCGCCAAAGTGTTCAATGGGCAGCTGAACATAATATCAGCTTTGCCAACTTAATGTATAACCCGGATGTACAGAACGATTATCCTTTATCTGGAGGATACTTGGAGCAGGCTTTGGATAGAATGCCAATTGTATTTAATTTCCTTGGTGAGCTGAGAAGTGAGCATCAACTCCTACAAACGGTGGATCTGGGTAATGTCAATGTTGAAGGAAGAACACGAATTTTATGTGAAGTTTGGCATGATAGCGAGTCTAATCTGTTTGTGGCACTGACTCTACCATTTTCGGAAGACGAAAGTGTGGTACGTGATCATTTACAAAGTGCCTTGAAGCAATTGGAAAGACGCTGGGCAGCGGTTCTGTAACTCTTGTCCTAACTGAATAGGGGGATCTCATGAATCATCCAAAGGAATTCTCGTTTTATGCTCGCCGGAATCTATTTATTTTTTCTCTGACAAGGCTTATATCTGAGCTAGGAAGTTCGATTTTTAAGTTTGCTTTAAGTCTATATATTTTGGATATTACCGGTTCGGCCACTGTATTTTCAATGGTGTTAGGCTTGTCAATTCTGCCCGGAGTATTTGTCAATATTTTTGCAGGTGTAGTTATAGATCGGAGCGATAAGAAAAAAGTACTTGTCATAACTGAGATATTAAGCGGAATAGCGTTACTAAGCTTTTTACCTATTTTTTTGTTGGACTCAACCAATGTTATGTTACTTGCCGTGTTTTCCGTTATATTAAGTTTAATTCAATCATTTACTTTCCTAACGCTGAACGCTTCTATTCCTAACTTAGTGGAGAGAGAAAACGTTCATAGCGTAAACTCTTCTTATCAAAGCATAGGAGCAATCATAAATGTACTTGGCCCGATACTGGGTGCAATTACTTATCGAGCTTGGGGCTTGGAAACGATTGTGATGATTAACGGAATAACATTTATTTCAGCTGGATTAATGCAACTGTGGTTACAATTTAGGAAATCTGATGAACAAACAGTATCCTCGAGTTATTTAGAGAGTGTAAAAGATGTGTTTGCGTATATAAATAAGCAAAAGGCCATAATGTATTTACTTGTCATCTTTGTCGGTATCAATTTTATGCTCGCTCCGTTAATTCAAGTTGTACTGCCATATGTGACTTATCAGGAACTTCAACTTTCAGCTCAGCAACTATCTGTTATTCAAGGAGCCTGGTTTGTGGGAGTCATTGCGGGAGCCATTTTGGTTTCACGTCGGAAAGTCCATCAATTTGTTATTACAAAGATATTTATCTTGTTTCAGCTTCAAGCCATCTTGTTCCTAACGTGGTGTTTCCCATTACTGTTTCCCTCAACATCAGGAAGCTTGATACAGATAACGGTCATCTTCATTATGATTTTGGCAGTAACGGGCTTTTTTAATTCGATGAGCAATGTTCCCATGATATCTTATGTACAGCTGTATACTCCAGAGCATATCAGGGCCGGGGTGTTCGGTGTAATCAGTTCGCTGACTATGCTCGCAACTCCACTCGGTATAGGATTGTACGGAATATTATTGGATAGAATTGATTGGATATATCTTCCACTTGCTTCGGGAGTAGTTGCTCTGGTGATGGGTGTCATGGCTCATAAGAACAAATCACTACGTAACTTTTTCAGTCAAAATGCGGAACCAGTTCTAAGTAATGTAGGTGAAAAAGAACAAGTATCAGCATTATAAACAATGCCACTCCCTTTGAAACAAAATAATCCTGAACTACTGCTTATGTAATTGAAGGACCTGGATATAAATTGAAAGGCCAACTTAAGGTTGGCCTTTCTGGTCTTTCAGTTATTTTTTGCTTTGAGTCACTTTCCCTTTTACATCACCGATACTTACTTTTCCATTTCCGCTCTGAATAATAACAACATCTTTTGAAACTTGATCAATATCCAGAGAGCCGTCACCCAACTCAATATATGCAGTACCACCTATTTTATCTGCTTTAATATGTCCGTTTACATTTTCAATATTGACATCGGATGAGCTATTTTGAATTGTAATCCCTCCATCTCTGTTTGTTAAATCAATAGCTCCACCGATTTCTTTAAGGGTGATATTACCATTAACATTTTCAATGCTTACATCCGAGACTAAATTCGTTACTTGAATATCTCCATCTCTATGCGGATGTTTAATTTCTAATTTGATCTGTTCCGGAATGGTTAGCTTGACATCAACCGTTTGGGGACCTGTTGACATGAATTGGCCTTCGAAAAAGGCATTAAGTGAGGCTACCCCATCTTTTCCCTCCAGGCTTAATTTTAGCTTATCTATGTTGCTGCCATTAGCAACGACACTAGCTTGTATTTTATCTGTATTCTTTTTTCCGACAACTTCAATCTGCCCGTTGCTATTATCTAAAACTAAGCTGGAAATACCGGCAGATGATAATTCAAGTTCCTTGTTTAAAGATGTTGCTGGTTTGGATGAGCAGGCAGCAGTTAACAGTAACATTGAGATCATCACTAAAGTAGTAAGCCATTTCATTTCAATCACTCCGTTTCAAAATAGTAAGTGTATAGATTTAGATTACATCCCGTTTTGTAAAAATAGGATAGGAAACGAGATGCATAGCGGCAAGATGGAGTAGAAGGATGAAAAGTGAGAAACCCAGGGTCATCCCTTCCACTGGCGTCGTTCCAAAAAAATAAGGATTGAGATCTGTGCTGGAAAAAACAAAATATTTCGTCCAAGGCCATCCATTCATTGTGATACTCAAAACGAATCCTGCTATAGCTGTCAGCATGGAGAACACAATAGAAAATGTAACACTACGGAATGCTGCAGAAATCATAAATGCAAATGTCAACACGATAACCATAAAGGGTATATTAAATAAAAACCCTCCTAACAATGCTTGAATCATATCTGCCTGCTGAATGGTTTGATCCTTGACGAAAAAGTAGGGATCACCGATCCCCTTAAAGCCAAACATTAATCCACCGAAGAATATGGCAGCTAGAAAAGTAAGGAGAACCAAAAACATTCCAAATAGGAGAGTTGCAATGTATTTGGCAAAATAAATTTTTGAACGTGTAGCTGAACGTGTCAGTAGAAATTTGATCGTACCAGCCGAAAACTCAGAGGCTACAATATCTCCTGCCACGATAAGAGCTAAAAGAGAGATTCCTACAATTAAATTTCTGGATTGACTAACGGCAAAACTCCAAGCATTGGATTGAGGAGGGATATTATGGTCCAAGTAATACTGATTCACTAAAATTTTTTCTGCTGCCATTTTTTTTTCAATGGGTAGAGCGTCTGACTTGGCTGCATCTCGCGTTAGCTTAGAATTTTCATGCTGTAAGAGTGTTTTCCAGCCCTCATTATATTCAGTAGTACCAGAGCTTTTTAAATTGGCCATTTGGATTAATACATACAAAATAAGCAGTATGATGATAATCCAAGTACGTTTACGCTTATAAATCTTCATATTTTCATTGCGGATTAACTGAATCACTTTTCAATTCCCCCTGTGATTTCAATGAATTTCTCTTCTAGTGTTTGTTTTGTGATCTGAACGCTGTATATGTTCACCCCCGTATTCATGAGTTTTTTTGTTATATCCGGAATTTGATCCTTTGTAATGGCAACTTGTAGAGTTTGTTGATCTGCGATAATTTCTTTACCTGCCAGCAGAGACTGGAGTACCGGAAGAGCCAATTCGGGTCTGTCTACCTCAAATCGAACAGGAGCAAGCCGATTATCCATCATTTCAGCTACATTATGGATACCAATCAGTTTTCCCTTATTTAAAATGGCTACTTGATCACACATCAGTTCCATTTCAGCCATGAGATGGCTAGAAATAAGAACACCAACGCCTTCTTTTTGAGACAGATTGATTAAATGCTCCCGAAGCTCTCTTATTCCTGCTGGGTCTAGACCATTGGTAGGCTCGTCAAGCACAAGTAAGGAGGGTTTGTGGGCCAGTACAACGGCTAATCCAAGCCGCTGCTTCATTCCTAGAGAATAAGTTCCCACTTTCTTATCAATGCTGTCCTCAAGTCCAACTAATGAAATCACTTCCTGAATTCGTTCCGAAGAGACCCCCGGAGACATTCTTGAAAAATGAATCAGATTGTCATAGCCGGATAAATATTTGTACAGATCTGGATTTTCGACTATCACCCCTACATGTCTCATTGCTTGTTCAAAGGAGCGATCAATATCTTTACCATGGATAAATACTTGGCCTCCTGATTTTGAACTTAAACCCACGATCATCCGAATAGTCGTCGTCTTGCCCGCTCCATTCGGACCAACAAGTCCCATAATTTCTCCTGCCTTCACATCAAAGGTCAATCCTTCAACAATGATTCTCTTCCCGATCTTTTTACTTAAATTACGAATCTGTAATAGTGACAACAACGATTCCCTCCCCGCTAACAGTTTGACTTGTTTATAAAGTATCAGAAGCGCAGTCATACTCCCTAGTGACAAAATGTCATGACCTTGTTATGATGTGAAAAGATTGAAAAAATTACCTTAATTATAGAAGAATGGGGTACTTTACATGCTTGGATGCAATATGCGCTGGTCTTGGCAAGAATGGATTGTTGCTGTATTCCGAACCTTGTGGTTGATTTGCTTTGTTTTGCTATCGTATCAAGACCGCCCATCTTTCCCTTTCACTGTTGTATTTATCTCTGTTCTAGTTTGCTATTCATTACCTTTGTTCATTGCTCGAATTCATTATCACTGGTATTTGTTGGCTGAAGTATTTCTAGTTGGTGGAGTCTCTTTGCTATTTGCTCATCAATATGAGCTTGTGCGGCTATTTTTGCCTGCTGTTTTTACGATTTCATTTTATAGCCGTGGACGTTCACATGCGGTAACTTTTCCTCTCGTATTGCTGATGTTTTGTCTTGGAGGAAGAGGGGCATTTCATTGGACAATAGAGGACGTATTCCAAAACCTAGTGGATGCTTCTTTTGTATACGGCATTGGTTTCGGATTACAAATGGCATTTCGTTCTATAGATCGGATCAAACAAAAACTCGAATTAATAAAAAAGCAGTATCAAACACTTGAGCAGTATTCGACTCAGGTCGAACAAATGACACTATTGGAAGAAAGATATCGCATGTCTCGCGAGCTCCATGACTCAGTGGGTCATACGTTCACTTCCATTATCTTGGGGATGGAAACATTACGCCCATATATTTCTTCTGAAGAGGGAATTAAAAGATTGCAATCTGTTCTTCAACTTGGTCGAACAGGACTTGAAGATATCCGAAAGCAAGTTCACCAGATGGACCCTATGGAGGAAGATCCCTCTTTGGATCTATCCTTGCTCAATATAATTAATGAATTCAAAAAAAATACTGCAATTCGTGTTGTGTTCAGAACAATGGGGGAGCCGCTTCCTGTCACAAAGCAGTCAAAACTGACCTTGTACCGCTGTTTGCAAGAACTGTTGACTAATGCGAGCCGACATGGGCATGCAAATTCTATTCAGGTGCTTCTTCACTATGACCGTAATCAGATCATTTTGCAGGTACAGGATAATGGGGAAGGGAGTGACGAAATTAAGTTCGGGTTTGGGCTTTCGGGAATGAAAGAGCGGCTTTCGTCTCTTCAAGGCAAGCTATACCTTCATTCAAGAGAAGGTGAAGGAACGATCGTGACCTGTTCTATACCATTGCTTCAGGATACAGAGGTTAGTAATCCAGAAATCAAGGTATTATTGGTGGATGATCAATTACTAATTCGGGACAGTTTAGGCCTACTACTCAAAAACGAACCTGATTTTCGAATTCAAACGGCGGAAGACGGGAACGTTGCTATCGATCGGTGTGCCAGCGATACGCCTGATGTTATCCTAATGGATGTACATATGCCTGAGATGGACGGTATTACTGCGACGAAGTTAATTAAAGAAAGCTGGCCTAATATACGTGTAGTTATGATTACAACCTTCGATGACATTTCATACGCTATGAAATCACTTGCTTTGGGTGCCGAGGGTTATGTACTAAAATCAATTGACCCAAGAGAGTTGGCTAATACGATACGGCTTGTGCACCATGGAGGAACGATGATAACGCAAGAAGTAGCAAGTACACTGTTTCAGCAAATGACGGGAACGATGAAGAACCCTTATGGACTAACAGAGCGTGAGTTGGAAATTCTACAGTGTTTAACTGAAGGGCACCGTTATAAAGCAATTGCAGGTAAGGTTCATTTGTCTGAAGGAACCGTTCGAAACTACATTTCAACTATATACTCAAAAATGCAAGTACAGAGTCGTGATGAAGCAATTGAAAAAGCTAAAACTGAGTTGCTCACAGACTCTTAGTAAAAACAAGATATATAGACTACATGTGTTCTTGTTCAAAGAACATAAAAAGGATGTCCTGAGTCAAACAGGACTTTTCGGTTTAGGGATTAGAAGAGTAGCTATATATCATAGACCTGAATAGATTTAAATAGCGTCGTCCTGTACTTGGTCGACGCTATTTTTGTAGGCAGTTGATAACTAGCAGGTGTGTGCAGCAACCGGGCTAGTCAATCCGTAATGTAGAACAGAATTGTATTTTGCTACATACTCATATGATTCTACCATTCTACAGACTTGCAATTGGGGTACCAAATGATGGATGATAGAAGAGGGCCTTTTATGTAGAAAATAGGGCTAAAGATAGAGAGGATACCAATAATAAATAGATCGGATTTACCGTA
>RCUF01000363.1_pt1 | contig 16198 bp, 13 predicted proteins | sample 2166311 | NCBI WGS metagenome assembly RCUF01 (sample SAMN09932608, study PRJNA488358) | compost metagenome | feature: garden; material: soil; isolation source: compost soil in 4-hydroxybenzonitrile-enriched culture | place: Germany: Experimental Botanical Garden Goettingen | collected 2016-01-27
TTTTCGTAAGTGTCCAGTTTGAAGAGGATTTTAGAAAAAGCCTGCACATCTGCAGCAATTTAGCATATTTTGAGACTTTTCATCATAAAAGCCTGCACATCTGCAGGAATTCTGCATTGCGAACCTCATAACTCTAGTGTAGAAGGAAAAGCAATGGAAAAGAACATTTTACCCAGCTGCCTATATACGTACAATCATTAGTTCAATATATATATGAAATTTGGGAGTAATTTTGTGAAATTGTTTTAACAAATAATAAGGGAAACCCCAAGATTTAACAGCCCCAAAAAGAAAAGGGCTCGCAAATCACTGCAAAAGCGATTCACGAGCTTCATACCTTTTCCCCGATTCATGATCGGCTCCTAGCCCTAGACTAGAACAACAACACCTTACCTGACCATCGAGCATGTGGCTCTCAAACAAGCAGGCTATCCCCTCTGTGCAATGCTTTTGTCATGCGCCTTGCAGGATTGTCTGCGTCCCAGCAAAAAGCCCACCAATGAGGTCAGCATCTAAAGACAACATTGATCGGCTCACTGCAGCGGAATCGAAACGTACTGGCCGTATCCCGTTCCCGTTCTCAAATATTCGGGATTCTTATCCTTCGATTCAATATAAAACCGCATAATCTGAAATGCAACATCGAGTTGTCCCCGGTTCTTTTCCGTTCTCAACGTGCGAACATCCGGAGGCAGCAGCTCCGGACAGCCGCTCGTACAAAAGACAGTCAGCTCAAGCTCCAGCCCTCGCGAGGCGTTAGCCACGAACACTCCGACAAACTCGTTCATAACCGCGCCGCTCTCCCCTTGATGCCGCGCCAGAAAATCGGGCAAGCAATCCGCGTTGTCGGCCGTTAGCACGAAGACCGATTCCGGGTCGAGCTGTGCAGCGTCGACGATTGCCTTCATCATACTCTCGTTTGTGAATGTGTCCAGCACAAGGAAGCGCCGTCCGTCTCTGCCGACCGACCGTTCCTTCCATAACGCGAACGCCTGTCGGTAATCGATCACGACCTTGTGAAACAGCGGATCGTCGATATAGCTGTCCAATAGCACGATCGGCACTCCGATGTTGAAGTGGATGGAAATGTCCCGAAATGCTTCCTTCTTCACGTCAGCCAGCAGCACCCCGTCCACTTCCCGCTGCTGCACGATGTCGGGACTTGGCCGCTCTGCGTCCATACCAAGGACGAGCAGGTGGTAGCCCGCCTGCTCGCAGAGCGCTTCCGTTCGTTCGGTCAGCATGCCGTAATACAGCTTCTTCCAGATTCCATCCCGTTCGCTGCGGTTGAATAGCAGCGCCAACATACCGGACTTCCCCTTGACGAGAGAACGTGCCGTCAGGCTCGGAATATAGTTCAGCTTTTTGGCGGTGTCCAGCACCCGGCAGCGCGTCTCGTCCGTTATTTTCTGGTTATCCACTTTGTTCAAAATATAGCTGACCGTCGCCACCGAAACATTCGCTTCGCGGGCGATGTCCTTCATCGTCACTTTTTTCACATCCAACACCTCATAAATTCGCTGCTCTCGACCGGATTAACCCTTGGAAGCTCCCGCCGTCAATCCCCCGACCATATAACGCTGCAAATAGAGAAACAGCACCGTAATCGGAATTGCCACGAGCACTGCACCTGCCGAAAACAGTGTAAAATTACTGCTCTGGTAGGATGATACCATATCCCACAAACCGACCGCCACTGTCCATTGCTCCTTAGAGCGCAAAATCAGTCTCGCGAAGATGAAATCGACCCATGCGCCAACGAAGTTCGTCAACGCCAAATACGTCAGCATCGGTCGTGCCAGCGGCAAATTGATCGACAGGAACACCCGAAAATGGCTGGCGCCGTCAATGCGGGCTGATTCGTCTATGCTTCGTGGTATCGTGTCCAAAAAGCCTTTGGATACAAACGTGCCGAAGATCGGAGCCCCTGCGGAATAGACGAGAATAAGGGCAAGATGCGTGTCCAATAGCTTCAACTGGAGCAGCAAAATATAAATGGCAATCATGCTCATGAAGCCGGGAAACATGCTGAGCGATAACAGCACTGACATGGACGCGCGCCTGCCATAGAAGCGAAACCGCGAAAAAACGTACGCCACTAGCGTCGTCAGGAAGGTCCCGAGAATCATGCTGACGACTGATATTTTCAACGTATTCCAGTACCATCTCGTAAAAAGTAGTGACCGGGAATCGAACAGCTCGCGGTAATGCACCAGCGTGCTCGCCTTCGGCAACGGGGTAGGGCTGTACAGCGAGCTGCCCTCGCGAAATGAAGACAGCACGACCCATAGGACGGGGTACAGCGTACCGATCGACAGAATGACGAGAATGGCGTAGCAAATAACGTTCGTCCAGCTTCTCTTGCTCTTGTAGCCACCGTTCATTGAATCATGTCCTCCTCTCTGAAAGATCTGGATCGGCGATAGCTGCCGACAGACAAGCCGGCGACGATGATGAATATTATGATTCCGATCGCTGAAGCCGTGTTAAAATTGTTGGTCTCCAGCGTCAGCTTGTACAGCCAGGTGACCAGCAAATCTGTGCTGCCCGCATATTGATAGTCCGGCTGGACTGGATTACCGTTCGTCATCAGGTAGATGACGTTGAAGTTGTTGAAATTGCCTGCGAACTGAATGATCAGAATCGGTGCGGTGGAGAACAGAATCATCGGCAGCGTGATGAACCGGAACTGCCTCATTCGTGACGCCCCGTCCACTTCGGCCGCCTCATACAATTCCTTCGGAATCGTCGACAGCACGCCAATCATCAAAACCATCGTCAGCGGCATGCCGATCCACATGTTCACGGTGATGACCGTCGCTTTCGCCCACAGCGGATCGGTCAGCCACGGCAGCTTGCCCAGGCCAAAGTAGGACAAGTACTGGTTGACTGGACCGAATTGACCATTGAATAAATTTCGCATAACGAGCAGGGAAATAATTTGCGGAATCGCATAGGGCAGAATCAGAATGGTTCGCCACACCGTTTTCAGCCGGATGCCCCGTTTTTGAATCAGCAAGGCGACGAAGATGCCGCCAAAATACGTCGTAACCGTGGACAGAACCGCCCATACGATCGTCCAGCCGAGGATGCCGTAGAACGTATTGCTCCACGTCTTGAGTTGAAGAAGATCGACGAACGACTGGAAGCCTGCCCAATCCACCAGCTTGGCCGGCGGAATATGATCTGGAGCGGAATAGTTCGTAAAGGCCAGCAATATCATGAATATGATCGGCATAACCGTAAAAACCAAAATTCCGATCCCCGGAAGGACAAGCATCAAGTAAGCGAATTTACGATCCAGCAGCGCGCTAACGTCCTGACGGAAAGTGCGGGGAACCAGACCGGACGCTCTCATCCGCCCCACATGCTGCGCATCCTTGACGTTCAGCCAATAGATGAAGACGTAGACGGCAGCCAGCAGCAGAACGATCAGCCCTTCGATCATCAGGTAGATGGAATGGTCTCCGGGGATGTGCCGATATATTTTTCCAACCAGCTCTATGCGGGAGCTCTGTTCCCCTAGCGTAACCAGCCCTTTGAGCGCTCCCGGCACATATCGGATGGCGTAGAGCAACCCGGCAGCATGAGCCGCGAGAAACACTATCCCTTTCTTGAATTGCCGGTTGTACAATTGGCCCAATCCCATGCAGAGCAGCGAGAGTAGAGCGGCGGTTTGCGTATAACGTTTCATGACCCACAATTCCTTTCTTTGTCAAATAGGGAACGCTTCACCCGCTGGATGCGGGGGGCAGCGCTCCCTCCCCTGGTGCGGAGTGCGGAGTGGCCGCGGATTACAGCCCGCCTCCGGAAGAACCGCCGGATATCGAATCCTTGATCTGGCCTACGGCATGGTCCAGCGCGGTCTTCGCGTCCGTGCCGTTGTTCCAGACATCCGCCATCGCGGCGGCAATCGGAATCCAGACGGAGCTCATCTGTTGAATAGACGGCATCGGTTGGGAATGCTCGAACTGCTTTGTAATGGCGCTAACGAATTCATCCTTCTGCACATTCGGGTCCGTCATCAATTCCGAATGGGAAGGCGCCGCACCGGTCAATTGGAAGTTGAGCAGCTGCGCTTCCTTATCAGACGCGAAATGGGCAAAGAGCTTGGCCGCGTTCGGATATTTCGTGTACGCATTGACATACAACGATTTCACCCCAAAGAAAGAGACGGCGGGCTTCCCGTTAATTGATGGAAGCGGAACGGCGCCGAATCGGTCTTTCTGCTCTCTCAATTCGTGGATAAGCCAGGGACCGTCGATATTCATCGCAAGCTGGCCGCCCAGAAACAGACCCTTCTTGACGTCGTAAGTCACGTCGCCGGTACGCATTGGCAGCAATTTGTCCTTCAGTGTGCCGTAGTACGCGACACCTTTTACCGCTCCTTCGTTGTTAAGGCCAATGTCATTGAAGTTGACCCCGTTGTTGCCGAATACATATCCACCATCGGATGCGATGAACATATAGTTGAAATAAAAGTTTTCGATTTCCCACATTAACGCATATTGTGACTTTGCAGGATCGTTGAACCCTTTGGCGAATTCCACCACTTCCTCAAAGGAGGCAGGCGGCTCCGGCACGAGCTGCTTGTTGTAGAACAAGACGTTGGATTCTAGGGAAAGCGGATAGCCGTACATGATGTTACCGTACGTGACGGCTTGGATAACATTGTCCTTATTCGTTTTTCTCGTATCCTCCTGCCAAGCGTCGTTGGGCAGCACCAGTCCCGCGGCGACTGCTTTGCCTAGTTGATCGTGCGTAAACGTAACCAGATCGGCCCCAATCTGGGCCGGACCGTCCGTAGTCAGCTTGCCCAGCGTATCGCTGGCTCCGACTTCCTGGATCGTGACCGGAACACCGTATTTTTCAGTAAACTGTTTAGAAATCTCATTTATAAACGGAAGCTCTTCTTTGCTCGCCCATACCAGCAACTCGGCGCCGGGCTCCTGTAATACCTCGCTGTCAGTGCTGTTTTCCGTCTGGATAGCAGTACCGGCGGGCTCCGTTTTATCGTTGCTGCAGGCAACAATAGCGAGTAGTGCTGCAAGTGCAACAACAAGACTCATCATTTTTTTCATGATCTCTACCTCTCTCGTGTGTGATGGGGTCGGGCTTCAGGCGATTGTCGGTAACGAACGTGAACGTCTCCACCTCCCTTCAGTCTGCTGTACGCCAGCCATACCACCAAAAATAGAAGCGTGCTGCCGCTGATCAAATAGAAGCTGCCGGACACACCCAAATAGTGAAGGAAAATGCCAGTCAGCATATTCCCAAGCGGAACAAACCCGTTTAACAGCATGTTGAAAACGCTTGCTAATTTGGCCCTGTCTCTCTTCGAGCCTTCGCGCAGCACTGCTGCGTTCGACATGGTGATAAAGCCCGTCAGGAAAAATCCGTATATCGCAAGCAGCAGAAGGGTCGGCAGCCCCCGCGGCAATGAGGGCAGTACAGCGTAGGCGACCGCGATAAGCGCAGGAAATAACGGAATTAGAAAATTATGCCGAAACCAGCTGCTTCGAAACGTGATCATCACGGCTGCCGCCAGAGAGCCCACCCCCATGGAGGCAAGCAGTCGACTGTAGCCGCTGCCGGAGTCCCCTTGCTCAGCAGCGAACATCGGCAGAAGTGTATTGTAGTTCATGAGCAGCAGCCCGGATACGAAAACAAGCAGCAGCACCTTCCATATCCGGGGCTGAAGCCGGGCTGCTGTTTCCGGCTCCGGCCCGGCCCCCGCCTGCGTCCCGTCGCTCTCCGCAGGCGACTCCACCAGCAGCAGACAACCGAACGCAGCGGTGAATAACAATCCGTTGACGGCGAATCCCCATGACAGATCCGGCGACACGAGGAACAGACCTGCAAGCAGCGGACCAACAATTCTGGCGCCGTTGAATGCAACGGAGTTTAGCGCGATCGCCTGCATTACCCGTTCATTCCCGAACAGCCGGGTCAGCATCAACTGCCTTCCGGGAAGATCGACCGTGTAGAGGATTCCTGATAGTAGCGCCAGCGTCATGAGCGGGCCTGGCGCCATTCGATCCAGAGCGAGCAGCAGCGCATATGCCATCATAATGACCGCCTGAAGCGCCTGTATCCATAGCAGCATCGTCTTCACGCGCCATCTGTTCAGCAGAGCACCAACGAACCAGGAAAAGAGCAGTGTCGGCAGGCTGTAGGCAGCCAACGTAACCCCCAGCCATAAGGCCGATTCCGTCAGACGCAGCGCCAGCGTAGATAGCATCGTCAGATGCATCCAAACGCCAATGACGGCGAACGTTTGGCCCGCAATATAGGGGAAGACTGCTTTCCTTTTCATATCGCTCTGTTCCGTCTCTCCCAAGTCTCCACACGGTATACAGGATTCCGTTCCTTACTCCAGTGGATGATCCGGTACGGAATATCCTCTCCGTTCGGCCCTGCTTCGTGTATCCCGAGATCGGTCACGATTTTGCAGCGGACCGTCATATCCCTCGGAAGCAGGAATTCACCGCAGAACAACTGGTCGGATATACGCGGAACAACTAATTTCCCGATCAGGAGAGCTGCATTCGCCGGTGTATCCGGAGGAACCTCGATGCGGACCGACACTTTCACATGCTCGGACAAATACCCAATCACCGTTGCCTCTGTCTGCGCACGCACGTCCTGTCCGCTATAAACAACGCGCGTCGTTCCTTCACGGAATGGCTTGACGACGCCGTCTCTCCCTACGGTCAGTATCGAAGGATCGTCCGCCTCAAACGTACCGTTCAGATCCGTCATTCGAAAGCCGGTGTCATACGCGACGACCGCGTTAAGCCAACCCGTCATGCCCGTCAGCCCGAATTCGGCGCTTCCGTAAAGCTCGGCGGCAGCTGCTTTACCCGGATAGCCGAAGAAGTACATCAGCGGCAAATGCACCCGTTCCGCCCAGTCCTGCTCCGTATGTGCTGCTCCCGGCACCTCGTAAAACATCAGATTGTCGCCAGGAGTATAGCCTTGCTCCACCAGTTCCTCAACAAATCCTCTTACATGGCGGACGAGAATGTTCGCTTCAATCTCTCCGATGTCGATCCACAGCTTCAAATCTGCGGTTCTGGCATATCGATTATAGAACCGGGTTTCCTCAAGTGTGTTCGGGTCCAAGCGAATGAAATAAGGCGACAGAATGCCCAGCTTCGAGAAAATATGCGGATTTCGGAAACCAAGGTGATAAGTGGCGAGACCGCCCATCGACGAGCCCATCAGCGCCGTATGCTCCCGGTCCGGCAAGGTGCGGAATGACCGATCGATATAGGGCTTGAGTTCCTCGATCAGAAATCTCTCGTATGCCTCCCCCTTGCACACAATGTCCGGAGCACCGGGGATACAGGTTCCTCCCCCGACGGCGAAGGCGTATTCGTTCAACCGATCCTCACCGTTGTTGTCGATGCCCACGATAAGTATAGGTGCCATCAGCCCTTCCGAGATCAAACGGTCGGCCGTCCGGTGAACTTGCCAGGAGCTGTTGGAGAACGGATTCGGATCGAAGATTCCCTGACCGTCGTGCATGTATAGCACTGGATAACGCCTGTCCGGCTCCTTGTCGTACCCGGGGGGCAAGTAAATATGAATGCCCCGTTCATTCCCCAGCGCCGCGGAGGCAAAGGCGGGAATCTTCAGCAATCGCTCAACCTGCGGTTTCGGATGACTCATCCTCCCACTCCTCTACGATGAAATGAAGGCTGACCGGCTCGGAGGTGTTGAACCGCCTGCTTGTTTCCCTTTTCTCATGAAAGCCGAAGCCCCGTGATACTTTCACATCGAACACCAGATCCCTTGGCAGCACAAAGCTGCCCTTGTAAAAGCCGTTCCCTACTTTTGGAATTTCGAAGCCTGCATGTATCCGGGCATCAGCGGGGGTGGTCGGCGGGACGGTTACACTGATTTCAACCAACACGTTATCCGACAATTCCGGGACGACCTCGAAGCGAGCCGATCCGGCTACACCGTCATACGTGACCGCCACCTCCGCCTCCCCTTCGGTCAGCGGAACGATCAAACCGTCTGATCCAACCGTCAGCACTTCCGGTCGGTCCACCGTATATTCAGCAGCCAGCAAATTCATTTCGAAGCCTGTGTCGTACGTAACCTTCGGATATAACTGAACCCGCAGCCCCTGCAGGCCGACTTGCCTTCTCCCTGTTAGCCGCAGGCTGCTGGGGCGGCCGATCTCGCCGAACAGATACAGCAGCGGGCTATGCAGCCGTCTCGCCCAATCCTCCTGGGAATGGCCGGCCTCCTCGTCGAGCATAAACATCAGATCTTCACCCGGCTTAAAGCCCGCCTCGATCAGTTCGTCGACAAGCGCCCGTACGTGACGGGGCATGATGGTGCCCTCCGCTCCGCCGATATCGATCCAAACCCGCACAGACGGCTTGACACGGTAGGAGCGATAAATTTTAGTTTCGCTCACCGGTTCATGCTTGCTTGTACCGTCTCCTTGCTCGTTCACAACAGCATGCACGAAAAAAGGCGACAAAATCGCAACCTGACCGAATACGTCCGGTCTGCGAAACGCGATATGATATGAGACAAGCCCGCCCGCCGATGAACCGATCAATGCGGTATGCTCCCTATCCGCCAATGTGCGATACATGCCATCGATCATCGGCTTCAGTTCCTCGATGAGAAACCGTTCGTACAGCTCCCCCTTGCAGGTAGCGTGGAACGCTTCACTGACTCCCGAATTATCGTGGAAATATTCTGACACCCGTTGATCCGAAATCGACGAGATGGCTACGATAATCACTTCTTTCATCCGGCCTTCCCTGCTTAACCGATCCGCCGTCCGATGCATCTCCCACGAGGAACCCTTCGCGTCGGACGCGAACATGTGCTGTCCGTCATGCGCATAAAGCACCGGATACCGGCGCATCTCCGCTTCATGATAAGAAGGGGGTAAATAGACGAAAACATCACGTGAATTGTCCAAATGCTTCGAATACACATTAGAAAGTGTGACGATCTCCACTCCCATTAGAAATCAGCCTCCAATAAAAAAAATATTATACTTAATCGTTTAATGTATGTCACTTATACGTTTAAGTTAAGTTGATTCTAATCCAGCCTTTTATTTTTGTCAACATGGAAAATGATAAAGAGACACAGGGTTGAATATGCGTGTTGACCATTGTGCCGCCCCCACCACCCGCAAAAAAAATCATAAACGTTTGTCTAATGATGTGGAATCCGAATATTTTTCTTTGGATGGAACAGAATGACCTTTCCCTCAAAACGAAATCTATGGTTTACTTTTCCAAAAAATAATACCTGTGATTTCCTGAGATTGACAATATCGTTCTACTGGAATAGAATAAGTGTGTGCACGTTCTACTGCAGTAGATTGGATGCGTAAAAGGAGTGTCATCATGGAAATTAAATTGTTTGATTCAGAGCTCAAAATTATGGATGTCCTGTGGAAGAATGGTGATATTACCGCCAAACAGGTGGCAGAAATCTTAAAGGAGCAGGTCGGCTGGAGCAAAACCACTACCTACACACTGATCAAGAGATGCATTGACAAGGGAGCTATTCAGCGGCTTGAACCTAACTTTGTCTGCCATCCGCTGGTGTCCATTGATCAGGCAAGAGAATTGGAAACTACAGAGCTAATCAATAAAATGTACGATGGTGCAGCCGATCAGCTTGTGGCATCCATTTTAGGCAGGAGCAATTTATCGCCGGACGAGATCAAAAGGCTGAAAGAGCTTGTCAGCAAGCTGAAATAAGGAGAAGTTGCTGTCGAATAGTTCCAGTCTCCATTGCTTCAGCTACTAAGCGTGAGACGCTTTGAAAGAAGGTGTTGGTATTGACCCTATTAAATATGAGCCTGTCGGCGGCCATTCTTATTTTAGTCATTCTCATCATCCGTTCGCTTGCATTGCATCGGCTGCCAAAGAAGACATTGCTTGCACTATGGGCTGTAGCACTGTGCCGCCTGCTCATCCCTGTCTCCATTCCGTCGTCATTCAGTATTTTTGAGGCGGCAAATGTGCTGAAAAGCAAATATTCAGCTACAGACGTTCAGATGACTGAGACCACTGTAAATCATATGATTGACATAGCAGCTGGTACGTATCGCAGCCCGTTGGTGGAAGCAGCTGCCTCCAGCGTCTCCCCTTTTCTTATGATCTGGTTAGTCGGTATGATTGCCAGCGCTATGTTTTTCCTGATCACCCATCTGCGCTGCCGCAGAGAGTACAAAACCGCGCTGCCCGCGAACAACGAATTTGTACAGGCCTGGAAGTCGGGGCATCCGACATGGCGAAAGGTAGAAATCCGGCAGTCTGACAGGATATCCACCCCTTTGACCTATGGAATTTTTCGTCCTGTAATACTGCTTCCCAAGACAATCGACTGGGCGGATGAAACAAGACTGGGATACATCCTGATGCACGAGTTTGTGCATATTCGCCGTTTTGACACACTGACAAAGCTCCTGCTTGTCGCTGCTCTGTGTGTGCATTGGTTTAACCCCCTTGTGTGGGTCATGTACATTTTGTACAACCGTGACATTGAATTGTCATGTGACGAAACAGTAGTTCGATCATTCGGAGAAACGCTGAAATCCTCATACGCTCTGACCCTCATCGGACTGGCGGAAAAGAACAATGGCTTCGCCCCTCTGATTAACCATTTCAGTAAAAACGCGATTGAAGAAAGGATTGTGGCAATCATGAAAATGAAGAGAACGTCAATTCTGGGAGTAGTCCTTGCCTCTGCACTGGTTGTTGGCACTGTGACAGTTTTCGCTACGAACGCAGCTTCCGGGGCTGATCATAAACCGGAGGCTACTTATGCTGAAGAAGCAGCTCACACGGAAACGCCGGAGAACAGAGCCAAAATATTTGCTGTTTATGAGCCATACGGACTTACTTACACTGCAAGTACGGATCAGTTATTTTACAAAGGAGAATTGGTCAGGTACTTTGAAGACTTCTACCCGATTGGAGAAAGCAGCAGCACAGGAATCGACTATTTGAATGAAAAAGGTACGATAGACGTGCATGGTGTACGGAATAAATCAAAATTGCCCCAATCCGATAGCACTGTTGACTCCGGCGGCAAACTGATAGGAGTAGAGGCTTACAGTCAGGCGGAGTTTGACGCGAGGGGTATCGATGCGCTTAAAAGTCCGTCTCAGGCTTATGCTGTATCCGACGATGAATCCTACACGGGCGATGACACTGCCTCTACACAGGAATTGTTTCAAGGAAGCGCTTCGACTGCATCTAGCTCGGAGGATACGATGACACCGGATGAGCTCGCAAAAATGTACGCCGTTTACGAGCCGTTTGGCTTAACCTATGATAAGAAGAAAGACTACTTTTATTATAATGGAAAGCTCGTTCGGGAGTTTCTTGACATCATATCGTCAAATGGAGAGGTTATAGATAGCGGAAAATTCCAGGGCTCTATTCGCCAAATCTACAACCCTGATGATAAAGGAGAAATCAATATTCAGACAGTCCGCGACTATACTGCTGACGGAGAAGGAAAGCTGACTGGCATTGAAATCGTAGACTAATTATTAAGGAGACGAAGAGATTTTATCGCAGTCCCATAAACAGAAAGCTGATATTGGGAAGATGATCCCGCGATAAAACTCTTCGTCCCTCATTCCGTTAAACTCATTCTTCCGTAAGATATGTTTTGACAGATGGACACTTGTAACGAGAGAACTGCTCCAGAATTCCTTGCGGAGTAGTGTCAGTGACGATCATAGAGCGGTATTTCTCCTGCATGAACCTTTCCCCTAACTGTCTGAAAGATCAGCCATTTTGGATTTTCGCTCATGCATAGATTCGATAACAATAAGCTCCGTCAAATTTTTGTGGGCAATTTCTCTGCTGTCCAAAAAATGCGGAGCATGTTGTGTCCGCATATTGTGAAGGTAAGCCCATTTCCCGAAAAATGTACGAATAATTATCGAAGGGTACATATCTATGTATGACATATCCTTAAATTCATAGGAAGGTACTCAACTTAGAAATTTCATACCAGCAAAATACCCGATTGAAATAAAAATAACCGTCCAGACACTAGCTCCTATGAAGCAAACAAGCAAATATTTTTTGAATTGCATCGAGCTAATCCCGGAGATGTATCCGGCGATATGCCTTACACCAGGGATAAAATACGCAAGCAAAATCGTCCAGATTCCATATTTCGCGAACCATGATTTGACCTTCGAATAACGAGCGGGTGTTAACCCGATCCACTTCCCGAATTTTCCAATCAAAGTGTAGCCAATTTTTTTCCCAATGGTATAACTGACCGTCATCCCAATAATCGAACCTATTAAACCAAATATAATAGAAAGTGAGTAACTCATCACATGAGTAGAAGCTAAATAACCAACAAATATCATTAAAGCTTCATCTGGTAAAGGCATGCCTATGAGTCCCAGCGACAACAATATGACAATAGCAAAATAGCCATATTGAGAGATATATTCCATAGCCATTTCCATAGTCAATTACTTCCTGGCAGCAATTTTTTTCAATGAAGGGAATGGAATGCGGCTCACCATTAGCAACGATAGTACTGTAATCAAAATGATGAATAAATGCGGTTTAACCTGTTCGTCAAGTAATGATAAACAGGATAACAGGATTCCGGCGGCGGTGATGGGCAGCCCCGTAAATTTTTTACTGGGTGGCAATAAATTGAAACGAGCTAGTCGTAATGCACCACATGCCAGAAACATGATAGCCGCGGCTGCTCCTAATCCTTGCATATCTGAGAGCTTGTAAAAAAAGATTAAATAAACAGGGGCCGCTCCAAAGGAAATTAAATCTGCCAGAGAATCCAGCTGTTTGCCGAACTCGCTGGTACAGTGTAGTAACCGTGCAAGCAAGCCGTCCAGTACATCAAAAAATGCAGCAACCGCGATCAGGGAGAGGGCCATCCTATACTGTTCTTGCACGGTGAACATTAAAGATACGGCACCTGCTCCGAGGTTGATAAGCGTACATAGGGAGGGTATACAGTTCCTGATTATGCCTGTCATAAGGTCATCTCTCTTTCATCACGTGTTCTTAGCCTTCTGCTTCCTCTTGGAACTTGTAACCCGTTCCAATCACCGTACGGATAAAGTGGGATTCATAGCCAAGCTTGGATCTTAATTTCTTGATATGCGAATCAACAACCCGATTATCTCCATCAAACTCAAGACCCCATACCCGGCTGATGATTGCTTCCCGGGGAAAGACTATATTTTTGTTGTTCATCATCAGCAGCAATATCTCATATTCCTTGGGCGTAAGCTCGACTTCCGTGCCGTCCACTTCCAATCGGCGAGCCAGAGTATTTAGTACTGCGGAGCCAAAAGCAAGCATATGCCCTTGGGGCTGATAATTCTCCGTTACCCGTTTCATCAGTGAATTGGCTCTAGCAATCAGCACCTTGGGACTGAACGGCTTAGTTACATAATCATCCGCCCCCAGCTCAAAGCCGTAAATCTTATCCTGATCCCCAGATTTGGCAGTAAGCAAAATGATTGGAACACCCGAACGGCTGCGGATTTGCCGGCATACCTCAAAGCCGTCCATCCGAGGCATCATAATATCAAGGATAATGAGATTCGGATGCCAGGAATCGAACCAGCTGAGTGCATCTATCCCGTTATCGATTTCATAAACCTCCCAGCCATCCTGGGTAAAATAATCCGAAATGACTTCGCGAATCCTTATTTCATCCTCGACAATAAGAACTTTATTTCCCATTTGTATCCTTCCTTCAACATGTCGAATTCATTATCAATATGGATCATTTTAACGGTGTGATTTGTCCTTCATGTGTCCACCGTTACGTAGTGGAATAGTTATCGATGAAAGATCACAACAAAGCGGACTCCATCCGGCAAATTTTCTGCTGCATAATCATATCCATGCAAGTCCAAAATTTGCTTAGCGATTGAAAGTCCTAGCCCTGTACCTCCTGTCTGCCTGCTTCTGGACTCCTCCCCTCGATAGAACCGCTCCCAGATTAGCTTCTGCTGCTCCTCCGGTATCTGCTCTCCTTTGTTATCCATAAAAAGGATGCTTTTGCGGTCATCGCTTTGAACGACTATCGTAATTGTACTTCCTTCTTCAGCGTGTCGAATTGCATTCACAGTAAAATTCAAAATCACCTGTTCAATCCAATCAGGATCAGCCAATACGGGCAGCTCGTTGACAGGCACAACGATGATGCTCAGCTGTCTATTTCGCAGCAAATACACCAGCTTTTCCGAGATTCTCTCAACCATCTCGCTCAATAAGAAAGACTTTCTGCGCAATTGTATGGAGCCGGACTCCAATCTCGCCAGATCAAGCATGTCTTTTATCAACATCTCCATCTTTTCCGTTTCCTCGACAATAACAGACACATAGTGCTCCCGTTTATCCGGATTAACCCCGTCTTGCAAACCTTCTGCAAAACTTTTGACAATGCTAAGCGGCGTCTTCAATTCATGGGAAGCATTGGTAAAGAAGCTTTGCTGCGTCTTTTCCATTCTCTGCTTCTGTTCCATATCATTCTTTAGTTGCTGATTTGCTTCTCTAAGCTCACGAAGAGCCTTGTCTAAATTTTGCGACATGATCAGCATACTGTTGGATAGACTGCCCAGCTCGTCATTTTGCTGAAGAGGCTTATTTGTGGAAAAATCCAGATGAACCATTCGTTTTGCCATCTGATTCAAGGTAATCAGTGGGCGGGTCACAAATTTCGAGAAAAAGAACGATAAGCCCAAAATGAGACAGAAACCGCCAAATCCCAAATATATATAAAACAGGCGCAGCGCTTGATTAGCATCGCTTATTTCTTGAAGATTCGTAAGCGAGAACAGCAGCTCCATCTCCCCTGTTTCCTTCTTTATTGGCATTATCATGATGACATTCCGGGTTCCGCTCCATGGTTCAATCCACTCGATTTCCTGCGTTTTGGAAGCCATTAGCTCCTTTTTTTGCTCTTCGGACAATGGAAACCATTTGTATAACGCCTCGATAAGCAACCCCTGGCCCTGACCTCTGGTATTCAGGCTGGGCATAACAATGTCTGTCACAACTCCGGAGATCCCAGTTCCTTCAGCCTCTATGATTTCCCCAATCTCTCCGGCACCTTGTTTATATATTTTTTCGGGATACATTACGGTTGACGGCTCTGTACTGCGATAATCTATCCTGCCCCAGAGCTTTAACATGTCGCCTTCTTGAATTTTCGCTGCGATTAATTCATTACTGTATAAATTTTTAATAAAAGACATCGATACGATCACTTTTTGGCCATTCGCTTTTTTGATAATAATGTGCCAAGGGTCATCCATAATTAGGTTTCCATCCATATTAACGATTGCAAGCTGGCTTTTATTTCTGGCAATAAATTTAACGGCCTCACGTGAAAGCTTGTTAAAATCCCCCTCTTCATTAACGTAATAAGAAGCGAATTTTTCCAAATTTCGTTCCACATTTGTTATTTTATTTTTTTGGTAGAAATCACCGAAAAACAGTAAATGGCAAAGAATGATCATTCCGTAAAAAATCGCAAAAAATATAACAGTTAGTATAAAAAGCTTTAGTGTTACTCCCGGTCTCTTCATAGCTTCTCCTTAGGACAGACTTAAGTTGACATAGAAATAATCTTATCCTATTTCTTCGAAAATCTTATCAATAGCAAGTGTCTTTTATGTGTCCCGTACTAAAAGCCTGAGGTCGTTTCGTCTACTCCGTGCAATACAAGAAAAAGACCGTTCACTCTTGAACGGCCTGACTGATGCAAAATCTCTATGGTTACTCCCTCATTCCGTTAAACTCTTTCTTCCGTAAGATATGTTTTGACAGATGGAGACTTGTAATGGGAGAACTGCTCCAGAATTCCTTGCGGAGTAGTGTCAGTAACGATCATAGAGCGGTATTTCTCCTGCATGAACCTTTCCCCTAACATTCGATCAAACAAGGAAATAAGCGGATCGTAATAGTGGTTAATGTTCAACAAGCCGCAGGGCTTCGAATGCAGACCGAGCTGTGCCCAAGTGAAGATTTCGAAATACTCCTCCATCGTCCCCGGACCTCCGGGAAGAGCAAGAAAGCCGTCTGAAAGATCAGCCATTTTGGATTTCCGCTCATGCATAGATTCGACAACAATAAGCTCCGTCAAATTTTTGTGGGCAATTTCTCTGCTGTCCAAAAAATGCGGA
>RCUF01000364.1_pt1 | contig 16090 bp, 17 predicted proteins | sample 2166311 | NCBI WGS metagenome assembly RCUF01 (sample SAMN09932608, study PRJNA488358) | compost metagenome | feature: garden; material: soil; isolation source: compost soil in 4-hydroxybenzonitrile-enriched culture | place: Germany: Experimental Botanical Garden Goettingen | collected 2016-01-27
GCAATTGAGACGCGACTCGAAATGGATACAGCAACTCAAGGAACGGCTGAAGCCCAAGGACGGCCCCGAAGACCTCGCAGCCTGACTCCCGGCAAGCAACCATTGCGCGTACCCATGGCTTAATGCCGCTCGACGCCGCCGGCTTTGCTCCGACCTCTACTTGCTGGCGGCGTCTGCCAGCAGTTCAACGATGTGGCGGTATTCCTTGCCCGTCGCACGGGTCATGCCCAGTTCACAGGTGCGGTTGCACGAAGCGTGTTCCTGCGCATCCAGTTCACGAACCTCGGCAGCTTCGCGAGCGGTAGCCGACTCGGTCAGCTCCGGATGCAGCATGCCGCGGTCACCGGCAAAACCACAGCAGCCCCAGTTCACCGGGGTGTTCACGGTATCTGCCACAGCCTCTGCGATCTTCTGCATGTCCGGGTTCAGGCCCATCTGCGTGGACGAGCAGGTTGGGTGCAAGGTGACCGAGGAGATCTTCTCGAGCGCTGGCAGCTTCTCCAGCAGGTGCTGCGAAGTGAACGCCAGCAGGTCAACCACTTCGTAGCCATGCTCGGCCAGGGTATGCGCAAAGCCTTCGGTGCAGCTGGAGGCATCGGAGATGATCGGCAGGTCCTTGCCCGGCATGGCCGCACGGACTTCTTCCAGCACGCGCTGGCCCATGACCTCATGGCCCTGTTCGTAGCCCTTGGAAGTCCACGGGGTACCGCAGCAGGTGGATTCAATGCCCTCGGGAACGTAAACCGAGACGCCAGCAGCGTGCAGCAGCTTGGTGAACGCCGGGGCGACTCCTTCCCCGTCTCCTGCAGGGCCGAACATCGAATTCACGCAGGCTGGCAGGTAGATGGCCAGCGGCTCGGTGCCAGCTGCACCCAAGTTGCCGGCCATGGGCTTGCGCGCCTTGCCTCCACCAGGCAGGTCGGCATCGTAACGTGGCATGGTGTCGGTGCTGACCACCTTGCGCGCAGCATCGGTGGCACCGCGGACCAGCGAAGCAGGGAATTTATCGGCGATGCTCAGGGCCAGCGACCCAGCGCGCGTGGCAGGTCCCCATCCCTTGGCCGCGGCCTTGAAGCCGGCTTCCAGGACCGGGTGCGCGTCTTCGCGGCGCAGGCGCTTGACCAGCAGGCCCGTGTTGATGCCCACCGGGCAGGCGGTGACGCACATGCCGTCCACGGCACAGGTCTGCACGCCGTTGTATTCGTAGTCGCGCTCCAGTTCGGCCGCCAGCTCGGCGTTGCCCTCGGCTTCGGCCTTGGCGATGGCCCGGCGCACGACGATGCGCTGGCGCGGGGTCAGGGTCAGGTCCTTGGACGGGCAGACCGGCTCGCAATAGCCGCATTCCACGCAGTGGTCGGCCTCGATCTCGATGGTCTCGTTGAGCTTGATGTTGCGGATGTGCGCGGCGTGGTCTTCGTCGATGATCACCCCGGGGTTCATCATCAGGCGCGGGTCGCAGGCGGCTTTCAGCTCCAGGTGCACCTCGTAGAGCTCATCGCCGTACTGCGCGCGCACGAACGGCGCCATGGCGCGGCCGGTGCCGTGCTCCGCCTTGAGGTTGCCGTCCTTGTCCAGAATCAGCTGGACCATCTTGTCGTTGAAGGAGTTGTAGCGGTTCAACGCCACATCGCCTTCGAAACGGTCGGTGAGCATGAAGTGGATGTTGCCGTCCTTGGCGTGGCCGAAGATCACCGAATCAGCGTAGCCGTACTCGGTGAACAGCTCCTGCAGGCTGTCGCAGGTTTCGGCCAAGGACTCTACCGGGACCACGACGTCCTCGAGCAGCGCGGTGGTGCCTGTGGCGCGGGCACCGGCCACCGAAGCATACAGGCCCTTTCGGAACTTCCACGCGGCCTGACGGTTCTTCGCATCTGGGGACAGCACCGCTGGGGCGCGCAATGCCGATGCGTCGAGCAGCGACTGGCCAGCGGAGCGCAGCCCGGCCAGTTCCTCTTCGGTGTCCGCATGGTATTCGACCAGCAAGGCGGCCTGCTGGTCGACGTCGAAGCCCATGATGGCATCCGGCACGCCGGGCAGCGACTGGCCCACGCGCAGCGACGTGGAATCCATCAGCTCCAGGGTGGCGGCGCCGGAATCCACGAGTTCAGGCAGCGCCCGGGTGGCCAGATCCAGGTTATCGAAGACGGCCAAGGTGGCGATGGCCAGCTTGCGGATCGGCACGGTGCGGAAGACGGCCTCGGCGACGAAAGCCAGGGTGCCCTCGGAGCCGATGATCAGGTGTGCCATCAGCTCTGCCGGGGTGTCGTAGTCCAGGAAGGCATTGATGCCGTAGCCCATGGTGTTCTTCAGCGCGAAGTGCTTCTCGATCTTGGCGACCGAGGCCGGGTTGCTGCGCACGCGCTGGCCCAGCTTGTCCAGCGTGGCGACCAGTTGCGGTTCAGCGGCGGCCAGCTTGCGGTCGGCCTGCGGATCCGCGGTGTCGATCATGGTACCCGAGGGGAGCACGAAAGTCATGGATTCCAGGGTGCGGTAGGTGTTGAATTCGGTGCCGCAGGCCATCCCCGAGGAGTTGTTCGCGATCACGCCTCCGATGGTGCAGGCCGCCTCGCTGGCCGGATCCGGCCCCAGCTTGCTGCCATAGACGGCCAGGCGCGCGTTGACCTGGCGGACGGTGGCACCGGGCTGCACACGCACGCGCGCTCCGTTATCGAGCACGGTGATGCCGCGGAAGTTGCGGCGCACATCAATCATCAGTCCGTCGCCGCTGGCTTGCCCGGCCAGCGAGGTGCCGCCCGAGCGCAGGGTGACCGGCTGGTTGCCGCGCGCGGCCGCAGCCAGCAGGGCGGAGACTTCCGCGGCGTCCTTGGCCAGCACGACAGCTTGCGGCGTGTACAGGTAGTGCGAGGCATCCGAGGCGTAGGCAACGCGGTCGATGGATCGGGTCTTGACGCGATCCTGGTCGCCGACCAGATCGAGGATGCCGGATGAAACCGTCGTTTCTCCGAGTGCTGGCGTGCTCAATGCCATGGTGCGCTCCTGTGCAGTTGGCAAGCGGCGCTTGCCGAATACGAAAATTGTCTTACAAGTATACAAGCCATAGTAGTACTATTCATGGGATACTTGTTAGGTAAATTTTCCGCGGCTCGAAAGGACCCTGATGGCGGCCCGTTTAGGTGTGGTTTCCGTGGTTCAGGCCGTCGTCAAGTCACTGCGTGCCCGGATTTTCAGCGGGGAACTGTCCCCCGGCACCCCGCTGGGCGAAGTGGACGTCGCCGCGCACTATGAAGTGGCCCGGCCAACCGCCAAGGCCGCGCTGGAGAACCTCGTTGCCAGCGGCCTGCTGACGCGCAACGCGCATCAGAGCGCGAAAGTCACGCTGCTCTCATCCGCCGACGCCCGCGACATCTACCGCACCCGCGCCATCATCGAAGCAGAGGCCGTGCGGCTGCTGGCCAGCACCGGACAGGTCCCGGAAGCTGCACGCGAGGCCAATGCCGAAATCACCGCACTGCGCGATGCTTCCCCGATCCAGATCGTCGATCCGGATGTCCGCTTCCACTCCGCACTGGTCCAGGCCCTGGATTCGACCCGTACCAGCGCAATCTACGGCCAGCTCAGCGATGAGATCCGCCTGTGCATGACCCACGTCCAGGATGCAACGCTGCTGAACACCGCGGACATCGCCAGCGAACATGAACGCCTGCTCGAATGCATCGCCGCCGGCGATGCCCAGGGCGCGGCAGAGGTTTTGGCCCAGCATCTCTCCCGCGCCAGCACCCGATTGGCCGAGCACCTCGACAGCCTTTCCCAAGGTAGGCGAAGATAGGAGCATGGGCATTTTCGCAAGCAGGAAAAGCATTGAGCAGGACTTCGCGCGCATGACACAGCGCCTGGATGCGGTAGCCGCCTTCCAGGCCGAGGGGCTCAGCGCGAAAGCGCGCGTCCTGGCCACGGGCCTGCGCAAGATTGTTCCCGAAGCCGGGTTCGAGCTGGCTGCCAAGGATGCCACCGCATGGATCCACGCGCACGAGGCCCTGCGCCTGCTGGAAGGCACCATCTCGATCCTCGAGGGTTGGAACGGTTCACCCGACGAGGTCTTCATCTCCAGGGCGGCGAGCGCATCGCCCGATTCCCCGGCTGGCGAGGCGATGTCCGATGTTCCAGCCGATCACCTGGGTATTCTGCGCCCCGCAGACGACGGCACCCTGCAGCTATTGGCAACCTTGGACCCCGCGGAGCAGCTGCGGCTAACCGGCTGGCTGCGCACTTTCACCCGGGCATAAAAACACCTTTCCCACCTAGCGGCATTGCGGGCCTCCGCACATACCCCCACCCGTATTTTTGACATACCCCCGGGGGTATAGTTTAGTCTGGTTCCAATCCACCTTGAAAGGAACCAACCATGCTGCTTGAACGCCTCTACGACGAAGATCTCGCGCAGGCCAGCTACTTCATCGGCTGCCAGGCCAAAGGCGAAGCTCTCGTGGTCGACGCGCGCCGCGACATCGCCGACTACCTTGCCCTGGCTGCCAAGCACGGCATGCGCATCACGGCCGTCGCTGAAACCCACATCCACGCCGACTACCTTTCCGGAACCCGCGAACTAGCCGCCGCCACCGGCGCCACCAGCTACGTTTCGGGCGAGGGCGGCAAAGATTGGCAGTACGGATTCGAGGCAGAACGTTTGATGGATGGCGATATCATCACGCTGGGCAACCTGCGCATCGCCGCCCGCCACACCCCGGGCCACACCCCGGAGCACCTGGCTTACGCCATCACCGACGGAGCCTTCAGCCAAGACCCTGGCTACCTGCTCTCCGGCGACTTCATCTTCGCCGGCGACCTAGGCCGTCCGGATTTGCTGGACGAGGCCGCCGGCGGTGTCGATACCCGCTTCGAAGGCGCCCGCGATCTCTTTGCTTCGCTGAAGAAAACCCTGGCAGAATTGCCCGATTACATCCAGGTGCATCCAGGCCACGGCTCGGGCAGCGCCTGCGGCAAAGCGCTGGGCGCGGTCCCTTCCACCACGTTGGGCTACGAACGCGAGTTCGCCTGGTGGAGCACCTACCTGGCCAACGACGACCAGGACGGCTTCATCGCCGAACTGCTCAACGGCCAGCCTGACGCCCACGCCTACTTCGGCCGCATGAAGCGGCAGAACCGCCTGGGCCCAGCCATCCTGGGCCAGCTCGACCCCCTAGCTGAAATACCCGTCCAGCAGCTCCTCCAGCAGCTGGAGGCGGGGGTCTCGGTGTTCGTCGATACCCGTGGGCACACCCAGATCGCCGCAGGCACCGTTCCCGGCGCGCTGTCCATCCCGGGTACGGCGAAGACCGCCAGCTTCGGCGCCTGGGCCTACGATCCGGAAAAGGACCAACGCGCCCTGATCGTGCTGGCCGAGACCGGCGAACACGCCGCGACGATCCGCGCCCACCTAATGCGCGTGGGCATCGACGCGGTCAAGGGTTTCACCACCAGCTTGGAAGGCCTGCCAACGGTGAAGCCGAAGTCGATCACCCCGGCACAGCTGGACGATTTCGAGTACGAGATGCTGCTGGATGTCCGCAACAAGACCGAGTTCGCCGCCGGGCATATCCCGGGCGCCAAGCAGCTGTCCGGCGGACGGGTGTTGTGGAATCTCGATCAGCTGCCCGCCGGCGGCACCATCGTCACCTACTGCCAAAGCGGCATGCGCAATGCCGTGGCCGCCAGCGCACTGCGCGATGCCGGCTACAACGTCGTCGAGCTTGAGGGCAGCTACCTCGGCTGGTCCTCCTTCGCCAACTAGCCACCCCCGCCACGAAAGCTGAACTGCATTCAATGACTACCCCTTTGACCACCATGGACGCCGAAGCACTTAAATGCCTGGTAGAAGCCCCCGACACGGACCTCGCCTTGATTGACGTGCGCACCGCGGGCGAATTCGAAACCCTCCACATTCCCGGCTCGTACAACGTGCCGCTCGAAGAATTCACCGCCAACGCCACCGAGGTGCTCGCCAAGATTCCAGGCAAGCCGGTGCTGATCTGCCACAGCGGCAACCGTGCTTCCAAGGCGCAGCGTGCCCTGCAGGAGCAACAGATCGAGCACAGCACGGTACTGCTTGGCGGCGTCACCGCCTACGAAAATGCCGGCGGCACCATGGTGCGCGGCGTGCAGCGTTGGGCGCTGGACCGCCAGATGCGCATGACCGCAGGTTCCGTGGTGCTCGCCGGGTTGCTCGGAGCGAAGTTCATCTCCCCGAAGTTCGCCTATCTTTCGGCGGCCATCGGTGGCGGACTGGTGTTCTCAGCCCTGCGGGATTCTTGCCCGATGATCAGCTTCTTGGGCAAGATGCCCTGGAACAAAGTAAAGAAGTAGGCCATGGAGTTCGGACCGCTGCTGGTTCTGGCCCTTGCACTAGCGAGCATCGTCGGGCTGTCCCTGGGACTGTTCGGCGGCGGCGGTTCAATCCTGATGGTTCCCCTGCTCAGCTATGTAGCCGGGTTGCCCGCCAAGGAAGCGATCGCCACCTCCCTGCTGGTGGTCGGTGCGACCTCGGCAACGAGCCTGATCCCGCATGCCCGCAAGGCCAATGTGCGTTGGAAACAGGGGATGGTCTTCGCGGCCACCAGCATGCTTGGCGCCTTTGGCGGCGGGCTGCTGGCCAGCGGGATCCCTGCCCAGCTGCTGATGCTCGGTTTCGCGATCATCATGCTGGCCGGTGCCCGCGGGATGATCCGCGGACGGAAAAACACTGGCAGCGCAACACAGTCGTTGTGGCTGTCCGCCCCGGTCGGCTTGGGCATTGGCATGGTCACCGGCCTGGTCGGTGCCGGAGGCGGTTTCCTGCTCGTCCCTGCACTGGCTTTGCTGGCCGGGCTGTCCATGCAACAGGCGGTGGGCACCTCCCTGCTGGTGATCACCCTGAATTCGATCACTGGCCTGGCCGGGCAGTTGAATTCAGTTGCACTGGATTGGCCGCTGGCCGCAGGGCTGGCGACCACCGCGATCCTCGGTTCGTTGATCGGCGCACGGCTTTCGCGCAGGATCGACGAACGCGCTTTGCGCAAGGGTTTTGGCTACTTCGTCTTGGCCATGGGCGTGTTCGTGCTCAGCCAGGAACTGCCGGCTCCCGGCGGGCTGGTCGTAGTTGCGGTTGCAGCCCTCGCGGGCGCATTGGTGCTGCTGTGCAACAAAATTCCGGCGATGGGGGCGCGCTGCCCGCTCGTTCTGAAAGGAGAAACCCGATGAAGCCGCTTGAATTGTCAGCTTCGAACTTCGCTGGGTTCATCGCAAGGAACCGGCTGGTGCTCGTGGATTTCTGGGCGCCTTGGTGCGGTCCTTGCCGCGGCTTTGCCCCGATTTTCGACGAAGCATCCGCGGCGCATCCTGAAATCGCCTTCGCCAAGGTGAATACCGAAACCCAGCCGGATTTGGCGCAGGCAGCCCGGATTGCATCCATACCGACGCTCATGGCGTTCAAGGATGGGATACTTGTACATTCAAAACCCGGAGCGTTGAGCTCTGGCGCTATGGAGCAGTTGCTCGTCCAACTCAAACACCTGGATGCCGAAATTGCAGAAGACGACTAACCCGCTACCCGTACCAAGGAGAAATTGATGCGTACTGCTGACGAAGCGACCCGCAAGCGGATCCTCAACCGCCTTAAGCGTGCCCGAGGCCAGCTTGATGCGGTGATCAACGCCGTGGAAACCGATGGTTCGTGCAAAGAGGTAGTCACTCAGCTGGCCGCCGTCTCCACCGCGTTGGACCGCGCCGGATTCGCCATTGTCTCCACCGCGATGCAGTACTGCATCGCCGATCCCGAGAAGGCTTCCGAGGAAGAAGACGGCCTGAGCGTCGAAGAACTCGAAAAGCTCTTCCTCTCCCTGTCCTAACCACTACCCCAAGGAAAAAATTATGTGCCGCCAGGTTCAATGCAAGATCTGCCAGAAGACCACGTGGGCTGGCTGCGGCCAGCACGTTGAAGCAACTATGCGCAATGTCCCCAATAAGGACCGCTGCCAGGGCCACGAAGCCGAACCGAAGAAGGGCTTCTTCAAGCGCCTGTTCGGCTAGACCGGGGTCATAGAGGGTCAAGGGTTTCACTGCCCCGGGATTCGTTGGCATAATCCGAAGTATTTAGCCCATCCGCGGCTGAGCAAACTTCACTCCCCCAAGGAAACGGCAGGCATGACTTCAAAGATCCGCATCGGTATTGCTGGCTATGGGAATCTGGGACGCGGCGTCCAAGCCGCGATCGCCAAGAATCCGGATATGGAGCTGGTGGGCGTCTACACCCGCCGTGACCCGCAGGCCCTCCAACTGGCTCAACCAGCACGGCGGTTCGGCATCGATGAGCTGGAAAAGCACGCCGCACAGATCGACGTATTGATCCTTTGCGGCGGCTCGAAATCGGACTTGCCGCAGCAGGGCCCGAAGTTCGCGGCGCTGTTCAACACCGTGGACAGCTTCGATACCCACGCCCGCATCCCCGAGTACTACGCGTCCATCGACGGCCCAGCGAAGGCAGCTGGCAAGACCGCGTTGCTCTCCGTGGGCTGGGATCCGGGCATGTTCTCGATCAACCGTGTCTTCGGGGAGGCCTTGCTGCCCGACGGCGAAACCTACACCTTCTGGGGCCGCGGGCTGAGCCAGGGGCATTCGGATGCGATCCGCCGCGTCCCGGGCGTCGCCGCCGGCGTGCAGTACACCATCCCGAGCCAGGAGGCTATCGACCGGGTCCGGGCCGGCGAGCGCCCTTCCTTGAGCACCCGCGAGAAGCACCAGCGCGAATGCTTTGTCGTGCTCCAAGACGGTGCCGATCCGGAGTCGGTGCGCGAAGCCATCGTGACCATGGAGCACTACTTCGACCAGTACGACACCACGGTGCAGTTCATCGACGAGCAGACCCTGGCCGCCGAGCATTCGAATATGCCGCATGGCGGGTTCGTGATCCGTTCGGGCAATACCAGCGACGAGCAGAAGCAGGTCATCGAGTATTCGCTGGCACTTGGCTCCAACCCGGAATTCACTTCCAGCGTGCTGGTGGCTTACGCCCGGGCCGCCTTCCGGATGAACCAGCGCGGCATCACCGGTGCGCAGACCGTTTACGATGTGGCCCCGGGGCTGCTCTCGCCCAAGTCCCCCGCACAGTTGCGCGCAGAGCTGCTCTAGGATTTTGCCGGGCCAGCAGCTCATCCGCTGGCGAGCGCATCCTTCTCCCAGGCCTCCACTGGCCCCGGGACCTGCACGAACAGCGGATGCAGGGCCACCTGCCCTGCCGGTTCCAAGCGGGCGATGCGCGCGGGATCCCGGACGGAGAGCTTGCGCAGCAGGTGCTCGCGCTCGAAGTGCACCTGCCCCTGGGTGACCGGGATCTTTTCCAGCTGCGCGGCGGCTGCCGGATGCAGGATCTTCGCGGCGTCGAAGCGATAGCCCCGGACAGCCGCTTCGTCCCACAAGCCCTGCAGGTAGCCGCCCATATGCACCAGCGGGGCGGGCTGCGCCTTGAACCGGAGAAGCTGCGGGTGCCCGGTATAGCCCTTGGTCTGGCCTGCGAGCACCTTCTGGGCCAGCAGTGTTTCACGCCAACAGGCAACGAGCCCTTTGGCGTCGAGCAATGAGGGGTGCAGGGACCACAGTCGCATGGGCCAAGCCTAGTCGGGGTTCGGGCCAGCCGGGAACTCGATGATCTCGCTGCGGATCAAGAAGCGCTTGCCCTCCGGGGCTTCGACGGAGAAACCGGATCCCCGCCCGTTGACCACGTCCACGGTGAGCTTGGTGTGCTTCCAGTATTCGAATTGCTCCTTGGACATCCAGAAATCGATGTCGCCCAGGGCGGTGCCATCAGCGCCGTCCAGGGAAAGCACGCCGAGCCGGATGTCCGATCCCCCGGTGCGGAACTCGCCGGCCGGATAGCACATCGGCGAGGACCCGTCGCAGCATCCTCCGGACTGGTGGAACATCAGCGGGCCGTGGATCCCCCACAGCTTGCGCAGCAGATCCAGGGCTTCGGAGGTGAAGGCCACCCGCGAGAACTCTTCGCCCTCGATTGCGGCGCGCGTTTCGGTTACGGTGCTCATGTCCTGCTCCTGCCTCGTTGTCCACGTCCGGATTTATCTCGTTGTGGCCAGTGTCCTCTTTTTGGGCCGCACCGTCCATCGCTCGGCCAGGGCGGCCAGGACACCGGTACCGGATGCCGCTTCGAAAAGCCGCATCCGGTACCGTGCCATCAACCATTGCGGATCCGGCTACGCCTTGCCGGCGTAGTCGATGACAACGCGCCCATCGATCTTGCCATGGCGCATTTCGTCGAATACGGCGTTGATATCTTCCAGCGGGCGGGTATGGAAGGTCGGCTTGATCTTCCCTGCCGCATAGAATTCCAGCGCCTCGATCATGTCCTGCCGTGTTCCCACGATCGATCCGCGGATGGTCAGGCCCTTGAGCACGATGTCGAAAATGGGTGCGGGGAAATCACCGGCGGGCAGCCCGTTGAACACGATCGTTCCGCCGCGCCGGGTCATGCCGATCGCTTGCCCGAACGCCTTTGGATGCACCGCCGTAACCAGCACGCCGTGCGTTCCGCCAACCTTCTGCTGGATGATCTCGGCCGGGTCCTGGGCGAAGGCATTGACGGTGATTTCCGCTCCATGCTTCGAGGCCAGCGCCAGCTTGTCATCGGCCACGTCAATGGCGATCACCCGCATGCCCATGGCCACCGCGTACTGCACCGCGATATGGCCCAGTCCGCCGATACCCGAAATAGCCACCCACTGGCCGGGCTTGACCTCAGTCATCTTCAGGCCCTTGTAGACAGTCACTCCCGCGCACAGCACCGGCGCGATTTCATGGGGATCCGAGCCCTCCGGGATGTGCGCGGCATAGCGGGAATCCACCAGCATGTACTGGCCGAAGGAACCGTCCATGGAGTATCCGCCATTGGACTGGGCTTCGCACAGCGTCTCCCAGCCGGTGCGGCAGTACTGGCAGTGCCCGCAGGCGCTGGCCAGCCACGCGTTGCCGATCATGTCCCCGAGCGCGACCTCGGTGACTCCTTCGCCGAGCTTTTCCACGATGCCCACGCCTTCATGCCCGGGAATCAGCGGAAGCTTCGGCTTGACCGGCCAATCGCCCTCGGCGGCGTGCAGGTCGGTGTGGCAGACGCCCGAGGCGATCAGCTTCACCAGCACCTGGCCGGGGCCGGGCTCGGGGATCTCGGCGTCCTTCACCTGGAACTCTTCGCCGAAGCCCTCGACTATTGCAGCTTTCATCTTGCTCATGTACTTTGTCCTTTGCATGGCATTCGAAGGTGCGGGGTGCCGGCTGGCGTGCGGGGGATGAGGCCAATCGATCCCCGGACGCTGTCCCGGCTGGCCCCGCACCTTCGAGGTCTGTTGTCATCTCATGCTGCTCGTGGCAGCTACTGCTCCTAGAAGAAGCCCAGCTTGTCTTCCGAGTAGGAAACCAGCAGGTTCTTGGTCTGCTGGTAGTGGTCCAGCATCATCAGGTGGTTCTCGCGGCCGATACCCGAGGACTTGTATCCGCCGAAGGCCGAGTGCGCCGGGTAGGCGTGGTACTGGTTGACCCAGACACGTCCGGCCTGGATGGCACGGCCCGCACGGTAGGCGACGTTGCCATTGCGGCTCCACACGCCCGAACCCAGTCCGTACAGGGTGTCGTTGGCGATGGAGATCGCGTCGTCGTAGTCCTTGAACTTGGTCACCGCTACCACCGGACCGAAGATCTCCTCCTGGAAGATGCGCATGTCGTTGGTGCCCTCGAAGATGGTCGGCTGCACGTAGAAGCCGCCGGAGAGCTCTCCGCCCAGATCCGCCCGTCCCCCGCCGAGCAGCACCTTGGCGCCCTCGGACTTGCCGATGTCCATGTAGGAGAGGATCTTCTCCAGCTGGTCGTTGGATGCCTGGGCACCCATCATGGTGTCGGTATCCAGCGGGTGTCCCTGCTTGATGGCCTTGGTGCGGGCCACCACATCGCCCATGAAGCGGTCATAGATGCTTTCCTGGATCAGCGCACGCGATGGGCAGGTGCAGACTTCGCCCTGGTTCAGCGCGAACAGCGTGAATCCTTCCTGCGCCTTGTCGTAGAAGGCGTCATCCTTGGCAGCGATGTCCTCGAAGAAGATGTTAGGGGACTTGCCGCCCAGCTCCAGAGTGACCGGAATCAGGTTCTCGGAGGCGTACTGCATGATCAGCCGGCCGGTGGTGGTCTCGCCGGTGAAGGCGATCTTGCGGATGCGCTTGTTCGATGCCAGCGGCTTGCCCGCTTCCACGCCGAAGCCGTTGACCACGTTCAGCACGCCGGCTGGCAGCAGGTCGCCGATCAGCTCCATGAGCACCAGGATCGAGACCGGGGTCTGCTCGGCGGGCTTGAGCACGATCGCGTTGCCGGCAGCCAGCGCCGGGGCGAGCTTCCAGACGGCCATGAGGATCGGGAAGTTCCACGGGATGATCTGCCCGACCACGCCCAGCGGCTCGTGGTAGTGGTATGCGGTGGTGTCGTCGTCGAGCTGGGAGAGGCTGCCTTCCTGGGCGCGGATTGCTCCGGCGAAGTAGCGGAAGTGGTCAACTGCCAGCGGCAGGTCGGCATTCAGGCACTCGCGGATGGCCTTGCCGTTGTCCCAGGTTTCGGCCACGGCCATCATTTCGAGGTTTTCCTCGATGCGGTCCGCGATCTTGTTCAGGATGACAGCCCGCTCGGCAGGGCTGGTCTTGCCCCAAGCAGGAGCGGCCGCATGGGCTGCATCCAGGGCAGTCTCGATATCTTCGGCGGTGGAACGGGCCACCTCGCAGAAGACCTTGCCGGTCACCGGGGTGACGTTCTCGAAATACATGCCCTTGGCCGGGGCGACCCATTGGCCGCCAATGTAGTTCTCGTAGCGCTCCTTGAAATTAACCAGCGCGCCATCGGTGTTCGGGTTTGCGTAAACCGCCATTGCTCCACGACTCCTTGTTCGGACTTCCTGGCCGCGATCAGATCATCGCAGCACCTTGCATGTGACTCTAGTCACATGAAGGTTGCAGGCAGGTTGCAACGGGAATCCCCAAGGCCGGCAATCTAGCCTTCAAGGCCTTGGACTTCGGCAACGACCAGTGAACGAGCCGGTGATTGCTCGGGCAATTCCCGCAAAGCCGCGCGCAATAGGCCGGGGTCTGCCAATTGGCGTCCCAGGTTCAGCAGCTGATGCGCAGTTCCTCGATCCAGCACCATTTCACGCAGCGCAGCTTCGGTCCGATACAGCAGCGCAACGATCCCTGGCGCCTGGGAGCGGGCCAGCAGGCCCGGCGAGTACAGCGGCAGGGCCGTATCGAGATCACCCTGCTCCAGGGCATGCCATAGGCGGCCAAGGGTCGTATGCAGGTCCCACTGAAGGCGGTATGGGCGTGAAGTCAAGGCACGCCCGCCTGGGCCTGCGAGCACCTTGCGCAGCCTGACAATTTCGGCGCGGACCGTGCCTTCGGCCGCAGCATCAGGACGCTCGAACAGCTCTTCCACCAGCTGAGCAGTGCTCAAGCCCTCCCGGTAATGCGCCAGGAGGGTCAGGATCTCTGCATGGCGGAGGGAAATCGGCGCGGATCCCAGATGTGCCCCGTCAGAGCGCCCCAAGTCCAGGTAGTCGGGGTCGGCGACGACTCCGGCACCTGGCAAAAGCAGCTGCGTTTCCGCAGCCATGACCGCCGCCTGCAGCAGCGGCAGGGAGTGCGTGGCTATGGCTTCCGATCCACCGGTCAGGTCTATTGCGCCAATCACCTGCCCCGTGCGCGGATCGCGAATCGGTACCGCCGAGCAGCTGTAGCGGTGGGCTTGCTCGTAGAGGTGCTCAGCCCCGGAGACCTGCGAGCCGGTCCCGGTTGCCAGCGCCATGCCCGGCGCGGATGTGCCAACACTCTTTTCTGCCCAGTCGGCACCTGCCATGAAGCCCACGTGCTCGGCTTGGCTCATTGCGCCATTTCCACCCGCCACCCAAAGTAAGGTACCGCCAGCATCCGCAAGAGCCACCAAGAGATTGGCATCCGCGGCAGCCGGGACCAGGAGCTTTTCGAAAACGGGCCAGATTCGCTGGAGCTCGCTGCGCTCGCGGGCGAGACGCAGGTGGTCATCGCTCAGTACCGACGGAACGCGGAGATCAGCAGAATTCTCCAGTGACCGCTTCCAGGATTCACGCACGTCATTGCGCAAGGGGAGGTCGGTAACACCGGCGTCACTGGACCCCAAAAGCTCATGGGCATGCTGAGCGCGACGCGATGCGCCAGGCCAATCAATGGCGAACCCACTCATGCAATCCCCTCGCTAGCAAGGCTCATTCTCCGCAGTTCCCACAAGCCTAGGCGAAGGGCCGGGCTTTGAGAAGAGCCCGCCTTGCCCCGCAAATCCGATTAGGTGATAAATCAACCGTAATTACGTCAGAAATCAGGCGATAAGTTGACTAGAAAATTATCTTCGGCAATTTCCGGAATTCCCCTTTACCGGTTGCAGTGAAGGGAGTAATGTACAACCAAATGGTTGTACATGAGTTGAGCGAAGAACAGGTGAACAAGGTCTTCCGCGCCTTGGCAGATGCCACACGAAGGGACATCGTGCGGCGGACGCTTCACGCCGAGGTCAGCATCACGGATCTGGCGTCAAGCTACGACATGTCTTTTGCCGCAGTGCAGAAGCATGTTGCAGCTCTGGAAGCCGCAGGCCTGGTCAGGAAAATCGCACGTGGCCGCGAACGCATCGTTCGCGGGCAGCCGGATACCATCCGGCATGCGCAAGAACTACTTACTTCCCTCGAGGATATCTGGCGCCAACGCATCAGCCGGCTCGATGATTTCCTCGCCGACGAGGCTACCTAAGGAGCATTCCCATGCCTGTCACATCCGTTGTCAAAGATTCCGAAGCGCTCTCACTGACTGTCCATGCAGAGTTCCCGGTCAAAGTTTCCCGCCTGTGGGATGCCTACCTGGACGCCCGGCAACTTGAAAAGTTCTGGGGGCCGGTGGAATACCCGGCAACTTTCACCCGGCACGATGCCGCCCCTGGTGGCCGTTCGAATTACCACATGACTTCCCCCGAAGGCGAAGAATTCCACGGATACTGGATCTGGAACGAAGTCGTCGAGCACAAATTCTTCGAGGTCAGTGACGGCTTTGCGCACGCCGACGGCACGCCCAATACCGACTTGCCGTCCAATCGCATAGTCTTCACCTTCGATCCGACATCCGAGGGAACGAAATTGGCCATCACCTCCACCTTCGACTCCGCCGAGGACCTGGAGCAGGTCGTAGCAATGGGCATGATCGACGGCACCCGTTCGGCCATGAGCCAGATCGAGCAAGTCCTCATCGACCTGCGCAATTATGCCGAAGATTTCATCACCGACGCACAGATCCTGTCGGACACCCAGGTGCGCATTACCCGCTTGGTTCGCGGGTCAGTGGCGCAAGTCTGGCAGGCCCACCATGACCAGCGGCTCATGAAGCGTTGGATGCTCGGCCCCGACGGATGGCAGTTGGCTGAATGCGTGACGGCGCAAGAGGCCGGCGAGACCTACCGGTACTGGTGGGAACCGCTATCTGCCGATGACGGCTCCGGTTTCGGTTTCACTGGAACCGTGCTTGAAACGTTGCCCCAGTCCTACGAGCGGACCACGGAGCAAATGATTGGCACCGAGTACCCGGCCACGGTGAATGAATTAACGCTGACATCGAACCAGGGCGGCACCCTGCTGACGATCCTGATCACCTACCCAGACGCGCAAACCCGCGACATGGTGCTCTCCACCGGAATGACCGACGGAATGGAGGCCAGCTACGCCCGGCTCGAATCGATTCTCTAAGGGCGATTCGCCCCACATCCGGCGCCTTCGCGCGCGCAAATATGAAAGACTTAGACCCATGAGTTCTCAGAATGCGCGCGCAGGCCTGGATAAGAAGGCCGATCAGGTTCAGGAAATGTTTGACAAGCTGGCTCCTCGCTACGACTTGCTCAATACCTTGATGACCGGCGGCATCGTGAACTACTGGCGCAAGATCACCACCGAAGCGATCGCGCCAAAGCCCGGCGAGCGCATTCTCGACCTCGCCGCAGGCACCGGCACCTCCTCGGTCCCGCTCGCGGAAGCCGGCGCTGACGTCACCGC
>RCUF01000365.1_pt1 | contig 16083 bp, 18 predicted proteins | sample 2166311 | NCBI WGS metagenome assembly RCUF01 (sample SAMN09932608, study PRJNA488358) | compost metagenome | feature: garden; material: soil; isolation source: compost soil in 4-hydroxybenzonitrile-enriched culture | place: Germany: Experimental Botanical Garden Goettingen | collected 2016-01-27
CAGCTTTTGATCACGAAGCAATTTAGATAGAGAGTTTGGAGAGATGTAAATGAGCCAATCAGCTACGATCAAGCCTGTATCAACAGCACTTACGGTATACCCGATCCTGTTCGCGATCAGCATCGTACACATGCTGAACGATACGATGCAATCCGCTATTCCTGCGTTGTTTCCTGTGCTGCGTGAATCGTTGAGCTTGACGTATGGCCAGATTGGCTGGATATCGTTTGCTATGAATATCACGGCTTCGGTATTTCAACCGCTAGTTGGTATATATTCAGATGTACGACCCAGACCTTATATTTTGCCGCTTGGGGTGTGCTTTACTTTGATCGGGATCGTAATGCTTGCGTATGCGCCATTTTACGCTTTCATTTTAGTGGCTGTAACATCGATCGGTTTAGGCTCAGCGGTTTTCCATCCGGAATCTTCTCGGGTAGCTTATTTGGCGGCAGGTGATCGAAGAGGATTAGCTCAGTCAATTTTTCAGGTAGGTGGTAACATTGGTACGTCCTTGGGACCGCTTATGTCGGCGCTTATTTTTATTCCGTTAGGTCAGCATAGCGTCGTCTGGTTTGCTATTGCGGCGATCATCGCGATCCTGATTCAATTTTATGTTGCGAAATGGTACGGATCACAGGATTTGCGACCCCGTCCGAAGCGCCCTGCAGCTAAACCTGTGTCTAGTGAAGCAGGCGTAAATTCAGGGCTAAGCAAACGTAAAGTGGGACTAGCTATTACAGTACTTGTATTACTGCTGTTCTCGAAAAACGTGTACTCCATTAGCATTTCAAGTTTTTACACGTTTTTCCTGATGGATCATTATGGGGTAGCAAAGGATACGGCGCAATGGTACGTATTTGCTTTTTTAGCCGCAGCTGCAGTAGGAACTTTTTTTGGCGGGCCAGCCGCGGATAAGTACGGACGCAAAAACATCATTTGGTTGTCCATATTGGGCGCAGCACCTTTCTCGTTGCTGTTACCATATGCCAATATGTTCTGGTCTGTTGTGCTTGTTATTCTGGCAGGGTTCATTATGTCATCCTCTTTCGCCATCATTGTCGTCTATGCGCAGGAATTGTTGCCTGGTAAAGTTGGCCTTGTATCAGGTCTGTTTTTCGGGCTATCCTTCGGATTAGGTGGCCTTGGATCGGCGGTTCTCGGTAATTTTGCTGATCAAGCGGGTATTGCGGCTATCATGCAAATTTGCTCATATTTGCCTCTGATTGGCTTGCTAACTGTATTTTTACCTAAAGATGAAGCATTAGGAAATTGAACTTAACCACAGCACATCATAATACGTCAGGTAAAAAATAGGAACTGAACTAACGGAAACTATAGCTGCACATTAAAGGAGCAGTCCCTAAAAGGGACCACTCCATAAGTTGATTAGTGAACTGTATAGTTGCTTCCATAATTGTTATCCCAATAGGTTGAACCGGCAGAGGAGTAAGAAATGGCATATTTCACTTCAGTTGCTCCTGGTACATTAAAGCTGTAAGTCCATAATTCTACAGTATTAAAATTGTTTGAACTATTGACGTAGGTTGCATATCCTTCATGTGTAGTTGCCCAATTGTCAGTTGTATAAACAATTTTTACAGTTTTAGTCGGGTTAATATTTTTGACATAGACAGCACCACTAAACGTATCGGAGTATAAAAAATCATATGCTTTTATCACATCTACATTACCTAAAATAGCGGAGTTTGGAAAAACAGTATTAGGCTCATTGTAGTAATTAAGTGAGTTGTTATTATCCCAATATGTGTTGCCGTTTACAGTGTACTTAATTGCAAATTTAACAAAGTTAAGATTTTTTAATTCTGGATGATTAGTTGTTAAGGAGCTAGTATAAATGGAGAAAGTCCATTTTTCATGTGTTGAGCTTGTTGGAGCGACATATTGAGCATCTATGTCATACCACGTAACATCGTCGGTAGTGTAATGAACAGTTACAGATTTTGCATATCCAAGGTTCGCAACTTCAATATTACCTGTAAAGGAGTAAAAACTGAATCTATCCCTAACAATTTGAGAATCAATTAGTTTTACCTCATTTCCTGATGCAGAGGCTGAACCGATAAATGATACTATAGAGATGATTGCAGACAACATGAATAAGGTTAGTATTCTTCTCATTTTTATCATAGTAATCTCCTCTTTCTTTATAATTTGTTACTCCAACAGTATGTTTCTTCCTGATGACTATGAAGCAATGATGTTGATCAAATAGTAACATTCGCGTCTGCCCACACCTCCTTTTTTGAAACATAATGAAAGTTACATGAAAACTATGAAAATATTTACATGTACAATATATATAATTAGGCAAAATATGTAAATGAGTATATGGTAATAAAAAAATGATCGATTAGGCATTAATTCATGGGATAAAAGTCTGGCTGGTATTTATTCATTTGCGATCGTGATATAATTAGCTCGTGAGAAATTCGTGGAAAAATAGTTAATAAATTGCGTAAGTATACAAATGAGCAGTGAGTGATGAGGGCTGCTCTTTTTTGTTAACCGGATTTAAGAACGTAAATTGAGCTTGTATTAACAAGATAATATCAGGAGGGACTATGGTATTTGTACGCCAGTTGTTTCGATTCGGTTATATGCAGGCGTTGTGCTGCATTTTTCCGGTCATCATATTTGGAACGTTAGGATTGACCAAGCTAGTAGAAGTTCCAGGATTGCCGAGATATGATCTGATACTAATCATATGTCTGCTAGCTCAGATTGGAATGGTTGCTTTTAAGCTGGAGACGCTGGATGAGCTCAAGGTAATTTGTCTTTTTCATCTAATCGGACTGGCGCTGGAATTGTTTAAGGTACATATGGGTTCATGGTCGTACCCTGGGGAGGGATGGAGCAAGATATTTGGCGTTCCTTTGTATAGCGGTTTTATGTATGCGAGTGTAGCGAGTTATATTTGTCAGGCTTGGCGGAGACTTGATCTGCAAATTACGGGTTGGCCACGATCGATTTGGACAATTCTGATTTGCGCTGCGATTTATGGCAATTTCTTCACGCATCATTTTATCGGAGACTATCGCTGGATATTGACAGCCTTGCTCGCAGTAATATTTTTTCGGACCAAAGTGTACTTTACGCTGCACGAGAGAACTTATTGGCTGCCTTTAATTTTATCTTTTTTGTTGATCGGATTTTTTATATGGGTCGCAGAAAATATATCGACCTTCCTCGGAGCGTGGAGCTACCCCGATCAGGAGCATGTGTGGCGTATCGTCCATATTGGGAAAATCAGCTCATGGTTTCTGCTTGTCGTGATCAGCGTCATCATAGTTGCTCAGTTAAAGCATGTCAAAAAGGGAATGGACAACACCCGCAAGCTGGAGTCTAATCCCCAAATTGATACATAGGAGAGTTGATAAGATGAATAAATCCAAAGGTTATGTGTATTATTTGTTATGGATATTAGGTGCTCTTATACTGCTTTATTATGGAAATATGTTCTTGACGATGATGCTGCAAAAGAAAGATGAGCTATTTAAGGTGGAATACAGTTTACTGGGGAACATTCTTTATGCATTTGTCATAGGAATTTACTTGAGTTTATTAAATGGATTGCCGAATCGTCGAAAGTTTTTTAGACCTCTTTTCTTTTTCGTATTTTTACCGAGCTTTATACTGATGATTTATCCGGTTATAGCTCTATATTCTGAACTGCCATACTATTTGATATACCTAAAGCTGACACATCATGAGGGATTCTTTTTCTTCTCCATGTTATGCGGTTTAACCTTTATGAAAAGTCTGTTTGGCAGCAAATAAAAATGAGGTGAAATGATGGGAAAGGTACTGATACTGGGGGGTACAAGGTATTTTGGTAAAAGATTGGTGAATCAGCTTCTTAAGAATGGTAATCATCAAGTGACTGTGGCTACGCGCGGCTTAACTAGAGCAGAATTTGATGGCCCGGTTGACCATTTAATCATGGATCGTAACGAAGAGTCGTCATTAGTAGAGGCTGCTCGATCGGGATATTGGGATCTCGTATTTGACAATATTTGTTATTCGCCGGATGAGGCGCTGGCTGCTGCTACTGCGTTTGATGGTTATGTAGGGAAATACATTCTGACATCTACGCTAAGTGTATATGACTTTGGGAAATCTCCTCTGGTGGAATCGGATTTTGATCCTTGCGTGTATGATCTTAAAAGGGGAAGAAGAAATGATTTTAGTTATGGCGAGGGCAAAAGGCAAGCGGAGTCAGCTTTTTTTCAGAAGGCTAATTTCCCAGTAAGTGCGATACGAATACCTATAGTTCTAGGTCCTGATGACTACACACGCAGGCTCCATTTTCATGTGGAGCGAGTAATACACGGAACGCCAATTGGCATACCAAATCTTGAGGCTGAAATGTCTTATATTACTTCGGAAGAGGCAGCTGATTTTATGCAATGGCTTGGCGGCACATCACTTACTGGTCCGATAAACGCCTGCTCAAATGGAAGTATAGCGATAGGTGGGCTATTAGAAATGATAGAATCTATCGTTGGCAAGAAGGCCATCGTGGCCGAAAACTCTAAACAGGAGGATGAATCACCTTTTGGAGCGCCTACGTCCTGGGTAATGGATACAGCAAAAGCTCAAGCAGCAGGCTACAATTTCACAACGTTAAGTGATTGGCTCCCACATTTGATTTCACAAATCGCAGAAGGATAAGTTAAGGAGGAGACAGAATGAGCTTAGCTTTTGAGGGATTGACTGTAATTGTTACTGGTGCGGGTCAAGGAATTGGCAAAGGTGTAGCAAAGGCTTATGCAAGAGAAGGCGCTGCGGTAGTTGTGGCTGATATCTCTGAGGAAGCTGGACAGTTGACCGTTCAAGAGATTGTTCAAACTGGAGATCAAGCGATTAACGTACCGTGTGATGTTCGTAAGGAAGAGGATATCAAGAAGCTGATAGCTCAGGCTGAACGTGAATTCGGCAAAATTGATATTTTGATTAATAATGCTGGGGTATCTCGATTTAAGTCGCTTTTTGAATTAACTGTAGATGATTGGGATGATGTGCTGAATACGAATGTACGGGGCTGCTTCTTAGCTTCTAAAGAGGCTGCTAAATTCATGAGACTAAATGACCATGGCGGAGCCGTTGTGAATATAGCATCTACTCGTTCCATGATGTCTGAGCCTAATACAGAGGCGTATTCAGCATCAAAAGGGGCTATTGTCGCTCTCAGTCATGCTCTGGCTATTACCTTAGGTGAGGAAGGGATTCGCGTGAATTGCATTAGTCCGGGTTGGATTGAGACGGGGGATTACGGTGCTTTACGTGACATCGATCATCAGCAGCATCCAGCTGGGCGGGTAGGAACACCAGAGGATATTGCTCGTGCATGTCTGTACTTGACTCATCCGAATAATGACTTCGTGACGGGAACTCACCTGGTTGTTGACGGCGGGATGACGCGGAAAATGATCTATGAGGAATAATGCAAAAGTGGTGGGAACAGGTGATTAAGCTGGCGTTTTGGAAAAAGAAAGCTACTGGCTTCAGTAAAAATAGCAACGTTAGGGATATCAAGAGCCAAAAATGCTCACGCTGTGGTAAATTTAAGCTTATTGCCTTTTATGCAGATGAGTATGGAGGGGTTAAGGGGCTTTGCAAAGAATGCAGGAAAGAGATCGAGAAGACGCGAGAGCTCTTTCCTATATAAGAAAAGGAGAATGTTTGTGGGCTTGTTTGATAAATTGAGAAGAAAAAAAGAAGCTGAAGCTCCAGTTGCCGCGGAGAAGCGTACTGAGCCGGTGTTAGGATTTGTCCTTCTGAATCGGCCGCAGTATGATTGGAAATTGTTTATTGCAACGATGGCAAGCGATTGGGGCTTGGAAATTACGGAAGGGTCTGAAGAAGAAAATCTTGTGTTTCAGGTTGACGGAATGATGGTGGCATGTGCATATATGCCTATGCCAATTCCAGAGCGTGAAGTAGAGGATTGCTGCAAATATAACCTGATTTGGCCTGAAGCTGAGCAGGTGGTGTCTGAACAGCAGGCCCATGTTATCGTAACCGTTATGAATGCTGCAGATCCACTAGCAGCACATGTGCTGTTTACTCAAGTGACGGCAAGCTTATTAAAATGGGATCAAGCCATTGCTTATTATTCCGCTCCTCTAGTCGTTAGCGCGAACAACTATATTAGAGGTTCAGAGGCGCTTAAGGAACAGGATTTTCCTGTACAGCAATGGGTGTTTATCGGGCTATATACGCAGGAGCAGAAGGCTTGCGCTTATACAGTGGGCTTGAATAAATTTGGCAAAGACGAGATAGAAGTCCTGAATTCTGAAAATGATCTTAGCGAAGTATTTGGATTTATGATTTCGATTATTAGTTATGTCATTGGTTACAATGTCATTTTGCAGGATGGGCAGACTATTGGTTTTACAGCGGAACAAAAGCTGCCAATGACACGTTCCAAAGGAGTATCTGTGCAGGGAGACAGTATTAAAATTGAGTTTTAGTATTTTACATAAGATTAAGAATCATTCATAAATCGCGTGCATTCGGAAGGAGGTATTCCGAGTGGCGCGATTTTCTTTATATAATCCATTGATTATATAATCTATCACTTATATAATGATCCATGATCCTATCTGCTAGCTATGAGAGAGAAAGGAGACATTTTTATTGGATGAAATGATTACTATACTGAAGCTTCTTGCTGATCGGACACGACTTACTATTTTGACACTATTAAAAGATGGAGAACGTTGTGTTTGCGATCTGGTAGATATTTTGCAAACGACTCAACCAAACATCAGTCAACATCTGCGGAAGTTAAAGGACGCCGGGCTTGTTCAGGAATCAAGAAGGGGGCAATGGGCTTATTATTCACTAAGCGTGGATAACAAGTCCTATGTTCAGGCTGTAATGAGTGAAGTTACGCTACCTGACAATATTTTGGAAAATATGAAGAAAAAATGCACATCGAACGATTGCTGCAATTAAGGAAGAGGCGAATGAAGTTTTGGTTTATGCTGCGATAGCTATTTTTTTACTTACTTTATTTTTTGTGATTTGGCAGCCAAAGGGACTTGGGATTGGATGGTCAGCAATGGGCGGCGCTGCTCTCGCTCTATTAACCGGAGTAGTTAGCTTTACGGATGTGGCTGATGTGACCAAAATCGTATGGAACGCCACGTTTGCTTTTGTTGCCATTATCATTATTTCTTTATTGCTGGACGAGATCGGCTTTTTTGAATGGGCGGCGCTGCATATGGCTTCTTTGGCCCGGGGTAACGGCAGGCTGATGTTTGTGTATGTTATTTTGCTGGGAGCTCTGGTATCTGCGTTGTTTGCAAATGATGGGGGAGCGCTCATATTGACTCCAATCGTATTAGCTATGGTTCGCGCCTTGAAATTTGATGAACGAATGGTGCTTCCATTCATTATGGCGAGTGGATTTATAGCGGATACTACGTCTTTGCCGCTCGTTGTGAGCAATCTGGTGAACATCGTGTCAGCGGACTTTTTTGGGATTACTTTTCTTGACTATGCCGTGAAAATGATCGTTCCGAACTTTGTTTCGCTGGGAGCGAGCTTGCTCGTGTTGTATTTGTTTTATCGCAAGCAAATTCCTCAAAGCTATCAAATGGAACAGCTAAAAAAACCGGAGGATGCCATCAAGGACCCTCGTTTATTCCGGCTTTCATGGATCATTCTTGGGCTTCTGCTCATCGCCTATCTATCCGCTGAATTTATTAAGGTTCCTGTATCGATTGCTGCTGGTGTAGTAGCCTTAGTATTTATCGTATTCACTCGAAGTAATCCGGCGGTAGAAACTCGAAGAGTGATTAAGGAAGCTCCTTGGTCGATCGTTGTTTTTTCAGTAGGTATGTATGTGGTAGTGTATGGTCTTCGAAATGTCGGCTTGACGGATTCACTTGGTGCGATCATTCAGTGGTTCTCTGATCATGGTGTGTATGCGGCTACGATAGGAATGGGATTTCTTGCGGCTATTCTGTCGTCCGTTATGAACAATTTGCCTACAGTGATGATCGATGCGCTGGCGATTCATAGTACACAAACCGAGGGATTAGTACGTGAAGCTTTGATTTACGCTAACGTAATTGGTTCGGACTTGGGTCCAAAAATAACGCCAATCGGTTCGCTAGCAACGCTGCTGTGGCTTCATGTTTTATCAAGAAAAGGCATCAAAATTACGTGGGGGCGCTATTTTAAAACAGGGATTCTGCTGACCGTGCCAACGCTGTTTATTACCTTAACTGGACTATATTTATGGCTGCTGATTGTATCGTAAAAAGAGGGGGGATTTATCCATGAAACGGAAGACGGTTTATTTTCTGTGTACAGGTAATTCATGTCGGAGTCAAATGGCGGACGGGCTCTTGACTACAATTGGTGGAGAACGATTTGAGGCGCTGAGTGCGGGCTTGGAAGCACATGGTCTTAATCCAAGAGCCGTTCAGGTGATGCAGGAAATCGGGATCGACATTAGTAAAAATCGCTCGGAGGTTATTGATTCCGATATTTTGAAGCGTGCCGACTACATTGTTACATTATGTGGGCATGCGGACGAGCATTGTCCGGTCGTGAACAATCCATCAGCAACTCGATGGCACTGGGGTTTTGATGATCCAGCTCAAGCTAAAGGTACTGATGAAGAGATTATGGATGAGTTTCGTCAGGTGCGTGATGCGATTAGAGACCGGATTGAGCGTTTTGTGGATACAGGGGAGTAGTTCAATAATAGTGCGGAAAGAGTCGAGTAATGGTGAGTAATGTGCCTTGCTTCAAAGCTGAGATCAAGTGGATGATAGCGGACTTCCGTTAATACTTTGTGATGCATGCGCAAGTGGTTATTGCTGATCCTGCTATGATGCATCCAGCAAAGACTAATGTGAGTGCGTCAACGAAATTGCTGCAAAAATACATCTTTTGGAGGCGAAATTTCACTTCCATATAGTATTGATGCAAAAATGCAGTTTTTTCAAAGCTGGTCGTGTAATATGGGAATGAGTCGAGTGAAAAGCCTGCATTTTTGCAGGGATTTCACTCAGAACGGCGCTGTCACCATGAAATGCATGCACTTTTGCAAGAATTTTATACGAGTTTCGTTTGAAGATCTTCTTTAAGACTATATTATTGGAAATCTTTATGCTATATTGTATTTAATTTAATACAAAATCTGCACTAGGGGAGCCTTGAATGGCTGAGACGGTGAATTCCGGACCCTTCGAACCTGATCTGGATCATACCAGCGTAGGGAAGTGTTGCGAATGCCTTCATTTTTTGTTGTACATAAGCTATTGAAGTGAAGTGTAATAAGCCACTTTCCTGCGGGAAGGTGGTTTTTTTGTGTTAAATAGGTTGTTCCATTGGAAGGAGGTTGTGGATGTACGAGCTGCACGTCATCTCTGACGGGATCATGCCGTTAGCCCAATTTGCGGAAATCGCCGCGAGGATTCATCCCTTTGTGACTGCGATCCATATTCGCGAGAGACAAAGGACAGCTATAGAGATTTGGAATGGGGTTCAGCAGCTGTTATCGAATGGGATACCACCTGAAAAAATCACTGTAAACGATCGCCTGGATATCGCATGGGCGTGCGGAATCGGTAGTGCTCATCTGGCAACTCACAGCATTCCGTTACAACCGCTTGTACGTTTGTCACACGGACTACGCATCGGGAGGTCAGTACATACGATGGAGGAAGCCAGGGAATCTGCCACTGCAGGTGCTGATTATTTGTTTTTTGGTCATGTATATGACAGTGAATCGAAGCGAGGATTAAAGCCGCGAGGTTTGCGACAATTGCATGAGGTTACAGCAGCAGTTCCTATTCCGGTCATAGCCATAGGCGGCATCGGACTAGATCAAATTGATGAGGTGCTCGATTATGGTGCACAAGGAATCGCGGTAATCAGCAGTATACTTCATGCTGTAAATCCGGTAAAAGCAGCTCAACAAATGGCTGAAAAACTAAACGAAAGAAGGTAATACGATGCCAGAGAAAAAAAGGGCTGATGTCATTGTTATTGGCGGCGGGGTCATCGGCTCCTCCATTGCGTACGAATTATCGTTAAGAGGCATATCGACGCTGGTGTTGGAGAAGCACAGTATCGCATCTGAGGCATCCAGCGCAGCTGCAGGGATGTTAGCCGCACAAGGGGAGTTTATTGAGGAGGCTCCTCTATTTGACTTGGCTCGAAAAAGCAGGGCGATGTTCCCCCAAGTAGTTCAAAGCATAAAAGAAATAACTGGATTGGATGTCGGATTTGTTGATCGTGGTCTGCTTCGGATAGCTAATAACAATCAGGATATACAGCGATATAGGGAGCAGGCCGAGCGGCAGCATCATCATGGATTATCCGCAGAATGGCTATCAACGGAGCAGGCATTAGAACTAGAGCCATTCCTATCGTCATCGATTAAAGGAGCACTTTTCATTGAGGGTGATAGCCAAGTCATTGCTCCACAGCTGACAAAAGCTTATGCAAGGGGAGCGATATCGTTAGGAGCTCAATTCTTTGAATTTACAGAAGTTGAGGAGCTCCTCTATAAACATGGGCAAATGATTGGCGTGCGTGTGCAGGATGAGGTTATTTTATGCAGCAAGGTAGTTGTCGCTTCAAGTATTTGGTCCCCTCGTTTGCTAAGGTTAGCGGGTTATGACTTGCCTCTTAGTCCGGTAAAAGGGGAGTGTATCTCAGTCAAGCTCACAAAATCGTTCATTCAAAGGACGATCTATACCGATGGTTGCTATTTAGTTCCCAAAGCAAATGGTGAACTCATTATTGGAGCTACTGTGAAGCCACGTATCACCAACAAAGGCGTGACGCTCGGGGGGATTTCCTCGCTCATTCATGCTGCTGAACAGCTAGTCCCCTCGATTCGTGAGTCAGAGTGGATCTCTGCGTGGAGCGGAATACGCCCAATTACACCAACAGGACTTCCTTATATGGGCGAGCATCCAGAGATCGACGGACTGTTTATCGCCACAGGACATTATCGTAACGGGATTTTGCTTAGTCCTGCGACAGGAGTAATCATCGCAGATTTAATAGAGGGAAAGAGCATAGAGGATGATTTGTCTCCTTTTGCAGTCCCGGTTGTTCGCTATGATTCTCATAACAAAATCGAGGGGGTGAGTATACCTTGAAAATGCTCGTCAATGGACAATCGATAGAAATAGCCCAGCCTCAAGTGACCGTACAGAATATGCTTGAGCATTTTAGCTTGTCGAACAAAATCGTTGTGGTTGAGGTGGATGAGCAGATCGTAGATAAAACGCAATATTCACAGTTCAGGCTACAGGATGGCGCAAAAATTGAGCTGGTTCATTTTGTAGGAGGGGGTTAAGTTAATGACAAATCAAATGTTAAGCATTGGACCGCATACTTTTAAATCAAGGCTTCTGTTGGGGACAGGGAAATTTCCGAATTTTGAAGTGCAAAAAGAAGCGGTAGATGTTTCGGAAACAGAGGTATTAACGTTCGCTGTACGTCGAATGAATATTTTTGAACCTCATCAGCCTAATTTTCTTGAAATGCTGGATTTAGAAAAATATACGCTACTGCCCAATACAGCCGGTGCAGCGACAGCGGAGGAAGCAGTTAGAATAGCACGCCTTGCGAAGGCATCTGGCTTATGTGACATGATTAAAGTGGAGGTCATCGGTGATGCAAAAACCCTGCTGCCTGATCCTCTTGAAACGGTAAAAGCTTGTGAAATCCTGCTGGAGGAAAATTTTATTGTATTGCCTTATATTTCTGATGATGTCTTGCTGGCGAAGCGTCTGCAGCAGCTTGGCGTACATGCTGTAATGCCCGGCGCTTCACCAATCGGATCGGGTCAAGGAATTATTAATCCGCTAAATCTAAGCTTTATTATTGAGCAGGCTTCTGTACCTGTTATTGTGGATGCAGGGATCGGAAGTCCATCTGATGCGACTTATGCGATGGAGCTTGGCGCCGACGGTGTCCTATTGAATACAGCCGTTTCGGGAGCTAAACATCCCATACAAATGGCACAGGCTATGAAACTGGCAATCGAAGCAGGCCGATTAGGGTTCGAAGCGGGACGAATTCCGGCGAAAAAATATGCGACAGCGAGTAGTCCAATGGACGGAATGATCACGATATGAGTAACCACCGGCTTGAACCGTGTATTGATCGTTATTCCAGGCAGGAACGTTTTGCTCCTATTGGTAGTCATGGTCAGAAATTACTACGTAAGAGTCATGTACTCGTGATCGGAGCAGGTGCACTTGGCTCAGCAAGTGCGGAATCGCTTGTTCGGGCAGGGATTGGGCGATTGACGATTGTGGATCGGGATTATGTTGAATGGAGCAATCTGCAAAGACAGCAGCTTTATACGGAAAAGGATGTTCGGGAGAGATTGCCCAAAGCTATAGCAGCAAAACAACATCTTGAAGCAATTAACTCGGAGGTTTGCATAGAGGCGAAGGTTTGGGATGTGAGAAGCGAGGAGTTAACGAAATTGATCGATGGTGTCGATATCATTGTGGACGCATGTGATAACTTCAAAACACGGTTCATCATTAACGACGTCGCGCAACAACACAGAATTCCGTGGATCTATGGGGCCTGTGTAGGCAGCTATGGGATTTCTTACACGATTTTGCCTGGGGAAACGCCATGCCTGTCCTGTATGATGGATTTGGTTCCCGGAGATGGAGAGAGCTGCGATATTGATGGTATTATTGGTCCCGCTGTACAAATGGTTGTAGCTAATCAGACTACCGAGGCTTTGAAAATTCTTACGGGAAACGTAGAAGCCTTGCACCGAAAGCTCGTATCGTTTGATCTCTGGAGTAATCAATTTTCGCACATCAATATCCAGTCGATGAAAAATGAGCAATGTACATCATGTGGCACAGAGGCTACTTATCCTTTTTTACAAAGTTCACCGATCATTGGCAACGAAAAAGCAGCAGCGCTGTGTGGCCGTGATACCGTGCACATTAAGCCTTCTCGAACGATGACTCTTTCTATTGAAGAGCTTGTCCTGTATTTTGAAAATCAAGAAGAAATTACAATTGAAACATCGAATTCCTTCTTGTTAAGTGCTAATATAAATACCTTGCGTGTAGTTTTATTCAAAGATGGCAGGGCATTGGTGCATGGAACGGCTGATGTTGGGCAGGCGAGGCAGTTATATAATAAATTGCTAGGTAACTACCCCACATGAATCGGCGTAAGATGATGGCATTGGTCTACGTTGTTTTTTCGGAAAAAGCTTGGTGTGCAACCGGCCCAGGCCGTGAATTGGCGGCTGAAGCTTTGCACGTTCTCGTATCCGATGCGATAGGCGATTTGTTCGATAGACTCGTTGCTGGTTGCGAGCATGTACATGGCTTCCTGCTGCTTAAGTATCATCAAATATTCACGCGGCGGAATGCCAAAGGCTTGACTGAAAATGCGATGACAATGTCTGCGGCTTACGCCGAGCCGATGGGAAATATCCTCCAGCCAATCACCTGTAGATTCATCATTTTCACGCGATTCCTCAACATCTTTTCGTAATACCATCTTTTGAATTTCTCTTGCGATCAATGTAGGCAACTCAATTTGCATGGATGCTTCTTCAGATTTTAACTCTGAGGAGAAATAATCCTCCATATGTCCTAGTATCGTGTAGAGCTCTCGGAGTACCGACATTTTGGGGGTATGCGAGTGCAAGAGCATCTCCATCAACTTTCGCATGGAAGGTGCAAGTCTAACGTTTAACGGATGATCTTTTGTATAAAAGCCTTTATTGTGAGCTCCGACCCAATACAAAAATTCGGAATCCTCAAGATAAATATGCATTGTAAAAAAGTTGGAGCTTCCTGCGTGACGGACTTGAAAATCATGCACCTGCATAGGAGAGATAATGATGAGATCGCCTGCATGCTGCTCATATTCCGTAGATCCGAGAATCGTGGTCTGGTGGCCATCCAGAACAAGCAGCATTTCCAGCATGGTGTGGTGTACATGCCGACCGCAAACCCAACCCTGCTTAACATGACGAGTGTGGGGAGAGTATAGACAGGCCTCGGATCGATAATGGGGAAAAAATTTGTCAGGGTAAAGTATACTCATTTTATAAAACAGCTCCTTGATGTCCGATTATGTTAAATGTGATAAAAAAACGAGTCCGATCATGTTATAGAGAAACTGTTGCAGTCGTTCTATACTAAACTCTGGCGTTCATTACATAGTCATTATTGTTCTAATCGTGGAGGTGAACCCAATACACATTTACTATCATAAGCGATAAAGCAGGTGAATCCTATGGCAAAAGTTGAATCCACTTTGGATTATTCTGAAGCATTTGAAACTGAGCAAGGAACGAAGATCAAACCGTTTAAATTATTGACCCGTCTGTACCGGGACCATGTCGGCAAGGTAGCTATGTCGGCGCTCTATTACACGATCAAAGCGTCGCCCATTTGGGTGCTCTCGATCGTAACAGCAAACATTATCAACATTGTAAGCTATCCTGACCGTCATTCCATGCGGGAGTTTTGGATCAATCTGGCGGTCATTGTCGTTGTTATCATTCAAAACATTCCTACACATACGCTGCATATCAGCTATATCAGTAAAGCCGTTCGCCATGTAGAAGCCGGACTGCGAAGTACGCTGGTACGCAAAATGCAGCAGCTGTCACTAAGCTATCACGGGGATATGAACGCAGGGCGGTTACAGTCCAAAATATTGCGTGACGTTGAAGCCATTGATTTTCTCTCCAGACAGATGTTGATGACGATCATACCTGCGGCGATCAATTTAATGATCGTAATCGGACTTACGTTGTATAACAGCTGGATCGTGGCACTGTTTTTCGTATTAATGGCTCCGATGTCCATCTTTTTAGTGCGTTTTTTCCGATCCAAAATGTCTCAGCGCAACCGTGATGTTCGTCGCAACATTGAAGAAATGTCCGGTAAAGTGTCTGAAACCGTAGAAATGATCCCGGTCACTCGTGCCCATGGCTTGGAGGAAGTAGAAATCCGCAAGGTCGATTCGGCCCTGCAAAACATCCGTGAAAAAGGACATCGTCTGGATGTGCTTGAAGCCTACTTTGGCTCCTCAAGCTGGGTTGTTTTTCAACTGTTCCAGGTAGGATGTTTGTTCTTTACCGCGTATCTGGCTCATCTCGGATATATGGAAATCGGTGATATCGTGATGTATCAGAGCTTTTTCAATATGATTATCGGCTCTGTCAGCTCTATCTTGAATGTGTATCCGAATCTGGTCAAGGGCTTTGAATCGCTGCACTCGGTGACAGAGGTGTTGCTCTCAAAAGAGACGGAAGAATATAAAGGACGTAAAAATCCTGAGCGAATTCAAGGTGCTTATCGCTTTGAAGGTGTGGGCTTTCAATATAAGGGATCAGATCGTCACGTTCTGGATGAATTCACACTGGAGGTTAAGCCGGGAGAAACAGTGGCCTTCGTAGGTGAATCGGGTTCGGGTAAATCGACCATTCTTAATCTGATTATCGGCTTTTTCAAACCGCAATTCGGCAATATCTATATTGACGGTATCCCAATGAGTGAGCTCAGCATGCGGAAATATCGGCAGTCTCTAGCCATTGTGTTGCAGAACAATATTTTGTTCTCCGGAACGATTCGTGAAAATATTACCTATGGTCTTCCTCATATTTCAGAGGAAAAGCTGCAGCAGGCGATCTGGATGGCCAATCTGCAGGATGTTATCGACAGTCTCCCGGATGGATTGGACACCTCAGTAGGTGAGCATGGTGGTCGTTTGTCTGGAGGCCAGCGTCAAAGAATTGCCATCGCTCGCGCTCTAGTGCGTGATCCGCAAATTATCATTCTTGATGAAGCGACCTCCGCACTGGACAATATGTCGGAACGCCATGTGCAGCAAGCTATGGAGCAACTAATGAAGGGAAGAACCACCTTTATCGTGGCTCACCGCTTATCGACTGTTAAGAACGCCGACCGTATCGTGGTGATGAAGAAGGGGAAAGTGGTTGAGTCTGGATCGTATGATGAGCTGTTAGGGATAAAAGGTGAGTTTTATAAATTGAAAAATCTGTAGGATGGTATC